>Ga0070679_100004390_pt1 | contig 13039 bp, 12 predicted proteins | sample KBSC63BmetaG_FD_65652 | JGI IMG/M metagenome (GOLD analysis project Ga0070679, IMG submission 65652) | Corn rhizosphere microbial communities from Kellogg Biological Station, Michigan, USA - KBS C6-3B metaG | ecosystem: Host-associated > Plants > Roots > Rhizosphere | place: USA: Michigan... | reverse complement strand
GGGGGTTACGCGAACCTCGCCGCCGTTACGCCCTGGCCCCGCCTGGGCGCGGCCCCGGAAGGGTCCACGTCGGGCGGAACATCACGGCGATCCGGGGCGCGGCGTGCGCCACCTTGGGGATGGCGTGCTGCCAGGTCCGCTGGCAGGTCCCCCCCATCACGAACAGATCCCCGAAGCCGAGCGAGAAGGCGATCGATCGCCCTCCCCCGCGCGGACGCAGCAGGAGGCGGCGCGGTCCCCCCAGCGAAACGGTCGCCACCAGCGCCTCGGGTAGCTCGCGCGCGACGGTGTCGCCGTGCCAGGCCACGCTGTCGCCACCGGTCCGGTAGTAGCCCAGGCTGACCCGCACGAAGTCGGTGGCGTAACGCTCCGATAGCAGCGCGCGCATCTGCGGCAGCAAGGGATGCCCCGGTCCGTCGGCCGGCAACATGGCCACCAGGCGCGGCACCGTCACGATGCGGTCGTACATCGGCCGGCGCTCCTCCCGCCACGAGGTCGACGACACCAGCGCCGCCATCAACGCGTCCTGTCCCGTGACCCACGACGGCGCGTGCTCGATCCAGGCGCCGGCGGACAGCTCGACCCGACGGACCCGCGCCAGCGCCGTGGGATCCAGCGCCGGCTCGCCCCGATCGAACGACAGCTGCTGGGCGGGATGCGCCGACATCGAGGGAGCGTAGCAGGTTGCCCGCGCCCGGGCGGTGGCGCCGCCGTCGTGGCGCGCCCAGACTTCCGGCAGCGCATGCCGATCCGCACCAAGCGCTGGAACGATCCCGCCACGCCGGAGGATGGCTTCCGACTGCTGGTCTGTCGCATCCGCCCGCGCGGGGTGGCCCGCGCCGACGAGACCTGGCACGCCTGGTGGCCCGAGCTCGGACCCAGCCGCGGGCTGCTCGACGCCTTTCACGGCAAGCATCGCGACGCTCCCCTGCCCTGGGCCGACTACGTGCCCCGCTACCTGTCCGAGATGGAAGGTCCCGGGCAGCTCTGGCGCATCCGGGACCTGATGCGGCGCTCGGCGGGCGGCGAGACGATCACGTTGCTGTGCTCCGCCGCGTGCACCGACCCCAGCCGCTGTCACAGGACGCTGCTGGCGGGCCTGCTGGCGCCGGCGGACGGTCGCCGCCGCCCGTGAGGGTCACAGCTCGACGACGGTCCGGATCGACGTCCCCGCGTGCATCAGGTCGAACGCCTCGTTGATCCGCGCCAGCGGCAGCTTGTGGGTGATCAGGCTGTCGACGTCGATCTTCCCTTCCATGTACCAGTCGACGATGCGGGGGACGTCCGTGCGCCCGCGCGCGCCGCCGAACGCCGAGCCCTTCCAGACCCGTCCCGTGACCAGCTGGAACGGCCGCGTCGAGATCTCCTTGCCAGCGCCCGCGACGCCGATGATGACGCTGACGCCCCAGCCGCGGTGGCAGCACTCGAGGGCCTGTCGCATCAGCGTGACGTCGCCGACGCACTCGAAGCTGTAGTCGGCGCCGCCGCCGGTCAGCTCGATCAGGTGCGGCACCAGATCCTTGCCGGCGTCCTTCGCGTTCACGAAGTGGGTCATCCCCAGCTTGCGCGCCAGCGGCTCCCGGCCCTGGTTGATGTCGACGCCAATGATCTTGTCGGCGCCCACCATGCGCGCCCCCTGCACCACGTTCAGCCCGATGCCGCCCAGGCCGAAGACCACGACGTTCGCGCCCGGCTCGACCTTGGCGGTGTAGATGACCGCGCCGATACCGGTGGTGACCCCGCAGCCGATGTAGCAGATCTTGTCGAAGGGGGCGTCAGGGCGAACCTTCGCCAGCGCGATCTCGGGCAGCACCGTGTGCTGGGCGAAGGTCGAGCAGCCCATGTAGTGATGCAGCCGGGTCCCACCGATCGAGAAGCGGCTGGTGCCGTCGGGCATCAGCCCCTTGCCCTGCGTCGCGCGGATGGCCGTACACAGGTTGGTCTTGCGGCTGAGGCACGACTTGCATGCGCGGCACTCGGGCGTGTACAGCGGGATCACGTGATCACCGACGGCGACCGAGGTGACACCCGCGCCGACCTCCACCACCACGCCGGCCCCTTCATGGCCGAAGATCACGGGAAAAAGGCCCTCGGGGTCGGCGCCCGAGCGGGTGAACTCGTCGGTGTGGCAGACCCCGCTCGCCTTCACCTCCACCATGACCTCGCCGGCCTTCGGTCCCTCCAGGTCGACGTCTTCGATCGTCAGGGGCTTCCCGACGGCATGGGCAACAGCGGCGCGCGTCTTCATGCGATCCTCCTCGCGCGCATGCTAGCGGCCCGACGGTCGCAGCTCAACGCGCGGAGGCGACCGCCGGCAACAGTCCCACCGTCCTCGCCCAGCGAATCTGGGAAAGAATGGCCGGGAGCGCTCGCATCTTGTCATGCAGGCGTGCCCGCACCCGGCGCCGCCGCGTCGACCTCGCCCAGCGACGCGGGGCGAGGTCGGACTGTTCGTCCCGGTTCATGGGGCGCTCAATGATTGAAGACATGGATGCGGCGATGCAGCCCCAGGCGCGCGTCGAGGCTGACCGGCCAGGGCTCGGGGACGCCGGCCAGAGCGAGGACCGCACCCAGCAAGCCGAAGTTCTTCGTGAAGTTCACCATCTGGGCGGCGCGCGCGGCGCCCTCTTCCTTCCAGTAGGCGTGCATGATGAAGGTGACCGGCACCAGGAACAGCACGGTGGCCGCAATGCCGACCTTCGGGACGAGGCCCAGCAGCAGCGACAGACCGGCGATCAGCAGCAGCACGCCGCCGATGATCACCGCGGCCTCGGGCGACGGTACACCGTGCGACTGGGCGTACCGCGCCAGCATCGAGGTGGCAGTGAAGTGGTGGAAGCCGGCGAAGAGGAAATAGGCCCCCACGAGAACGCGGCCAGCAACGAATAGTTCTTTCATGACATTCTCCTTGGACCTCCACGGGGTCCGTGGAGTGTGCAGGTGCTGGTGCAGGCGCCGTGCCGTGCGGGCCAGAGCCGCCGTGGCGCCTGGAGGCGAAGCGCAGGACGTCAGAGTGGTAACGAAATCGTTCCGTTCGTTACTCGACGGTTGCCCACCGCCGGCCCCGGGACGAAACAACTCGCCGTTTCTCGCATGCCTCGGGCGAACCGGCGTGCGCAAACGCCAGGTGGCACATGCCCTGCAAAACGGGACTTCCGTCGACGCGAATCAGGTTCCGCGCACGACGATTCGACGCTCGCTGGGCTGGCCGTGGAGCGCTCGAACCTTCACGGCCCCGGCCGGCTGCTTTCCCTAGACAAGGATTGACTAACATGAAGACCCTCACCCGCGTCACCAGCCTCAGCGCGACCATCCTGTTTCTCGCCGGCGCGACGGCATGCAACATCCACGACAACACGATCAACATCCCCAATGCCACGATCAACGCGACCGCGAACGCCGACGTCAGCAACGTCGCCCCCATGCAGCAGGTCGCCATCACCGTCGCCGCCACGAACGTCTACTTGATCGACCCGTCGGCGACGCCCCCGCCCGATCATGTCAACGACGCGGGCCATATCCAGGTGTACATGGACGACGTGGACACGCAGCCCATCCTGATTACCGCGCAGGCGACGTTCAACGTGACCATCCCCCAGGAGACCAAGCCCGGTCCGCACAAGCTGATCTGCCGCTTCCACAAGCATGACGGTACGCCGACCACCACCGAGTCCACCGTCTCGATCACGGTGTCGGCCTCGGCCTCGGTCGGCGCGGACGGCGGCGTCGACGTGAGCGTCGGCGTGGACGCCAGCGTCACGACCACCACCGGCGCGGGCGGCGCAACTGGCACCACCACGACGACCGGTGCGGCCGGCGCGGGCGGCTGAGCGTCAGCGACTACTACATCACTCTAGTTAGCTTCCAGAGGGGGCCCTTCGATGAGGGCCCCCTCGCCGATCCAGACGGTTGGCAGCGCAACCTGTTGACAGGCTGCCGATCGGCCTTTTACTTCGTTGCGGTCGTTCGTTGACGTAGCCTCGTCCCCCATTTGATTTCCCTGGCAAGGGGCGCATTATTGTCGCGTGCGACGACTGGGGACGCTTCATCGCCGCGGGCTGCAGAGCGGGGCACTGCGAAGGTTGGTCTCTGTCGCGCTCGCGCTCGGTGCCACCACCACCACCACGACGGGCGCGGTGTGGGCGCAGATGGCACCCACCGCGCCATCGCCGTCGCTGGAGTCGCCACCACCGGCGGCCCCCGACGAGCCGCTGCCCGGTGGTGTGCCCGCCGAATCACCGGTCCCCGCGCGTGAAGCGCCCTCGCCCGTCCCCGAACCTCAGCCACAGCCGCCGTTGCCGGGAGACATTCCGCCGGCGCAGGCAGTCGCCCCCGAACCCCCGCTCGCGCCACCGCCGCCGCCGCCCGAGGAGTTCTCACTGACCGGGTTGCCGCCGCTGCAGATCCACGGCTTCGCCAGCCAGGGCCTCATCAAGACCACGAAGAACAATTACCTGGTCAAGCACTCGACCCGCGGCAGCTTCGAGTTCACGGAGGCCGCCATCAACCTCACGCAATCGCTGACGGACCGGCTGCGTATGGGCCTGCAGCTGTTCACCAGCCAGATCGGCAGCGCGGGTGACTTCCGCGTGGAAGCTGACTGGTATTACCTGGACTATCGGTTCGCCGATTGGCTGGGCTTGCGCGCCGGCCGTACCAAGGTGCCGTTCGGCCTGTACAACGAGATCAACGACATCGACGCCGCCCGGGTGCCGATTCTGTTGCCGCAGGCGGTGTACCCGCTGCTCAGCCGCGACCTGCTGCTGGCGCAGACCGGCCTGGAGCTGTACGGGTACCTGCGCCTTGGCAGCGCCGGGGGGCTGGAATATCGCGTCTATGGCGGGACGCTGTACGCCCCTGCCCCGCCCAACTCGGCCACCCTGACCGTGACGGACTTCAGCGTCCCCTACACCTACGGCGGCCGGTTGATGTGGGAGACACCCCTCGAGGGCCTTCGCCTGGGCGGAAGCTACCTGGGCCTGCGCGCCGACGCCGCGGCGACGATCGCGGCGTCGGATCCCTCGATGGCTGCCAGCACCCTGACCCAGCGGCTGCTCTTCCATCTGTGGATCGCGTCGGCTGAGTTCGCGCGCGACGATCTGCTGCTGGCCGCCGAGTTCAGCCGCTGGATCGGCCGCCTGGACAACACCGCGCAGGCGGCCATGTCACCGCCGGTCACGACCCGGACCGACGAGACGGACACGCGGTACTACGGCATGGCCGCCTACCGGGTGGCCCGCTGGCTGATGCCGGGTGCTTACTACGCCGGGGTGTTCCATGATCGAAAGGACCTGGCGGGCCGGGGACGCTATCAGCACGACATCGCCGCCACGCTTCGGTTCGACCTCAACTCCTTCTGGCTGGTCAAGGTCGAGGGTCACTACATGCTGGGCACGGGCGACGTGACCAACGACCTGAATGGCGGCCTGACCGCCGACATGCTGGCCGAGCGCTGGTTCGTCTTCCTGGCCAAGACCACCGCCTACTTCTGAAACTTCTCATGCGCGCCCAGTCCCCACGTCACGACGAACGCCGCCACGCCGGACACCGGCGCGCGGCCTTGGTCGTGCTCGGCGCCTTGCTGGTGGGGGCCGTCGGCCTGGCGCCGCTGCTCCGTGCGGCGCACGCCGCCCCCAGTGACGCGCGGACCTTCCACGTCATCGTGAACCCGGCGAACCCCGCCGCCACCGTCGATCGCGCGTTCGTGGCGCAGGCCTTCCTCAAGAAGGTCCGGCGCTGGCCCGACGGCCAGAGCATCCTGCCGGTCGATCTGACGCGCGATTCGGCGGTCCGCCGGGAGTGGAGCCTGGAACTGCTGGGGCGGTCCGTCGAGGCTGTGAAGAACTACTGGCAGCAGCTGATCTTCGCGGGACGCGATCTCCCCCCGCCCGAGCTCCCCTCCGAGAGCGACGTGATCAGCTACGTGCTCCACAACCCCGGCGCCATCGGCTACGTATCCGCCACCGCGCCGCTTCACGGCGCGAAGGTGCTGGGGATCCAGTAGCCGCTCCCATGCCCGGCTAGACCATGCGCTCCTCCCTGCGCTCCAACCTACTCGCGATCGTCGGCACGGCGGCCGCGGCTTTCCTGGTCCTGATCATCAGCAGCATGGTGATCGCCCAGCGCGCGGACGAACAGCTGGCCAACGTGCGCGAGCGCTTCCTGCCCAAGCTGGAGGTGGGGCCCCTGCTGGAGAAGCAGTTCGAACACCTGCGCCGCGACATCGAGGACGCCGTGGCCGCGCGCGACGCCGATGTGCTGGCGGCCACCCGCAAGGACCTGGACGACTTCGTGGCCCAGCTGATCGGCTCGCCCCGCGCCGTCGATCCGACCGTGGCGGCCGCCCTGCGCGCCGCCGTCGAAGAGTACTACGGCCTGGCCACCGACGTGGCGCGCCGCCTGATCGCCGGCGAGAGCGGGGAGTCTTTGCTGGCCTCGATGACGGCGATGCAGGCCAGCCAGGCGCGCGCCGTCGAGCGGCTGCGCATCGCCGTCTCGTTCGATCGCGACGAGCTGATGGGCGCCTTCGCGAAGGCGACGCGGGCCGAGGTCACGGCGGCGCGGGTCCGTCTGGCCATCAGCGTCGCCTGCCTGGCGCTGGTGGTGCTGCTGTCGTACGGCCTGGGCCGCGGCGTGCTGCGCTCGATACGCGAGCTCAACAGCGGCCTGCACCGCTTCGGGCGCGGCGAGTTCGGGACCGCCATCCCCATCGTGGCCGACGACGAGCTGGGCGACGTGGCCCGCCAGGCCAACACCATGGCGCAAAGCCTGCAGCGCTTCGCGGACGAGCGCGATCGCGCCGACTGGCAGAAGGGCGCCCTGGCGGGGCTGGCCCAGGAGCTGCGCGGCGAGCAGTCGTCCGCCGACGTGGCCAGTCGCGCCGCCACCTTCCTGGCCCGCTACCTGGGCGCGCCGGCCGCCGCGCTCTACTACGCCGGCTCGCGCACCGACGGCACGCTGCGTTTGCTGGGACAGCACGCGCTGTCCGCTCCTGATTCACCGGAGCCGCCCCCCTCCTTCCGCCCCGGCGAGGGCCTGGTGGGCCAGGCGGCGCTGCGCACGGACATCACGGTCGTCGAGGATCCCCCGGCCGACTATCTGCGCATCCGTTCGGGCCTGGGGGAGGCGCGACCGCGCGCCCTGGCCCTGCTGCCGCTGGTTCACCTGGGGCGCGTCACCGGCGTGCTGGAGCTGGCGGTGTTCTCGCCCTGGACCGAGCGGCTGACCGAGGTGTTGCTGTCGCTGCGCGAGAGCCTGGTCATCGCCATCGAGGTGGCGCTGGCGCGCGAGGCGATGAGCCGGCTGCTGGCCGAGACGCAGCGGCAGACGGTGCGGCTGACCGAGCAGGAGGAGGAGCTGCGGACCAATAACGAGGTGCTGGCCACCCAGCAAGAGGAGCTGCGCAAGACCAACCGCGATCTGGTCGATCAGGCCGCCCAGCTGGAGGCGCAGCGGCGCGACCTGGAGCGCAGCAACGCCGAGCTGGACGAGGCGCGCCGCACGCTGGAGCAGAAGGCCGCCGAGCTGACCACCGTCAGCGCCTATAAATCGCAGTTCCTGACGAACATGTCGCACGAGCTGCGGACGCCGCTGAACAGCATGCTGCTGCTGTCCAACCTGCTGGCGGCCAACGAGCAGAACAACCTGACCCCGAAGCAGGTCGAGTTCGCCACCACCATCAACGTGGCGGGAAAGGATCTGCTGTCACTGATCAACCAGGTCCTGGACCTGGCCAAGATCGAGGCGGGCAAGCACGATCTGAACATCGGCACGGTGCCGCTGGGGCCCGTGGCGGCGAACCTGCGCCGCATGTTCGGCCCCCTGGCGCGCGACAAGAAGCTGGACTTCTCGGTCGACCTGGCGCCGGAGCTGCCGGCCGAGATCACCTCCGATCGCCAGCGTATCGAGCAGATCCTGAAGAACCTGATCGCCAACGCCATCAAGTTCACCGAGCGCGGCCGGGTCACGGTGCGCATCGCGCCGCCCGACGAGACGTTTCGCCCGGAGAGATCCGAGCTGCTGGACAGGCCGGCGGTGGCGTTCACGGTCAGCGACACGGGCCTGGGCATCGCCGAGGCCGATCAGAACCGGGTGTTCGCCCCCTTCGAGCAGGTCGACGGCACGCCGGATCGCCGCTACGGAGGCACGGGCCTGGGCCTCAGCATCTCGCGCGAGCTGGTCGGGCTGCTGGGCGGCGAGATCCAGCTGAAGAGCGCGCTGGGCCAGGGCAGCACGTTCACGTGTGTCGTCCCCGTCGAGTATCGCGGTCCGGCGGGCGACCAACATGGCAACCACGATGGCGACCGGCACGGCTCGGCGAAGGCGCGCGAAACGCCGCACCCCGAGGCGCGCGCGGCGCGCCCGGCCCCCGCCGCCACGCCGCTGCTGGCCACCCGCCCCAGCGCGCCCCTGCTGGTGATCGAGGACGATCCCATCTTCGCGGACACGCTGCGCGCGGTGGTGCAGACGCAAGGGTACGACTGCCTGCTGGCGGCCGACGCCGATACCGGCCTGCGCCTGGCCCGCGAGCGCCGGCCCACCGGCATCCTGCTGGACGTCAAGCTGCCCGACACCGACGGCTGGCGCGTGATGGAGCTGCTGCGCGCCGACCCGGCCACCGCCGGCATCCCCGTTCACTTCGTGTCCGGTACCGACGCGCCGGCGCGCGGCCTGGCCCTGGGCGCCGTCGGCTTCCTGACCAAGCCCGCCAGCCGCTACGACCTGCAGCGCGCGGTGGACGCCCTGGTGCAGAGCCGCCTGCGGGGGAACGCGCGCGTGCTGATCGTCGAGGATGACGAGGTGGCTGGCCAGACGCTGGCGAAGGTGCTGGCCGACGAGCAGGTCGAGGCCCGGCACGTGACCCGCGGCCACCAGGCGCTGGAGCTGCTGGAGCACGAGAAGTTCGGCTGCCTGATCCTGGATCTGACCCTGCCGGACATGGACGGCCTGGAGTTTCTGCAGCGGTTGCGCGAGCGCTACGGCGCGAACATCCCCGCCATCGTCGTCTACACGGCCCGGGCCCTGACCCGCGCCGAGATCGACGCGCTGGAGGTCTACGCCGAGGCGGTCGTGTTGAAGGAAGGCGCCTCGAACGAACGCGTGCTGAACGAGGTGAAGCTGTTCGTCGCGGGGGTGCACGAGGGGGGCCGCGCGCGCCGCGCCAGCGCCCCAATCGTGCCGCCCCTGCCCGCCGTGGACATCGAGGGCAAGACCATCCTGGTGGTCGACGACGACATGAGGACGGTCTACGCCCTGTCGGCGCTGCTGCGGGCCAAGGGGGCCGAGGTGCTGGTGGCGGACAACGGCAAGGACGCGGTGGTCGCGCTCGAGCGCCGGCCCGATGTCGACGCCGTGCTGATGGACCTGATCCTGCCCGAGATGAACGGCGACCAGGCGATCCAGCGGATCCGCCAGGACAGCCGGTTCCGCAGCGTGCCCATCATCGCCCTGACCGCCCGGACGCTGAACGGCGACGGCGCGCAGGCCGGCGGCGCCGACGCCTATCTCCCCAAGCCCGTCGATCCCGAGCGGCTGCTGACGCTGCTGGACGCGCGCTTTCACCCCCACGCTGTTTCCTGAAGGAACATCGTGACCACGTTGTCCGCGCCCGGCACAGAAGAGGCCACCCCATGACGACCGAGCCCCGAACCGACCTGGCCCCTGGCCCCCGCCCCTCCGTGTTGATCGTCGACGACGTGGAGGCCAACCTGGTGGCGCTGGAGGCGCTGCTGGAGAGCGTCTCCTGCGAGGTCATCCGCGCCAACTCGGGCAACGAGGCCCTCCGGCAGCTCCTGCGCCGGCCGTTCGCGGTGATGCTGCTGGACGTGCAGATGCCGGACATGGACGGCTTCGAGGTGGCGCGCTACGCCCGAGAGAACTCGTCGACCAGCGACGTCCCCATCATCTTCATCACGGCCATGCACGAGACGCCCGAGAACGTGCTGCGGGGCTACAGCACCGGGGCCTTCGACTTCCTGTTCAAACCGATCAACCCCGACGTGCTGCGCAGCAAGGTGGAGGTCTTCCTCGATCTGCACCAGAGCCGCAAGCGGTTGAAGGACGAGATCGAAGCGCACCGGGCCACGCTGGCCGAGCTGGAGGCGTTCAACTACTCGGTGTCGCACGACCTGCGGGCGCCACTGCGTCCGCTGGATGGCTTCAGTCAGGCTCTGCTGGATGACTACGGGGACCGCCTGGATGAAAAGGGCGTCGATTACCTGAAGCGGATCCGGGCCGCCGCCCAGCGGATGGGCATGTTGATCGAGGACCTGCTGGAGCTGTCGCGGGTCAGCCGGGCCGAGCTGCACCGGCAACCGGTCGACCTGTCGGCCATCGTGTCGTCGATCGTCGCCGAGCTCCGGGAGAGCGAGCCCGCCCGACAGGTCGAGGTCGTGGCGCCGGATCGCGTCCAGGTCCAGGGGGACCCCCGCCTGCTGCGCATCGCGCTCGAGAACCTGGTGCGCAACGCCTGGAAGTTCACGAAGAAGCTGCCCCACGCCCGGCTGGAGTTCGGCGTCGACCCCACGGCGCCGCCCGGGGAGTCGACCTACTTCATCCGCGACAACGGCGTGGGGTTCGACCCGACCTTTGCGGGGAAAATGTTTCAGCCTTTTCAACGCCTACACAAGGCTACAGACTTCGAGGGGACGGGGATCGGGCTGGCGATCGTCAGCCGGATCATTCGCCGTCACGACGGGCGGATCTGGGCCGAGTCGGCTCCGGACCGCGGGGCGACGTTCTTCTTCACGTTGCCCGAGACTGCAAGGTGGACAGGATGACGGGCAGGACGATGGACATGGATGACAGGAGGACAGGATGGCCGGCCGAATCTTGTTGGTGGAGGACAACGAAGACGACCTGGCGCTGACGCTGCGGGCCCTGGAGAAGAATCACCTGCACAACGAGGTGGAGATCGTGCGCGACGGTCAGGAGGCGCTGGACCTGCTGTTCCGCCGCGGGGCGTACGCGTCACGCCCCGTAGACGAATTGCCCGAGCTGGTGTTACTGGACCTGAAGGTTCCTCGGGTGGAAGGGCTGGAAGTGCTGCGCCAGATTCGCGCGGACCCCAGCACGCAATATCTGCCCGTGGTCGTGCTCACATCCTCGTCGCAAGAACGAGACGTCGTGCAAAGCTATCAACTGGGCGCGAACAGCTACGTGCAGAAGCCCGTCGACTTCGACGACTTCATCGAGGCGACCCGGCAACTGGGGATGTACTGGCTCGTGCTCAACAAGCTACCGCCGGGCTGATTCCGGCTTAGTCGATGATCGGCGCGCCGTTCGGAGGCGGGACGAACGAGGCGGGCTGCATCGTCGTCGGTAGCATGCGCATTCGCGGGGCTCGCGCGGGGCCCCCTTCCGCTGGCGCGGACCGTGGGCGGCGGGGCGGCTCGGCGGGGCGCGGGCCCAGGCGGGCCAGGCTGGCGGGTAGCAGATGCTGGACGCGGGCGGCACCCATCGGTTGACCGTCCACCTCGACGGCGGCGCTGTCGGCGTCGGCGGCCAGGGACAGCTTGTACTCGTGGCGCTGCTTGGGGACGTTCGGATCGCCGCCTCCGGGGACCATCAGCACGACGACCGCCATGCGCGCGGCGTCCGAGGGGTCCAGCGCCGCCAGGGCGTCGGCGGCGGGCAACGTCTTGGCGGCGGCGGGGGTCGGGGCCGGTACCACGACGGGGCAACTGGGCGCCGGGGCCAGCGCCCGGGGCGGCGGCACGCGCGCCGGCTTCGAACAGCCAGCGCTCCCCACCCCGGCGGCCATCGCGGCAACTGCGATCCAGCGGCCCGTCATTGGAATGGGCCGACAATAACAGATTGCCAAGAAAAGATCAGGAAATCCCGGGCCGGCGCGGACACATCATCTTCTCATGGCTTCTCCAGGACGAAACGGCCTCGCTCGCGATGGTACGGGACGCCTCCCCCGCAGGGCGACCGGGCCCCAGAAAAGAGGCGCTGGGGGGTCTTAAGATTCGGCGAAAGCAGCCGATGGACCACGCGATGTCATCCCTCATGCCGCTCATCACGCCGAGCAACCCCGCCGACGACGCGTCCTACGCGGGCGAAGAGCAGATCGTGGCCGCCCTCGCCGCGTCGGGGGAGCGCAACGCGGCCCGGGCCCGCCTGTCGGGATTCATCGCCCGCCACCCCTCCTGCGCCGAGGCCCACAACGATCTGGGCGTCCTGGCGTTCGAGGCCGGCGACATGCGGGGAGCCGCGTCGGCCCTGGAACAGGCCATCGCCTTGCGTCCCAACTGTGCCCGCTATCACCGTAACCGGGCGCTGTTGCTGTTGAACCTGGGCGACACCGCGACCGCGCTGGCGGTCCTGGCCCGCGCCCTGATCCTGGATCCCACCGACCACGATACGCTGAACCTGGTCACGGAGATCGAGGAGACCCGCAAGGCGTCGCTCCGCCAGAACAAGCACTGATCCGCGGTTCCGGTCAGCCTGCCGCCCCGCCCGCGCGCGCCCTGTCCGCGCGGTACTGCCCGAGCGCCATCAACGGGAAGTAATGTCGGTAGAAGTGGTAGTTCAGGTAGAACACCCGGGGGAAGCCGGTCCCCGTCCACAGCGGCTGCTCCCACGTGCCGCTGTCGGTCTGGCGGTCGATCAGGTAGCGCACGCCGCTCTGGACGGCCGGGCTGCCCCCCTCGCCCGCCGCGATCAGCCCCATCAGGGCCCACGCGGTCTGGCTGGGGGTCGAGGCCCCGACACCCCGCTGCGCCGGATCGTCATAGCTGGCGATGCTCTCGCCCCACCCCCCGTCCGCGTTCTGGTGGGTCACGAACCAGCGCACCGCGCGCCGTACCGAGGGCGTCTGCATGTCCTCGCCGATGCGTGACAGGCCACGCAGCACCTGCCAGGTGCCGTAGATGTGGTTCACCCCCCAGCGCCCGTACCATGACCCGTCGGACATCTGATCCTTGTGCAGGAAGGCGACGGCGCGCTTGACCACCGGGTGCTCGCGTCCGAACCCCGGGAAGGTGGCCAGGCTCTCCAGCACGCGGCCGGTGATGTCGGCGGTGCTGGGATCGATCAT
>Ga0070679_100004388_pt1 | contig 13041 bp, 10 predicted proteins | sample KBSC63BmetaG_FD_65652 | JGI IMG/M metagenome (GOLD analysis project Ga0070679, IMG submission 65652) | Corn rhizosphere microbial communities from Kellogg Biological Station, Michigan, USA - KBS C6-3B metaG | ecosystem: Host-associated > Plants > Roots > Rhizosphere | place: USA: Michigan... | reverse complement strand
CGATCGGCGGCAACAACCTGTTCTCGATCCGTCAATCGACGGTGCCCACGGCGCCGGATGGTTTCCCGGCCGACGGCGGCTTGGTGCTGCATGACCCCGTTGGTGCGGCCTTCTCGCCCAATGGCGGCTACTACTATGGCCGTATCAGCTACAACTTCTAAGATCTGACGTTCGAAACAACCCGTCCATCTCCGCAAGGAGGTGGGCGGGTTTTTCTTTGCCGCGCGTAAAACTACTCAGGTCCGCAACGTCCCCGCCTGCCTTTCCGTTGTGCATCGCAGCGGGCGCCGTGCATTTTTTTGCGACAAAATCATTTCGGCGGGCTGAGGTCTTTTTACAGCGGCTCGTCTCCTCCCTAGGGCCCCGATGACAGGCGGTCCATTTCAGGGGAGTTCCGATGCGTAAAACTTATCTGCTCGCGGCGTCGTCCATGATGGCGATGGCGGCCTTTTCGTCGGCCTTTGCCCAGACGCCGGCCCCCGCTTCGAGCGCCGAACCCGAAGAAATCATCGTCAGCGCCTCGCGCCTCAATATTGCCGGTTACCAGGCCCCCACGCCGGTGACGGTGGTCGGCGCCGACCAGCTGTTGCGCGATGCCCATACCGATATCGGCGATGTGATCCGCCAGCTGCCTGCTTTCGGCACCTCCTCGGGTCCCAACAATTCCAGCTCCGCCAACTTCATCGTTTCGTCCACCCCAGGCATCGACGTGGTCAATCTGCGTCAGCTGGGCGTGCTGCGCACCTTGGTGCTCTTCGATGGCCAGCGCGTGGTGGCGTCCAGCGTTTCGGGCGGCGTCGATCTTTCCACCATGCCGTCCAGCCTGGTGCAACGCATCGACGTGGTGACCGGCGGCGCTTCGGCCGCCTGGGGCTCCGACGCGGTGGCCGGCGTGGTCAACGTGATCCTCAACAAGAATTTCGACGGCTTTGCCGCCAATATCGAAGGCGGCGACAGCTGGAAGGACGATCACCGCTCCTACAAGGGCGAAGTGTCGTTCGGCACCGACTTTGACGGCGACCGGGGTCACCTCATTGTCAGCGCGTCCTATCTGGCCAGCCCGGACACATTCTTCATCAACCAGCGCTCGTGGTTCAAGAACACCCGCCTGGTCAACAATCCCGCCTATAATGGCGGCGCCAACGGCCAGCCGCGCCTGATCCACGCCGACAATGTCGGCCAGTCCCAGGCTACCCAGGGCGGCCTGATCACCGGTTGCGCAAACACTGTCGGCGGCGTCACGAGCGCGTCCGTGAATTGCGCCTTGAGGGGTACGCAATTCGTCGGACCCGGCGCTACCCCGGTGCCATTCAATTTCGGCAATGTCTCGGGCGCCTTCTCCAATGGCGGCAGCGGCGAGACCGCGCAATCGGATCTGGACCACCTGACCATTCCGCTGCACACCACCACCTTGTTCAGCCACACCCGCTACAAGATCACCAACGACATCAGTGCGTCCTTGGAACTGAATTACGGCAAGTCGTTCTCCAAGAACAACAGCTACGTCTATAACCGCTACGGTAATCTGCCGATCCAGGCGGACAATGCTTTCCTGCCTCAGTCGATCAAGAATCAGATGGCGACGTTGGGCTACAACACCATCTATCTCGGCACCAACAACATGAACAATATGGGCACCAACGGCGCCCATTTCACCGACAACAGTCTCAATAACGAAAACCAGTCGCTGGGTATTCCGGTCTCCACCAACCGTCGCCAACTGTTCCGCGGTGTCTTCAGCCTGGACGGCAGCCTCGGCGATAACTGGTCCTGGAACGCCTATGCCCAGCATGGCTTGGCGCGCGTGCGTACGGTTGTGACCAACAACGTCGTCAAGGCAAACTACATCAACGCCGTGGACGCGGTGCTGGTGACCCCCGGCAATGTCGGCGCCTCGGGGCTTCCGATTGGCTCCATCGCCTGCCGTTCCACACTGGCCAATCCGACAAACGGTTGCTCTCCGTTGAACGTTTTCGGTACCAACAACGCCTCTGCGGCAGCGATCAACTACACCAACGGCCGGGCCCGCAGCGGCGGCAACTGGGCGCAGTCGGTCCTCAACGAGGACGTGTTTGCGGCCTCCATGCAAGGCCAGCTGCCGTCGGAATGGGCGCTGCCCGCCGGCCCGATCTCGGTCGCGTTCGGTGGCGAGTACCGCCAGGAAGGCGCGCGTGTCAGCGCGGACGCCACCGCGTTGGCGGTGGGTTACAGCGTCGGCAACTTCTCGGCCTTCTCCGGTCATTACAGCGTGAAGGAAGGCTTCCTGGAAGTGAACGCCCCGCTGCTCAAGGACACTTTCGTCCAGTCGTTGGACTTCAACACCGCAGGCCGCGTCACGGATTACTCCACATCCGGCATGGTCGAAACCTGGAAGCTGGGCCTCACCAGCCAGGTCAATGAAGATATCCGCTTGCGCAGCACCTGGTCGTTCGACATTCGCGCGCCCAACCTGCAGGAATTGTTCGCCACTGGTTTTTCGATTTCGGCGACCTTTGTCGATCCGTTCACGCATCAGACGGTCAATGGCTACAGCTTGCAAGGCGGCAATCCCGCTCTGAAGCCGGAACAGTCCACCACCATCTCGGGCGGTGTGGTTCTCACGCCGCATTGGATCGAAGGACTAAGCCTCTCGGCAGACTGGTATTCGATCGAGCTGCGCAAGGCGATCGCGACCATCTCCACGGACGTGATCACCGCCCAGTGCGCGGCTGGCGTGCAGCTCTTCTGCAACCAGGTCTCCACCATTACCAACGCTCAAGGCAGCTACCTGCAAGTCGCCACCCAGCCGATTAACGCCAACAGCCAGAGCGTCTCTGGCATCGACTTCCAGGCCGACTACACGACGCCGTTCCTGTCCGGCGATCTCAACCTGCGGGCAATCGGAAACTACATGGACCAGCAGACCCAGACGGCTGCGGGAATTACTCTCGACTATGCCGGTGCCATCGGTTCCGACTCCTCGCCGCGGGGCATTCCGAAACTCCGCACCACGGTTTCGGCGACCTATGCCGAAGGTCCGTGGCAGGGCACGGTCCAAGGGCGCGTCATTGGCTCCGCCAAGCTCAACAATTCCTGGGGGCCCCTTGACGTGGATGACAACTCCATCCCGGCGGTGGCCTATCTGGATCTGCGCGCGTCCTACAAGTGGAACGACAATATCCAGCTGTATGGCGCGATCGACAACGTCATCAACACCCCGCCGCCAATCCCGGCCGCCAGTTCGGCCGCGCTCAACTTCTACGACCAGTCCACGCGGGACGATATCTATGACGCTATTGGCCGCAGCGTCCGCATAGGCGTCCGCTTCAAATACTGATTCGGCTGATCCCCGGCCTGAATCATCCTGGCGCCTCCCCTGAAAATAGGGGAGGCGCCTTTTCTTTTTTCGGGGTAAAACAGCGTTCAAATATAAAGGGTGGAGGAAGAGCTTATGAACACGACTCGCAGGGATGCTCTTGGGCTGATGGGGGCTGCGGCCGCCGCAGCGGCTGTTGGCGGGCCCGCCATGGCGCAGGGCACCCGCAATCTGGGCAGCAAGGCCAAGACCCTGTTCTGGGTCGCAAGCTGCACGCCTTGCGACAAGAATCTGAAATTCGATCCCGGCGCTTTCAAGGATGTGCTGGCTTGGTTCAAGCATAATGGCGCCGACGGCATCGTGGTGTTGGGCACCACGGGCGAATATCCGTCCTTCGGCACTGCGGAGCGCAAGGCCGTGATGGAAGTGGCCGGCAAGAACAAGGATGGCATGAACATCATCTGCAGTTCGGGCACGTCCAATTTCACCGAGACGATCGAACTGTCCAAGCATGCCGCCGATCACGGCGCCGAAGGGCTGCTGGTCATTCCGCCCTTCTATTACAAGAAACCGGAACTCGCCGGCCTGGTGAAATATTACTCGCTGCTGTTCGATGCGGTGCCGCAGAGCCTGGCCGTCAACCTTTATCACATCCCGTCCAACAGCGCGGTTCCGATCTCGCACGAATTGCTGAAGGCGCTGAAACATTATCCCAATCTGGCGGGGATCAAGGATTCCGAAGAAGACATGCCGGAGTACAAGCAGTTTGTGGCGGCGTTCCCCGACCTCAACATGCGCACCGGCACCGACACCAAATTGGAATTCGCCTTGTCCAAGGGCATGGGCGCGATCCTGGCCGAAGGCAATCTGTTCTGCCGCCAGATCGCCGACATGTTCGCGGCCTTCCGCGCCGGCAAGGACAGCCATGCAGCCTTCATGAAATTCCAGACGCAGCAGACCTTGATGCGCAAGCTGGGCGGCAACATCGATTCCTATGGCGCGATGAAGTACGCCCTCAGCCAGCAAATGGGGGTGCCGCAATTCTATCAGCGCCCGCCGAATGTCGATGTCACCGATGCGCAGAAAGCCGCGATCCGCAAGGGCCTGGCGCAAATCAAGGAAATGGGCTGATCCATTGACGGCGTCCCGGGGGGCGGGCCGCCGCATTCAACAAAAATGAACTGGGAGCGATTATGAAAAAGAAATTGTTGGCCGGCGCGGCATTGATGCTGCTGGCGGGGCCGGCCTTGGGCCAGACCGGGCAGAATGTCGACTGGCCGGTCTATACGGGCGATATCGCGGGCAGCAAATACAAGCCGCTCGACCAGATCAACGCCTCCAACTTCTCCAAGCTGGAAGTGGCTTGGCGTTTCAAGACCGACTACATGGGCAACCGCCCGGAATACAAGCTGGAAGGCACCCCCATCCAGGTCGGCGGCGTGCTCTACGCCACGGCCGGTTCGCGCCGTGCCGTCGTCGCGCTCGACGCGGTGACGGGCGAATTGCTTTGGGTTCACGGCGAAAAGGAAGGCGCGCGCGGCGCCGCCGCTCCCCGGCAATTGTCGGGCAGGGGACCGGCCTATTGGACCGATGGCAAGGATGCGCGCATCTTTTATGTCACGCCCGGCTACCAACTGGTCGCACTGGACGCCAAGACAGGGCAGCGTGTTGCCAATTTCGGTACCAATGGCGCGGTTGATTTGAAAGCCGATGACGATCAGAAGATTCTGCCGGATCTGACGACGGGTGAAATCGGCTGGCAGTCGGCGCCCACTGTGGCGGGCGATGTGGTGCTGGTCGGTTCGGCTTTCCGGGAAGGCTTCACGCCCACCACCTTCAAGAACAACAAGGGTTCGGCCCGCGGCTTCGATGCCCGCACCGGCAAGCGCCTTTGGCAATTCGTCACCATTCCGCAAAAGGGCCAACCGGGCGCGGAAAGCTGGTTGGATGGTTCCAACGAAACCAACGGCAACACCGGCATCTGGACCGAGATGACCGCCGACGTGGAAGCGGGGCTGGCCTATCTGCCGGTCGAGCAGCCAACTTCCGACTTTTATGGCGGCCATCGCCCCGGCAACGGTCTGTACGGCAACAGCCTGGTCGCGGTCGATCTGAAGACCGGCAAGGAGAAGTGGCACTTCCAATTCATCCATCACGAGATCTGGGATTACGACATGTCGTCGGCCCCCCTCCTGATGGACATCAATGTCAACGGCAAGCCGATCAAAGCCGTCGCCGAACCATCGAAGATGGGCTACCTCTATGTCTTCGATCGCATCACCGGCAAGCCGGTCTGGCCGATCCCGGAACGCAAGGTCGAAAAGGGTGATGCGCCGGGCGAATGGTATTCGCCGACGCAGCCGATCCCAACTCGCCCCGCGGCTTATGCGCGTACCGGCGTCTCGATCGACGACCTGATCGATTTCACGCCCGAGTTGCGCAAACGGGCGGTCGATCAAGTGAAGAACTACAAGTTGGGCCCGATCTACACGCCACCGGTTGTCAGCAAGCTGCCCGGCCCCATCGCCACCCTCAGCCTCGGTCCCGCCAATGGCGGTACCAACTGGCCGGGCGGCTCCTTCAATCCGGAAAACCACACCGCGTATATCTTCGCCTGCAATTCCTGCCTGCAGCCGATGGGTCTGGTGCCGCCGCCGCCGGGCTTCTCCGATATCCGCTATGTCGAAGGCCGCGCCGGCCAGAAGGTCGAAATGGTCAATGCGGCAGGCGCCGACCAGGGTGCCGACGCTGCCCCGGCGCCCAAAAAGCCTGCAGCACCCGCGGCCCCTGCGTCGGATTCGGACGATTTCGGCCTGACGGTCCAGGGATTGCCGCTGATCAAGCCGCCTTACGCGACCATCAGCGCCATCAACTTGGATAAGGGCGATATCGTGTGGCAGGTCGCGCATGGCGACACGCCCAACAATGTCCGCAACAGCCCGGCGCTGAAGGGCCTCAACATCCCGCGTACCGGCCAGACCACCTACAATATCGGCACGCTGGTGACGAAGAATCTGGTGATCGCGGGTGACGGACAGGTGACGACCACGCCCGAGCATCCGCGTGGCGCACCGTTGCGCGCCTACGATCAGGCCACGGGCAAGGAAGTCGGCAATGTGCTGATGCCCGCCGGTCAGTCGGGCTCACCCATGACCTATATGGTCAACGGCAAGCAGTACATCGTGATAGCCGTATCGGGCGGCAACTATTCCGGTGAATACATCGCTTACACGCTGCCGGACAATGGGTGAGGAACGCCGCGAGCCAAAGCGAGCGGCCCGAGAGCTGCCCGCCATAAATTAAAAAACGGCCCCGCTGCAAAGCGGGGCCGTCTTCTTTTGAGCTCAACGCTGGAGATTCGCCTTCATGGTTCCGCGCTGGCGCGTTCATAGGTGCGGACATGCGCCGGCCTGTCCATCGACGACACAGTGTCACCATCCGGATAAAGATCGCGCCCCCCTTCCGTCACGGCGGAAAGGGATATCCGGGCGCCGTCAAAGCTGCGCGCCTTGCAGGCGAAATCCACGCTGCGCAAGCGGCTGTCGCTTTCCGGGAAGGTAATGGTTTGGCGCTGGTCCTTCAGCAGGACGCCCGAAAAGACATCGTGCGAAGTGCCATCGCGATAATTGATGGTGATGTGATCGCAATCCACGGCATCATTGTCGGGCACAAAACTCAACCGCTCCACCGGGCCGTCGAACCGCGTCCAGCTCACCTGAGTATAGTGATCCGCTGAGACATTCACCGTGCCCAACTGATGGACATCCGCGGCTGCCGGCAAGGCCGCGCCCAGACACAATGCGGCACTGAATATCAAAAGAGACGAATGAAACGGGCGCATGGGTTTCTCCATTCCACCGCGCGTCTCGGCGCGGATTTGCAATTGCGCGGCCCCCATCAAAAAACGGGGCTGGCCGGCAATGGTTCCGGCCCGGCGGTTGGAAGGAATTATCGTTGTAAAACAGGTGCTTGAGCCAATCCCAGTGCCCGCTTCCCGCCGGCAATCAAAACGTCATTGTACAGGGCAAAATCGGGCTCTTAGTCTGGAGTCGGTTTGCGGGGGAGCCAATGACAGATATTGGGCGTCGTGATTTTCTGCAGTCCGCTGCGGTCGCATCCGCGATTTCCGCGATCGGCGCATCGGCGGCTGAGGCTGCGGTCCTGGGCAAGGTGCCCGGAAAATTGACCGACATCGATCACTTCATTGTCCTGATGAAGGAGAACCGCTCCTTCGATCATTATTTCGGGACCTTGCGCGGTGTGCGCGGCTTCGACGATCCTGCTGCGACGCGTCCCGATGGCAGTTCGGTGTTCCGCCAGCCCGATCCCTTGTCGCCGGACGGCCATGTTCTTCCTTTCCACCTCGACACGCTGAAGACCAATGCCCAGCGCTATCACGCGCTCGATCATGGCTGGGGACCGCTGCATGCCTCCTGGAATGGAGGCGCGATGGACAATTGGATTCCATCCCACCGCGAATCCGACGGCGAGATCGGACCCATGACCATGGGTCATCTGGCGCGCGAAGACTTGCCTTATTACTTCGCGCTGGCGGACAATTTCACAATTTGCGACGCCTATCACTGCTCGGTCTTCGGCCCCACCCATCCCAACCGCTATTACCTGATGACGGGCACCATCGATCCCAACGCGCTGGCGGGCGGCCCGGTACTGGACAATAACGGCACGGCCTATTCCTGGGAGACCTACCCCGAGCGGCTGGAGCGGGCGGGCATTTCCTGGCGGGTCTATCACGAAGAAGACGATTACGGCTGCAACATGCTCAAATATTTCAGCCAGTTCCAGGCGGCGCCGCGAACATCGTCGCTGTACGAGAATGCGCTGCGCGACCGGCCTTTTTATGAACTCCTATGGGACATCCGCCACGGCAACATCCCGCAAGTGACCTGGATCGTGCCGCCGTCACATCTGTCCGAGCATGGCGATTACCTGCCCGCGGCCGGCGAGGATCACACCAACCAAATTCTGCAGGCACTATGGTCCAATCCCAGACTTTGGGCGAAGACCGCGCTGATCCTGAACTATGACGAAAATGATGGATTGTTCGATCACGTCGCGCCGCCCGTGCCGGAGCCGGACACGCCGGACGAATATGTAAACGGCCTTCCCATCGGCCTGGGCTTCCGGGTGCCCTGCATGGTGATCTCGCCCTTTAGTCACGGCGGCTATGTTTCCAGCCGGGTGTTCGACCACACCTCGGTCCTCAGGCTGCTGGAGACGCGCTTCGGCGTGGAAATCCCCAATCTCAGCAAATGGCGGCGCGAAACCTGCGGCGATCTGGCCGATGCGTTCGGGTTCGGCTTGGCCCCGCGATTGGACATTCCCAAAATGCCCCATACCGAACACCCGCTGCGAATGGCGGAAGAGCGTGCCATGGGCCTGACGCCGCCGGTGATCCCGGCCCGCCAGGTCATGCCGCGCCAGGAAGCCGGATCGCGCCGCCGCCGGGCGTGATCGCATCGCAGGCGTGTTATAGAGAGCGATGACCGCCCGATTTCATCTGACGGACCTCTTGCCCGAAGAAGGTTTGCCGCCTCCGCTTCTGGCACTGAACAATGCGTTCGCGCAGGAACTGTCCTATCTCAGTCCGGAAAAAGCCGCCCATCTGGTGCGCGAGGCCGTGATGGCATGCCGGGTGGGCGAGGCGGATGCGTTGCTGCTGGCCTTCGACCAGAAAGCGGCTTACGAAAATCTCAATTTCGAGTGGTTCCGTGACCGCTTCGCACGGTTCATCTACATCGACCGCGTGGTGGTGTCGCCAGCCATGCGCGGACAGGGACTGGCGCGCGAACTTTACAAGGCGCTGTTCGCGCGTGCGGCCTCCCTGCAGCACTCGCAGGTGGTCTGCGAGATCAATCTGGATCCGCCGAACCCGGCATCGGACGCCTTTCACGCATCCCTGGGGTTCGAGCAGGTCGGGCAGGCGGTCCTGCCGCGGGCGGGAAAAACGGTCCGCTATTTCTCGCGCAAGATCGGTTGAACGCCAGGATCAATGCGCGTTCGCATCAATGTGCAATCGGAGCGTTTTTGAGGCGGGCAGCAAACTCCGCGCGCGAATTTTCCGAGGGATAGGGCTCGGCGGGCACCGGCAGTCCCAGGAATCTGCACAAGGGCCCCCAGCCATCGCCCACCGTATAAACCAGCAACCGTTCCGCCGGGATGGTGCGTATCACCTCTTCGGTATGGCGCCGGAAGTAATCCGTCATGAAGGCGCGGTCATGCACATGCTCGCCGAACGCGCCCATGAAGGTGGCAAAGAAGGGCGAGAAGGGACCGGGCTTCGAGGCAGGACCGTCGGCTGCGAAGATCGTGGCCTGGGTCGATTCAAACCACTGGTCCGGATCGCGCACGGTATGCAGAACTTTCGCGTCCGGGTAATAGGCGGCGATCTCACGCCAGTGATAGGCCCCCGGATAATCCACCATCGACTGATAGCCGGCGAATATCGCATCCCAGTCCGGCTTGCCGGCCGCGGCATCGATCCAGAGGAAGCGGCTTTCGGGATGGGCGAAGACTTCGACCATGTGATGGCAGGGGCCGACGCCCAGCATGTTCAGGGCTGTCTGCATCGATTTGGTGCCGGTGCGCCCCAGCCCCGACCCTACGACTTTCAACGCCATGCCATCCCCCGGAATCGCCTCGGCAGGACGCTAACACATCGAAAGCGTCCCACCCACCTCCGGGGGTCCAGCTTTGGAATGGATTGGAGATGGGTGGGCCCGATCTCGGCCATTTGGGTCGGCCGACCGCGCCACGATAGGTGATGGCAGGCGCCGGATGCTTCGGCCAATTCCGTAGCGATCGATCGAGACGATTGCCGACCGCGTGGCTAACGTCGCGCGATGCTGCCATCGCGCGGCTCGAAGTGAACCCGCTCGATTGGGTCGCCAGAGTTCAAGGAGACGACATGAAGGATGCAGGAATGGCGCGCCGGGGATTTCTGGGCGCTCTGGCCATGACGGGCGGCGCGTTATTGTCTGGAGCGGCGCAAAGCGCGGCGGTTGATCCGATGCCGGGACCAAATATGCCGTGGTCGGATTTTCGCAAGTTGTTCGCACTCAGGCCCGACCGGATACACATGGCGGGTATGGTGCTTACATCGCACCCCGCGCCGGTCGCCCGGGCCATCGAGATCCACCGCACCGAATTGCAGCGCGACCCCGTGCGCTATCTCGACGAACAGCGTTGGCGCCTGGAGCGCGAAGTCTCCAAGGCCGCAGCGCATTATCTGGACGTGAAGCCCGACGACATCGCGTTGACCGACAGTACATCGATGGGAATCTCTTTTCTTTACACCGGGATGAAATTGAAGCCGGGGGAGGAGATTCTCACCACCACGCACGACCATTTCTCCACCGAAATGGCGCTCGCCGAGTGCGCGGCGCGGACCGGCTGCACCGTCCGCCGCATATCGATGTTTCCCGATCCTGCGGCAGCGAGCGAATCGGAAATCGTGGACTCGATTGCCCGCGCCATCACCGCCAAAACCCGGGTAGTCGCCGTCACATGGGTACATTCCGCCACGGGTGTGAAGATCCCCGTTCGCAAGATCGGGGATGTCGTCCAGGAGGCGAACCGCAAGCGGACCGAGGGTGAACGCATCTACTACTGTGTCGACGGTGTTCATGCGCTGGGAATCGAGGACTTCACCATTGCCGATCTCAATTGCGATTTCTGGATTGCCGGCACCCACAAATGGCTGTTCGGCCCCCGCGGCACGGGCGTGATGTGGGGCAAGCCGGAAAGCTGGAAGATCACCCGGCCCACCATTCACACCTGGGACCCGGATTCCCTCCACGCCTGGATCGGATGGACACCGCAGGTCCCGGTGGGCGGCGGGCGCATGATGACCCGCGGCGGCTATCATTCCTTCGAGCATCAATGGGCGTTGTCGGAGGCTTTCCTGCTGCACGAAAAGCTTGGCAAGCGGCGGGTGCAGGACCGCATCCATCTTCTCAACCGTCAACTCAAGGAAGGGCTTGGCAAGATCAAGGGCGTCCGGCTCATGACGCCGATGAGCGAGCAATTGTCCGCGGGGATCACGTGCTTCACGGTCGGCTCGTTGCCGGCGCAAGCGGTTGTGGACAGATTGTTCGAGCGAAAGATTGTCGGCAGCGTGACGCCGTACAAGGCATCCTTTGCCCGCCTGACGCCGGGTCTGATGAACTCCGAGGCTGAAGTGGACAAGGCCCTGGAAGCCGTGCGCGCCATCGCTTCGGCATAACCGATCCGGCCCAGGCTGTTCAAGCCTGGGCCGTTTCTGTCTGTTACAGCAGCACGAATTGGGTGCGCTCGCGCTTGGCAAGAAGCCCAAGCGCCTGGCCCGCGATGAGGCTTTGGAAATAATCGCTGGCCTGATGCGCCTTGTATGCCGCTTCGTCGGCGAAAAGTTCGTAAAAGAGGAATTGCGCGGGATTGTCCTTGGCTCGGCCGATGAAGAAGTGTTTCACACCGTCGCCTTTCTGGGCCAACGGCAGATAGCGGTGCAGAATGTCCGCCACCGCGTCCGCCTGGCCCTCTTTGGTCTCCCATTGTGCCACGATTAGATAACCGCTCGCCTGGGTCATTGCAGTCTGGGCAATAGTGGGCGTGGCGGCGAATTCGGTGGCTGCAACGCTTCCTGCGAGCGCGGCAAAGGCCGTTCGGCGGGTCAATAAGGACTGGTCCGGCAATGCATCGGTCATGGCTGTTTCCTTTTCCGGGATGGGAGCCGGACCATAGGCCGGTGCGTCGGCCAGTCGCTTCGGCCGGGACCGAAGTGTCGTCTCGCGCGGCGGCGCTATAGTCCCGTCATGTCTCTCAACCCGAATATCGCGGAGATCGCCGCCCTGATCGGCGATCCGGCGCGGACGAATATCCTGGCTGCCTTGATGGATGGGCGTGCGCTCACCGCCACGGAGTTGGCCTATGTGGCCCGAGTGTCGCCGCAGACCACCAGCGGGCATCTGGCAAAACTGACAACGGCCAATCTTCTGACGGTCGAAAAGCAGGGCCGGCATCGCTATTACCGTATCGCGTCACCCCTGATCGGACAGATGCTGGAAAGCATCATGGTGGTGGCGGGAAATCAGGTCGTCCTGCGGCCGCCGCGCGCATCGCGCCTCGATGACGACATGCGGATGGCGCGCACCTGCTATGATCATCTGGCCGGACGGCTCGGTGTGACGCTCGCCGATACGCTGCTGGCGCGCGGGCATGTCGCTTTCGTGCAGGACGGCGGCGAGGTCACCGCGTCCGGCTTCGCCTTTTTTTCCACGCTTGGAATCAGCTTGGATGATCGCGAAAAGACCCGCCGCGTCTTCTGCCGCCCCTGCCTGGATTGGAGCGAGCGGCGTCCCCACATCGCGGGCGCCGTCGGTGCCCGGCTGTGCGAGCATTACCTGGAACAGGGATGGATCCGCCGGCTGGACAGTACCCGCGCCCTGAACATCACGCCCCTGGGCCGCCGCGGCTTTTCCGAATGGTTCGGAATCGATTTCTTGCGTCTTCCGCAGGGCGCGACTGCCTAGGCGCTCTCGATGCGATAGACATTTGCCGGCTGGCGTGGCCCGCGGTCGGGCAGGGTGAGAGACAGTCCCGCACCGGTCTGCTCGAACGCCACCGGCGCATCGGTGCCCAGCAGGCGCACGCGCTTGACGGCTCGGTTCGGCTGGATCGTGGTAATCAGCGCCCGCCCATTTTCCGGCCCGGCCAGTTGGATGGCATAAAGGATGCCGCGTGCGGTC
>Ga0070679_100004384_pt1 | contig 13044 bp, 10 predicted proteins | sample KBSC63BmetaG_FD_65652 | JGI IMG/M metagenome (GOLD analysis project Ga0070679, IMG submission 65652) | Corn rhizosphere microbial communities from Kellogg Biological Station, Michigan, USA - KBS C6-3B metaG | ecosystem: Host-associated > Plants > Roots > Rhizosphere | place: USA: Michigan... | reverse complement strand
CGTCTGTTCGCTCATGCGCTGGAGATAGACATCTTCGAGCGTTCGGGTGTCGCGCCTCAGACCCCTTAAAAGGATATCGAGGTCGATACTCAGGTCACGCACCACATCGAAGACGGATTCATCGTGATACGCAAGCAGAACATCGCGCTCGCGACGCCGAGCGTCGAGTCCGCGCACTTGCAGAGCCTGCACGAAGCGATCGACGTCGCCATCGATTTGCACCACAACGTCGCCCTCACCCTGCACCAGTGACGTGAGCGGTCCCGTCATCGCCAGGCGCCCGTTTTCGAGCATGACGACATAGTCACAAACAAGCTCAACATCTTCGAGGAGGTGCGAACTGAGAATGACCGTGATGCCAAGATCGTTGTGGATGCGCGAGATGAGCCGGAGCATATCGTCGCGTCCGGCGGGATCCATGCCATTGGTCGGTTCGTCGAGGAAGACGAGATCGGGGTCATGCACGATTGCCTGGGCGAGCTTGACGCGTTGCTTCATGCCGGTCGAAAACTCGCGCATGAGGCGATAGCGCTCCTCATCGACACCGCACTGATAGAGTGTTTCGGCCGCCCGCAATCGGGCGGCGCGCGCCGGCAAGCCACTGATTTCCGCCATGTGTCCAACGAAATCGGCGGCCGTCACATCAAGCGGCAGGCTATCTGACTCCGGCATATACCCAACGTGTTCACGCATCTGCAACGGATCGGTCCGTACGTTGAATCCGAGGACTGTTGCGTCGCCGGAGACGGGCGCTTGCAGACCGAGGAGTAGCTTGATGAGTGTTGATTTTCCGGCGCCGTTTGCTCCGAGCAGGCCGACCGCAGCGCGAGGAATCTGGACCGACAAGCCTTCGAGCGCGACGACCTTGCCGTAACTTTTGCGGAGATTAGTGGTTTCGACCATCCATTTAGACAGGGATGTTGCAGTCACCGCGACCTCTCGTTCGATCGATCCTCGCGGGCGGGTCGCGGAACGAGGACCCGCGACCATGCGGGCTAGTATACCGCCTCATTTGGCGCTGTGTACGCGAAAGGGCGTATTGATTCGTTGGGTGCCCCTACGATCATATGTCGCCTCGGTAGCAGCGGTATAATCCAGGCTGCCTGTGGTGCAGGACTTTGGAATAGGAATGCAGATGTCATCTACAGTTGGTCGAATGTCACGCTGGGGCCGCGACACGGGGCTATCGTTCCGCATGTTCGTCGTGATGTTCCTGCTGACGGTCGTCTACCTCGCCTTCATCGCCATCCTCATTTCGGCCGGCGTCAGTGCGGTGGTGATCCTTTTCATCGCCGCGATCATGGTTCTCGTCCAGTATTTCGCATCAGACAAGATCGCGCTCGCGAGCATGGGCGCCAAGATCGTAGAACCCGAACAGGCGCCTGAGCTTCACGGCACGATCGAACGTCTGGCCGCGATTGCCAACCTGCCGAAGCCGAAAGTCGCGATCGCCGATTCGGATGTGCCGAATGCGTTCGCGACCGGCCGTAACCCGAATCACGCCGTGATCGCGGTGACACGCGGTCTGATGAATCGCTTGCAGCCCGCCGAAATCGAAGCGGTGCTGGCGCACGAGATGTCCCACGTTCGTAATCGCGACGTCATGGTGATGACGTTCGCGACCTTCTTCTCAGTCGTCGCCCAGTTGATCATGCGCATGTTCTTCTGGGGCGGAATGGGAATGGGCCGTCGCGACCGGCGTGACGGTGGTTCGATCGCGATGGTCTACCTTGGTTCTATCCTCGTCTGGGTCATTAGCTACCTGCTGATCCGCACGCTGTCGCGCTATCGTGAGTATGCCGCCGATCGTGGCTCGGCACTTCTGACCGGTTCGCCGTCGAATCTGATGTCGGCGCTGGTCAAGATCAGCGGTGTCATGCAGCGCATCCCCGAGCGCGACCTGCGCGAAGTGCAGGGGATGAACGCGATGTTCATCATTCCAGCTTCGGTCGGCAATACCGTTAGCGAACTCTTCTCGACGCACCCGTCGCTGGAGAATCGACTTGAGCGTCTGCGGGCGATGTCGCGCGAGATGGAAGGGCTATGAGGCACTTCTTCGACTCGCTGCTCGGCCGCTCGCGACCGGCTCCGCCGACGATCGAACGGCTCTTCGCGATTTCGACGGCGGAGATTTCACTGGAGACTCAGCTCAATCTCAAAGCAGGCGATCACGCGGGGATCGTCTTTCGGCCGGTCGATTCGTCGTACTTCGAGCAGGCGACCAAGGATCTTGACGAACTGCTGAAGGTCAGCGCCAATGACACCGGTACGACGTATACGACGAAGACTGACGAGTACCGCTTTCAATGGATCATCCTCGACGATCAGCAGTTTGAGGATCTGGTCGCCACGATCCACATCATCAGCCAGACGCTGATCGAGAATCTGTTCGGCGAGCAGTTGCTGGCGTCGGTGTTCCGCTACAACACCTCGGAGGGCTACCCGCTATACTGGTTCTATAACTACAAGCGGGGCACGTTCTATCCGTTCGCACCCCTGCCGAACGGGCAGAAGCGCGACAACGCGCTGGAGTTGCGCATGTCGTCCGCGATGGAGCGTGAACTTCCGATGGAAAAGGAACTCGAGCGCTGGTATCCGATGTGGGATATCCCGTTTTAACGCACCACAAACGCAACAAATGGAGAGCGCCCGCGATATTTTCGCGGGCGCTTTTCGTTGGTCGGATTGTGAAGCGGCAATTCGCTGCTAGTCGGGAACGAGTCCTTCGGCGACGAAGAGTTCGGCTGCTTCATCGAAGCTGGTGTCAGGTGGCGGTAGCACGACCTGCGACTCGACAAGCTCGTCGTCGGGGACGCGCTCACCGTGTGTTCGTACAAGCGCGAGGAGTTCGTTGAAGAGTTTCGCAAACGCGTCACGCTCGCCACCGGCGATCGCTTCGACGATCTGATTATCGATCTCATTAATTCGGTCGAAATACGAACTGGCCAGACGATATTGTCCCTCGGATGATATGCGAATGACCATGTCGGCTACCCTTCCAGCTCTTTCGGCTTCTCTGGTGCGCCAACTTCATTCCGAAGTGCCGCTAGCTGCGCATCGACGTTCTCTTTCATCGAGATTTGCGACAGTTCGCGATCGATCGAATCCTGGCCGGACGAGGTGACGTCGTCGAGCGCGCCAGACGCGATAAGTTCGTCGATGGCACCCGCGCGCGCCTGCATCGCCTCGGTCTTGTCCTGCGCACGGTCGATGGCCATGCCGACATCAGCCATCTCCTCGGAGAGCCCGGTCACCGATTCGCCGATGCGAACCTGCGCCTCGGCCGCTGAGTACTGAGCCTTGACGACTTCCTTCTTGGTGCGGAAGGCCTCGATCTTGGTGCGCAGGCGCGACTCGGCCTGTTCGAGCTTCGCCTGCTCGCCGTCAAGCTGCTGAATCTGCGTGTCGAGGTCGCTCGATTGCTGTTGGATCATCGCGCGACGCTCCAGCGCGGTGCGCGCGAGATCTTCGCGATTAGCGGACATCGCCTGCTTCGCCTGATCCTGCAACTTCGTCAGGCTATCGTCGAGTTTCGACTTTTGCAGTTCGAGGCGGCGCTTGGAGGTTGTCACATCGACGATACCGCGCCGGACATCCTGCAGCATCGAGAGCTGCTTCTCATAGGAGTAGTCCATCATCTCGCGAGGATCTTCGGCGGCGCCGAGCAGTTTGCTCACTTTGACTTTAATGAGCGTGGTCGTCCTTGAGAGTAAACCCATTGCCCATCCTCTCTAACGTGCGGCGGACATGCAGCAATATTATATCCAGCCCGTCGTGGCAAAGAAACCGAAGCAGATGCTGAAACCTCCAAGGGGCGGATCGACTCGTGATGATCCGCGCCCAACTGGTTCAAGCAAACCACAGAATGACAAGCGTGCTCGACGGCATCCGTCGTCGCGTCGCGTTATTTGGACGTGACCGCGGGGCAGACATTCGCGAGTGAAACCATCAGATCGGTGTTGAGCGTCTGAACATGGGGCGCCGGGGCGCATTGTGGTGTGTCAATCGTGACTTTGGCCGGCGTCAGTCCCGCTTGCCGTCGCAGGAGGAGGATGGAAGTGTCCGGCATGCGGAAGTCGATGCTGAAGGTGGTGTGCGTGCCAGATGCCAGCGGAATTTCGTAGCTGCCGCCGTTTGGTTCATCCGGATTCGTGACCTCGGGGATGTCACTCCCAATGCGCTGGCTGCCATCCGGCAGGGTAACGTCGACCCACCAACGCTGGAAGCCCTGATAGAACGGGTCGTCCTGCGGCGAGCCGGTGTGGTCGAGCGTGACCCGTAGCTGGACATCGCGCATGCCGTTGATCGAGGGACCGATGACCATGTCGTAGTTCGGCTGCATCAGTTCGCTCGATTTTCCGAAGGCAACGTTGGCGAAGGTGAGCGCGAGAGTCGAGACTCCTGGCTCGGGCGTCATGCTTCCCGACCAACCGTGCTGCTGAATGAGTGCCTGCACATTCGCATCCGCGGAGTAGATCTGCAAGTCACGGTGCTCAGCTGTCTTCTCGATCGCTTTGGCCATCTCCAGCGTAGTTGCCCGATTTCCGCCCTTCATCCGTTCGATGATCTCCTTACCGATGATCGCGACGACCTGCTTGTGGACGTCTTCGGTCTTTTCTCCCGCACGTTGCAGCGCGCGCTGGCGTTCGATTTCGTCGTGGACGTTGTCGGCGGTAATAGTGCGCGTTTCGCCGTCGACGTCGATTGTGATCGGGCCGGTAATGCGCAACATGCTCCCGACGACAGCTGGGTCAAGCGCGACGACGCCGCGAATCGGAGGCCAGCCAGTCGATTGATACATCGACATAATCGTCGCGGCGCTCTTCGGGAAATCGCTCCACCAGCTCGCGTCGAGGATTGACAACTCCGGCGATGGGGCATAACGCGAGAGTGGCCACGGCTGCAGCACCGACTCGTGCTGGCTATTGGTATATGCCTGGTTCAAGTCGTAGACGTCGTAGAACTCGTAGTTCCGCAACTGTCCACGATCGAAGGTGACGAGCGCGATGGTGCCGGGAAAGCCGCCGCTCGGTCGCAATTCGGACGGATTCTGAATCAACACCAGATACCGCGCCGGTCCGTCGGCTCCGAAGGCGGCCTGAAGCGCTGGGAGCTGCGTATTGAGGAGCTTGTCGAGATCATAACGCCCCGTTAGCTGATCGAATTTGGCGAGCTTCACCTGCGCCGAGACGGGCAAATAGCGCGGGTCGATTTGCGCGCGCAGGCTCAAGGCCTCATTGATCTGGCGAGTGATCTGGGTGATTTGCGGCATGTTCTGGTTGACGACATCGAGCCATGTTGGACTACTGGGAGCCGCTGAGTCGGAGAGTCCATTTGTTTTATACGCGGTCAGCACCTGCTCGCCGATCGCCGATCCGGAGGCACCCGAATCGGCCAGTAATTTGACAACGTACAGCGTCTCCGTTCCGGCCACGTACCGCGGGCCGACGAACGGCACGTGGGGAATCAGCCGGTCAATTCGATTCGAAAACGTCGTGAGCACAATCATCCGGTCAACATCGGTTTGCAGTTGCACGAACTGACCGTGTACCTGCGCCGCGTCGTCGGCCGTGAACGTCGAGAGATTCGTTGATTGCAGGCCTTGCAGCGCGTGCACATCGGCGGTGATGGCGTGATAGGTGGATAGGGCGGCACGCGCGCGTTGAACACTCCACCAACCACTCAATCCAAGCGCCAGGAGAAGTACAAGCAACGTCAGCCAGCGCGCAACGCGAAACCACGTCCACGCCTTCCTTTTCTTATTCGTCGGGACGATCGCCTCCGCCACGGCCGGCGCCTGCGGCTCGATCGGCGTCAGTACTGGAGGTGCGATCGGTTGCAGTCGAGGCTTCTGACCGCGTCGTGCATGCGCCGGAGCCGATCCATTTAACGCGCCTGAAGCCGCAGTCTGGTCATATTGCATAGAGTGCGATCACCCGTTTCCCGCGAACGTTCGCTTGGTCTCATCGAATATGTAGATCTCGTGTGCGACGCGATCACGGAACAGCGTCTTTCCGAATGAACGTCGCCCATTTCTCCCTATTGGGATAGCCCGTTGGGCATAGGATCGTCAAGTACGAAGGTCCCGTGGGTTAAGAGACGGATGTCGGTTGTAGCGCCTATGGGGCGATCGCTAGAGTCAGGATGTAACGGAGCGGGGCGCCGGGACGCGGCCTGATCCGGAGGACAACGCAAAGGCGGCAACGAGGTACGGGTCGCAATCTGGGCACCTGATCCGTACTGAGCCAGTGGTGCAACCGGCCGACAGACAGTCGAGCCGGTTCTTTTTGTGTCTGAGTCATCGAGTGGCGAAGCAACCGGCGAGGGCGAGATCGATCGAATTGTCCGCACTTAGCGAGTACGCGTAAGGGTTGTGATTGTATGGACCTTCAATCCTTCATAGCCGTCGTCTGGCGACGCCGCCTGGTGGTGGTGATCACCACCATCCTGGCACTGGCTGCGACGATCGCCGGGTTGTTCCTCATCACTCCGCTCTATACGGCGTCCACGACATTACGCATGGGCACGGCCAATACCGGTTCGTCCGGATGGGTCAGCTACGACCTTCAATACTCCGACCGCTTGATGAACACCTATCGCACGATGGTCACGAGCCCGCAGACGTCGTCCGAGGTCATGAAGGAGCTCAAGCTGAGCGCGCCGCCGAAGATTTCGGTGACAATCCCGGCCAATACCGAGTTGATGATTATCCAGGTACAGGATACGAATCCGAAGCAGGCGGCGGATGCTGCCAACGCGATTGCCGATCAGCTGAGCACCCAGATCAAGGCGCAATACGCCAGCCTCGGCGAGAGCAGCCTCGACCTCCTCAAGCAGCAGATCGATCAAGTGCAGGCCGATCTGGACAAGCAACGTGCGCAGTACGACACGCTCCTTAAGCAGTCGCCCAATAACAAGCAGTTGCTCGACGCGACGCAGCAGTCGATTCAGCTCGACCAGAGCACATACTCGACGCTCTTGACGCAGTATCAGGAGCTGCGTGACGCGACGGCCCAGGGCGCCAGCATGATGACCGTCGTGCAAGAGGCGAGCGTTCCGACCGCGCCGTCGAATCCGAACAAGAAAATCCTCATCCCGCTCGGTCTGATCCTCGGGCTCATCGGTGGCACCGGGCTCGCCTTCCTGCTCGAGAACTTCGACACGACGATGTACACGTCTGATGCGATCGCCACGTTGGTCGAGCTCCCGATCCTCGGTCGCATCCCGACAGCGAGACGGTCCGGCAACTCCGCGCTCTTCGCAGAGAAGTCACCGCAGGAGGAAGCGTTCCGGCGATTGCGGACGACACTCTTCGCGCTCGATCCGGAGTCGGGCATCCACTCGATGATGATCACCAGCTCGCAGCCATCCGAAGGCAAATCGACCACGATCGCGAACCTGGCGTTGGCGATCGCCAATGCGGGCCGGCGGGTGGTCGTGGTCGACGGCGATCTGCGCAAGCCCGTGCAGCACGAGATCTTTGGAACGCCAAACGACATCGGGCTCACGAGTGTGCTCACCGGCGAAGCCGATGTGGATGCCGCGATCCGCTACAACCCCAAATACCGCATCAACATCTTGCCGAGCGGACCTGCATCGTCTTCACCGGCCGAATTGCTGGGATTGCCGGCGATGCACGACGTTATTGAATACCTCTCTACGAATTTCGACTTCGTCCTGGTTGACGCGCCATCGCTCCAAACGGTCGCTGATGCGACGGTGCTCTCACTGATCGTTGATGGACTTGTCGTCGTGGTGGCGCGCAGTGAAGTACGGCGCGAAACGGTTGATGCCGCGCTCAACGGGCTGGCCGGGGTGCATCGCAAGCCTCTGGGCATCATCGTGACGCACGCCGAGATCTCGTCCGACTTCCATTATGACCGACCGGTTCTCGCACGCGATACGACGCGCACGCCATCCGGACCGGCGCCGACGCCAGAGGCCGATCAGCACACGATCCGGCCACTGCGCGTGATCAAGCCGGGCGGTTCGCGGGCTTCGAGTGAGCGTGAATCAGCTGGTCCACGGCATCAGTCGTCTGATCTGACCTCTGGTGTCGCGGAGGGAACGTCAGAGGAAGAACACGTACAGGGCGGACCGGCCGTGCTGCGGCGAATCAGTGACTTTCGTACGGCTGCTTCGACATCGCGAACGAAGGGAGGATCGCTCGAATGCTTCGACAACGACAAGAGAGCCGTCAACGAGCGATAGAGGTGCCGGCCGAGCCGATCGCGACGCGCTCGGGTTTGTACCCGACGGTGAAGCGCTGGTTCGACGTCGCCCTCGCGAGCGCGCTGCTGATCGTACTCTCGCCGCTGCTGACGCTGGTAGCGCTGCTCATCAAGCTCGACTCACGTGGCCCGGTTTTTTTCGCGCAGGAGCGGATTGGGGCTCGCCGCCGAACCGGTTCGGCTGGCGCGGTCGACTGGAAAATCGAGCCGTTCCGAGTTCTGAAGTTTCGCTCGATGGTGAACAACGCGGACCAGTCGCTCCACGAATCGCACATCCGGGCGTTTGTCAGCGGGACGCTCGATCTGGATGACGAAGAGACCACCATCAAGCTTCACGACGACCCGCGGATTACGCGTGTTGGGAAGTGGATTCGACGAACGAGTATCGACGAGCTACCGCAGCTGATCAATGTCGTGAAAGGGGAGATGAGCCTGGTCGGACCGAGACCGGTACCGGTGTACGAAGTAGAGGGTTATCAGCCACGCCATTACGAACGGCTCCACGCCGTGCCGGGGATCACCGGCATCTGGCAGGTGGAGGGGCGTGGTCAGGTCACGTTCGAGGAAATGGTTGGTATGGACATCTGGTACGTACGGAACGCGTCGTTCTGGCTTGATCTGAAGATCATCGCGCAGACGATTCCGGCCGTGCTCCGGGGCGAAGGGGCCGCATAGATGACGACTGAACGACGTTCACAGAACGGTCGAACGCAGAGTGACCGGCCGGTTGGAATCGCGATTATTGGCGCCGGCTACTGGGGAGTGAATTACGTGCGCGTCTGCCGCGATCTCCCCGGCGCGGAGCTGGTGGTCGTCTGTGACCAACGCGAGCACCGCTTAGGGGAGCTCGAGCGCCAGTTCCCCGGCCTGCGCACGACGACTTCGCTCGACGCAGCACTGTCAATGGAAGGAGTCGACGCGGCGCTGATTTGTACGCCGGCGACGGCGCACTTCGCGGTGACGAAGCAGTGTATTGAAGCGGGCAAGCACATCCTCGTTGAAAAGCCGATTGCGACAACGGTGGCCGATTCAAACGAACTGATCCGGCTGGCCGAACTGTATCGCGTGACGCTGATGGTTGGGCATACCTTCATGTTCAACGCGGGTATCCGCAAGGTGAAGGAATATATCGACCTCGACGAGATCGGCCACGTCTACTATCTCTACGCGCGGCGTACGAACCTCGGGCCGATCCGACACGACGTGAATGCGCTTTGGGACTTGGCTCCGCACGACATCTCGATTTTCAATTACCTGCTCGATTCCGTCCCAACCTGGGTGAGCGCAGTTGGCACGCAGGTGCTGCACAACGGCCGCGAAGACGTCGGATTCATCTCGCTTGGCTACGGCGATGGCGTGGTGGCGCACATCCATGTCAGCTGGGCTGACCCGCACAAAGTTCGTGAGATGGTCGTGGTCGGCAGCAATAAGCGCATCGTTTTCGATGACCTCGGCGTGCCGGAGCAGGTGCGAGTCTATGAGAAGGGCCTGGCGCCGGCACCTCCGGAGGCGGCGAATTTTCAGGAGTACCACTTCCAAATTCGCGACGGCAACATCATCAGCCCGCGTATCGATGTAAGCGAACCTCTGAAGAATCAGTGTCTGCACTTCATTGAAAGCGTCACGAGCGGCAAGCGCCCGCTTACCAGTGGAGTCGAGGGCCGCGATGTCGTGGCGGTTCTCGAGGCGATCGATCGGTCGATGGCACGACACGGAGCGCCGGTCGATGTCGTGCTCGACACGGTCTACCAAATTCCGAACGGCCAGTACGTCGCAGCCGGAGCGTCGGCGCAATAGGTGTTGAGATTGGCGCACAGTCGTGACGCCGAAATGAGAGGTAACGGTCCAATGACGAATCAGCCACAGACCAAGAAGATGTCGGTTCCGTTTGTCGATCTGCATGCCCAGTACGCCTCGATCGAGTCGGAAGTCAACGTGGCGATGAAGACGGTGCTTGAGCGCGGCGACTTCATTCTCGGCAAGGCGCTGGAGCAGTTTGAATCCGATTTCGCCAAGTTCATCGGAACCGAGTTCGCCATCGGCGTCGATTCCGGTATGTCGGCACTCATGCTGGCGCTCCGAGGTCTCAAGATCGGCCCTGGCGACGAGGTGATCACCAGCGCCAATACATTCATCGCGACAGCGCTGACGATTTCGGGCGTCGGGGCGACGCCGGTGCTCGTCGATGTCGATCCGGAGACGTACACGCTCGACCTTGAGAAGCTCGAACGCGCCATCACACCGAAGACGAAGGCGATCATGCCGGTCCATCTCTTCGGTCACCCGGAAGACATGGATCCGATTATGGAGATGGCGAAACGGCACAACCTCTTCGTCATCGAAGATGCCTGCCAGTCGCACGGTGCGACGTACAAGGCCAAGACGACCGGAACCTTCGGCGATGCCGCGGCCTACAGCTTTTATCCGGCCAAGAATCTCGGCGCCTACGGCGACGGCGGAGCGATCGTCACGTCCGATCCGGAACTGCGTGAATCGATCCAGTTGCTGCGCAACTACGGCCAGACCGCCAAGTATCACCACGCGGTGCAGGGCTACAACAACCGGCTCGACACGCTGCAAGCGGCGGTACTGGGAGTCAAGCTGCAATACCTGGCCGAGTGGAACGCCGCGCGCCGTGCCCACGCCGATCTCTACGGCCAGCTGCTGCGTGGCAGCGGCGTGGAGCTTCCGCCGCAAATGCCGGAAGTTGAACCAGTCTGGCATCTCTATGCGATCCGAACCGATCATCGCGACGCGCTGCGCGACTTCCTGGCGGAGCGCGGCATTTCGACCGGTATCCACTACCCCATTCCGATCCACATGCAGCCGGCATACCTGGAACTCGGCTACCAGCAGGGCGACTTCCCGGTGGCCGAGCGCGACGCGCTGCGCATGCTCTCGCTGCCGATGTACGCGGAACTCACCGACGAGCAGATCGAATACGTCGTCGCCGCGATTCACGAGTTCGGTGGCATTCACGGCGTGGCCGACACCAGGCTGTCGGCCGACTAAGACGGCGATTTTGACGATCAACGGACGCAGAGGGAACGACGAGTGAAGATCAGCGGGCTGGGCGAGCTAACGACAAACGAAAAGCGAGTTGCGCTCGACCGGCTCGCGTTGCCATTGGCGCGCGTCGCCGGCCGGCCGGCGGTGCTCGCCATCGCCGTCGGACTCGGTTTCGGGATCTACACCGTCGGCCTCGCGACGCTCTCATCGCATTGGGCTCCGCTGCTGGCGGTAGTCGCGATGGTGCCGTCGATCGGGGTCGTCGTTGGGGACGTGCGGCGGCTGCTCTTGCTGGCGCTCGTCTTCGATGTGCCGTTCAGCATTGGCCGCCATCTCTACTACAATCTCGACGCGGCGAAACTTGGCTCCCTCGGTGGCCTCGGGATCTCGGTCACGACTCTGGCGATCCCGATGCTCTACGCCATGTGGATCGGGAACGCGCTGGCGCGTCGCGGCAACGGCATGCGCCCCTGGCTGCGACCGGCCGCTGCACTGGCGATTTACCTCGGCTTCGTGACCTTCTCGATCACGCAGGCCTCCAGCAAATCGCTCTCGATCTTCGAGATCACGATGTTGCTGCAGTCGCTGCTCATTTTCATCTACATCGCGAGCACCGTGCGGACGCGCGACGACGTCGTCTTCATCGTGACCGTGCTGGCGGTCGCGGTACTGCTGGAAAGCCTGATCATGCTGGCGACGTATGGAACAGGCCAAACGTTCAAGTTCGCAGGTATCTCGACCCAACTCGACCCGGCGACGATGGGAAGCGAACCACTCTCGCGCGTGGGCGGAACTGTCGGCGGACCGAACGCTGCGGCTGCCTTCCTCGATCTGCTGCTGGCGCCGGTACTTGCGTTGGCACTGTCACAGGTACGGCGTGCATATCGTCTGATCGCGGCTGGCGCATTTGTCTTCGGCACGATCGCGCTGATGCTTACGCAATCACGCGGTGGCTGGATCGCGGTCGGTGTCTCGTGTGCCATCGTCATCGGCTACGCCTGGTTTCGCGGCTGGATTCCAGGCATGGCACCGGTACTGGTCATCGCCGGTGCGGCGATTGTCATCTATTTCTTACGTAACGAAATCCTGGCGCGCTTTCTGAGCGACGACTCCGGCTCGGCTGATTCGCGCATCCCGCTCATCCGTCTCGCATTCCATATGATCGCACAGCATCCGTTCTTTGGCGTCGGCGCGAACAACTTCGGCATCAACATCCAAAATTACGCGACGCCGGAATTCAACGCGGACTGGCTCTACACCGTCCACAATCGCTTTGTGCTCATCTGGGCAGAAGATGGCATCTTCGCGCTCGTCGCGTTCGTCACGTTTCTGCTGGGCGCGTTGCGCAATGGCTGGCGCTGCCGCCGGATCACCGACCAGGCGCTGTCGATTCTGTCAGTCGGCCTGATGGCCGGAGTGCTCGGCCAGATGATTCATATGATGGTCGATATCCTCAATGGCCGCCAGCAGGTGCAACTGCTCATGATCGTCGCTGGCCTGCTCGTGGCGCTGGTCGCGATCAAACGCGAGACCGATCCCGCGACTGAAGAGACGGGTCGCTGGGACAAGATCGAACGACCGCTCTTTGTGCCGCGACCGAAGCTGGCATCGCAACCGGTACCGGTCAACCGGCGGGTTGGCGGTGATCGTTCATGATGCGTCCGAAGCTGTCGAACAACCTGCGCCGTATCGCGGCTAATGCTGCCTCGCTGCTCGCAAGCGACGTGATCAATCGTGCGACCACGTTCGCGCTCTACGCACTCGTTGCGCGCAGCCTCGGTGCGTTCGAGTTCGGCCAGCTCTC
>Ga0070679_100004383_pt1 | contig 13045 bp, 9 predicted proteins | sample KBSC63BmetaG_FD_65652 | JGI IMG/M metagenome (GOLD analysis project Ga0070679, IMG submission 65652) | Corn rhizosphere microbial communities from Kellogg Biological Station, Michigan, USA - KBS C6-3B metaG | ecosystem: Host-associated > Plants > Roots > Rhizosphere | place: USA: Michigan... | reverse complement strand
CGTCGGGCTCGAGGCGCTCGACCATCTCGAGCGCTTCCTGGCCATCGTGCGCGGCCCCGACCACCTCGATGAACGGGCTGCGGCCCAGCATCTGGGTGACCACCTTGCGGACGAATGCCGAGTCGTCAACGACGAGCACGCGGATGATGTCGCTCATGAGGCAGCCCGCTGGATCGCGCTCATGGGGGGCTTGCTCGCCTTGTGGGCCGCGGCCCGCTCCACGATCTGACGCCGGCCGAGCTTCACGTACACGAACGCACCCGCGACCTCGGACAGCTCGAGCTCGAGCCCGAAGCGCGTGAGCGATTCGGATGCGCCGACGAACAGAAACCCGTCGGGCGAGAGATACTCGGAGAACAGCCGCGCGGTCTCGCGAATGGAGTCGTCATTGAAGTAGATGAACACGTTGCGGCAGAAGATGACGTCGCACGCCGCGTATCGCGCGACATCCGGGGGAGAGGCGAGATTCGCCCGGCTCCAGCGAATCGGCCGGTGGACCGACGGGGCGACGCGCCAGCGGTCGTCGCCGATCTGCTCGAAGTACCTGGCCTTGAGATGCACGGGCATCTGCCGAAAGGACCGCTGCCCGTAGATCCCCGCGCGCGCACGGTCGAGCAGCGCTTCGCTCGCGTCCGTGGCGCGAATCTCAATGCGCTCGGGATCCATGAGTCCCACTTCCGCGAGCGCGATGGCGAGGCTGATCGGCTCTTCGCCGCTGCAGCAGGCGGCGCTCCAGATGCGAAGCGGGCGGCCGGGAAAGGAAGCGAAATGCGCCGGGGCCACGAAATCGGCGACGGCGCGAAACTGCTCCGGCTGGCGCCAGAAGTAGGTCTCGGGTACGGCGAGCCTGTCCATGAGCGCGCCCCAATGCAGGTCGGCCGCCGCGTCGTATTGCAGGAGGTAATAGTAATCCAGAAATGACGAGAAGCCGTTCGCGGACACGAGCTCCGATAGCTTGTCGGCCAGCACGGAGCACTTGGCGTCGTCGAAGAACACGCCCGTGCGCCGCGCGATCGCGTCGCGGAGCAGGACGAACGTGCCATGCGGAATGGGACAGTCATCCCGCCCCATCGGCCAGCCACCAGGCGCGCGGTTCATCGGCCGGGCCCGGCCGGAGCGATACCGGCCGCGACACGGCTCGAATCCGCCCTGTTCAGCGCGGCGAGCCGGGCGCGAGCGCCGGCCGCGTCGCGGCGGCTCAGACCGCGCGCGGCGGCGAGGCGGATGGATTCCGATTCGTCCTCGAGCGCGGAGGCCAGGACGGCGCCCGCGGACGGGCCGCGGCTGCGACTCATGGCGTCCACGATCAATCGTCGCCGCCGGCGGTCGGGATCGTTGAGCACGCGGCGCAGGTCATCCACATGCGCGTCGTCGATCTCCGTGAGCGCCACGACCACGGCCTCGCGGAGGCGCCGGTCGTCGGAGAACTGGACGAGCGCTTCGATGGCCGCGGAGTCGCCGATGCGGCCGAGCGCTTCGATGGCCAGCAGGCGCAGATCGTCGTCGCGGCTCTCGAGGACGAACCAGCGAATCGCGTTCACGGCATGACCCGCGGCCGGGCGTCCGAGGGCACCCAGCGCGGCGCGAACGAGCCGGGGCTCCTGGCTGTGCAGCGCGAAGAGCACCGACGGCGCCGCGCGCGCGGGATCGAACGCGCCGAGCGCAACGACCGCGGCGGAGGCGATCTCGAGATTGGGTTCGTGGACCAGCGGCAGGAGCACCTGCACCATGGTCCCCGAGCCGATCATGGCGATCGCCTCGATGGCGGCAATCCGCACCGGCGGGGCCTCGTCGCGAGTGGCGCGCTCCGCGAGGCAGGCGAGCGTCTGCGCGTGGGTCTCTCGATCCTGCCGTCCCAGCGAGCGCACCGCGAAGTACCGCACCCAGAGGTTCTCGTCGCCGGCGGCGCGCACGAGCGCATCGCGGGCGGCATCGTTGCCAGCGCGTCCCATGGCGCGCGCGGCCGCGGCACGCACGGAGGCGCTTCCGTCGCCCATGAGTGTTTCATGGATCTTGGACCACGCCTGGCGCTGATCGTAGTTGGCGAGGTGTTCCACCGCCGCGCGCCGGACCGCCTCGTCCTCGTCGTCGCAGAGCTCGACGAGCCGGCGGAGGCTCGACTGGTACCCGAAATAGCCGGCGATACGCGCCGCCGCTTCTCGCACGCGGGGCGACGCGTCCGTGAGCCGGCCCGTGATCGCCTCCTCCATGCGCGGGTGGCCGATCGAGTTGAGCGCGCTGATCGCGGCCTGGCGCACCATGGACTCGGGGCTGTCGAGCGCCTCGAGCAGAGGCTCGAAGGCGCCGCGGTCACCGATCGCGCCGAGCGCGTTGGCGGCGGCGACGATTACCGACGGCTCGTCGTTCAGCAGCCCAAGCAGGGCGGGAACCGACTCCGAGCTCCCGATCCGTCCGAGCACCTCGGCCGCTGCCTGGCGTTCTTCGGCCGTATCGCCCGACGCGGCAACCGTGACGGCGCTGGTGGCCGCGACGCCGCGGCGCACGAGAAACTGCACCGCGAACTGGCGAAGGCCCGGCTCGGAGAGATACTGCGCGAGGATCGTCTCGATGCCGTCGCATGCGAGCCACGAAAGCACGAGCAGGGCCGCGCGTCCCTCACTCTCCGTGGCAGCGGCGAGCGCCCCCACGAGGGCGAAGGCCGCCTCGCACGACAACGCCGCGCGGGTCAGGTCGGCCACCAGCGAACCCTCGCCAAGCTGCGAATCGATCCGGTCGTGGATCGCGGCGAGCGCCACGACCGCCGGGATCACCATCGGCCCGCCCTTTACGAACGGCGTGAGCGCCGGAACTACGTCTTCGGCGCCGATGGCGCCAAGGCAGGCCGCCACGGCGGGGAACAGGACCTCGTCGTCGAGCAGCGCGACCACGCGCGACGCCACGGCGGGCTCACCGATCAGCCCGATCGCGTCGAGCGCCGCGAAGGCCAGAAAGAAGTCGCGGCTCTCGGCGATCGCTGCCAGCGCGTCCACGGGCTCCGCGTCGCCGATTCTGCCGAGCGCCTCGATCGCGTGGAATCGGACGTTGGTATCGTCGTCCTGGAGCAGCGTCATGAGCGGCGCGACGGCGCGCGAGTCGCCCATGAGCCCGAGGGCGAGCGCGCCGTAGGTCCTGACTTCCGCGTCCTCCGACGCCAGCAGCTCGGTCACGGCCTGGCCCGTGTCGTCGCGCGTGCGCACGAGCGCGGTCAGCACCGCGTTCAGCACGGCGGGATTCCGATGCCGTTCCTGAAGCGCATCGAGCAGCCGCGCCGTCACATGGGCGCCGCCGCCGCGGGCGAGGCCGTCGGCGGCGATCCGGCGCACGCGCCAGCTCTCGTCACCGAGGGAGCCGACGAGCAGGTCCGGCGACTCGCCGTGCTCGGCGAGCTCCTCCGCCGCATGCACCCGTGTCGCTTCGTCGCTGCTCTGGAGCGCGTCCGCGAGGCGTTTGTCATGATCGAAGCGTCCGGTGACGTCCTCGATCGTGACCACGACGCCGACCACGCGGCCCTGCTCGCGCAGGGGCGCCATGGTGACGTGCTGCCGCATCCGGTCAATGCCGGGGAGCGCGTGCCGCGGCCGGCAGGGAATCAGATACTTGTGAAATGCCGGCGCCAGGACCTCGACGCCCCGTCCCTCGGCGACGCGGCGCAGGCGGCCGACCATGCCGCGCGGACCGAGATCCGGAAACAGATTCGTGAGGAGCTGACCGCACGCGGCGGCCTCGGACAATCCCGTGGCGTGCGACATCCACGCGTCCCAGGTCTGCACGACGAGCGACGTGTCAGTCGTGAAAACGCCAACTTCCATCCGACGATGCACGAAGTCAGCGGGCGGCGGTGGCGTCGGACAGCGTGCGGCTCAGATCGGCCACCGCGGCGGACTGCTCGAGATTCGCGCGCGTGATCTGCGCGATCTGCCTGGCCACGTTGGTGCTCGCCGTGGAGAGGTCGGCGGCCGCGCGGCTCTGCTCCGTCATGCCCTTGCTCGTCTGGTCGGTCTGGCGGCGGATGGCGTCGGTGGCCTGGCTGATCTGCATCATCGAGGTGCTCTGCTCCACCATCGCGCCGCTCACTTCGCCGATCATCTGGCTCAGCCGCTCGACCTCCCCACTGATCTGCGTGATCGCGGTTCGCTGTTCGCCCAGCGCACGCGCCGTCGAGCTCGCGCCGCGCCGCACGGAGCCGATCGCCTCGGTGATCTGATTGGCCGACGTGGCCTGCTCCGACATCGCGCGGCGTACCTGCGCGGCCAGCTCGGCGCTCATCTGGCCCGCCTTGATGATCTCGCGCGATGCGCGGCCCTGATCGCGCATGGCGTCATTGACCTGCTGGGCCACGTGTCGCATTTGCGTGGTGTTGCGGACGAGGCTCTGCAGGGCCGTGGACTGCTCGGCCGTCGCCGAGGCGACGAGGCGCGACTGCTCCGCCGCGGACGTGATCACCCGCACCACGTCCTGGCCAGCGCTCAACTGCTCGTCGCTCGCCTTGGCGATCTGCTGCACGCTCGTCGTGGTCGCGGCGACGCCGGTCAGAATGCGCTTGAGGCCCGCGGAGCCGTCAGCGGCCAGGCGGCCGCTTTCCTCGGCGACCCGCTGGCCTTCGTTGGCGGAGTCCAGCGCTTCCTGGACCACGTTCTGGAGCGCCTTGATGATGGCGGCGATGTCGGCCGTGGCTTTCGCCGACCGGCCGGCGAGGTTCCGGATTTCCTCCGCGACCACGGCGAAACCGCGGCCTGCGTCTCCCGCGCGCGCGGCTTCGATGGAGGCGTTGAGCGACAGGAGGTTGGTGCGCTCGGCGATCAGATTGATCGTGTCCACGATGGACGTGATGTCGTCGGTGCGCTTGCCCACTTCGCGCACCACCGAGACGGAGCGCGCGATGGAGTCGCGCACCCGACCGAGTCCGTCAATCGTCCGGTCCACGGCCTTGCCGCCGTCTTCAGCGTCGCGAGCCACCTGCGCCGACGCGTCGCTGGCCTCCGACACCAGCCGTGCCACGCCGCGGATGGAACGATCGAGCTCCGTCGCGCTGGTGGCGGCGCTGTCCACCGCCCGCGTGATGTTCTCGGCGTTCTGGGCCACGCGCGATACGGACTGCGCGTTCTGCTCGACGGACGTCCCGACTTCCTCGATGAGCGCCGACATGTTCTCGGCGCTCGCGGCCACCTGTTCGATGGACGCCGCCATGCTGTTGATGGAGGCGGAGGTCTCTTCGGCGGCGGCGGCCATCTCGTCGGCATTTCGCCGCACCGACTCGACGGACCGCGCCGTCTGATCCACGGCCGAGGCGACCTGCACGACGGACGTCGCGAGCGCGTCGCCGTCGGCCGCGACGCCCTGCATGGACGCCGAGATTTCCGTGACGGCGCTGCCGACTTCGCCCGCCGCCGCGTTCATGGCCCGCGCTGTGGCGGAGACGGCGGAGACAGATTTAGTGGTTTCCTCCACCGAGGCCGCGGTCTGCGCGATTGCCGTGGCGAGGCCCCGGGTGGAGTCGGTGATCTGCTCGATGGAGGCAGCGAGCTCGTTCACTGACGAAGCGAGCTCCTCGCCCGACGCCGTCACCGACTCCGCCATCTGCGCGGTCTCCGAGAGCGACGCGGTGAGCTCGGTCGCCGAAGCGCGCGCGGCGTCGAGCACGCCCGCGTGGGCGCGCTGCATCTGCCGCGTGGCATCGGTGCCGGCGCCGTTGCTGCCGGCGTGCGGTGTCAGTCCATCGCCCACGTGGGGCGTCAACGTCCGGTTCGGCTCGATCGGCTTGGCAAACGGGTTACGCATCGGAATTCCTCAATGGCTAGGATCGAGCCGGAAGCATTTCGGTGGAAATGGACGGACGTGTCTCCGTCACGCGGAGCAGTTCGGCGATGTCGAGCACCAGCACGAGCCGTTCGTCAATGTGCGCGACGCCCCGCAGGTACTGCGCGCTGAGATCCACGAGTCCCTCGGGGGGCGGCTGAATGGCCGCCTCTGGAATCGTGGAGAACTCGCGTGCGCCATCCACGAGCAGCCCCACCGAGCGCCCTTCCGAGCGCACGATGATCAGGCGGCTGCGCAGATCGTACGGTTTCCGCTCGAAGCCGAATCGCGCGCGCATGCTCACGGCCGGAATCACGCGTCCGCGCACCGACGTCACGCCGTCCACGAAGGCGGGCGCGTTCGGCACAGGCGTGAGCTGGCCGATCATATCGAGCTGCTCGATGTCGTCGCTCGGCACGGCGTACGTGGTGCCGGCTACCTCGCACAACACGTACGAGTCGGTTCCCGCTGCACCCATCACCATGCGTGCTCCATGATCGCTGTGCGGTGCTCTGTCATGCGCGCGCCGCCCGTGAGGCGCATGTCGCGCATGCCGCGGTCGCGCGACCAGCGCAGAATCGCGGCGGCATCCAGAATGAGGCTCACGCTGCCATCGGGCAATTCGGTGGCACCGGCGATCCCCGGAACGCTCGTGAGCGGATCGTTCAGGGGCGCGACGACGATCTCGCGGAGCCCGACAATGTCGTCCACGATCAGTCCCGCCGCGTGTCCGGCGTTCCCGATCACGAGCACGTGGCGGCGCGTTCCAGCATCACTGGGCCACCGGAAGACGGCGCTCAGATCCACCAGCGGCAGGACGCCATCGCGATACGAGATCACTTCGTTGTTCTCGAACCGGGTGACGCCCGAGGCGTCAAAGGGCAGGATCTCCCGCAGCGACACCTGCGGCGCCGCGAGCGTGTGCGAGCCGACACGCACGAGCAGCGCGTCGGTGATCATGAGCGTGAGCGGGAGCTCGATCGTGAAGCGGGTCCCGTGTCCACGCTCCGAGTGCACGTACAGCTCCCCGCCCAACGCCCGGATCGTGTTGCGTACGACGGCCATGCCCACGCCGCGCCCGCTGGTCATGTCCGGGGCGTCGCGCGTGGAAAAACCAGCCATGCAGATGAGATCGAGCAGCGCGTCCGGAAGCAGCGGGCCGTCGGGGACGCTCACGCCGAGCTGACGCGCGCGCGCGATCACGCGATCCACGTCTATCCCCGCACCATCGTCGTCCACGCGTAGAATGATCCGGTCGCCGGAGGCCTGGGCGTCGAGTCGAATGACTCCCGTCTCCGGCTTGCCGCGGGCAATCCGTTCCGACGGGCGTTCGATGCCGTGGCTCGCGGCGTTCCGCACCAGATGCAGCACGGGCTCCAGCAGCCGATCCACGACGAGCTTGTCGATCTCGGTATCCTGGCCGGTGCACTCGAGCTGGATGGACTTTCCCGCTTCGCGCGCGACGTCGCGCATCGCGAAGCGCATGCGCTCGAACACTTCGCCTATGCGAACGAGGCGAATGCGCATGATGCTCTCGCGGAGCACGCGCAGGTGACGTTCGATGCTCTCGTTGGCGTCTGAGACGTCCTCCAGCGCATTCCCTCGGGCTCCCCCGTGCATCCGCTCGAGCGATTCGTTGAGCCGGGAGCGCGTGATGACCATCTCGCCCACCGTGCGCATCAGCTCATCGAGCCGTTGGAGGTCCACGCGGATGACGCTCGCGCCGCCCCCGTGCCCCCGATCGCGATTGACGGTTGCATCGGCGACGGTCCATGTCGCCGGGGCCGGCACCTCGTTGGACTCGCCGTCGCTCCATTCCCAGGTGAGCCCGTCCTCGCGCCAGGCTTCGTCCGGCAGCGCGTTCTCACGCATCTCGACCACGAAATCGAACACCACGGAACCGCCCGGCTTCACGCGGGGCGACACGGCGCTTATGTCGCCCACCTCGCCCAGGCGCTGTCGGATGGACTCCACGCCGACGCCCCGCGAGGCGAGAGAGGCGGACGGCTCGAACTCGAACCGACAGAGCCGGCTCCCGCGATGCACGATCACGGGGAAGGCAGGCGCGGGCGCGGGTGCGGCATCCACACGCCCCACGGCCCGTTGCACGCCGCTCAGATACGCGGCGGGCGAAGGGATGTCACCCGCTTCCCGGCGCGCCTGGATGATGCGCTCGAGCTCGACCTCGCCCGCGAAGAGCAGCTCCACGAACGTCCGGTCGTTCCCCTGGCCCTGCACGAGGGCGCGCACGAGATCCTCCATCGCGTGCGCCGTCTGCTCGGCCTCGACGAGGCCGACCATGCCCGACAGGCCCTTCAGGGTGTGCAGCGATCGGGTGAGCGTCTGGAGGTGGATCGCGCTCTTCTCGCCACCCGCGTCCAGGTGCAGCAGGACGCGGCGGACTTCAGTCAGATGCTCTTCACATTCCGAGAAGTAGTCATCAATGAACTGCTCGGCGTACCCCGATCCGGTCACAGGTTCGCTGGCTGGAGCAGCGCCTGGAGCTCGGTCGCGAGCGCGGCGGGCGCGAAGGGCTTGGTGAGATAGAGGGTAGCGCCGTCGCGGAACGCGGCGCGGCGGCTTTCTTCGTCGCCGCGGGTGGTGAGAATGACCACCGGGAGTCCCTGAATCGCCTCCTGCGACCTGACGAAGCGGAGCACCTCGAGCCCGTGCATGTCGGGCATGTTCAGGTCGAGGATGATGAGATCCACGGGCTTCATGGAAAGCCTCTCGATCGCATCCACTCCGCTCACAGCCTGCTCGAAGCCGAGCCCGCCAATGGGGGCGAGCGCCGCCATCACCATTCTCCGCATGGTGGCGGAATCATCTACTACAAGAATGGTTTTCATCGGGGGTCAAGCAATCTACCCGCCGACGCGGCAGCCACGGAAGACGTTACGGCTGCGGGCGTTTTCGGGAACGGCTCAGCACGGCATCCACGCTCCAGATGCCGGCGCCGGCGAAGACCAGATATAAAAACACGAAGCACAGCATGACGGGCACCTCACCGCGGTTGACGATGGGCAGGAAGCCCCGCGGGAAGTGCACGTGGAAGTAGGCGACCGCCATCTCTCCGGAGAGGAGAAATGCGATGGGCCGGGTGAACAGCCCGATGAGCACGGCGAAGCCGCCGAAGGTCTCGAGGATTCCCGCAATCCCATTCATCGAGGCGATGACGTACGGGGCCGAAGGACCGGGGCCGCCCATGGGCGGAAAGTTGAACATCTTCTGCGCGCCGTGCTGCATGAGCACGAGCGCGGCGACGATCCGCAGGATGCTCAGCATTCTGCTCTGCCAGAGCGTGTTGTGTCGAGAGTCGAAGGCCATGCTTTCAGTGTAATGAGGATGCGAGCGCCATTTACCGCCGCGGCGGTCCCGTCCCCATCAATCGGCGTGCCTCCCGATCAGTGCCCGTCGCCGCCGGCCCAAAGCGGACGGGGCAGCCTCCAGAGGACGAACAGGCCGCAATTCTGTGCGCCGCCGCTCGCCGCTCGTTCAGGGAACTCCGGCGGCGTCATCCCGGGGTATACCTCGACAGCGGCGAGGCTCGCCCAGGGGACGTCGGCGTCGAGATCCAGCGCCGAGCGAATGTCCCTCGCGAGAAGGCCATCCACATAGAAGGTGACGTCGCAGCGCGTGAGCTTGTTGCGGAACTGCAGCGCCCAGCCGGGCGCCGAGCCAGTGTCTATCGCCAGTAAGCGGCCGCCGACGACCAGGTCGCTTGTGTGATTGACCCTGAGCTTCTTGAGATCCTCGTACGAGTAGAACATGCCAGGCCACTTCTTCATGCGCGCGTTGAATCCATTCTTGTCCGCCACAGCGGCTGCGGCCGTCGCGCGCGCTGTGTCGGACATCATCGCGTTGGAAAGCAATGAGAGCGTGACACGCGTCGAGTCGCCAGCGACCACGTTCGTCTGCTGCTGAGTGGGTTGATAGCCCTTCGCGGTCGCCGTCACCAGGACGGTTCCATAGGGCAGATCGTGGAGCGTGAACCGGCCATCCGGCGCCGCCGTCGTCTTCGATTCCTCCGCCTCGACGCGCGCGCCGCCGATGGGTCTGTGGGTCGTCTGGTCGTTCACGGTACCGCTGAGGCTCGCCGAATGCGCCGCCTGCGCGTTTCGCAGATACATCTCGAGCCGAACCAGCCCGCGTGTCTCGGGAATGAGCAGGTTCACGAGGGCAGACGTGTCGGGCCCCGCGAACGCCACCACGGCCACCGGCATGCCCGCGGGCAGGTCGCACAACGCGAACCAGCCGTCGTTGCCAGACTGCGCCTCGGCGGTGATGCGATGCACGTCCACGTCGTGCGTGCGTTTGGCGACGCCGATCCAGCTCACCTGGACAGTGCCGCCGCTGATCACGCCGCGCGTGCTCGCATCGGTGAGGTGGCCCACGAGGGCGCTCGTGGAGTCGTGTGGATCGCGGCCCGGGCAGAACGCATTGTGCACGGCGAGTCCACCGGGCACGCCAAGGTTGACACTCACCGAGGCCGGGCTGGACGCGGCAATGCGAACGACCCTCGTCGGCGAGCCGATGCCGAGCGAATCCAGCACAGGCGCGTCGAAGCCGAGCAGGTAGGTGCCGGGACCCACTCCCGCGAAACGAAAGTGGCCGGAGCTATCGGTCTTCACGCTGCGCTGAGCGGCGGCCTGATTGCCGCGATCGAGAAGAATCACCGGCACGGATGCCATGGGCGCGGCAGCGAGGCTGTCATAGACGGTCCCCTGGATGTCGCGCTCCTGCGAGGCCTGCGCGCGGGCGGGCGCCCCGATGCTCAGCGTGAAGACGGCGAACGCGGCGACAGCCCCGAGGCGAGAGCGCATCTCAGTTGCCGCCGTCGCGGTGCTGATTCCAGAGCTGGACGGGCAACGTCCACATCACGATCGCGCCACAGGTCGAGAGCATGCCGGTCTGAAACTCGGGTGGGACATCTATGCCATCCGAATACACCTCGATGGCGGCGAGCTCCTCGGGAGGCGCGACGAACTCGAGATCGCGCGTCGTTTCGATCCATCGCACCTGTCTGCCATCGAGCCAGAAGCTCGGCGGGCAGTTGAACTGCCCCGACATCGCGTTGAAGGTCATGATCTTGGAGTCGAAGCCGCTCGTCTTGATCCGCACGCCCGGGGCCCGCCGCACTATGTCGACCGTCTCGAAGGGTTGCATCCGGTCGAGCTCTGCCCGGTCGTAGAAACGGCCCCAACCGGCCTTCCGTCGTTGCGAGAACCCATTGTCGTCGGCGATGGTGCGAGACGCGCGCACGCGCACCGTGTCGAGGACGTTGCCACGCGTCAGGAGCGACAGGTTGACCGACGTTGGCTCGCCCGCGAGCACATCCACCACCGCCCGCTGGGGCAGATAGCCAATGCGGCGAACCACCAGGTCGGAGCTTCCGTAGGGTAGGCCCGTGAGCGTGAACTTGCCGCTGTCGCTCGACGTCGCTGTTGCGCCCGAGGCCTCCGAGATCACCTGCGCGCCGCCGAGCGGCTGCTTGCGGTCCGCGTCGGCGATCCGGCCGGTGATCACGCCAGTACGCGGCGCGTTGCGGTCAGCGAGATAGAGCTCATGACGCATGATGCCGCGCGTCGCGGGCGTCACGAAATAGATCATGCTCGATGTGTCAGCGCCCGCCGCGGCGTGCACAGCGACCATCGCACTCGCGGGAAGGTCGCAGAGGGCGAACCAGCCGTCGGCGCCCGAGTGCACGCGCGCCGAGCGCGGCTCGATCGACGCCTTCTTGCCCTTGCCGATGATTTCCACCCACGTGGCGTCCACCTCGCCGTTGGGGACCACGCCACGCGTGGTCGCATTGCCGAGGTGGCCGATGAACAGACTCGTGGAATCGTCGCGTGCGCGATTGGGGCAGAAGGCGTCGTGGACGGTTGCCGCGCTCGGCACCGCGAGATTCACGATGACGGCGCCGCGCCTGTCGGCGCCGAGCTGCACGACGCGCGTTGGAGAACGAACCCCGAGCGAGTCGAGGAGCGGCGCCTGGAATCCGATGAGGTACACGCCGGGCGGCACGTCGGTGAAATCGAATCGTCCCGCCGCGTCGGTCGCGACTGTGCGGGCGGCGACGGACGGGTCGCTCTTGTCCAGGATGGAGACCGAGGCGTGTGCGAGCGGCGCCTTCGCGAGGCTGTCGTACACAGTGCCCCGGATCTCTCGCGACGCTGGCGCCTGCGCGGAGAGTGTGCTGCCGGCGGCGACCGCGGTGAGGGCGACAGCGAGACTGGCGATACGGGTGCGTGCTGTCATGGGTGCCTCGGCAACGAGAGTCTCATTCGCCGCCCCTGTGTTGATTCCATAGCCGCACGGGCAGTGACCACATCACGATCGCGCCGCAGCCGGTGCTGCCGGCCGCCATGAACTCACCAGGGGTCTCCGCTGCATCCTTGTAGACCTCGACCGCCGCGAGCTGCTCGGGCGGCGCGTAGAACTGGAGATCCTGCGTGTTGACGACGCCCCTCAACTGGATCCCGTCCAACCAGTAGGTGGGCACGCAGTTGTACTGACCGGTCATCGTATTCAACGTGTGGATCACCGACTGCATGCCGTTAGTGGAAACGCGGATCCCCGGGACACGCTTGACGATGTCGCTCGTCTCGAAAGGCTGCATCCGCTCGATCTGCGAGAGGTCGAAGTAGTGCCCGAAGCCGGCCTTCTGCCGCTCGGAGAAGCCGTAGTCGTCCGCGATAGTGCGCGCGGCCCGCACACGGACCGTATCGAGCAGGTTGTTCGAGTTGAGGAGCGAAAGGCTCACGGTCGTCGGCTCACCGGCGAGGACGTCCACGACCACGCGCTGCGGCAGAAAACCGATGCCGCGCACGATGAGATCGGAGGTCCCATACGGCACGCCAGTGATGGTGAACCTTCCGCTGTCGGTGGACGTCGCCGTCGCGCCGTTCGCGTCGGCGCGCACCCGGGCGCCGGCGATCGGCCGGCCACCATTCGCGTCGGCGATGCGGCCCGCGATGACGCCATCGCGTGGGGCGTTGCGATCCGCCAGATACACTTCGTGCCGCACGAGTCCACGCGTCGCTGGCATCTGGAAGTAGACGACGCCTGACGTGTCGGGGCCCGCGATCGCATGCATCGCGACCGTCACGCCGGCCGGCAGATCGCAGAGCGCGAACCAGCCGTCAGCGCCCGAGTGCGTCCGCGCTGAGCGCGGCCCCATCGTGCCCTTCTTCCCCGTTCCTTCGATCGCGAGCCATGTCGCGTCGATCTCTCCGTTGGCCACGACGCC
>Ga0070679_100004382_pt1 | contig 13045 bp, 10 predicted proteins | sample KBSC63BmetaG_FD_65652 | JGI IMG/M metagenome (GOLD analysis project Ga0070679, IMG submission 65652) | Corn rhizosphere microbial communities from Kellogg Biological Station, Michigan, USA - KBS C6-3B metaG | ecosystem: Host-associated > Plants > Roots > Rhizosphere | place: USA: Michigan... | reverse complement strand
GACCTCGTGCAGGAAGTCGACCAGTTCCGGCACCACCGGGATGCTCGCCAGCTCCAGGCACCACTGGAGGACGGAGAGATACGCGTCGAGCCGCTTCGACGCGAGCAGCGTGCCGCGCGCCGGGCAGGCGACGCGCACGATGCGCTCGCAGCGGATCGCCTTCCTGCGCGCCTCGTCGACGAGCGCGCCGAGGTCCTTGCGGTGCTGCTCGTAAGCGTCGCCGGCGAAGGCGGCGAGCGCGTCGGCGCCGATCGGCTCGCTGCCTCCCGCCGTCGCGCGCGCGAACGCCTCGGCGACGAGGCCGCCGCGCGAGTGCGTCACCAGATGCACGCGCGCGCCGGCAGGCAGCGCGCGCACGAGCGTCAGCGCGTTGCCGATCGGGCTCGTGCCGAGGGTCGGATGGTCCAGCCCGTAGACGCGCTCGCCGTACCGGGCGAAAAGCGCGCGCACGGTCGCGTTGTGCAGCGTCCAGAGCTTGGCGAAGGTGCCCGGCGTGTCCGAGAAGGTGCCGTGCACGAAGACGAGCAGAGGCTCGCCGTCGCCAGCGGGCGGCACGGCGTCGAGCTTGCGGCCGCTGTCCTTCAGCGGCTCGAGCGTGTCGGCCGAGAGCCGGTAGACACCGGCATCGACGCGCGCGTCGACGCGCCGCGTGATCGCCGCCGCGGCGAGCCTGGCGGCCGGATCCTTGGCGAGGCCGGTGAGCACCTGGAAGCCGCTCAGGACCGCCTGTCCCATCCAGCCGCGCGTTGCGCTGCGCGCCGCCTCGGCTTCGAGTCCCGGCCAGCCGAGCTGCGCCGGAACGAGGATCTCGCTTGCGCCCGCCTGGCCGTTGCCGCGCGCACCGGGGGCGAGCGCGCTCCTCGTCACCGACGCGCTCTGGGCGAGCATGAGGTCGCGCGCGTCGGCCGGATGCAGCACCAGCGTCGGCCCGTTGGCGACCTGCAGCACGACGACGTCTTCGCCCGGCCGCGCCGTGACGCGCACCGGCTCGCCGTTGCCGCGCTCGCTGCCGACCCGCAACGACGCCTTGACCGTGCCGGTCGCCGAAGCGCGCGCGGCCGGCACCTGCGCCTGCCCCGGGACGATGAAGGTGATGTCGTTCGTGCTGCCGCTCGCCATGATTTCCTCGGCCGGATCGCTCGCCGTGCGAACGGCGCCCTGTGCTCGGGCCGGTCAGACGGCGAACGGTTGCTGCGCGAGGAACCGACCGGCCGCGCCGAGCGTGAACAGGTTCGGCGACTGGGTCGCCGGCATGCGGGCGCGGATGCGCGCGTGGAAGTTGGCGTAGTTGCCCTGGAAGCCGCCCTGGTTCCAGACCTTCAGCAGCTGCTCGGTGAAGGCGCCGTTGTGCTCGCCGTCCATCGAGGTCTGGTTGTCCTGGCAGCCCGAGATCAGGATCACCGCCGGATCGAACTTCTGCACGATCGCCGACAGCCTGCCGCTCGCGGCCACCTGCGCGATCGCCGCGTCCGGATCGACCGGCGGCTTGCCCGCCGCCTTGGCAACGCCTTGCTGCAGATCGTCGTAGAACTTCTGGTGCTCGCGGTACGTGCGCATCGCCACCGCATCGGGCATGAGCTTCGGCCGCTGCGACGGAATCGTCACCGGCGGCATCAGCGCGGCGCGCGTCACGGTGCCGCTGTGGCAGCTGTCGGAGAGCACCAGGATGCGCACACCGGCGCGAAAGCGGCTGAGTTCGAAGTAGAGCTCGTCGTCGATCAGCTGGCCGTCGTAGAGGCACCAGGTCTCGTCCTTCTTGTCGTCCTCCTCGCCGGTGACGTCCGGGATCTGGCCGCCGTGGCCGGAATAGCTGAGGAAGAAGAAGCCGCCGCTCGGCAGCGCCTTGGCGGCGCTGCGCATCGCGCCGAGCACTGCTGCACGCGTCGCCTTCTTGGTCAGCAGCACGGTCGCGGCAATGCCCTTCGCGCGCGCGATGGCCGCCATGTCGTTGGCGTCGAACTCGCACGCGGCAAGCGGGCCATCCCAGCCGGCGTATGCGGCCGCGCTGACGCCGTTCAATCCGATGTGCAGCGACAGCGCCTTCTTGTGGCCGGCCGACTTGGATGCGCTCTTTGCCATGCTTGCTCCGGGTGGTGGGTGCAACTTCGCCGCTCGCGTGCGGCGCGGCGAATCATCGTTGTCGCGCCGCAGCGAGGCAAGCCTTGTCGCGCCGACGCGATTGCATCACCGCGCGCCGCCCGGCGGCATCCCCTCGCGAGCGGATGCTGCCGCGAGCGAGCGCGGGTCGATGCGAACGACGTCGCCGCCGGCAGCGCGCACCGCCTCGACGAGATGGCTCGTGCCGCCCGGCCCGTCGCCGCCGCCGCCGTCCCACAGGCACACGCAGCGCAGCCGCCCGGCGCCGGCGGCGAGCGCGCTGGCGAGCAGCCACAGGTTGCCGCGCACGAACGGATCCTCGCCCGGCGGCAGCGGCCCGAGCACGTCGGGTGCTGCGCGCGGTGGGCTTGCGAGCCGGGCGACGAGCGAGCGATAGCGCGCGTGCCACCCGGCTCCGTCGCTCGCCGACAGCAGCGAACGGGCGACGAACTCGCTCTCGGCGAGTGGCAGCAGCAGCGTGAGCGGCACACCGCGCGCGAGGCACGCCTCGGCGAACAGCAGATCGCCGCCCGCCGCGCCCTCGGTGAAGGCGACGTCGCGCGGCCCGGCGTCGAGATCGGCGAGCGCGGCGTCGATGCGGCGCGCCGCGGCGTCGACCAGCGCCGGCGGGAAGCGCGCCACCGGCCGATCGGGCGCATCGACCATGTGGCCGGTGAAGAGGATCGCCTGGCGCGGCGGCAAGCCCGCGCTCATCGCTGCACCGTCGGCCCGAGGCCGGTCGCGACGAGGCGAGCGCTCATCGCCGCTCGACGATCACCGGCACGACACCGAGCGCGACGCGCGCGCGCTCGCCGGCGCGCTCGGCGTCGGCGCGGCTCGGATACGGGCCCGCCTGCAGGCGATGCATCGCGCTGTCGGAGACGATCGTCAGGAGCGACTCGAGCCAGCCGAGCTCGCCATCGGCGGCGACCCGTCGGCGAACGCTCTCCGCGCCCTCGCGCTGGCGAAAGGCGCCGAGCTGGACCCACCAGCCGCGCGTGCTCTGCGCCGCGGCGACCTCGTCGCCGGCCGTCACGAGGACGACGTCCTGCGCCGGCACGGCGCTCGCGATCGGCGTCTCGGACGCGCGCTGCTGCGGCGGCGTGGGCGACGCAGCAGCGGGCGGCGGCACCGCGGCCGCGAGCTGCGTCTGCGCCGGCTCGCCGGCATCGGTCGGCACGCTGCCGCGCCGCCAGGCGCCGGTGCGGATCTCCTCGCCCGTGATGCGCTCGAGCTCGACCGGCGCGACGCCGCGCAGCAGGTCGAGCTTGAGTGCCGCGGTGTAGCTGAGGTCGACGATGCGCCCGGGGACGAACGGCCCGCGGTCGTTGATGCGCACCAGCACGGCGCGGCCGTTGGCCGGGTTGGTGATGCGCGCGTAGCTCGGAATCGGCAAGGTCGGGTGCGCGGCCGTCATCGCGTACATGTCGTACGGCTCGCCGCTCGACGTCATGCGGCCATGGAACTTCCGTCCGTACCACGACGCCAGGCCGCGCTCGCGAAACGGCACGTCGCGCGTCTCCGGGACGTAGCTGCGGCCGAGCACCTGGTACGGCTTGTTCGGGCCGCCGCTCCTGATCGCCTCGATGCGCGGCTCTGCGTCGGCGCGGCTGGCGAGATCGGACGGCGGATCGAGCCCTGGTCCGTCGGCGCCGCGCGCGGGCGCCCGGCCGGGCCCGGAAGCGCATCCGCACAGCACCGCGGCGAGCACTGCCGCCGCCGCGGCTTGCGTGATCCTCGTCGCCGTCGCGCGGGTCCCAGAGCGCATGCGCGCACCTTACCCGATGCGGCACACGATTTGCCGAAGGCTGTCCGGCTTCGGCCACTGCATCACAACCAAGCCCGCGCCTGCGTCGTTGTCCGCGAGGAGCGCCGCGCGGCCCTCCACTTGATTGCACTGCCACACCAGGCACAGCCGGCGCACCGCCAGACGCGAGCGGCAAGCCGCCGCACCCTCGAAACGTTCGTGACGCCGACGGCCCGCCCCGGGAGGCCGCGGTGATCGTCGATGCCCATCTGCACTGCAGCGGCGCGGAGCGCAGCGACGACGTGCTGCGCTCGCTCGACGACGCCGGCGTCGACGTCGGCGTGCTGCTGGCACCGTTCCTGAGCGAAGGCTTCTCGCTCGACGATCGTGCATCGCTGCAGCGCGCCAACGAGCACGTCGCCGAGCTCGTGCGCGGGCGCGGCGACAGGCTGGTCGGCTTCGCCGTCGTCGACCCGCGCGACGCCGCCGCGCCGCTGCACCTGCGCCACGCGATCGAGACGCTCGGCCTCGGCGGCGCGAAGATGGTGCCGACCGGCTGGTATCCGTACGACCGCGAGGTGCAGCCGGTGTTCGCCGAAGCGCGCCGGCTCGGCATCCCGCTCCTCTTTCACAGCGGCATCTTCATCGACGGCCGCTCCGGGCGCTTCTGCCGGCCGACCTTCTTCGAGGCGCTGCGCGATCACCCGGGGCTGAAGGTCTGCCTCGCGCATCTCGGCTGGCCGTGGGTCGACGAGGCGATCGCGGTCGGCCTGATCGATCGCATCCTCGGCGTGCCGGCCGACGCCGCCATGTTTCGCTTCGACATCTCGTTCGGCCCGCCGCCGCCCTACCGCAAGGAAGCGCTCGGCCGCGCGCTCGAGGTGCTCGGCCCGGAGCTGCTGCAGTTCGGCAGCGACTGCTTCCTGCCGTGCAGCGGCGCCGAGATCGCCGAGCGCATCGGCTGGGTGCACGCGCTGCTCGACGAGCTCGCGGTCGATGCGGCCGCACGCCGACGCATCTGGGGCGGCACCGCGTCGGCCTGGCTCGGCCGCGGCGACGACGACGACGCGAGCGAGCGGCCGCCGCTCTCGGCCGCGCTCGCCACCGGCGACGACGACGACGGCCGCCCCTTGCGACTGCGCGACGTGTGCTGCTGAAAGACGACCTGCCATGAACACCAACGACGCCGCCATCACCGTGGCCGGCCCGGCCCGGACCCACATCCTGCAGATCGTCGGCAACGCGATCGTCGGCGGCATGGAGAACTACGTCGTCCGTCTCGTCGAGCGGCTGCCGCGCGACCGCTTCGGCGTCTCGGTGCTGGCGCCCTTCGAGAGCCGGTGCACGGACCAGCTGCGCGAGGCCGGCGCCGAGGTGTTCATCACCCAGGTGACGGACGAGCCGTCGTGGCAGTCGATCCAGCTCGCGACCTCGCTGGTCCAGTCGCGGTCGGTCGACGTCCTCCAGGCGCACCTGCCGAACGCGCACGTGCTCGCCGGGCTCGCCGGCCGGCTGACCAACCGCCCCGTGCTCGCGACCATCCACGGGCGCGCGGTGTCGACGCTCGACATCGAGGTGCAGAAGCTCGCGGGCTCGCACCTCGCGGTGGTCTGTCGGCAGAGCTACTTCCATGCGCTCGGCGTCGGCATCGATCCGCGCCACGTCCACTTCGTTCCCAACGGCGTCGACAGCGAGCGATTCCGGCCGCTGCGCGTGCGCGACGGCGCGTTGCGCACGCGCTTCGGCATCGCGCCCGAGACGCCGCTCATCGGCTTCATCGGCCGGCTGTCGCCGGAGAAGGGACCCGACCTCTTCCTGCGCATGGCCGTGTCGGTGCGCGCGCAGTGCCCGACCGCCGAGTTCATCCTGGTCGGCGACGGCGCGATGTTCGGCCAGCTGCAGACGTTCGCGCGGCGGTTCGGCATCGGCGATGCGGTGCACTTCGCCGACAGCCAGAGCGACATGCCGGCGGTCTTCCACGAGCTCGACCTCGTCGTCTCGTCGTCGCTCTCCGAGGCGATGCCGCTCGCGGTGATGGAGGCGATGGCGAGCGGGCTCCCGGTGGTCGCGTGCAAGGTCGGCGGCATCCCCGACCTGGTCGCCCACGGCCTGACCGGCTGGCTCGCCGACAAGGGCGACTACGAGACGCTCGCGGCGCATGTCGTCGATCTGCTCGAGAACGACGCCGTGCGGTTGGCCGCAGGCGCCGCCGCGCGCGAGCGCGCGGTCGCTCGCATGGGGCTCGACCGCGGCATCGAGACGACGATCCGCCTCTTCAGCCAGCTCGCCGGCCAGCGCAGCGACGCGCGCCGCTTCGGCACGTTGCACGAGGCGAGGCCGATGCGCGCGAACGGCGCCTCCGTCAAGGCCGCCGCGGCGGCGCAGCGCTGAGTCGCAGACGCGTGGATTGGCTCGATCTCGTCCAGTGGCCGGCGATGGCGGTCACGGTCCTGGCTGCGTGGCTGGTCGCCTCGACCCACAAGCGCCGGCGCGCGATCGGCTTCTGGGCGTTCATCGTCAGCAACGCGCTCTGGATCGTCTGGGGCTGGCACACGAGCGCCTGGGCGCTGCTCCTGCTGCAGTTCTGCCTGGCGGCGCTCAACATCCGCGGCGCGGTCAAGGCGACGCCGCAGGAAGGGTCTTAGCCTGCGGATCGGCACCGCGAAGGTGTGCTGCGAACTCGATTCGACCGTCTCCTACGCGCTCCGGCTGCGCTCGCCGACAGAAAGCGCACGTCATCCTTGCGACAGTGGTTGTTCGGGCGCACCGCCTCCTTCGAGGCAGCAGCGCAAGGAACGACATCCATCGAGAGGACCGTCATGAACAAGGACCAGGTGAAGGGCCGCGTCGAAGAGGCCAAGGGCAACATCAAGGAGCAGGCAGGCAAGGCCGTCGGCAACCCGAATCTGCGCGACGAAGGCACGGCCGACAAGGTCAGCGGCAAGGTGCAGAAGACCTACGGCGACGCCAAGGAAAAGGTCAAGGACGCCGTCGACAAGGCCTGAGGCCCGCCTCACGCCCAGAGCGAGCGCACGCGGGCCGCGACGTCCACCGTCGCCGGCACCGCGTCGCCCGTTGCGCGCTGCTCGTCGGCGCGCGCCGGCTCGATGTGGTCGAACCAGCGGTGCAGCGGCGCCGGCAGGAAGCGGCTGATCGATCCGTACACGTGGCGGTCGCCGAACGCCGACTGCTGCGACACGTAGAACCGCTGCGGCACGAGCAGGTGCAGGTGGTGGCGTGCGCGCGTCATGGCGACGTAGAGCAGCCGCCGCTCCTCCTCGATCTCGGCGGCGCTGCCGGTCGCCATGTCCGACGGCAGGCAGCCGTCGACGACGCGCAGCAGCGAGACCGCGCTCCACTCCTGCCCTTTCGCCGAATGGATCGTCGAGAGGATCAGGTAATCCTCGTCGCGCGCGGGCGGCCCTGATTCGTCGCTGGCGGCAGCCGGCGGATCGAGCGCGAGCTCGGTGAGGAAGCGATCGCGCGACGGATAGCCCGACGCGAGACGGACGAGGTGCGACACGTCGGCCGCGCGCGTCGCCGCGTCGTCGTGCATGCGTTCGAGGAGCGGCCGGTACCAGCGCTCGACCGCGGCGAGCTCGCCCGGCCACGGCGATGCGCTCGCGCGCAGCGCTGCGAAGACGGCGAGGAACTCGCGCCAGCCCGGCGCGGCCGCAGCCGCCGGCTGGAAGGCACGCAGCCGCTCGAGCGGGTCGCCGCCGGCCGCGATGGCGGCGAGGATGCGCTCGGCGCTCGCCGGCCCGACGCCCGGCACGAGCTGCAGCACGCGCAACGCGGCGCGCTGGCCGTGCGGGTTGCTGGCGAAGCGCAACACGGCGAGCACGTCCTTGACGTGTGCGGCGTCGAGAAACTTGAGGCCGCCGTACTTGACGAACGGAATGTCGCGCCGCGCCAGCTCGAGCTCGAGCGCGTTGCTGTGCTGGCTGCTGCGAAAGAGCACCGCCTGGCTCTTCAGCGCGAGCCCGGATTCGCGCAGCGCGAGCACGCGTTCGGCGACCCACGCCGCTTCCGCCGCTTCGTCGTCGACCCAGACCAGCGCCGGCCGCTCGCTCGCCTGCCGCTCGCTCCAGAGCTGCTTGACGTGGCGCTCGGCGGCGAGCGCGATCACGGCGTTGGAGGCGGCGAGCAGCGGCGCAGTCGAGCGGTAGTTCTGCTCGAGCGTGAGCACGGTCGCAGGCGGCTCGAACTGGCCTGCGAAGTCGAGGATGTTGCGCACGTCGGCGGCGCGAAAGGAGTAGATCGACTGCGCGTCGTCGCCGACGACGGTGAGGCCGCGGCCGTCGGGGCGCAGGGCGCGCACGATCTGTGCCTGCAGCCGGTTGGTGTCCTGGTACTCGTCGACGAGCACGTGGTCGAAGCGCGCGCGGATCGCGGCGGCGAGGCCCGCATCGGCCATCGCTTCGGCCCACCAGACGAGCAGATCGTCGAAGTCGAGGACGCGCTGCGCCTGCTTCTCGGCGACGTACGCGGCGAACAGCCGCGCGAGCGCCTGCTCGTGCTCGCTGCACCACGGAAATGCACCTTCGATCGTCTCGGCGAGGGAACGACGCGCGTTGACTGCGCGCGAATAGATCGCCAGGCACGTTCCCTTCTGCGGGAAGCGGCGCGCGCCGCGCGCGAGCGCGAGCCGCTGGCGCAGCAGGTGGAGCAGGTCTTCGGAGTCGGCGCGGTCGTCGACGGTGAACGACGGGTCGAGCCCGACCTGCGCCGCGACGCTGCGCAGGATGCGCGCGCCGACGCTGTGGAAGGTGCCGCTCCACGGCAGCCGCGGCGTGCCCTGGAGCGGCGCGAGGCCGAGCGCTTCGTGCAGCACGCGGCCGACGCGGCGCTCCATCTCGACGGCGGCCCGGCGCGAGAACGTCAGCAGCAGCAGCCGCGACGGGTCGGCACCTGCCATCACCAGGCGAGCGACGCGCGCGGCGAGCGTCAAGGTCTTGCCCGCGCCGGCGCCGGCGACGATCAGGAGCGGCCCGGCGGTGCTGCACGACGCGGCGTCGCTGACGCCGAAGCCGGCCGCCTCGCGCTGCGCCGCATTGAGGCCGCCGAGCAGGGTCGCTTCGGTGGCGGGGCGCGGGCGCGTGGCGGTCATCGGCGATGGCGGGCGAGGTCCCGGACTGTAAATGCATCCAGCAGGACAGGCGCGAATCGTGCACGCCGCGGCCGCTCTTTCGCTTCAGGCCGACGCCGCGCTGCCGATAGGCCCGTATGGGATCGGAATCGGGCTTCGCCGCGCTCGCCGCGAGCGACGGACCGGCGTGTTCGCCGCCGCCGGGAGCAGCGCCAGCGCCGGCGGCGCAGGCGTCGCCGCTCGCCACGCACTGGCCGAAGGCCGCGCTCGGCGCCGCCGAAGAGGACGTCGAGCTCCGCTTCTCGCGCCAGTTCACCGCCGAGTGGCTGGCGCTGCTGACGGCGCTCGTCGTCCTCGGCGTGCTGATCGGCTGGTCGCTGCTGCGCGCGCACGAGGTGCTCGACGCGACCGAGCGCGACCGCCTGCGCGTGCAGGCGCGCGTCATCGACGACAACGTCGGCCAGCAGCTCGAGGGCATGAACCGGGCCCTCGCGATCGCGCGCGACGACTACCTGGCGACGCCGGTGTACAGCGTCTCGACCCTGCTCTCGATGCGCATGAAGGCGCTGAGCGAAGCCATCCCGGGCGTGCGCTCGATGGCCATGCTCGACGCCGACGGCACCGTCGTCGCGAGCAGCGTCGCTTCGCTGCTCGGCCGCGACTTCGCCGACCGCGACTACTTCCGCGCCGTGCGCAGCGCCGGCAAGGACACGCTGCACGTCGCACCGCCACTGAAGACGCCGCTCGGCAGCTTCACGGTGATCTTCGTGCGGCCGGTGCACGCGCCCGACGGCAGCTTCGTCGGCGCCGTCGCCGCGGCGCTCGAGCCGGAGTACTTCCGGGTGCTGTTGCGCTCGGTGCTCTACGCGCCCGACATGTGGGTCACGCTCAGCCACGGCGACGGCAAGGTGTTCGTCACCATGCCCGACGACGCGCGCCGAACCGAGGGCGCGACGCAGCCCAGCTTCGGCGCCCTCGCGGGGCGCGCGGAGAAAGGCGCGGAAACGCCGATCCTGGTCGGCGCGTTCGACGGCTCCAAGGAGCTGCGCATGACGGCGCTGGCGCAGATCACGCTGCCTTCGCTGCGCATGGAAAAGCCGCTCGTCGTCGCCGTCAGCCGCTCGTTGCCGGACCTGTTCGCGCCCTGGCGCAAGCAGGCGTTCGCGACGCTCACCTTCTTCGCCCTGCTCGGTGCCGGCGCGGCGTTCGGCCTCTATCGCGGCCAGTGGCGCCGCAAGTCGTACGCGCTGCTCGCAGCGAGCGCCGAGCGCGAGCGCAGGAAGAACGCCGAGCAGCTCGAGCTCGCGCTCGAAGGCGCCGATCTCGGCCTCTGGGACTGGAACGTGCGCACCGACCGCTTCACGTCGAACGAAGTCGTGCGTCGTCAGCTCGGCTACCTGCCCGGCGAGCTCGGCGACAGCGGCGCCGACTGGCGCAACCTCGTCCACCGCGACGACGCCGAGCGGCTGATCTCGACCATCGAGGCGCACTTCCGGCGCGAGACCGCGCACTACGAATGCGAGTTCCGCGTCCGCCACAAGGACGGCCACTGGGTCTGGCTCCTGAGCCGCGGCAAGGTCGTCGAACGCGACAGCGACGACACGCCGGTGCGCATGGCCGGCACCCACATGGACCTGACGCGGCGCATCCGCACCGAAGCGCAGGTGCAGCGGGTCGCCGAGATGCTGCGCCGGACCGGCGAGCTCGCCAACATCGGCGGCTGGGAGCTCGATTTGCAGACGATGCGCGTCGAGTGGAGCGAGCAGGTGTTTCGCATCCACGAGCTGCCGCCCGGCCCGACGCCGCGGCTCGAGGAGACGATGCAGTACTACCCGCCGTCGGGCCGGCAGGCGCTGCAGGCGGCGATCGAGGCGGGCGCGCGCGACGGCACGCCGTGGGATCTCGAGCTGCCGCTCGTGACGGCCAGGGGCAACGCGCGCTGGCTGCGCGCGCAAGGCGCGGCCGTCTGCGAGGACGGCAGCCCGGTGCGCCTGCTCGGCGCGTTCCAGGACATCACGGAGAAGAAGACCAACGCGCTCGAGCTGCACCGGCTGAACGAGGAGCTGACGCGGCTGTCGACGACCGACGCGCTCACCGAAGTCGGCAACCGGCGCCTGTTCGACCAGACGCTGCGCGCCGAGTGGGCGCGCGCTGCGCGGCGCGGCGGGTCGATCGGCCTCCTGATGATCGACGTCGACCACTTCAAGGAATACAACGACCACTATGGCCATCCGGCGGGCGACACGGTGCTGCGCCAGATCGCCGCGATGGTGGGCGACTCGGTCCGCCGCGGCGGCGAGCTCGTCGCGCGCTACGGCGGCGAGGAGTTCGCGCTGTTGCTGCCGGGCGCCGACCTCGAGGCGGCGCTCGCGGTCGCCGAGCGCTGCCGGCAGCAGGTGGTCGACGCGAAGATCGAGCACCGCGCATCGGCGACGTCGGCGTGGCTCGGCGTCAGCATCGGCGTTGCCAGCCAGGTCGCGAGCCCGGGCGTGGATTGCAGCGTCCTGGTCGAGATCGCCGACGCTGCGCTCTATCGCGCCAAGCGCTGCGGCCGCGGCCGCATCGAATCCTGAGCGGCGCGCGGCGACGCGCTGCCTGGGACTCCCGCGCGAGACCCGACGGCGCGCCGTCCGTCGGGCTGCCGAAGCCGTCCGTCCTCCTACGCACGCGTCCTACAGCGGTCACGGAACGTCACTGACTGCGTGTGCATGCGCCTTGCCGTGCAATGAACGCAACGCCGCAAACGCGGCTTCTTCCTTCGACAGGCAATACCATGTCCATGCTCCAAGGCCTCGCTTCGACCCTTGCCGACATGGGCTTCGTCCAGCTCGCGCTGCTCTTCCTCGCCGTCGGCGGTTACTCGATCGCGATCAACGGCTCGTTCGGCGGCGGTGCGCGCAGCGGCGCCGCGAGCGCGGCGTTCGCCGGCGGCGTCGGCTTCGCGACGCTCGCGCCCTCGTGGATGAGCGGCGTCGTGTTTCTCGCGCTCGCCGTGCTGGCCGTCGGCCTGTTCGCCGGTGCCAGCTGGCTGATCGCCGGCGTGCTCGGCCTCGGTGCGGAGCGCGGCCCGGTGCTCGTCGCCAGCGAAGAGCGTGCGGCGACACCCGCCGTCCCTGCGCTGCAGACGGTGCGCGGCCTCGCTGCCGGCCTGCTCCGATCGCTCTGATCGCGCGCGGATCGCGCGCCGACCGCGTCCTGATCGCCCTGCCCGCCCGCCTGCTGCTTCGGTCGAGGGCTGCGGGCGCTTTCACGCTCCTCGCGCTCGCCGGCTGCGCGACGCTGCCGTCGCCGCCCGAGCGCGTCGCCAGCCGCGCCTTCACGGACACCTCCCGGACCACGCTCGGCCGCATCGCCGGCGCGAGCCTGGCCGGCGCGGCGCCGGGCGAGTCGGGCTTTCGGCTGCTGCCGAGCGGCGAGTTCGCGTTCGACGCGCGGCTTGCGCTCGCCCGCCGCGCCGAGCGCTCGCTCGACGTCCAGTACTACCAGATCCAGCACGACCGGGTCGGCCTGCGCTTCCTGCGCGAGCTCGGCGACGCGGCGCGGCGCGGCGTGCGCGTGCGGCTGCTGGTCGACGATCTCTACACCGGCGGCGAGGACGAGCTCTTTCGCAGCATGGCGGCGCTGCCGAACGTGCAGGTGCGCCTCTTCAATCCGCTGCCCGCGCGCGGCGGCTCGCCGGTGCGCAGGATCTTCTGGTCGCTGCACGAGTTCACCCGCATCAACCATCGGATGCACAACAAGCTGTTCCTCGCCGACAGCCGCTTTTCGGTCTCGGGCGGCCGCAACATGGCCGACGAATACTTCATGCGCAGCGCCGCCGCCAACTTCATCGATCTCGACGTCGTCGCCGCGGGGCCGGTCGTTCGCGAGCAGGCGAAGGTGTTCGACCTGTACTGGAACAGCGCGTTCGTGTGGCCGATCGAAAGCGTCGTCGCCGGGCAGGGCGGGCCCGCGGACGCGGCGCGCCGGTTCGACGCGCTCGTGCGCGACGCCGCCCCCGACTTCACCGCGGCGCCGCTCGGCCCGATCGGCCTGCCTGCTCTCGGCAGCGAGCTCGCGAACGGCCGCGCGACGCTCGTCTTCGCGCCGGCCGAGGTGTTCGCCGACGCGCC
>Ga0070679_100004381_pt1 | contig 13046 bp, 7 predicted proteins | sample KBSC63BmetaG_FD_65652 | JGI IMG/M metagenome (GOLD analysis project Ga0070679, IMG submission 65652) | Corn rhizosphere microbial communities from Kellogg Biological Station, Michigan, USA - KBS C6-3B metaG | ecosystem: Host-associated > Plants > Roots > Rhizosphere | place: USA: Michigan... | reverse complement strand
AGACTTCACCGACAGCAAGCGGCGTGACGGTGTGTTTACGAATCCATTCGAATCCGCGTTGATTGTCCGCAGGCGTCGCGTCTTCCAACCAGAACAACCGATACGGTTCCAGATCACGTCCCAGTCGTGCGGCTTCGATTGGCGACATCCGGTGATGGCCATCGTGAAGTAACTCGATTTGCGGACCATGATCGACTCGCAGTTTCTCGAACAACTTCGGAACGATATTCAGATACTTCGTGGTCGACCACACCGTCTCGAGCGGCAATTCGCTCTCAGCCGGTTCATAGGCAGTCTTCAAATTCGAGATGCCGTACGCCTTCTGCAAGCCCGGCACTCCGCACTGTGCGCGTATCGCGAGATAACCTTTCTCGATGTAGCGCCCGACTTCTTCAGTTGTCTCTTGAATATCGCGACCGTTCGCGTGTCCATAAACGAGTGCGCCTTCGCGGGATCGGCCACCGAGCATTTGATACAGCGGCATGTTCGCCATCTTGGCGAGAATGTCCCACAACGCAACGTCGACAGCCGCGATCGCCGTCATCGTGACGGGTCCGCGCCGCCAGTAGGCACCACGATAGAAAAACTGCCAAATATCTTCGATGCGACCCGCGTCGCGACCGATCAGATTCGGCACCAAGTGATCTTGAAGATATGAGGCGACCGCAAGCTCCCGACCATTGAGCGTTGCATCGCCTAGCCCGAACACGCCGGAGCGCGTTTCGATTTTGAGCGTGACAAAGTTTCGTCCTGGGCATGTCACGATCACTTTTGCTGCAACGATCTCTCGATCGCGCGCCGATCCCTGCACAGCAGAGGTTGGAGATTCAGCGCCTGTCATCTTCATTGCTCCTGGTCGGTATCAACCTATTCGAGAAACCATATCCCGCACTTCAAGCGGCGGCAGATACTACCAACGCGCTTGTGTCCTTGCACCGCTTCGTATTCCAATGTGCGCCGCGTCTCTAATCGGTGCGGTGCTCCAAAGCGCGCGACACAGCGCATCCGGTTCAGAACGAGCACCATTTTGGCGTCGCATCTGTTCAAGTCCCTACGTGCCGAGCATTTCGATGACTACACAGCAAGATCGTTTACCCGCAGATCGCCTGTTTCCCGCCGATCCGAGCGTTCGCGGTATCGCCCGCCGTCTGTATGAGCATGTGCACGATCTGCCGATCATCAGCCCGCATGGACACACCGATCCACAGTGGTTCGCCGACAACGAAGGATTCCCGAACCCAGCCACGCTGCTGTTGACACCCGATCACTACGTGTTTCGGATGCTCTATAGCCAAGGCATCCGGCTCGAGGACTTTGGCGTGCCCGCGCAAGACGGTACTCGAGTCGAAAATGACTCACGAAAAATTTGGCGCACGTTTGCCGAACACTACTACTTATTTCGCGGCACGCCGACACGCATGTGGTTCGATTGGGTACTTGCGAACGTGTTTCAGCTCGAAGTACCGCTCACGCCAAAGAATGCCGATCGCGCCTACGAAACGATCGCCGCGAAATTACAACAGCCTGAGTTTCGCCCGCGTGCGTTGTTCGAACGCTTCAACATCGAAGCGCTCGCAACGACCGAGTCGCCGCTTGATGATTTGCGCCATCACATCAAGATTCGCAACAGCGGCTGGAAAGGCAAGGTCATCACCGCTTATCGCCCCGACCCCGTTGTCGATCCGGACGCCGTCGGTTTCGTCGATAACCTCAAGCGCTTCGGCGAGATCACCGGCGAAGACACGATGACGTGGCAGGGCTATCTGGCAGCACATCGCAATCGAAGAGCATTCTTCGCATCGATGGGCGCAACGTCCACTGATCATGGTCATCCAAGCGCGGCAACCGCAGATCTGGACGCTTCAGCGGCACGAGCTTTGTTCGACCGTGTCGTTCGCGGCCACGCGCAACCTGCCGACGCAGAACTGTTTCGAGGCCAAGTGCTCACCGAGATGGCGCGGATGAGCATCGACGACGGGCTCGTCATGCAAATCCACCCCGGCTCATGGCGCAATCACAACGTCGCGCTGTTCAATCGCTTCGGGCCGAATGTCGGCGCCGATATACCGATGGCAACCGACTACGTGCGGGCACTGTGGCCCTTACTCAATCGATTCGGCAACGACAAGCGTCTGTCGCTCATCGTGTTTACGTTGGATGAAACGAGTTATAGCCGTGAGCTCGCGCCGCTGGCGGGTCACTACCCTGCTCTGAAGCTCGGACCTGCGTGGTGGTTTCATGACAGCCCAGAAGGCATGATGCGTTTTCGCGAGCAGACGACGGAAACGGCAGGGTTTTACAACACCGTCGGCTTCAACGATGACACGCGTGCATTCCTCTCGATCCCGGCACGACATGATGTGGCGCGTCGAATCGACTGTGCGTTTTTAGCGCGACTCGTTGCAGAACATCGTTTGAATGAGGACGAAGCAGCCGATCTCGCGGTCGATCTCGCCTACCGGCTGCCGAAGAACGCGTACCATCTCTAGTCCACAACGCGCACACGCAATGCGATGTGCTGACAACTCGGGGGGATAAGAATGTCTTCGACTGCGGCTGCACCGAAAGCCGGCATCGGCAGATACCGTTGGGTCATCTGTGCGTTGCTGTTCTTCTGCTCCACGATCAACTACGTCGATCGGCAGGCGCTGTCCGTGTTGAAGACGACTCTGCAGGACACGCTCGGATGGACCGATGTCGACTACGGTTGGATCACGTTCGCCTTCACCGTTGCTTACGCAGCGTTTCCTTCGTTGATCGGGCGCGTGATCGATCGCTACGGTGTGAAGACCAGTCTGGCTGCTGCCTTGATTTTGTGGTCTGCCATGGCCGCAGCGCATGGATTGGTCAGTACGGTGTTTGGCTTTGCGCTCGTGAGATTTTTTCTCGGCTTGGCCGAAGCGGCGAACTTTCCCGCGTCGATCAAAGCCGTCGCGATGTGGTTCCCGCAAAAAGAGCGCGCACTGGCAACGGGCATCTTCAACTCGGGTACCAACGTCGGCGTGATGATCTCGTGGGGCGTGGTGTGGATCGCGCAGACGATCAATTGGCAGGCCTCCTTCGTCGCAATCGGCGTGATTGGAATTATTTGGCTGCTTTTCTGGCGCCGTTCGTTCTTTGCGCCCGAGGAGCATCCGCGACTTACACCCACTGAGCTTGCCTACATTCAAGAGGGACGTGCAACAGCAGGCCCGGTGGTGAAACTGCCCTGGACTGCATTACTGCGGTATCGAGAAATTTGGCCATTTCTCTTGGGCAAGATGCTCACGGATCCGGTGTGGTGGTTCTATCTGTTTTGGTTGCCCTCGTACCTTTCACGCGAACGCGGACAGAACCCACTCGAGAGCGCTGGGCTGCTCGGCGTTATTTATACCGGTGCCACCGTCGGCTCCATTGCCGGCGGATGGTTATCGGGTCACTTGATCGCTCGTGGCTGGAGTGTCGGTAAGGCGCGATTGACCACGATGCTCATTGCCGCGGCCTGCATGCCCGGCGCGATCATCGCGTATCACACGAACAGCATGACGCTGTGCATAGCATTCATCATGCTCGCAACTGCCGCGCATCAAGCGTGGTCAGCGAACATCTTCACTTCGGCGACGGATCTGTTTCCTGCCAAGGTATCCGGCTCGGTCGTTGGCTTGGGAGCAACGACGGGCGGCATTGGCGGCATGTTCATGACTCTGCTGGCCGCACCCGCGATTCAATGGACCGGCAATCAGGAATTAATTTTTCTCTTAGCAGGAATAATGCACCCCATCAGCCTGCTCATTTTCTGGATCATCCTGCGCGGTAACTTCCGTCGCGTCAACACGGATCAGCCGTTGGATCAATCAAGAACGGACAGGCCCCTGATTGCTGCTGGAACCGTCGCGTTCTGCTTAGGCGTCGCAGTTATCGCAGGGATCAGAGTGCATTGGGATGTATGGATCGCTGCGGTGCAATTTTCCGGCGCTATCCAAGCATGCACCGCTGCAGCGGGCGTCTGTTTGATTGGTATTGCGCTTCTTTATGCAGGAGCGCCAAGGAAGGCGGCCTGAATAACGGATCGCTTGCAGCGATCAAGTAGGACTATCGTCAAGTAGGACGTTACGCGTCAGGAAGGCCTAGCGGCAGGACAGACGCTTTGCTCGGACCCTCTGGCCTGACGAAGTCCTTCATGGTTGCGCAGCAATCCTTCCTGACGTGAGTCCTTCCTGATCGCCCGCGATCCGTCATTGCTTTCGCGTTACACAGCCAACCGGCGCGCCAACGCTTTGCGCTTGCTGTCCATTTCAGACTTCGCCTTCTCAAGCGCGTCAGTTTCCGTGGCTGTTAACAACGCATTGATCACTCGATCCAAGTGCGCCCTCATCGCAGCGCGTGCAGCCTTCGGATCGCGCGCCTTCAGTGCGTCGAAAATTTCGCGGTGATCATCCAGTCGCGGCTTAGAACCCGCACGTCGCGCGCGATCGAACATGAGCTTGCAAAGCGGCGATCGATAACGCATGTCCCATAGCGTTTCGACAACCGTCGCGATGGCTGGATTTTGCGTTGCTTCAGCAATCGCAATGTGGAAATCGCGATCTGCTCTTTCGCCGAGTTCATTGTCGACGTTGGCGCCAATCGCTTGGAGCAACTTGTCGAGTTCAGCAAGCTCTTCATCCGTGATGATCGCCGCAGCAAGTGCTGCAGATTCGCCTTCGAATAAGCGGCGTGCTTCGCTCACTTCGAATGGGCCCACATCCAAATCATCGTTCGCGGCAACTGCTTCTGCAGGTGCAGCTTGAATCACGTAGATCCCGGAACCGCGACGAGCTTCGACGATGCCGCGAATTTCCAGTGCAATCAGCGCTTCGCGAATAGTCGGTCGGCTGACATCGAGCTTATCCGCCAACTCACGCTCCGGCGGTAAGCGCTCACCGGGCGGGTACACACCACTTTGGATGGACGCAACGATGGCATTCGCCACCTTTTGATACAGCTTGCGATTAGTGGAGTGAGGCATAGGGCGCGTTAGTTGCTCTGATCATCGGCCTTGGTTCGCAAGCCGCCAATCGGCTGCTCTTCCGAGTTTCAAAGGTCCGAGTATACCTGGCCTGGCCACTCGTAATGGTTCCTTTGTTATCAGGCCATCTCACTTCTGCTCGAAGGGCAAAGCCTTTTTCTCAGCAATGACCTGACCCAGTTGACAGTTCTTATCTGACCACTACAGACTTAAGTGGTCAGGCCAATCGATCGAATCGAATACGACGGGGAGACACAAGTGGCCTGACTGCGACTTCAGGGAGTCGCAGCCTCCCCTCAATTTTGAAAAAGTAATCGGAGGGGATTGTCGTGAAGCACACCGTGCCGAGTTCATTGGCGAAAATCAGCTTTCTGAGTTTGTGTGTCGGCGCCGGCATCGCTCAGGCGCAGCAAAGCAGCACACCCGCTGCTGGAAACGACATTGTGGAAGAAGTCGTGGTGACGGGATATCGCGGCAGCTTGGAGCAGTCGCTCGAAGCTAAACGCAAAAACGTCAACTTCACCGATTCGATTTCGGCAGAGGACGTAGGCAAGCTGCCCGACAACAATCTGGCCGAGGCATTGCAGCGCGTTCCAGGCGTGCAGATCTCTCGAACCAACGGCGAAGGCCAGCAAATCTCGATTCGAGGCTTGGGACCGAGCTTCGCAAGAGTGCTACTCGACGGCATGCCCGTGTCCGCGGCAGGCGAAGGCAGTGTCGATCAGCAGTCGCGCAATCGAGAGTTCGACTTCGACCTCCTCCCTTCGGAAATCTTCAGTCGGCTGGAGGTGGCTAAGACTCCACAAGCAAGCACCGTTGAAGGTGGTCTTTCCGGCACCATTAACTTACGCGCACCTCGTCCCTTCGATTACGACGGGTTCACTGCGAGCTATCAAGTGCAAGGTGCGTATCAAGACACGTCGGAGAAGTTGGATCCGCGAGGCAGCTTCCTGATCAGCAATACCTGGAACGACAAATTCGGTGCGCTGTTGAGCGTGTCCGGGTCGAAACGCTCCTATCGAACAGACGGATGGACATCGCAGGGCTGGACATCTGGCTTGGTCCCCGGCAACCCACCAGACGCTGGTTATGCGAAGGGCTTCGACTGGAAGTTACCGAGCGTGGCAGCAAGCCCAGCAAACCAAGCTCCTGGTTTCGTGAACGAATCCGGTCTCACCAACGCACAACTTGCTAATGCACAAGTCCCGCGCTTGGGCCGCCCCGAAGTTCAGGTCGGCGATCGCAACCGCTACGGCTTCACAGCCGCGTTGCAGTATCGGCCAACAGACGCGTTGAGCTTCGATCTCGATGGCCTCTACTCGAAGTTGAGCACGGACTTCGATCGCTACACGGACAACATGCTGGTCCGTAACACCGGCGCGGGCACCGACAATCCGACAGGCTTCGGTTACATCACTCCGAGTCATTTCGTACTCGACGACAATCGTTCGATCAAGAGCGGAACACTTCAGGGTGTGAAGTTCTGGTCAGAGAACCGGGACTTCCAACAAGAGACCGACTTCAAGCACGTGGGCTTGAATGCCAATTGGCAGATCATCGACAAGCTCGCGCTCGAAACCAAGGTGTCCAAAGACACCTCTGACTTCCGTTGGCGGATGAACACATACCTGCTCCTTTCGCAGCCCGGCAACGCGGATATCACCGTCGGCGGCGGCATTCCGCAAATCACCCCCTCGCTCGACCTCGCCGACATCAACAATTGGCAGTTCAACACCGTCCGCGTGCAGCCGCGCACTCGAGAAGAGAAGAATGATAATGCGGCGCTCAACCTGACATGGGGCGATACCGATAACAACCTCAAAGTGGGAGCGCTCTACAACAAGTTCTATCGTGAACGTCTCTCGTACAGTTCTTCCGTAGGCGTCAATCAAGGTGACGCGCTTAAACCCTACGGCTACACAGGGACGAACGATCTCAGTGCCTTCCCGCTCACGGGTTTCGCTGAGGTGGTTCCCGTGTCGCATTTTGGAAAAGGCTTCAGTGACAATCCGGGCTACACGCGGTGGGCAGTCAATGATCTCGACGCGTGGGACAACATGATGGACCCATCTGTTTTGGACGCCGCTGCGAATCTCGATTATCAAAATTCAGGAAGCTTCGAAGAGAAGAACTTTTCGTATTACTTGGAAGGCAATTGGGTCTTCGATTTGGGCGGACATTCCCTGCGCCTAAATGCGGGTGCACGCCACGTCAAGACCGAGCAAGAAATGCTGGGTTTCATCCGTACACCTGCGACACCGCCAGCTGCCGGCAACCTATTCGGCTTGCGTAAAGAGGACTTCGGCCGAAATAAAACGGAAGGCGAATACGCTGAGTGGTTGCCATCGCTCAACGGCGCTTTCACCATCACGGATAGTTTGACGGCGCGCTTTGCGGCGTCAAAGTCAATGACGCGGCCGAATCCGGGAGACCTTCAGCCATTCACATCCATCAGCACCTCAGGGGTGGTCTCCACCGGCAATCCTGATCTTGCTCCGTACTTTTCCAAGAATTTGGACGGAGGCCTGGAGTGGTATTTCGCTCCTGGCGCGGTGCTCGGCGGTACGCTCTTCTACAAAGAGATCACCGGCTTCGTCGTGCGGCAGAACGTACCGCAACCGTTCCGTAATGCCGGCATTCCTTTGGACACCATCACTGATCCGACCTTCTTGGCGTTGCTGCCGCAGGGCCTAGACACGGTCCTGCTGTTCAATCAACCGGTGAACCTGGACAGCACGACGTATTTATCCGGCGAAGAGTTGTTGTATCAACAACGGCTCGACGTCATCGCACAAGGCTTAGGTATTCAGCTCAACTACACGCGCCTTGACCCAGGTAATAAGACCATCGTCGGTTTGGCCAAGAACAACTACAACGCCGTTGCGTACTACGAGCCTGGCACCTTTGCCTTGCGACTGTCATACAACTACCGCGACGATTATGTGGAGTGCGAAGTGAACTGCGGATCCACTTCTCCCGAGGTGGGCTACCGCAAGGCAGCGGGCTACTTGGACTTCAACGGCAGCGTTGACATCCCTGCGTTCGGGCACAAGTTCACCGTCAGCTTAGAGGCGCTCAATCTGTTGAACGAAGAGGAATATGCGTTCTATGGCTACGAGAATCGAGCTAACACGTTGAATCATCCAGGCCGTCAGTACATTCTCGGCATTCGCGGACAGTTCTAACGACGACATCGAAGGGGAGAAGACGCAGGTCTTCTTCCCTTTTTTTGCTCAACCTTCCCGCAGTACGTCGCGCATCAAGCGAACTGCTTTGGGCATCTGCGACGCAGCAACGCCACCGAATCCCAAGATGAAGCCTTGTTTCGGTTTAGCGTCCTGATAAGCAGGCGACAGTGGCCACAGCCATAGATCTTGCTTCGCGGCGCGCAACGCAATTTCGCGATCGTTTCCGGGTTTCTTGAGCGAGACGGTCAGGTGCATTCCGGCTTCATCGCCGTGCAATTGCAGTTCATCTCCCAGCAGCGTTTCGAGCGATTCCACCAGCGCCGCGCGACGCTCGCCGTAAATCACGCGCATCTGCCGAATGTGGCGCGCGAAGTGACCTTCATCGATGAATTCCGCGAGCACCGCCTGCTGTAAGTCTGCGGGACAAATGTCCATCGTCTGTCGCACAGCAAGGAAGCGATCGACCATGTCCTCGGGCACGACCATATAACCGACTCGAATCGATGGCAGCAGCACTTTACTGAACGTGCCGACGTAGATGACTCGTGAATCTGTATCGAGACCTTGCAGCGAAGCGATAGGCCGACTCTCGTAGCGGAACTCGCTGTCATAGTCATCTTCGATGATCCATGAGCCGTGCTGTTGCGCCCACTCGAGCAATTGCAATCGACGCGAAGCGCTCATCGTGACGCCGAGTGGTAGTTGATGTGACGGCGTCACGAACGCGGCACGAGCGTAGGGATCTTTGTGTCTGCCCTGCTCTACCTGCAAGCCTTCTTCATCGACGGGGACCGGCACCAGTTTTGCGCCGGCCAATTCAAACGCTCGCCGCGCAAGTCGATACGCTGGATCTTCCATCCAAATCGAATCGCCCGGATCGAGCAATGACCATGCTGCAACCTGCAATGCTTGCTGCGAACCGCTCACGATAATGATTTGCTCCGGATTGCAGCGAACTGCTCGCGCGCTGCCGAGGTAAGAAGCAATCGCACGGCGCAGGTCATAGCGTCCCTGTGGCTGACCGTAGGTCAGCGATGAGATCTTCGCGTTCTTCGCGGTCCGGCTAACGAGCCGCGTCCAAAGCGTCAACGGAAACGCATCCAGAGCCAGTTGACCCAAACTGAAAGCACCTCGAGCGTTGACCCAAGGAGGCGTGATCATCGCGGGGAGCGCTTCTGCTCGCTTCGATGCGCGGCGAAAACTCGATCGGAGGGACTGATCGGAGACCGTAGGCGACTGACACGAGGTCGATTGCTCAGGGAGGAATTTGCAGACATACGTGCCCGCACCCGCTCGAGTCTCCAGATAGCCCTCTGCGATCAATTGCGAATAGGCGCTGAGTACCGGGATGCGAGACACACCGAGATCTTTAGAGAGATCTCGCGTCGATGGCACCTGTTGTCCACCCGACAATCTCCCAACGGTGATGGCACTGCGAAGGCTGTCGTACACTTGCTGATGCAGCGGAGGCCGGGCTCGCCGATCGATACTGATCAAAGGAATAACGGTCGCAGGAGTTCGAGCGCGCCTTTCAGGCCTTTCAGTGGTCATATCACATCTCGACGTCGTGGCTATTTCAGGATACCAGTTCAGATCACAAAGTCCGCAACTGGTTCCCTAGCCACGACTCGCGGTCGAGATGATGATGAACTCTCCTGGATTATGGTTAGCTGCTGGACTCTTGTTGAGTCATGGCGTAGCGGCGAGCCAGTGCGGAGCGCCCACATCCGGCGCTGGGCGCGAGCTAACGTTCACATGGAATGAACCTTCTACTCTTAATCGCATCGACCTAATGCTCTCTAGGGTCAGTGGTTCCGACGAAGGCGTGTTCGGCCTATCGTGCCCTGCGAGTATTCAGGGCAGTTTCGGTGAATTCATGCCTCGCTGCTCCAGCCGGGTCGGGAGTGCCCATTTCTTCGCAACCAGCGAGAAGCCCGCGCGAGCGCTGACAGAGCTCGAACAAGGAAGCCAAAGAAAATTCGTAACGGCCCGGATGCATAGCTTGGTCGGTGATTGGTGGGAGCAGATGCGGAGCGCGAAGTTGGACTTCTGAAGCACTGCTTGCTGGACTAGATCTCGCTCAGCGTTAGCAGTCTCAATATAGTCCCATTTCCCTTCGGTGACGCTTGGTACGGTTAACCGCGGAGGTGCACATGATTTCTATTTTATCGCCGTTCGAGCAGCCAGCCTCTCGGATAGCAGATCGCACTATCAATAGTGCGGCGTCTTTGAGCCTGCTTCTGCTCGCCGCAAGTGCCCCAACAGCGGAGAGTGCTAGAGGGCATCAAGCCGTTTCGCCCCATGATTGACTGTGTGATCCGGCAAGATCGAGTGCTATGCGAATGAACCATGCGGCGAATTCGTGGCAGATCACAGCTCCTTAGCTCGTATCAATTAGCTGCGCTTAGGCATCATATGTGCCGCTACCCCGACCGTTACTCCTGAGATGATTACCGGCCAAAGGAAGCCGACGTAGTGCAAGCTTAGTATTCGTGTACTTATGAGAGCCTTAAGTAAGAGTACGCACGAAAAGAGAGATGCCGACAGCAGTAGGTATAGAAAGATCGAGGCTAATAAAGCTCTAATACTTCTGGCTTTATAATGATAAGGAGCGCGTGCCCATCCAAGGAATAGGCCTACCGATATGGCCGCGAACGAGAACGCGGCCAGAGCAAGCACTTCAGGCGTCAATACGGCCGCGAGGGGGATTCCGTTTATCAATCGATACGCGGTTCCCAGACAAAACTCGGCGGCGACGATAATAAAAGCCCTTGTAACCGCGGCAGTCCAGGTCCGTCTCATTCCGTTCCTCAAGAATTCCATAGGTCAGTTACACCTTTGAGTGTAAAAGTCCACGTGGCACTCCGGCTTTCGGGGTGGCGCCGGATCACGGGCCGTCGAATTCGCCACTCCGTCGATAATCACGCCTAGAGCGTTCCCCAGTGTTTGACCCGCCTTCACAGCCTTCAACTCAGCGTCTGTATACGCGGATCTCGTTGTCCAATTGATCTCGTTGGCTGCCCGGCTAACGTCCGCTGGCGCATTCCGGGCCACCGTTGTAACGGCCGGGCCGCCAGATCCCAGAGACTCTCCCAATACACCACCGAACGTCGAAGTAGCCGCGCCCCAGGCCGCTGCGCTCTTGAGCTCAGCGGGCGTGGCATCTCGGCCCTCGACGATCTTTGCAGATGCCTGCGATTGCGCCGTGTTAATTCCTGCGCCCGCGCCAGCTCCGACAATAACTCGGGCGACTGATGACGTGAGCCGAGCCGTTAGTGTTGCAGCTCCGCCGCCGAGTGCGCCGGCCGCACCGGAAATGAGAATTCGTTTCACTCCATCACTGTCGATGTTACGCCAACCGCCCGCCTGTTTTTGCTCGAGGTAGAATTGGATGCCGCCGGAGACTACTGCTCCAACAACGCACCATGGGCATTCTCCGTCTGCGTCCGTCGTGTTGGCCGGATCGTCTCCCACATAGGTATACAGGTTAGGATCAGCCTTGTACCCCACCGGATCCGTCTGCAAGAACCTGCCCAGCTGCGGTGAGTAGTAACGGGCCCGATAGTAATAAAGACCCGTTTCAGGATCGAAGCGTCGTCCGGTGTAACGATATGGTTGACCGGTCGCGACGCTCGCGCTGCCCAAGTTTCCGTACTCGTCATACGACAGCGTCTGGCACCCAGTTGAACAGTTGGCATTGCCCGAAGCATCTGTCATCGCAATCACCGAGCCCTGGTGATTCACGTGATAGAAAGTCTTGGTTGGAGTCGAGGTTGAGCTATCCCGTTGCATCGCGATGCGATCATCAATCGCGGGGCCCATTAGGTAGCGACGTTGCATGACGCCGGCGCTGTCGTACTCCGCGATCTCTTCGTCCCCATCCAGCAAGTAATAAGTCGTATTTGTTGTATCGACAACCTTGGAGATACGGCGGCCGAGTACATCGTAGTCGTAGGTTGTGCTCGATCCGCCGGTCACCGCAGCGGTGCGCAGACGACTCTCGGAGTCATAGGTATATGTGTGCTTAGACGCTGTCGGACCCCACGTGAGCAAGTTCCCATTGTTCGAATACGTGGGTGCGTTGGCCGCGCCGGCCATTGTGAGTGAGCTGTACTGATTGAGCTTATTAGGCGTATACGCCGTGGGAACCGAGATCGGCGAGCCGCCTTGCACAGGAGTGCTGGTGACCGGCCCGGGCAAGTAGAAGTCGTCGTTTGAAGCAATGCTGCGTATCTGACCCGACCTGTTGTGACCGTAGTCGAGGCTTACGGTCGCCGTGTTCAACACGTTGGTGAGCAGATCCAGATTACTGTCCGGCTCGTAGGAGTAGTTGATGCGGTTGGTGCCGCCTGTGTCACTGTTGGTTTGGCACAAGGCGCCTTGCCCGCCCAAACATACGTAACTGCGACGTGACAGCGTGTCGTACTTATAGAACGCGAGCTCATTCGCGCTCGTGCTGTTCTCGAACACATACTGCATGCGATTGAGCGCATCGTACGTGTAGTACAGGTAGTAACCATCTGGCCAAGTAGTCTGCTGACGGTTACCCGCAGCATCGTAAGCATACGAGACTTGCTGTGGAGTGGCGCTAAAGCCTAGCAAGTTCTTTTCAAACAGCTTGCGACCCGCACCGTCGTAGTCATATGCCGTGCTGTGCGCCGCAATCGTTCCGCTCACTGGGCTCGAAATAAGCATCGGCTCACTAACTAGATTGTAGTAGTAGCTCACCTTGCCCAACGCAGGCGTGCCACTGACCGTCTTGCTCGTCACACGATTTATCGCGTCGAAAGCGGAAGTGATCGTGTTGTTCCCGCGTGTTCGAAAACTCGTGACATTACCGTTCTTGTCGTAAACAGACTTCTCGTAGGTCT
>Ga0070679_100004380_pt1 | contig 13046 bp, 14 predicted proteins | sample KBSC63BmetaG_FD_65652 | JGI IMG/M metagenome (GOLD analysis project Ga0070679, IMG submission 65652) | Corn rhizosphere microbial communities from Kellogg Biological Station, Michigan, USA - KBS C6-3B metaG | ecosystem: Host-associated > Plants > Roots > Rhizosphere | place: USA: Michigan... | reverse complement strand
CCGCTCCCTGCCGGTTGCGACTACCAGCACCGGAACCGGAAATGGCACGATCACGTTCGCTGTTCCGCAGGACATCGCCGCAAAACTTGCCGTGGCCGACCGCCTGACAGTGACTTTCACCAGTGCCGCAGGCGCTCCGCAAAAAATATTCGCAACGGTTGAGCGTGCCACCGCTTTACCGGACGGCCAAACAAAGATCGCGGCCCGCATTTCGCCACTCGACGTACCCTTGCCCGCTCGCTTCTATATCGAAATAGCCGGCACGCGCTCGCTGGCCTCCTGGCTGCTTCATAAAGAGGGCCAATGAAGCAGCACCAATCGCCGCGCGGGATTTTCCGATCATTGCTCTGGCGTTCCGTTCTGCCCATGCTCTTCCAGACGGAAGCCACGGAGTGCGGACTCGCCTGCCTGGCGATGGTGGCTAACTACCACGGGTTCAGGGTTGATTTAGCGACTCTTCGCGAACGATGTTCAATCTCACTGCGGGGTTCCACTCTCGGCCAGCTCATCAACTTCGCCTCCCGGCTTGAGTTTTCCTGCCGCCCGCTCCGCATCGAACTTGAAGATCTTCCCTACCTTCAAACACCCTGCATTCTGCACTGGGACATGACGCACTTCGTCGTGTTGAAGCGGGCCACGGAGAAATACATCCTGATTCACGATCCGGCCCGTGGCGTGCGCCGCATGAGCTATCACGAAGCCAGCGATCATTTCACTGGCGTGGCGCTGGAACTCACTCCCACGCCGGCGTTCACGCCACACAAAGAATCCCGCCAGCTTAGGCTGCGTGATCTGGCTGGCCGCATCGTCGGCCTGCGTGGTGCTGTGTTTCAGGTCGCCGCACTCGCCATCGCGCTCGAGCTGTTTGCCATCATCAGCCCGCTGTTCCTCCAGATCGCCGTCGACAAGACCGCGAAGACGTCCGCGGAATCGCTGCTGGCCTCACTCGGGGTCGGTTTCATGCTCCTGATGGTCTTACAGGCCTTGCTGGCCGGGCTGCGCAGCTGGGCCACTCTTTACTTCGGCACTGCGATCAAGTTGCAGTGGTTCGCAAACCTGTTTTCTCATCTGTTGCGTCTGCCCGTGTCTTATTTCGAGCGCCGGTACTTCGGCGATCTGATCTCGCGGTTTGACGGCGCAGAAGTCATCCAGCGCACCCTGACCAGCAACTTCATTGAAGCCCTGCTGGACGGTGTGGTTTCACTTTTCGTGGTTGCAGTGATGTTCGTGTACAGTCCACGGCTCGCCCTGGTCGTTGTGAGCGGTCTGCTGATCTATGCAGTGGTGCGGGCCCTGTCATATCGTCCGCTGCGCGACCGCACGGAAGAGCAGATCACTCGCGCCGCGCGCCAGCAAAGCCATTTTCTGGAAACACTCCGCGGGATCCGTACCATCAAGGTCTTTGGCCGGGAAGACAGCCGCAAGAGCAACTGGATGAACCTGCTTGTGGCAAACGTAAATGCGCAGGTCGCCAGCGAACGCCTCTCGATCCTGGTGAGGTCCGCCAACCTCCTCATCTTTGGCCTGCAGACCGTGGCCGTTGTTTGGGCTGGGGTATTGCTGGTGCAGCAGAATCGGCTCACCGTTGGCATGCTGTTCGCTTTCGTCGCGTACCAGGAGCAATTCAAATTGCGCATGATTGCGCTCGTCGATCGCGGCTTTGAATTCCGCATGCTTTCGCTCCAGGCCGAGCGTCTCTCAGATATCGCATTCGCAAAGCCGGAATCTCTGGCCGAGCTCGCGGAAGCTGCTTCCGGGGCGGCAAGCATTCACGTGAAATCTCTTTCATTTCGTTACTCAGAAAGTGATCCCTGGCTGCTCCGTGAGGTCGACTTGCAAATACAGCCTGGCGAATGCGTGGCACTCACCGGCCCCTCGGGCGCCGGGAAATCGACTCTCCTCAAGTTGATGGCCGGGCTGCTGGTGCCCGAACAGGGCGACGTGCTCATTGCGGGCTACTCTGTCTCCACGTCACGCGCTGCGGTGAGCGCGAAAGTCGGGTTCGTGTTGCAGGATGATTCGCTCTTCGCCGGAACAGTCGCGTCCAACATCGCTTTTTCGTCTGATGTCCCGGACCTTGATCGCGTAAAGGAATGCGCGCGGCTCGCCTGCCTGGAAGAAGACATCGCCAATCTGCCCATGGGCTATGAAACGCTGATCGGTGAAATGGGCAGCGCCCTCTCCGGTGGACAACAGCAGCGGCTCCTGCTTGCTCGCGCGCTGTACCACCAGCCCTCGATCCTGATCCTGGACGAAGCGACCAGCCACCTCGATATCGCAACGGAGCAGCGCATTGCTTCCATGCTGGCGGAACTGCGTATTACGCGTGTGTTCGCCGCGCACCGTCCGGACACCATTGCAATTGCCGAACGGGTGATTCACCTGGCGCGCAACGGCACGCTCACCGAATTGAACAGCCAGCCTAAGTTTGGTTCCATCGCGGGCCAATATCCAACCAATGCACGAGGAGAACTTTATGCAAGACCGCAAGGAGACTAGAGTCCTGAGTCGGCTGGGAGCACGTGAACTTACCGCGGAAGAATCGCAGCAGGTCGCTGGCGGACTTCCAGTTCATACCAACGTCTGCACTTTTGATCCCACCACCGGCTCCATTGACGGTGACGGCTGCACGCACTGAGCAAAAGGTCTTTCCGGCAGGCTTGCCTTAACGGCAGGGCCCGCCGGTTTCCAAGAAGAAAGGAGAGCGCATGAACAACAATCGAGTCCTGCAACGCACCAACGCTCGCGAACTTACACAGGCGGAATTGGAGCGCATTACCGGCGGCATCCGCACCCTGACCATCTGCACCATCGTGACCATAAATGGCCTCGGTGGCGACGAAGCCCCTAACCCGGAGACCTGTTGATCTTTGCCGTGTTCTTTTTAGATCACGGCAGCAAAGTTGGAGCGGTACCCGCGCTCCACACCTGAAAGGAGAAAAGCAATGAAGAAGGATAAGCGAGTACTGAGCCGTCAGAACGCGCGTGAACTGACGCAGCAGGAAGTGAACAGTGTTACCGGCGGCATCCGCACGCTGACGGTTTGCACGTTCCCGTTCGCGGCAGTAACCGCGGACGGAGACCCTGGCGAGTGCTAACCCTTATTCGGGACGGCTGGCAAGCCTTCCCATATTCCACACGTTGAAAAGGAGAAATCGATGAAGCAGGAAAAGAGAGTACTCAGCCGTCAAAATGCTCGTGAACTGACACAGGAAGAAATTAACAGCGTGACTGGCGGCATTCGTACCCTGACGGTCTGTACCGGACCTGGACCTGGTGTTGCCGCCGATGGCGATCCGGGTGAGTGCTGATCGATTCTGGGGTGGCCTTTCGGGCCACCCCGATTTCATTTCAAAGTAAAGGACGGAGGATTCCAATGAAGATCATCGTGCTCGCGCATCCGAACGATAATCATACCGCCCCGCTCAAGTGGGCGCTTGAGCGTGCTGGTTACAACGTCGTCTGCTGGATCGGACCGGGCTGGCAACCCAAACAGCAAGCGTCCATCTACTTTGATGGCCGCGTCCGAATGAAACTTGGCGAGCACACCGTGGACGAAGGCGACGTCGTCTGGATCCGCCGGCCGCAACCACCCGTTCATCATCCCAACACGGCCGAAGCCGACAGGAAGTTCGCTGAAGGAGAATACCGCTGGTTCAACTGGTCAGCACTCTATCTCCTGAGCGAGCTGCCGGTGCGCTGCATCAATCCGTACGATGCTTCGAGACACATCAACAACAAATCTGTCCAACTGCTGATGGCCGCAAGCAGCGGGATGCTGGTTCCGCAGACGCTCATGTCGAATGAGCCTGGTGCAGTGCGTGAATTTCTCCGTCCGCCGCGGCAGCAGGCGATTTGCAAGGCGTTTTTCCCTCACATCTGGCAGAAGAGCGAGGGCGGCATGGCAGTGACGGAAACATTCAAGCTCAGGGAAGATCAGCTGCCCGAAGATGACGAAGTCCTCACTTATGCACCCGCCATCTACCAGGATCTGGTGGACAAAGAATTTGACGTTCGCATGGTACTACTGGGCGAAACCGTCTATTCCTACTCGGTGCGCACGCCGAAGGGCGCTCTCGACTGGCGACAGGATGCCGGGCAGGGCCAGGTCGAGGTCCAGGCCATCGCCACGCCTTCTGAAGTCGAAGAGGCGGTGCTGCGTTTTGCGCGCAAAGCCGGCATCTCCTTTGGCTCACTTGATTTCGCCGTCGATCGCGAAGGTCGCTGGTGGTTCCTGGAGATCAATGAAGAAGGCCAGTTCCTTTGGCTCGACGAGTTCGACGCCGATGCACACATGCAAGAAAAATTTCTGGCATTCCTCACACTCCCGGCTGGCGCTTCACGGGCGGAGATCGAAGAACGTCAGTTTCAATTCCCTTCCTGGCGCGACTACTGTGAAGCCATCAAGGAGGAAGGCCCGGTGGAGGAAGTGAACATCAACGTGGGATTTGTATCGGTCGAATAACCGCGAAGCATCAGCGCACGCCGCAAAGGGACACGAGCACTGCCGAGAGGAAGACCGGAGCATTTGGTATAGGCAATGGCAGACTTGTTTTATTCGCGTTCATTCGCGGCTAAACTGGTTCGCATAAAATCCGCGGCCGCTCGCAGCGCCAGTTCCGCTTCAGGGATGAGGCCGTAGAACATCTGCCACACATGCGGTAGGCCGGGATACACATCGAGTCGGCTGCGTACCCCCGCTGAGATTGCCCTCTCATGCAGACGCAGAGCGTCGTCCAGCAGCAACTCGCTGCCGCTCACCTGAATGAGCAGCGGTGGAAGTCCGGAGAGATCGCCGAAGACGGGTGATGCTTCACAATCCTCTGCGGGAACGCCTTTCAGGTATAACCCCGCGAAGGTTGCGACGTCATCACCGCGAAACATTGAACAGTCCTGCCCGTTGCAATAGTTGCACTTTCCGGTAAGATCCACCCATGGAGCAAAGCAAACTCCGGCTGCGGGCAACGGTACGGATTGCTTGCGCAGGCGCAGCATCGTGGCGACTACGAGACCGCCGCCTGCGGAATCGCCGGCAAAAGCAATGTTCGCTGGCGCATACCCTTGCTGCAATAACCACTGGTAGCCCGCGGCGGCATCGTCTACCGCTGCGGGAAATGGATGTTCCGGCGCAAGCCGGTAATCGAGTGAGAAGACCCGCACACCTGCAATGCGGGCTAGCGCCGTTGTGATCGGCCGGTGAGACAGGGTGGAACAACTCACATAGCCACCGCCGTGCATGTAGAGAATCACGCGCTTCGGATCGGCATAGTTCTGGGGCGTTACCCACTCTCCCCGCACGCTCTCATCCACGGGCGTGATTGTCATATTTTTCGCATAGATGAAGGTCAGGTGTCTCGGCAGGCCAAATAATTGGCGCGATCGCCTGACCACAAGTTCCGGATTATTTCGTGGCCAGCGTTTCACCACCATGCGCACAATGCGATTCAGGAGACGTCCTCGCGCGGAAGGCGCGGGAATGACAAAGTCAGGGACCGGGTTTTCTGCTGCCATTCGATGATTGTTGCTGGGCAACAATTGTCTGCTGCCGCAGCGCCTCAAGATTTTTCAATAGAGTATGCCATTCTTCCTTGTGGCGTCGCGTCTCAAATGGCCCTTCGAGGTTACCGTAGAAGGACAGCACGTTCTCGCGAAGCTGTGGCGTTATCCGGGCAAATTTTTCATCCGCCAGATCTTTTACCAGTTTCGAGTACGCGCGATCGGCGAGCTTGTACTCGCCCGGGTTCGTATGGCGTCCGGTATCAAGATCCGTATTTTCGAGCGGCACTTGCAGCTCTCCGGCCAGACGCAGGTCATGCTGATACCTCTTAAGGGTAGCCTCGAGGCTCGCGAAATACATCTTCTCGGTTTCCGGAGTGGGAGGCTTGACGTCTAACGCCCGCAACGGGCCAACTTTCGGCAGGATTTTCACCACCACGGCCAGAAACTTCGAGAAGAAATTCGGGCGATAATAATTCTTTCCCCACTCCTTCTGATATTGCGACCGCTTCAACACGTAACGAAATTCATGCGCATTGAAGTTAGGCAACGCTTCCAGTTCCTGCTTTTTGGTGATGAGCGCCACTTGCGTAAGTCGAGGGACCCACGTGCTCACAGCATGCCGGTAGCTATTGATTGCCATGTCTTCGTCATGGAGCACGTCTTTCAGGTTCAGGCCATAGGTTGCTAAAAATGCGCGTTCCAGCAAATCCTTGGAGACCTGGAACCCGATGAAATCATGAAATGCCTGCGAGGTGTACCGCTGCTTGGCCACTTCCAGAACATCAAAACCGAATTCCGTTTGTACGTGAGCAACTTTGTCGTCTTCGTAGGTGACCTCGGTGCCGTACTTCTTTTTCAGCTTCGGGAACACCATGGGCACAGCGTGATTGATGGCCGGGTGACCCGCCGTATCTGAAGCGTAGTGGGCCAGTGCTCCGAGGGCAAACGCCATCTCATTCAGGTCACTTGCCTGGCGCAGCATTTCGCCAACAAAGTCTCCACTTCGCACGTAGTGCACCAGGTCGCTGAAGAACTTGTTCCCGCCAGGGTAGTAGCCCATGTCTTGAATCAAGCAGCCACCGTAAGCAAACGCGTGCGCCTGCCGGAGCTCTTCCGCCGTTGCCAGCGGGTAGCGGTCCAGCAGTATCGGCTTGATGTCGCTGTTCCAGAGAAAGTCGACCACCTGCTCGTGCGTGAGGACCGAATAGGCATGAATCTGCACACTGGTAAATGTGAGCGAAGCCACTACTGCGCATACCGCAGCAAGGCGCACCAGGCGGCGCGTACGAGTTGGAATTTTCCCGAGCACGTGTTGTTCGTGATTAGATTGCAGTTTGCAGGTCAGGAGTTTCCCGCAGCTCAGGTCACTGCGGCGCTCCGCCCGGAAACAATTTCTGCAAGAATTCCTGGTCCGAGGCAACCGCCTTGAATGGACCGAAACCCGCCTCTTCCTTCCAGTCCTTGTCGAAGGTCGCCGGTTTCAGTGCCTTGGCCTTGGCGAATTCATCCAGCGCCGCCAGCTTGTCGCCGGCGACATACTGGACAAATCCAACATTCATGTGCAGACCATAATTGTTTGGCGCGTAACCCACGGCCTTCACACCGGCTGCTTGAGCCTTCTTGGCATCAGCCGGCGTTGCCTCGAGCGCTTTGTACATCTGGTCTCCGTAGTTGTAGGCCAGGTTCAGGTCCAACAACCGCCGCAACTCAGTGAATGGGTCAGGATTATCGTCCACATTGATGAACACGTAACGATCATTGTTGATATTGCGACCACCACGCTTGCGCACCACCAGGATGGAGGCCGATTGTCGCCCGCGAGCATCACCACCTGCTGCATCGCCCGCCTTAAGAGCCGCGAATAGCTTTTCTGCCAATTCTCCCTGCGTGGCCTCAAACGCTTTACCAATGGCTTCCGGAACCTGAGGCCCCACAAGGATATTTCCCTGCGCCGACCATGTCTTCCCCTGCCGATCGCCTGCCCATTTCGGCGCGTTGGGGCCCGTATACGCGGCAACGTTTCCTTTCGCGTCTACGATGGCTACCTGGCGGCCGTCCCTGCCTTCAAACTTGTCGTCAGCAAGAATTTTCTTGAGCGCCTCCTGCGCTGTGGCGCCCTGGCGCAGCAGATCGATTGCCTGCTGGCCATAACCGACGTTGACATTCGCCTGCGTCGCCACTGCACCCACATCGGCCATAGCCCATGGCACCACTGAGCCGACGGAAAAATATCGCGACGCCACGGCGACACCAAGGTCACCACTCTGCGGATCAATCGCCACGATGGAAAAAGTGGAAACGGTTGGCATCTTCTGGGCATGTGAGACCTGCGCTGCTGCGACAAACGCGATCGCAATCAACAACCCTGCAAAGCCATTCTTTTTCACGAATGCTCCCATCACAAGTAAATGCAAAACAAGGATTCGTCAGGGACACCAAATACAAAGTACCGAATAGCAACTAGCGGTTTTCTTCCACCACCAACACCCGACCGTCATTTCGCGTCTCTACCGCCTGCGCCCGTAGGGCCACGAACACGGCGCCGAGCACCAGCGTCATGGCGATGACCATCAATACGCCAACGTGCTCATGCTGCAACACTGCTCCTTCAATCACGGCAATAATCGGAAAGACGAGGTTGAGCGTCGAGAGCTGGTACGGTTGCATGTGTTTCAGCAGCCAATAATAGATCACAAACGCCGCACATGATCCAAACAGAACGAGAAACGCGACAGCCAGCACCGCCGACTGATTCCAGACTGCATGCTTGTGCGATTCGAGCGCCCACGTCGCCCATAACAATGCGACCGAGCCAAACAGCAACTGGAAGGTCGAGGAAACTACCGCGTCTACGTGCTGCAGCCTGTCTTTGGCATAAACAAGCGACCATGAACTGATCAGCACCGCAGCCACCACCGCGATACCCCCGAGCAGAGCTTTACGGTCGTTCCCCAGACCGTCATAGAACAAGTACGCCAGCCCGCCACACGCCACGAGCATCGCGAATACCGCCTGTCGCGGCACCTTCTTGCCCGTCATCAAGGGAGTGAGCAGGGCGACAACCAGCGGAAACGCGGAGAACAAAACTGCGGTCATCCCCGAGCTCACATACTGTTCCGCCCAGAAGACCAGTCCATATGGGATTGCCAGGAATGTGAGCGAGAGGACAACAAGAGTATTCCACTGCTGTTGGCCGTGAGGCCATCTCCGCCGCTGGGCCGCAGCCATCCCAAGGAGAAGTAATCCGGCAGCGAGAAACCGGACCGCCGCGGCCTCGAGTGGCGGAATGTATTGCACGGCTACGCGAATCGCCAGCCACGTGCTCCCCCAGATGCAGCACAAGGCTACATAGCCGAGCAGTTGAGGCCGCGAAACTGTGCCAGCAGAGACCATGAACCAGTGTATCGTGTGCAAACCTCTGGTCTGTCTCGCGCAACGACCAAAGCCGAAAAGCCAAAGCATAAAGCCTCTCCACACAGGAGAGGCCTTTGGATCCTTGCGAATCTACAGCGCGCTACTGCTGGGCCCCATGGCTGGGCAACTGTGCGGTGGTCGCGTTCTTCGGCGTGGAGAGGTAACCGGACACCGTGTCTTTTGTGACCGAGTTCACCACCACTTCAAACAATGCGCGATCTCGGCCGGCGTAGAACTGCAGCGGCTCGTTGATATTGCGGTCTTTCTTTTCGATCCTTTTGTCTTCTGCGATCACGTTCAGGCTGAACTTGTTCTTCTTGGGATCAGTCTTCTTGAGCTGCAGGCTCACGGTTGACACTCGAATCGGGTCCTTGCCTTTGTTCAGCGTGAACTCGAAATACTCACGATCGCCGCGGTGCTTCAGGAACTCCAGTTCGTCCTTGGTCGTGGCAATCAACTCGCTGTGCTTGTTGATGTCGCCAATCGCATGCTCAAGCTTGGATTTCGTCGCGGTGAGGTCGTTCCGGGTATCGGACACGTCTGCGTTCACCTTCACCACGTCGCCCTTCACGCCGTCCACTTCGCCTTTTACTGTCCCGAACTCCTTCTGGGTCGATTCCTCATCGGCTTTGAGTCGCGACTCGGTCGCCTTCTCTGCCGCCTGTATGTCACTCGCCTTTCGACTGAGTTCCTTGTGGGTCATGCCGACCTTGTCGGCCAGCACGTCCACGGATGCGCGTGTCCGGGCGTTCGCATCGTCGACCTTCTTCAACAAGTCCTTCTGCAGCGCTGCCTGATGCTGCTCCAGATCGTTCATCCGATTGTAGGCCTGGACCATGAAAATCGTCGAGCCGACCAGATAGATGACTGCTACCACGATCAAAATGGTGCGCACTACTGGATTGGCGCCGTCACCGTGCGGCACTTCAGACATAGACAACTCCATTCAGGTTTGGATTGGTGAGCAGAGACATTGTTCAGCAGAACTGCTGCCCTGTCAATGAAAGCTTAATGCGGGGCAACTTGGCCCAGTGATTGCTTACATATCGGATTAAGCAGACCCACACCGACTCTGTTCCCTCAGTACGAGATACATTTTCAAGCAGTTATGCCGTAAGGGCGGAATTGATGCGATGAGCAAACAAGTCCGTGCTGCGGCCATGAGTGGCATCAAAATTCTCATTTTGGGCAGATGATGAAAACTGTTCGCAAAGCTTCCGCAAGAATCCGGGCGTTCGGAACCATTTTCACTTTGCTGGTGCTTGCAGGCCTTGGGCTGTTGGCGCAGGTCACATCTAATGCAGCCAATGCCGGTAGCGCGGTTCCCCCTTCGGTAGTTCGCATCACTTCTCCTCAGCAGGGGCAGAGGTTGCAGCAGAACGTCGTGTCAGTTCAGTACAGCTATCAGCCGCGCCAGAACGCTATCAACCCACCGCGTCAGATTTTTCAGGTGCAGCTCGATAACCGCGATCCCGTACAGACCGAGCAAGCTGAGACCACGTTCACCGGCCTGACTCCCGGGAACCATACCGTGACTGTCCAACTGGTGGATGCCAACGGAGTCGCGCTGGACGGCAGCCGCAGCCAGGTGCAATTCAGCATCATGCAGCAGGTACCACCCGCTCGCGGTAACACGGCGCAGCCAACGCGCTCCGGCGCTCCACCCCAGGCGCACCTCAGGAAGCCGGCCCGGAACGGATTAGTGGCCGTCGATAACCAACTCAGCACGTCCGCTGTGGAATCTTCTCAGATCTACTCCAGCGCCGTACCGCTGGTTCCGATTTTGGCCATCGGAGCCCTGATTGGAGGCCTCATCTCCGCTCGCTGGACGAACCCGGACCGCTGAGTAGCTCTCCATCTGCATCTAACTCACGAGAAGATGCACCAGTCTGCTCAGGATCGTCTCCAGGCCTTTGCACGCTCCTCGGGCGAGCGGCTTCAGGCGGCCGCACACGCGACCCAGAAGTGGCTTCGGGCCAGCATGCGAAGTCCTCGGAATCTTCTCTCAATGGTGCTCATCCTGTTGGGCATCATTATGCTGGGCTACGTTGGATCCGAGTACTGGGGGATGTTTCATCGTCAGAAGCAGCTCACAGCACAGTGGGAACAACAGGCCGCACAAATCAATGTCCCGGGACACGCGCAGCTGTCTCCGGAAGACCTGCTGACTCGAGTGATGATCCCCAAGATCCACCTCGACGCAATCGTGGTAGAAGGCGCCTCGCGCAAGGCTCTTTCTGAGGGGCCAGGTCACATGAAAGAAACGGCGATGCCTGGGCAGATCGGAAATGCCGTCATCACTGCACACCGTGACACCTTCTTCCGCCACATCTTCGAGCTGAACCGTGGCGATCAAATCACCGTTCGGCGCGCTGGCCAGACCTACAAATACGAAGTCACCGGAAAGAAGATTGTGATGCCGGATGACGTAAGCGTCATCCAGCAGACCAACGACGCGCAGCTCACGCTGATCACGTGTTACCCGACCTATTACATTGGCCCCGCTCCTAAGCGTCTGGTTGTCTTCTCTAAGCTCGTGGAAAGCAGCGAACCCGGCGCGACGCAGACCGCGGCACGTGGCGCTGGCGAGTAACTTTCCTGGAACTCTCCGCATAAAATAGAAAACGTGAACTCACCCGACGTTGTCATCGCGGGCGCTGGAATCATCGGAGTCTCGCTGGCCCTGGAACTTCGCGGCCGCGGCGCATCGGTCTTGATTCTGGAGCGCGGCGAGCCTGGACAGGAAGCATCATCGGCCGCGGCCGGCATGCTCGCAGCTTTTGCCCCGGAAACGCCGGAACTGCTTAAGCCTCTTGCTCGCGAAAGCGCACGGATTTATCCCGAGTTCATTCACATGGTTCAGAACGCGTCGGGATCTTCCACGGACTTTCGGCGGCAAGGCACCGTCGCGTTGGGCAAAGTCCAAACTGCTGCGCCCGAATACCACGAGATTTCTGAACAGGCACTCAAACAGCTCGAACCTTCAATTGTGACAAATGGCCTCCCCGCGTATCTCGTCGCAGAGGCCAGTGTTGATCCTGTTTTGCTGATGCGGGCGGTGGTCAAAGCCGCAGAACGCGCAGGAATTGAAATTCGAAGCGAGGCCGAGTTAGTTGATGCTCGCCCGCGAGGCGAAGACATTCAGGCCGTTACGTCCCATGAGACGATCTCATGCCGAGCTCTGGTGAACTGCTGCGGCGCGTGGTCCGGAATGCCCGTTCGACCGCGCAAGGGCCAGATGCTGTACGTCCAGCCGCCGAAATCATTTCAGCTTGAACGGGTAGTACACGCCCCTGATGCGTACATCGTTCCCCGCAGCTCGGGCAACGTCCTCATCGGTGCAACCGTGGAAGATGTCGGCTTCGACAAGACAGTCGAAGATCTCGCAATCCAAACGCTGCATCGGGCGGCGGTTCGATTCGTCCCAGCGCTCGCATCGGCCACCATCATCCAAACCTGGGCAGGCCTGCGCCCCGGCACACCTGACAATCTGCCCATCATGGGCCAGACCGCGCCCGGCATGTTCATCGCCAGCGGTCACTACCGAAATGGCATCCTGTTAGCCCCAATCACGGCGAAAATCATGGCCGATGTGGTCACCGGCCGGCAACCTGCGTTCGATCTCAGTCCTTTTTCGCCAGCCCGCTTCAAGCGAGAGAAACTTCACTCGCTGCGCGGCTAAAAATCACCGTCTTTTCTGCGATTTCATGAAAAAATAGCAGCGTGGACCTTCAGTTTTTGCTGATACAGCTCCTGATCCGCCTCGGCGTGGCGACGGCCGTCTCCAGCGCGCTTGGTCGTTCCCGAGAGTTCAAGAAGCTGCTCTTCACGAACCGTCGCACCATGCGGCAGAACCTGATCTTCATTCTCTTCACCTGCTTTCCTTTCGCGCTCGGCGTTTACATCCGCTTCACAGTCAAAAACTTTCTTGCCGCGGATATGGGCTTTGAAGCTTCAGTACTGATGGGCGTAGTCGGGGGCCGCGTGGCCGGCACCCTGGGCGGAGCTTTGATGGCATTTCCCGCCATGTTTTTCGGTGAATATCTCACGCTACCGGTGAACATGGTGGCCGGCCTCCTCGCGGGTTCATTGCGGCATTTTTGCCGCAATGAAGAGGAGATCTGGACGTTTTC
>Ga0070679_100004378_pt1 | contig 13048 bp, 10 predicted proteins | sample KBSC63BmetaG_FD_65652 | JGI IMG/M metagenome (GOLD analysis project Ga0070679, IMG submission 65652) | Corn rhizosphere microbial communities from Kellogg Biological Station, Michigan, USA - KBS C6-3B metaG | ecosystem: Host-associated > Plants > Roots > Rhizosphere | place: USA: Michigan... | reverse complement strand
GGCGCCGTCATCGGCTTCGCCGGGCCGCGCGTGATCAAGCAGACGCTCGGACAGGATCTGCCCGAAGGTTTCCAGACCTCGGAGTTCCTGCTCGATCACGGCATGCTCGACTCCGTCGTGCATCGCAGAAATCTCAAGCGCACCGTCAGTCAGTTGCTGCGTCACATGTCGGGACGGCCGGCGGCGACGGGATGGACGTCGCCCTGACGGTCTGATGTCACCGGAGCTGCGCGCGGCGGACGCTCGTTCGCTCGCGACGTACAAGGACACGCTCGACTTCCTTTTCGCTCGCACCACCGGAGGCTTCAAGTTCGGCCTCGAGCGAACCGTCGCGCTCCTCGAGCATCTCGGCAATCCGCAGCACGCCTATCCGTCGCTGCACATCGCCGGCACGAATGGAAAGGGAAGCAGCGTCGCCACCATCTCGGCGTTGCTGCGAGCCCGAGGCCGTCGGGTTGCGACATACACGTCGCCGCATCTCGTGGACTTTCGCGAGCGGATGATGGTGAACGGTGTGCCGATCCCCGAAGACGACGTCATCGAGTTCGTGTCGCGATACACGCCGTTCGTCGAGGAGATCGGCGCGAGCTTCTTCGAGGCGACGACCGCGATGGCGTTCGCGTACTTCGCGCGCGCCGGTGCCGACGTCGCCGTCATCGAAGCGGGCCTCGGCGGGCGGCTCGACTCGACGAACGTCCTGCTGCCGATCGCCGCGGGCGTGACGTCGATCGGCCTCGATCACACCGAGTATCTCGGATCGACGCTCGAGGAGATCGCGCGCGAGAAGGCCGGCATCTTCAAAGCCGGCCGGCCCGCCGTGATCGGAGAGCGTGACCATCGCATTCGTTCGCTGCTCGCCGAGTATGCGCGCAACGCCGGCGCGTCGTCGGTGCACATCGTCGCCGATGAGGTTCCGATCGACGGCGTCGAGGTCGACGACGCGGGCACGACCGTGAGCCTCGTGTGGAAGGGACGGCCGATCGTTCTGCGCACGCCGCTCGCCGGCGAACATCAGGCGGCGAATCTCGCATTCTCCCTTGCGCTGCTCGACGCGGCCGGCGACGCGTATGCGATGCGCCCGGATGACGCCGCGCGCGATCTCGCGGACGTTCGCATTCCGGGCCGCTTTCAACACGTCGGTCAGTTCATCTTCGACGTCGCGCACAATCCAGCCGGCTCCGAGGTGCTCGCGCGCACCGTCATCGCAGTGGCACCGCCCACGCCGATCGTCGCGCTCCTTTGCGTGCTCCGGGACAAGGATTGGCCCGAGATGATGCGCGTGCTCAGCCGCGTCGCCTCGCACTTCGTGCTGACGATGGCTCCGACTGCGCCCGCGAGCCGCGCGTGGAATCTGGATGAGGTGTGCGCGTTCGCTGACGCGAATGGACTGTCGGCGGAAGTGACGACTGACTTCAGGGCGGCGATCGACGTCGCTCGCGCGCGAGGCAAGACAGTGCTCGTCACCGGCTCCTTTCACACCGTCGGTGATGCGATGGCGCTGTTGCAGGTGTCGCCTTTGGGCGGGTAGGTTTACGGATGGCTCAAGGGGCACTCCCAGGTTTTCGCGATTTCTATCCCGAACAGTTCGCCGAACGTCAGCACATCATGGATGTATGGCGTGAGACGGCGCGTCGGTTTGCGTTCGTCGAGTACGACGGGCCTCCCCTCGAGCCCCTCGAGCTCTACACCAAGAAGTCCGGCGACGAGATCGTCGGCCAGCTCTACAACTTCGAGGACAAAGGCGGGCGCGCGATCTCGTTGCGCCCCGAGATGACGCCCACGCTCGCGCGAATGGCCGCCGCCAAAGCCAATGCGTTGCGCAAGCCGGTGCGCTGGTTCTCGATGCCGCAGCTCTTCCGCTACGAGCGCCAACAGCGCGGGCGTCTCCGCGAACACTTTCAGCTCAACGTCGACATCATCGGCGAAGCCGACGTGACGGCCGACGCCGAATTGCTCGCGGTCGCGATCGAGGTGATGCGCGGCTGTGGACTGTCGTCGCACGACGTGCGCGCCCGCGTGTCCGATCGTCGACTGCTCCGCGCGATTCTCGCCGCGCTCGAGGTGCGCGACGAGCAGGTGATGGACGTCTTCGGCGTCGTCGATAAGCTCGAGCGGCAACCGCGCGAGATCTCGCGCGAGAAGCTCGCGGCGCTCGGCGTTTCATCGGACGCGATCGATCGCCTGCTCGCACTGATGGGCAACGTGACGCTCGATCACATCGAGCAGCAGTTCGGAAGCTCGGCCGACGTCTCATCGCTGCTCGCCGACTTCCGCCGCTACTTCGCCTATCTCGAGGGACTCGGCGTGCTCGATTGGGTGACGATCGACCTCAAGATCGTCCGCGGGCTCGCGTATTACACGGGCATCGTATTCGAGTTGTTCGACGCGAAAGGGGAGCTGCGCGCCATCTGCGGCGGCGGGCGCTATGACACCTTGCTCGCATCGCTCGGTGGCGTGGATCTGCCGGCGCTCGGCTTCGGCATGGGCGACGTGGTGCTCGCCGAGCTGCTGCGCGCACGCGGGTTGCTTCCGACAAAGTCCGCTGGCCCCCAGGTGTGGGTCGCGGCGGAATCGACCGAGCGGCAGCCCGATGTGCGTCGCGTGGCGACCGCGCTTCGGCGCGGCGGCGTGAGCGTCGAGTACGCGCTGCGCGATCAGCAAATCATGAAACAGGTAAAGGCGGCGAAATCGGCTGGCGCGGAGTACGTGCTCACGTTGCACGGCCCCTCGACGGCGACAGGGGCTAGCGATCGACCGCATACGTGGAGCCCGGCGGACGTCCCGCCGGAGTGGGATCGCATCATCTCCACGGTTGGTCTCTAGTCACCTTTTCTCTGAACGCTCAATGGCCGACGACAAGAAGCTCACGACTCGCGAGGCGGATTTCAGCGCGTGGTACAACGAAGTAGTGTTGCGCGCGGAGCTCGCCGATTATTCGCCCGTTCGCGGATGCATGGTCATCCGCCCCAATGGCTACGGCATCTGGGAGCGCATGCAGCGCGCGCTCGACGATATGTTCAAGGCCACGGGCCATCAGAACGCGTACTTCCCGCTCTTCATTCCCGAGAGCTTCCTCCACAAGGAGGCCGAGCACGTCGAGGGCTTTGCGCCCGAGACGGCCGTCGTGACGCATGGCGGCGGCAAGAAGCTCGAAGAGCCGCTCATCGTCCGCCCCACGTCCGAGACGATCATCTACTCGATGTTCGCCAAGTGGGTGCAGAGCTATCGTGATCTGCCCTTGCTCATCAACCAGTGGGCGAATGTCGTCCGGTGGGAGATGCGCACGCGGCTCTTCCTGCGCACGCTCGAGTTCCTCTGGCAGGAAGGACACACCGCACACGCCTCGCACGACGAGGCCGAAGAGGAAGCACGCCGCATGCTCGGCGTGTATTCGGACTTCATGGAAGGGTGGATGGCGATGCCCGTCATCACCGGCCAGAAGACGAATGCCGAGAAGTTCGCGGGCGCGCTGCGGACGTACTCGTGCGAAGCGCTGATGCAGGACAACAAGGCCTTGCAGGCCGGCACGTCGCACAACCTGGGGCAGAACTTCGCCAAGGCGTTCGATCTCAAGTTCCAGGCGGAGCACGGCGGCCAGGAGTTCGCGTGGAACACGAGCTGGGGCGTCTCGACGCGCCTCGTCGGCGGTCTCGTCATGACGCATGGCGACGACGTCGGCGTGCGCATCCCTCCGCTGCTGGCGCCGATCGAGGTCGTCATCGTTCCTATCTATAAGAGCGATGATGAGCGTTCTCGTATGCTCGATGCCGCCGATGCGATCGTGCGCCGCCTCGAGGACTGGGAGCGTCGCGATCCCGGTCGTCTCCGCGTGAAGATCGACGACCGCGACGGCATCAAGCCCGGCGCGAAGTACTACGAGTGGGAGCTGCGCGGCGTGCCGCTTCGCATGGAGCTCGGCCCCCGCGACCTCGAGAAGAACCAGGCGGTGCTCGTCCGTCGCGACACGCGCGAGAAGCGGCCGGTCTCGCTCGACGCCATGGGCGAGGACATCGCCGACCTGCTCATGCGCATCCAGGAAGACATGCTGATTGCCGCGCGCGACCGGCGCGAGCAGAACAGCATCCGGCACAAGATCAGCTACGACGACTTCAAGGAGCTGATGGAAGGGAAGGGCGCGTTTGTCTATGCGGGGTGGTGTGGAAGTCCCGACTGCGAGCGGGAGATCAAGGAGGAGACCAAGGCGACGATCCGCGTGCTCCCGGACGAGGAGTTCCGGTCCGCGGAAGCTCCGGCGACTTGCCTCAAGTGCGGGCGCGAGGCGACCGCCGAGGCGGTATGGGCCAGAGCGTACTGACGACGGGGTTTGCCCGCGTCGGCGGGGTGATGCAGTGTGAGGGCGTGTCGCTCGAGCGCATCGCGCGCGAGGTCGGCACGCCCGCCTACGTTTACAGCGCCGCCACCATTCGCGATCGCTATGCACGCCTCGATCACGTCCTCGCGTCGGTCCCGCACCGAATTCACTATACGCTCAAGGCCAACTCGAGTCGCGGCATCCTGCGGCTGCTTCACGAGCTTGGCGCAGGGGTCGATGTCGTCTCGGGCGGCGAACTGCATCGTGCGCTGCACGCGGGCTTCGCGCCGCAAGACATCATCTTCGGTGGTGTGGGGAAGACCGAGGGCGAGCTGCGGGAAGCCCTCGAAGCCGACATCCTGCTCATCAACGCCGAGAGCGAAGGTGAAGTGCGCATCATCGATCGCGTCGCCGGTGAGCTGGGGATTCGCGCGCGCGTCTCGCTTCGCGTGAATCCCGAGATCACCCTCGACGCGCCGCACGACTACATCAAGACGGGCGGGAAGGGACACAAGTTCGGCATTCCGTATGACGAAGTCGTGCATGTCGGACAGGTGGCGGCTGACCTGCCGCACGTGGATCTCGTCGGCCTCGACATGCATCTCGGGTCACAGCTCTCGCGGATCGATCCGTACCGCGAAGGCACCGAGCGACTCGCGTCGATCTACTCGGAGCTTCAGAAGCGCGGCATCGACACGCTGGAGTACCTCGACATCGGCGGCGGGCTGGGCGTTCGCTACGACACCGAGCAGCCGCCGGATCTCCGCCGCTTCGCGGAGCTCGTGCTGCCGACGGTCGCCGAAACGGGTCTCAAGCTCATCATGGAGCCCGGACGGTTTCTCATCGGCAACGCGGCGGTGCTGCTCTCGCAAGTCCTGTATCGCAAGCGCAGCGGCGGGAAACAGTACATGGTCGTCGACGCGGGTATGACGGAGTTGCTGCGGCCGTCGCATTACGGCGCGTATCATCGCGTGCTCGCGATGCGGCAGGATGTGAGCAGAACGACGGTCGACGTCGTGGGACCGGTCTGCGAGAGCGGCGACTTCCTGGCGCTCGACCGCGAGCTCGAGGATCTTCAGCCGGGCGACTATCTGGTCGTGTGCGATGTGGGCGCGTACGGCTATGCGATGGCATCGAACTACAACAGCCGCCTGCGTCCGGCGGAAGTGCTGGTGGATGGTGATCGCTACGCCGTGATCACGGCGCGCGAGACGTACGACGACCTGCTTCGTCTCGAGGTCGCCGAACCTCAATGGCACGACGCGGGAGGAGCCTGATGCGCATTGGACTGCTCGCCGATTCGCACGATCGCTTGCCCGCCATCGCGGAGCTCGTGCGCCAGATGCAGGCCGCGGGCGTCGGCATGGTGCTGCACGCCGGCGACTATTGCTCGCCGTTCGCGCTCCGCGCGCTCGAGGACGCTCACGTCACGCTCGCCGGCGTCTTCGGGCGCAACGACGGCGATCGTGAAGGGCTCGTGTCGCGCGCACAGTCGGCGTTCGGCGCCGAGCTGTTCGAGTCGCCGCACAGCTTCGAGATCGGCGACCGCCGCATCCTCCTCGTCCACGACATCGGCGACGTGCAGGCCCGGTCGGTCAGCGGGCACGAGATCGTGATCCACGGCAGCACGCATCAGCAGGAGATGAAGACGCGCGGCGAGACGCTGATCGTGAACCCCGGCGAAGCGTGCGGCTGGCTCTTCGGCACGCCGTCCGCCGCCATTCTCGATCTCGATTCGCGCGAGTGCGAGTTCCTCTCGCTGACCGGGCCGGAGTGGAAGTACTAGGGCACCGCATGAATTCAAGAATTCTCATCATCGATTACGGGTCGCAGTTCACGCAGCTCATCGCCCGGCGGGTGCGCGAAGCGCGCGTCTATTCGGAGATCCATCCCCCCACGCGCAGCCTCGAGTGGATTCGGGAGTGGAATCCCACCGGCATCATCCTGAGCGGCGGCCCCAATTCCGTCTACGAGGAGGGCGCGCCGACCATCGATCCCGCCGTGCTCGATCTCGCCCCCATCCTCGCGATCTGCTACGGGATGCAGCTCGTCTCGCACATCTCCAAGGGCGACGTCGTGAGCGCCGGCCGGCGCGAGTACGGCCGCGCCGAGCTCAAGGTCGAGGACCCATGCGGGTTGTTCGAGGGGTTCCAGCCCGGTGAAGCGATGACGGTGTGGATGAGCCACGGCGATCATGTGGACGTGCCGCCGGAGGGCTACGCCGTCACAGCGTCGAGCGGAAGCGTCCCCATCGCCGCCATGCGTCACACCACCAAGCCGATCTTCGGAGTGCAGTTTCACCCCGAGGTGGCCCACACGCCGCGCGGCCGCGAGCTCATTTCGAATTTCCTCTTTCGCGTTTGCAACGCGGAGCCGAGCTGGACGCCGGGAGCGTTCGTCGAGAGCGAGGTGCGGAAGATTCGCGAGCTCGTCGGCGACGCACAGGTCATCTGCGGGCTGTCCGGCGGCGTCGACTCCTCCGTCGCCGCGGCGCTCGTCCACCGCGCGATCGGCGATCAGCTCACGTGCGTGTTCGTCGATACGGGATTGCTCCGCCTCCACGAGCGCGAGCAGGTCGAGCGCACGTTCAACGCCAACCTCGGCATCAAGCTGGTCACGGTCGATGCGTCGCGCCAATTCCTCGATGCACTCGCTGGCGTCGAGGATCCGGAGCAGAAGCGGAAGATCATCGGGCACACGTTCATCGACGTCTTCGAGGAAGCCACTGCATCCGCCGGCAAGAACGCACGGTTCCTCGTGCAGGGAACGCTCTATCCGGACGTGATCGAGTCGTTCTCGCCGCGCGGCGGACCGTCGGTCACGATCAAGACGCATCACAACGTCGGTGGCCTCAAGCCCGACATGAAGTTCCGGCTCATCGAGCCACTGCGAGAGCTGTTCAAGGATGAAGTCCGCAACGTCGGCCGGGAGCTCGGGCTCCCCGAGGAGATGGTCGGCCGGCACCCATTCCCGGGGCCCGGGCTCGGCATCCGCGTCCTCGGCGCCGTGAACGAATCGGCCCTCGACATCCTTCGGCGCGCCGACGCGATCTATCTCGACGAGATTCGCGATGCCAATCTCTATGACGAGATCTGGCAAGCCTTCGCGGTGCTGCTGCCGGTGCGAAGCGTCGGCGTCATGGGCGACTATCGCACCTACGAGAACGTCCTGGCCTTGCGCGCGGTCACGAGCACCGACGGCATGACCGCCGACTGGTACCCCTTCCCGCACGACGTGCTCGCGCGTATCTCCAATCGCATCATCAACGAGGTTCGCGGAGTGAATCGTGTGGTGTACGACGTGAGCTCCAAGCCTCCGGCGACGATCGAATGGGAGTGAGCGGGTCACCGCTTGCGGCCGTCGCCAAGACGGTGCGCGAACAGTTCCACCGTTCGCGCGCTCTTTCTTCATCCCGGTGCGTTGACGCGCGAGTTTCTCGAGGGACGACGCGCGCGCTACATCTCGCCGCTGCGTCTCTACCTGATGGCCAGCCTCGTGTATTTCCTCGTGGCGGCCGCGGTGCCGCGCCAGGTGTCGAAGACCACCGTGTCAGTTGCCGGCATCGACATCGGCACGGTGGATGGACGGACGCATGCTGCTGATCGCGTCGGCGCCGATACGCGGCAAGCCGTCACATCCCAGCAAGGGCTGACTGGCGCTGCTCGCGACTCCGCACTCAGCGACATTGCGAAAGCACCGCCGATTTCTCGCGCTGGCGTTGGCGGACCTCACGAAGTTCCCGCGCATCCCGCTCGCCAGCAAGCGTGCATGGGCGCGCTCTACGTCTTCGCGTCGGGGATCGCGCTGCTCGGTGCGATCTACTGGGTGGCGCTCTTCGACTGAACGCCAGGCGTCTTCGTCAGACGCCCTTTTCCTCGAGCAGCGAGAGGAACTGTTTCGGATCGGTGAGCTGCAAGAGCCGCGACGGGACGTCGGACTCCTTGCTGAACTGCGCGATCTTCCCGAGCACGGGCAGATACTGATTCGAGACCTCGAGCGGTGGTGCGACGATGAGAAAGAAGAAGTGCACGGGCTTCTCGTCGATCGCCTTGAAGTCAACGCCTTCGCTCTTGCGGCCAAAGGCGACGCGCAGCTTGTTCACCACGAGCGACCGGCAATGCGGAATCGCGATGCCGCGCCCGATCCCGGTCGATCCCAGGTTCTCTCGGCGCTTGAGCATCTTGAACAGCATGCCTTCGGATTTCTCGTCGAGCTTGAGCAGGCTGATCAGCTCGCGGAGAATGTCGTCTTTCGTCGTGCCCTTGAGGTCCAGCTCGATTGCGTCTTCGCTGAAGAACTCGCGCAGTTCCATCCGTTCGTCCTGGAAAGTCGCCGCTCGATCCTCGTTGGATGCTTCGACGCGGCAAAAAATCTTCGTCGGCGTGTGAACCTGCGAACTTATCCAGACCTGGGATGTGTGTCAAATGCTGATGTTGCTTGCACTTCGGGGTTCTCTTAACTTGAAGAGATGAAACGCTTTCCGTTTTCCGTCCCGGCGGATGTCCCGCTGTATCTCGCCCCGATGGCCGGCGTGTCCGAGTCTCCGTTCCGGCGTCTCTGCCGCCGCTTCGGCGCGGACGTCGTCCTCACCGAGTTCCTCTCCGCCGAGGGCATCCGCCGCGAAAACGAAGCGACGATCAGCAAGCTGCGCTTCGGCCCGGACGAACGCCCCATCGGTGTGCAGATCTTCGGCGCCGATCCCATCGCGATGGGTGAAGCGGCCGCATTCGTCACGGACGTCTTTCAGCCCGAGTTCATCGACATCAACTTCGGCTGCCCGGTGAAGAAGGTCGTGAAGCGCAATGGCGGATCCGGCTGCCTCAAGGATCTGAACCTCGTCCAGGACATCATTCGCGCGGTCTCGAAGAGCACGCATCTGCCCGTGACCGTGAAGACGCGCAGCGGCTGGAGCGAGGACACGCGGGATCCCGTCGGCATCGCGCTCCGTATGCAGGACGCGGGCGCGCGCGCGTTCACGCTGCACGCGCGGACGCGCACGCAGATGTACTCGGGCAACGCGCGATGGGAAGAGATCGCGGCAGTCGTCGAAGCGCTCGACATCCCCGTGCTCGGCAACGGCGACATCAAGACCGCGCAGGATGCAGTGCGCATGCATCGGATCACGAACTGCGCGGGCATCATGATCGGCCGCGGCGCGTTCGGGCAGCCGTGGATCTTCGACCAGACGCGCGATCTGCTCGACGGCCGGCCGATGCGTGCGGAGCCAGGCGTCGAGGAGCGCTTCGCCATCGCGCTCGATCATGCGCAGATGGCGAACGACTACGAGCCAGACCGCCGTGGCGCCGCCATCGAGTTCCGCAAACACCTCGGCTGGTATTGCAAGGGGCTTCCGGGCTCCGCGGAGCTGCGCAAGCAATTGCACGCGGTCACGTCGCTCGGAGAAGTCGAAGGCATCTTCGCCGAGTATTTGCGGAATCGCGAGCGCTATCTCGAGGCGAGCGAAGCGAGGCACGATGCCGGCGAGGCCGAAGAGATGGAGACGGCCGAAGTATGAGGCGTGACCAGGTTCGCGAGCTGCTCGAGCAGGTCGCGACCGGTGACGTCCCCATCGCACGAGCCCTCGACGCCCTCTCCTTCGAGCCGGTCGAAGCACTCGGCTTCGCGACGATCGATCACCACCGTGCGCTGCGCCAGGGCTTTCCAGAAGTCATATACGGCGCCGGGAAGACGCCGGAGCAGATCGTCGCGATCGCCGAACGCATCACCGCACGCAATGAATCCGTGCTGGTGACGCGCGTCGCGTCCGACGCGGCCGAGCTGCTCCGCGCGCGGATCGCGGGCATCGAGCTCGACGCGGTCGCGCGCACCGCGTATCTCGCCGGCGCGACACCACCGGCGCCAGGGACGGGAACTGTCGCCGTGGTGACTGCCGGCACGAGCGACCTGCCCGTCGCCGAGGAAGCCACGGTCACGTTGCGTGCACTCGGGAATTGTGTCACACGTATCACAGACGTCGGCGTCGCCGGCATTCATCGTGTGCTCGCCAAACGTGACGAGTTGCTGACGGCCGGAGTCGTGATCGTGGTCGCCGGCATGGACGGCGCGCTGCCTTCCGTCGTCGGAGGGTTGGTTCGCGGTCCGGTGATCGCCGTCCCGACGAGCGTGGGCTACGGCGCATCGTTCAATGGCATCGCCGCGCTGCTCACGATGCTCAACAGTTGTGCGGCGGGTGTGACCGTGGTGAACATCGACAACGGATTCGGCGCCGCGGTGGCTGCGTCCCGCATCACGCACGCGTGACGATTGGCGACTGGACGTCGAACGCTCCAGTCGAATGTTCTGAGAGCCCAACACCTCGTAGATGCTGCACTCGGTAGGCACGGTTCTGCTGGCCGCAGCCGGCGGCGCGCTCGCGACGTGGTTCGCGCTGCGCCGCCGTGACTCGTCCGTCTCGCCGAACAACGACGAACCGGAACGAGTGACGCGGGTCGATGCGCATCTCGCGTCGAGCAGCGTCGGTCGGCCGACGCCGGCAACGTCGACGGCGCTCCGCCGGGACGTGCAGCAACGCTTCGAGCAGCGCGAGGCGAAGTTCGACCTCGAGATGCTCGACCGGCTGCTGCGCGACATTCGCGACCTGTCCGGCGCGGATGAGACGATCTTCTGGCGGTGGGTCGAGACGCGGCAGGCGCTCGTGCCGAGCTCCTGGTCGACGGAAGGTCAGTCGCGACCCGCGCACTTCGACGTCCGTGCGTGGGGCCCGCTCGTGAAGTGGAGCGCCGAAGAACGGGTGGTGCAGCTCGCGGGCGACATCAACGGGATGCCGCAACTCGCGGTTGCGCCGGTCGCGACGGACGTCGGCATTCGCGGTGTCCTGACCATGAGCGCGGCCGCGGGACTTCGACTCGATCGCGATTCGGCAAAGGCGTGGGTGCAACGCTTCTCTGGCCAGGTGGCGAGCCTGGTTCGCCTCTTCGAGCTTCGCCGCGACTACGGCCGGCACATGCGGCGGAGCGAAGCATTGCTCGACGCCGTCCGCCGCTTTCAGGGCCACCGAAGCACCGAGACCCTTGCGCAGACCATTGTGGACACCGCACACGACATCACGTCGTCGTCGCTCGCTGGACTCGTTCGCTGGAACGCGACCGAACGACACGGCGTCGTGCAGGCGGTTGCGCCAGGTGGCGAGATCGATCCGGGCTTCCACGTCACGGCGGATACGATCGTCGGCCGCGCCTGCATTGAAGGCACGCCGCTGCTGTTCACCGCGGAGGGCGGCGGGCTTGCCGACGCATGCCCATATGGCGGCCTGCCGCGCCGCATCGGGTCCGTGGCGATCGTTCCCATCGCGAGCGCGGAGCGGGTCATCGGTGCGATCGTCGTCGAAGGACCGAGCGCCGAAGACGTCTCGCAGCACGAGGTTCGGAATCTCGGCCTCCTCGCGGCGGTCGCGCGCGGACCGCTGGAAGTCGCGTGGGAGATCGAGGAGGTCAGCCGTCGCGCGCGGACGGACGCGCTCACCGGGCTCGCGAATCGCCGGCATCTCGACGAGCAGCTCCGGCGCGTCGTGGCCGAGACCGATCGGTTCGGTGGCGCGTCGTCGCTGATTCTCGCCGATCTCGATCATTTCAAGTCGATCAACGACAAGTACGGTCACGATGCGGGTGACGTCGTGCTGAAGCACGTGGCGCAGCTCATGACGGATGCGATCCGGACCGTAGATCTGTGCGCGCGGTATGGTGGGGAAGAGATTGCGGTGCTGTTGCCGCAGACGTCGCAGTCCGGAGCGGTCGAGCTCGCGGAAAGGTTGAGATCGCTGCTGGAGTCGAGGCCGGTTTCATTGCGCGGCGGCGAGAAGATTCCGGTGACCGCGTCGTTTGGCGTGGCGACCTATCCGGCGCCTGTCCCGTCCGGCGACTGGTTGTTGTCGGCAGCGGACAAGGCGTTGTACGAGGCGAAGGCCGGCGGAAGAAACTGCGTGAGGGCCGTGAATCCAAGCGACGTTACCGCAGATGCTTACAAGGCGCGTAAGTAGGGAATTCGCGCGGTATTGTCGAGTTGCTTTCGGGGCTGGATCGACTAGATTGCGAGCTACGGGGGCGACTGGCTTCGACGGGGTAAGTGAAGCCGTGGCTGCGTGCCCAGGTCGTGGGGATCCTGGTAAAACACTCCGCAAAATTCCAACTGCGAACAACAACTTCGCCCTTGCCGCGTAACTTCTAGTTACGCCTGCAAGTGCCTAGAGGGAAGCCCGCCCGGGGCGGCTTTCTAGGTATCGGAAAACCGGGATAGCTGGTGCGAGCGCCTCTGGCGCATTGGCGAGATCAAAGAGGCTCATCCGCGAGTGGGTCGTCTGCTAACCAGCGCGCGGAAACATTCAATAGCGGACTACGCACGTAGGAGCTGTGGTCGATCTATTCTCGGACCCGGGTTCAATTCCCGGCGCCTCCACTGACAGAACTCTTGAGCGATTCGGCGGTGTCCCACTCGGGCACCGCCGATTGCTTTTTGTAGCGCTTCAGATCCAGGTTCGTGAGAATGAACCGATCCGGAATGCCCTCGTCAGCCTCGGTGCGCCGGTCAGTCCTGAAGCGCGCTCTTGAGCGCGGCGACGGTCTGCGCAACAGCGCCACGCACGGCCGGCGTGTCGGTGAGCGGGTTGAGCATTGCGAAATCGTGAATGGTCTGGTTATAGCGCACGGCCGTCACTCGGACGCCGGCCTGGCTCAGCTTGGCCGCGTACGCCTCGCCCTCGTCCTGCAGGATGTCATCGTC
>Ga0070679_100004376_pt1 | contig 13051 bp, 9 predicted proteins | sample KBSC63BmetaG_FD_65652 | JGI IMG/M metagenome (GOLD analysis project Ga0070679, IMG submission 65652) | Corn rhizosphere microbial communities from Kellogg Biological Station, Michigan, USA - KBS C6-3B metaG | ecosystem: Host-associated > Plants > Roots > Rhizosphere | place: USA: Michigan... | reverse complement strand
CTTCCCTCGTCCCGCGGACGCGGGTGATCAGCGTCAGGTCCGCGGTCGGCGAGCCGGTGCTCACGATGGTGAAGCGGGACGACGACTGGGTCGCCGACGTCACCGACCCGGACGGCCAGCTCGTGGGCCGGATCCAGATCGGCGAGACGCGGCGCCACTACACGCTGCTCGACGAGGCCGGCCAGGTCGCCGGGCAGGCGGTCGGCGACTTGGCGGTCAAGCAGTTCACGATCACCGGGCCGGACGGCGAGCGGTTCGCCAGGCTCCGCAAGACGTGGGCGGGGCTGGGCAAGGAACTGCTCACTTCGTCCGACCACTACACGGTCACGTTCACCGGCCCGATGCCGCCGCGCATCCGGAAGCTGGTCGTGATGGTCCCGATCGTGCTGGACATGACCAGGCACGGCCCGTACTAGTGCACCCGCTCACTGATCCCGGCCGTGACGTCAACCGCGGGCCGGCATCGCCGGCGCGCGGGCTCTTAAGGCGTCCCGGCCGTTGCCGGCGCGGTGCTCGGGTTCGTCGTCGGCGCCGCGGTCGTCGGGGTGGTCGCCGTCGGAGTCGCGCTCGGCGTTGTCGCGGTGGTGGTCGGGGTCGCCGACGTGGTCGGCGTCGCGGTAGCGGTCGGGGTCGGGGACGACGTGGGCGTCGCGGTCGCGGTGCTGGTCGCCGTCGCGGTGGGCTGCGTGGTGGTGGCGAACCCGGACGACTGCGACGTCGGCGTCGCCGTCGGCTGCTCCGTGGGTGTCTGCGACGACTTGGGGGTCACCGGCGGCTTCGTTGTCTCCCCGGCGAGGGACGGGGTCGGGTTGACCTTGGGCGCGCCGTGCGAACTCGAAACCAGCAGGACCGCCACCACCGCGATGATGACCGCCGCGGCAGCCGCCGCGATCGGCCAGCGCCACCGCCGCCAGACCGACGGCGGCCCGGCGGGCGGCACGCCGCCGGTGCCGCCGGGCACGTCCCGCCCGGCGGTGAACGGGCCTGACACGGGAACCAGGGACGTCTCCGGCAACTCGGGACCGAGGCTGCGCTCCGCCCTCGTCGCGGCTAGCGGATCCGCGGCGCCCGGCCCCTGGACAGCCGGCTCAAGCGTCGTCGGCTCGTAGCCGATCGGCCCGGGGAGGCCGGAGAGGGCGGTCTCCGGCGGCGGGGTCGCCCGGTCCGCGGCGGAGGAGCCCAGGGCCGGCGTCGCCGGTCCCAGCGGGGGCGTGGCCCGGTCGGCAGCGGGCGGCCCGGCGGCCGCCGCCTCGGCCGGCGCGGGCGCATCGGACGCGGCCGCGGCAGACCCGGCGACAGCGGCCCCGGCGACAGCGGCCGCCGCCGCGGCCCCGGCGCCAGCGGCGCCCGGCCCCGCCTGAGACCCCTCCTGTTCCTTGAGGGCAGGCGGCAGCGGGGTCTGGACCGTCGGACGGTAGCGGCTCATCGACTCCGCGATCGCCGGCGGCAGCCACTCGCCGGTGAGCACGCCGACGTCGTCGCTGAGCGACGCGAGGATCTCGGCCGGCGTGGGCCGACTGGCGGGATCCTTGGCCAGGCACTGCTCGACCAGCGGGCCGAGCCGGGCGGGAACCGCCGTGAGGTCGGGCGTCTCGTTCACGACCCGGTAGAGCAGCGCCGGGGTCGGGCCGGCGCCGAACGGGCTGTTTCCCGTCACCGCGAACGCCAGGACAGCGCCGAAGCTGAACACGTCCGTCGGCGCGCCGACCTCCCGCTGTCCCCTGGCCTGCTCTGGTGACATGAACCCGGGCGACCCCATCACCATGCCGGTGGCGGTCATCATCGACCGCTCGAGCGCCAGCGAGATGCCGAAGTCGATCACCCGCGGCCCGTCGGCCGCGAGCAGCACGTTGGACGGCTTGAGGTCCCGGTGCACCAGGCCGGCCCGATGGATGGCCTGCAGCGCCTCGGCGAGGCCGGCCGCCAGGGCGAGCACGGACTCGACGGGCAGCGGCCCGTTGTCCTCCACCGCGTCGGTGAGCGACGGGCCCGGCACGTAGACGGTGGCCATCCAGGGCAGCTCCGCCTCGGAGTCGGCGTCGACGACCGCGGCGGTGTAGATGCCGCTGACGTTTCGCGCGGCGCTGATCTCGCTGGCGAATCTTGAGCGGAACCCGCGCTCTTCGGCCAGTTCGGGCCGGATCAGCTTGATCGCGACGAGCCGTCCGCCCGGTGACTTCGCGAGGTACACCTGGCCCATGCCGCCCGCGCCAAGCCGCCCGAGCAGCCGGTACGGCCCGACCGACGCCGGGTCTCCGCTCTTTAGGTCCTTGATCACCGTAGGCCCCCCGATTCTGGCCGTACCCAAAAACCCCAGCCCAACACAAGCTCCCCCACAGCCCGAAAAGCACGATTTATAGCAGTTAGCGTAGGCCGCCGCGAGGTGCGTCGCTAGGGGGCGGCATTCCCGCGCGAAACGGTTGTTATTTCGTTATAGCGCAACTGCGGAACTTGAAAGGCTGGGGCCGCACCTGCCGCAAGGTAGTGGATCGCTGGGAGTACCCGAGCCACTATGACCGCCGTGCGCGCCGGTCATCGGGGCGCTTCGGGCTCGGTAAGCGCCGCGGGCGAACACCAGCGGCCCGCCGCCATGCTGTGCGGTCACCGGGACTGCCGGGACGTGGCACACGCAACCGTTCGGGATACTCGGTTTTTGATTTTTTCTCTTGATTTTTATGCGACCGGGGCGGATGCTGGGGCGTCCAGGGGGATTACTTGGAACATTGACGGTTCTTCGGCCGGGGTTAGTGCCGTGATGCTGTAGAGCCAGTCGACGAAGCTGTAATCGCGGGTGTCGCGGGCGCGAAGAATTTCGTTGCGGCGTTCCCGCTTTTCGCTGTCCAGGTGCCACAGCACGCCCCAGTCCCGGGACGTGGTGACCACGCGGCGGCAGTGCTCGGCGCGGACGGCCTGGTAGGCGGCCAGCGCCCGGGCGATGTCAGCGTCTGCCCCCGCGGCCAGGTGCTCGGCGAGCACGTAGCCATCCTCGATCGCCATGATCGCGCCCTGGGCGATGTACTGCAGCGGCGGATGGGCGGCGTCGCCGAGCAGCGCGATCCGCCCGTAGACCCAGGTCATGATCGGGTCGCGGTCGAACATGCGCCACCAGCGGTCCCGCCCCATCAGCGGCAGCCCCTTCTGCACGTTCCCCGTCGCCCGCGCGAACGCGGCGTCGAGCTCGTCCGGGGTGCCCCATTCCTCCTCCCCTGCCTTGGCCCTGGGCGACTCGAAGACGGCAACCTGATTGAACATCTCGCCGCCGCGCAGCGGGTACTGCACGAAGTGGCAGCCGGGTCCGACGTAGACGACCACGTCAGCCTCGGAAACGTTGTTCTCGCGAACCTTCTCCATCGGGACCGCGCCCCGGTAGGCGACGAAGGCGGAGTTGACCGGCTCGTCGCCGACGAGTTGCCTGCGGGCGACCGAGTGCAGGCCGTCGGCGGCCACGACGAGCCGCGCCTCGTAGCTGGTACCGTCGGCGAGCCGGACGCGCGCCCCCGCCGGTTCCGCGTTTCCGGGCTCCGCGCTTCCCGTGCTCGTGTTCTCGTACGCGGTCACATGCTGGCTGGTGCGCAGGTCCACGCCGGTGTCCCGGCAGGCCGCTAGGAACAGGTCGTGCAGGTCCGTGCGGTGGATGACCATGTACGGCGTGCCGTAGCGTCGCTCCATGTCCTTCAGGTCGAGGCTGGTGAGCACCGTCCCGTCGAGCGCGTCCTTCATCACCATGTTGACCGGCAGCACGCCGCGCTGCTTCGCCTCGTCGAGCAGGCCGTAGGCCCGCAGGATGCGGGTGCAGTTCGGTGCGATCTGCATGCCGGCGCCAACCTCGCCGAAATCCGCCGAGCGTTCGAGCACCCGGACGCTGAGCCCCTTGCGGGCCAGGGCGTACGCGGCGGACAGACCGCCGATGCCGCCGCCGACCACGATGACGTCCGGCGTCGCGGCCGTCACCGGGCGCCGCCTGCGGCGCCCGTGCTTCCGGTGCCCGTGCTTTCCACGCTGGTGCGGTTGAGCTTCAGCGCTTCGAAGACCGGGGAGTCACTGAACCGGAACAGGTCCAGGGCCTTGCGGTCAGAGTCGGTGGCGCCGGCCTCGGACTTCGCGGAGAACGGCTGCCAGGACGGGACGACGAACAGGTCGCCGCGGCTCACCGACCAGGTCTTGTCTCCGACGGTGACGGTGCCCGACCCGTCGAAGACCGTGTAGACGCTCGACCCGGTCTCGCGCACCGGAGCGGTCTGAGCACCGCGGGCGACCCGGTGGAACTCGACGCGGATCGTCGGGAGCACGTCGCCTCCGCATCCGGGGTCGGTGTAGCGGACGGCGGCGTGACCGGGCTCGACGGTGCCGCCGTACCCCTCTTTTTCGATCGCCAGCTGGTCGGCGAGCGCCCGGTCGGTCTGCTCCCAGCGGTAGGCGAGCAGCGGGCTGCCCGGCGGGCCCGGCCTGGCCGACGCGGCGACCGGGGCAAGGCCCGGGTGGCCCCACAACCGCTCGGACCGAGAGCGCTCCGGCGTGGTCTGCTCGGCCGCGCTGATCTCGTCGCGGCCGAACTCGAAGAACTGCGCCTCGGTCACGTACTGCAGCGGGATGTCGAGGCCGTCGATCCAGGCCATCGGCGCCTCGGTCGCGTTGTGGTGCGCGTGCCAGTTCCAGCCCGCCTGCGGCAGGAAGTCGCCGCGGCGCATCGCCACCGGGTCGCCGTCGACGACCGTCCAGACGCCTTCGCCCTCAAGCACGAAGCGGAAGGCGTGCTGCGTGTGCCGGTGCTCGGGCGCGTTCTCCCCCGGCATCAGGTACTGGATCGCCGCCCACAGCGTCGGCGTGGCGAACGGGCGGCCGTTCAGCCCCGGGTTGGCGAGCGCGATCGCGCGCCGCTCGCCGCCGCGGCCCACCGGGACGAGTTCGCCGGCCTGCGCCGCGAGCGCGCGCAGGCTGTCCCACCGCCACCGGTGAGGCAGCGCCTTCGACCGCGGGTGCAGCGGCATCAGGTCGCCGATCTCCGTCCACAGCGGGACAAGCAGCTCCTTCTCGAATCCCCGGTACAGGTCTTCGAGCGCCGGTGTCACGGGCGGCTGGTCGTCCGCCGCCACGGCCTTCAGGTGGACGGGCGATTGGCGGTCAAGCGAGGTCGTCATGCCTCCAAGCGTCGCGCGCGGGCCGGGGACCGAACAAAAGATTCTGTTATCCAGAACTACTGCTGTGCCGTAGCCGACCGTAGCCGACTGCGGGGGGCCGCAGAGTTCGGCCCAGGGGTTGCGATGCTGTCGGGCCCGGCTTGCAATGCGCTACTAATCACAATCATGGAGTGACGGTGAACGCAATCATGATGGTAACAGTGAGGTCACGTCCGCAGCCAGGTGATCGTCATTTGTTGCCAGTCCGCTTATAACTTAGCTAGCCTGTCCAGGCCCAGACCAATAATGTATGAGACCAATGCGCAGCAAGGGGGATTGCAATTGTTGACGCCCCTCGCGCGGCGCTTGGGGCTGATGATCCTCACGCTGTGGCTACTCAGCGTCATCGTCTTCTTCGCAGGACAGGTACTGCCGGGCGATCCGGGGCGCGCCATCCTCGGCAACCTCGCCTCGCCGGGCGCGGTACACGCGCTCGACCACCAACTCGGCGTGGACCAGCCGCTGCTCGCCAGGTACCTGAACTGGATCGGCGGGCTGCTGCACGGGGATATGGGGATCTCCTACTCCTTCCGGGCCCCGGTCGCGGGGTACGTCGGCGCCGCGCTGTTCAACTCGCTCAAGCTCGCCGCGCTCGCGTTCGTGGTCGTGGTGCCGCTCGGGGTGGCGGGCGGCGTGGCCGCCGCGCTGCGGGCCGGGCGGCCGCTTGACCGGATCATCTCGGTGACCGGCCTGTCGGCGGCCACCGTGCCGGAGTTCGTGTCCGGGATCGTGGTCATCGTGATCTTCAGCACGGGGCTGCACTGGCTGCCGTCCGGTGCGTCGGCCGGGCCTGGCGCGTCCGCCGGCAGCCAGTTCGAGCACCTGATACTGCCGACGATCCCGCTCGTCATGGTGCTGTTCGGCTACATCGCCCGGATGGCGCGGGCCGGCACGATCGAGGCGCTCAACTCCGACTACACGCGCACCGCGGTGCTTAAGGGGCTGTCAAGGCGGACCGTCATCATGCGGCACGTGCTGCGGAACTCGCTGCTGCCCACTGTCACCGTCATCGCGACGCAGACCGGGTACCTCATCGGCGGCCTCGTCGTGACCGAGACGCTCTTCAACTATCACGGCATCGGCAACCTGATCTTCAAAGCGGCCACCGAAAAGGACTTCCCGATGCTCGAGGCCGGGGTCATCACCATCGGCGTGGTGTACGTGATCGCCACGCTCATCGCCGACCTGCTGCTCACCTGGCTCAACCCCCGGCTGCGGACTAGCTCAGCGAGGACAAACGAGTGACGCAAGCATCAGCCGCGCCGGTCATGGCCGCGGCGGCGCCCGCCAGGGCGAACCCGGCGAGGTGGCGGCTCCTGTTCCGCAGGCCGACGTTCGTCGCCGGTGCCGCCATCCTGCTGTTCTGGATCGTCTGCGCGATATTCGGCGGGTCGATTGCGCCGCACAACCCGCTGGCCCAGCAACTGCTCGCGAACAACGCGCCGCCGTCAGGCGCGCACTGGTTCGGAACGGACCAGCTGGGACGGGACGTGCTGTCGCGGGTGATCGCCGGTTCCCGGTCCATTCTGGAGGTCACACCGCTCGCCACGCTGCTCGGCACCGTGCTCGGCACCGTGCTCGGCCTGATCATGGGCTACTTCGGCGGGGCCTTCGACCTCATCGTCTCGCGCCTGGTCGAGGCGGTGCTCGCACTGCCCGCGGTGATCATCGCGTTCCTGTTCATCGTGGCCCTCGGGCCGTCCGCGCTCACGCTCGTCATCGTGATCGGGCTCATCTTCACCCCGGTAATCGCCCGCACGGTGCGCGCCGCCGTGCTCGCTGAGCGGAACCTGGACTACCTGCCCGCGGCCCGGCTGCTCGGCGAGCGGCCGTGGTGGATCATGATCCGCGAGATCCTGCCGAATGTCGCACCGACCGTGCTGGTGGAGTTCACGGTGCGGCTCGGGTACGCGATCTTCACCGTGGCGACGCTGTCCTTCCTCGGCTTCGGCATCCAGCCGCCGACGCCGGACTGGGGCGCGGACATCTACGCGAACTACGGCGTGCTGCCCGCCGGGTACTGGTGGGAGACCCTGTTCCCCGCGCTCGCCGTCGCCTCCCTGATCACCGCGATCAACCTGGTCGCCGACTCCATCGAGCAGGTACTCAATGGCTGAGCCGACGATTCCCGCGGCACCGGAGCCGGCCGTCGGCGCCACCCTGGGCGAGACCCCGGCCGCGCCTGTGCTCGAGGTCAGCCACCTGGACGTCGCCTACCGGGTGCGCGGCACCGATCAGCCGGCACTGCGCGACGTGTCGTTCGCGATTGGCCAGGGCGAGACCTACGGCCTGGTCGGCGAGTCCGGGTCCGGCAAGTCGACCGCCGCGCTCGCCATCGTGCGCTACCTGCCGCGCAACGGCCGGGTCGGCGGCGGCACGATCCGCATCGGCGGCCGGGACCCGCTGCGCATGGGCCGCCGCGAACTGCGCGAACTGCGCGCTCGCTCGGTGTCGATGGTGTACCAGGAACCGGCCAAGGCGCTGAACCCGGCGCTGCGGACCGGTCGCCAGATCGCCGAGGCGTTCACCGCAAGCGGCACGGTGCCGCCCGCCGACGCGGCCGACGCCACCGCCGAGATGCTGGCCCGGGTCCGCATTCCGGACCCGAGGCGGGTCATGGACCGGTACCCGCACGAGTTGTCCGGTGGCATGGCGCAGCGCGCGGTGATCGCGATGGCGCTGGCCAGCCGGCCGGAGCTGCTCATCCTCGACGAGCCGACCACCGCGCTCGACGCCACGGTCCAGGCCGAGGTGCTCGACCTGCTCGCACCGCTGCGCGACGAGTTCCGCACGTCGGTGCTGTTCATCAGCCATAACCTCGCCGTCATCAGCCAGGTGTGCGACCGGGTCGGCGTGCTGTACGCCGGGGAGCTTGTCGAGGAGGGCCGGGCGGGGGACGTGTTCACGCTGCCCCGCCATCCCTACACGGTCGGGCTGCTGCGCTCCATCCCCAAGCCAGGACAGCGCAAGGACAGCGACCGGCTCGACGCCATTCCCGGTTTCCTGCCCGCGCCGGGCGACACCTCGACCGAGTGCGTGTTCGCGCCGCGCTGCGCGCTCGCCACCGACGAGTGCCGCACGGCGCCGCCGTGGTTCGACACCGGACCAGGCCGCCGATCGCGCTGTTACCGGCACGGTGACGCCCCCGACCTGCCGCGCGCCGCCGTCAGTGGTCCGCTCGCCGCGGCGGCTGAGCGCGCTACCGTCCCCGACGGCAACGAAGAACTCTTGACGGTGACCGGGGTGTCGAAGACCTACGGCACCGCGCGGGTGCTGCGGGATGTCAGCCTGAGCCTGCGCAGGGGCGAGACGCTCGGTCTGGTCGGCGAGTCGGGCAGCGGCAAGACCACGCTGGCCCGGGTGCTGCTCGGGCTCACCGCCCCCGACTCCGGCGGAAGCGTCGCCCTGGCCGGCGTCCCGCTGGCCGCCACGCTCGGCAAGCGGTCGCGCGGCAACCTGCGCGACATGCAGATCGTGTTCCAGAACCCGGACTCGGCGCTGAACCGGCGCCGCACGGTGCGGTCGCTGATCAGCCGCCCGCTCGCGCGGCTGGCCGGCCTGTCGGGCGGGGCGCTCGCCGCCCGGCTCACCGAACTGGCCAGCGCGGTGCGGCTGGAGGAACGCCACCTGTCGATGCGGCCCGGGCAGTTGTCGGGCGGGCTGAAGCAGCGGGTGGCGATCGCCCGCGCCTTCGGCGGCGGACCTCAGGTCGTCGTCTGCGACGAGCCCACCTCCGCGCTTGACGTGTCCGTGCAGGCGGCCATCCTCAACCTGCTCGCCGACCTGCAGGCGGCCGAGCAGGTCAGCTACGTGTTCATCTCGCACGACCTGGAGCTTGTCCGCTATCTGGCGGACCAGATCGTCGTGCTGTACGCGGGGCGGGTGCTGGAGTCAGGCCCGGCCGCGGACGTCTTCAACCCGCCGCACCATCCCTACACCGAGGCCCTGCTGTCCGCCGTGCCCACGGTCGGCGGCCCGGGCACGACCCGCATCAGGCTGGAAGGCGAACCCCCCACCGTCTTCGGGGAGCCGGCCGGCTGCCCGTTTCATACCCGGTGCCCGCGCAAGCTGCCAAGCGGAGTGTGCGAGAGCACCGAGCCGGCGCTGCTGGAAGTCGGGCAGGGCCATCTGATCCGCTGCCATATTCCGGTCGGTGATCTGCGTGAGGTGCAGCGCGGTGAGGCCGGATCAGTTCAGGGAGAATCTCAGTGAGCGATGACCGCATGACCCAGCTGCGCGCGGGCCAGGGCGAGATAGCCAACCACGTGATCGACGAGTTTACCGCCGGGCGGCTGACCAGGAGGGACTTCATCCGCCGGGGTACCGTCGCGGGGCTTTCGCTGCCGCTGCTCGGCGCGATCGTGTCGGCGTGCGGCTCGCCGTCCTCGCCGTCCTCGCCGTCCCCGGCCACGGGAAGCGGCGCGGGCTCGGGTGCGGGCAAGGCCGGGGCGACGATCAGGGCCGGCTCCTACACGCCGAGCGGTGCGATGAACCCGGTCACCGTTGACGACATCGGCGGGATCGCCATGCTCGGGCAGTGCGGCGAGTACCTGTGCGTGTCACAGCAGGACCTGACGCTGAAGCCGTCGCTGGCCACCAAGTGGTCGGCGAACTCCAAGGCCGACGTGTGGACGTTCGACATCCGCCAGGGAGTGAAGTTCCACGACGGCACCCCGCTGACCGCCGACGACGTCGTCTACACGTACAAGCTGCACACCAACCCGAAGGGATCGGCGAACGCGCTGTCGGCGTTCGGCGGCGTGCTGCTGCCCGACGGCGTGGTGAAGAAGGACGACCACACCGTCGAGTTCCACCTGACGGCGCCGAGCGGGAACTTCCCGTACCTGACGTCGTCCGACAACTACAACCTGGTCATCATGCCGAACAACTACGACCCGGCGAAGTGGCAGAGCTCGTTCATCGGCACCGGCCCGTTCAAGCTGGCCTCCTACCAGGCCAAGCAGGGCGCGGCCTTCACCCGTAACGGGTCGTACTGGGGGCCCAAGGCGCTGCCGGCCGGGTCGCAGTTCACCTTCTACGACGACCAGACCCCGATGATCCTCGCGCTGACCAGCGGATCCATCGACACCCTGCAGCAGTTCGCGGTGTCCGGCGGCGAGCAGCTACTGTCCGGCGGGTATAACCTCATCAAGCTCAAGTCCTCGGCGCACCGCGAGCTGTCGATGCGCTGCGACAAGCCGCCGTTCAACGACCCGCGGGTGCGCCAGGCGCTCGCGCTCACCCTGGACCGGTCCGCCATCGTCAAGGCGCTGTTCAAGGGGTACTCGGACCTCGGCAACGACAGCCCGTTCGCCCCGGTCTACCCGTCCACCAGCACGTCCGTGCCGCAGCGGGCGCAGGACATCGCGAAGGCCAGGTCGCTCATGTCCGCGGCCGGCCACGCCGGCGGGTTCACCGTGGACCTGTACACCCTGCAACTGCAGGAGGTCCCGCAGTTCGCGCAGATCGTCGCGCAGGCGGCGGCGCAGATCGGCATCAAGATCAACCTGCACGTGCAGTCCACCTCCGCCTACTACGGCAAGGCCACGTTCGGGAACTCCAACTGGCTCGACGGGACGATGTCCCTGGTCAACTACGGGCACCGGTCGGTGCCGGATGTGTTCCTCAACGCGCCGCTCGAGACGTACAGCGCCGCGAAGGGCACCGGGTCGTGGAACGCGGCGCACTTCGCGAACGCGCAGTACGACAAGCTCGTCGGCCAGTACGCCGCATCCATCGACGTGTCCACTCAGAAGTCGCTCGCCGGGCAGATCGAGCAGCTGCTGCTCGACCAGACGCCGATCGTCTTCGCGTACTTCTACAACTACCTGGCGGCGTCGGCGTCTGACACCCACGGCGTGTACCCGACCGCGATCAGCCACCTGTTCCTTGATAAGGCGACGAAGGGCTAGCACCACCACGGACCGACCACCGCGCCGCCGGCCCGGTGCGGTTTAGCCGACGGCGCGGGGGCGGAACGCGGCGAAGGGGTTGGTGACGACAAGCTCGCGGACGGCGAAGCGGTAGACCGTGGCCGGGCGGCCGCCGGTTGACGTGGGCCGGGAGACGTCGTTCGTCGGCTCGATGACGGCCCGCCTGGTCAGGATGCGCTGCAGGTTGGTGGCCGACACCGGGTGACCGAGCGCCGCCGCGTAGGTGTCGCGAAGCTGGGAGATCGTGAACGTCTCCGGGGCCAGGGCGAAGCCGATGTTGGTGTACGAGAGCTTGGCGCGCAGCCGGTTCCTGGCCGACCCCACGATCGAGCCGTGATCAAAGGCCGTCGGCGGCAGGTCGTCAACGGCGTGCCAGGCGGTATCGTCCGGCAGCTTGGGCCGGGCGTCCGGGGTGACGAGCGCGAGGTAGGCGGTCGCGAGCACCCGGCCGCGCGGATCGCGGACCGGGTCGCTGCGCGTCTCAAGCTGCTCCAGGTGCGCGATCTCCGGGATATCGACCTTGGCGCCCAGGTGCCTGCTGGCCGACGCGCCAAGCCGCTCGTCGGCGGCGAGGAGTCCGCCCGGCAGCGCCCACGCGCCGGCGAACGGCGCCGTCGCGCGCCGCCACAGCAGCACGGTCAGCCGCTTGTCTCGTACTTGGAACACGACCCCAAGCGCCTCATGGCGGAAACAGTCGGCTGGCACATCCTCATCGTAGGGCGCGGCGGCCAGATTCGCGGTGCGCTTGTGCGGTCGGCCACTAGTTTTCGCCTGAGGGTTGTAAACCTGTTGTTTTCGACTTAGGGTCGGAAACATGACAGACACGAAGGCGACGACATCGCTTAACCCAGTCGATGCCGAGTGGGCGGCCCGGGTTCGGAAGCTGGCCGACGAGCGGGGCGCGGTGATCCTCGCGCATAACTACCAGCGGCCCGAGATCCAGGAGGTCGCCGACCACGTCGGCGACTCCCTCGCGCTGGCCCGGCTCGCGGCGTCGAGTTCCGCCTCGGTGATCGCGCTCTGCGGCGTGTACTTCATGGCCGAGACGGCGAAGATCCTGTCTCCCGAGCGAACCGTGCTGATCCCGGACGCGGGCGCCGGCTGCTCGCTCGCCGACAGCATCACGGCCGACCAGCTCCGGGCGTGGAAGGCCGAGCACCCAGGGGCGGCCGTGGTCGCGTACGTGAACACGAGCGCCGAAGTCAAGGCCGAAGCGGACGTCTGCTGCACGTCGGCCAACGCCGCCGAGGTGGTCTCCGCCATCCCCGCCGACCGCGAGGTGCTGTTCCTGCCTGACCAGTTCCTCGGCGCGCACGTCAAGCGGGTGACCGGGCGGTCGAACCTGCGCGTCTGGGCCGGCGAGTGCCACGTCCACGCGGGTATCTCGCCGCAGGCGCTGCGCGACATGGCGACGGCGCGGCCGGAGGCGGAGCTGTACGTGCACCCGGAGTGCGGGTGCGGGACTTCGGCGCTGTGGCAGACGGGAACCGGCGACCTGCCGATGTCCCGCACTCAGGTCCTGTCGACCGGCGGGATGCTCACGGCCGCGCGCACGACGCGCGCGTCCGCGGTCCTGGTGGCGACCGAGACCGGGATGCTGCACCAGCTGCGCAAGGCCAACCCCGCGGTTTCCTTCGAGCCGGTCAACCCGCACGCGACCTGCCACTACATGAAGATGATCACCGCCGAGGCGCTGGAGCGCTGCCTGCGCACCGGGCAGACCGAGGTGGACGTCGACCCGGCGGTCGCCGCCCGCGCCCGCCGCGCGGTCGAGGCCATGATCGCCGCCGGGCCGGCAACCGTCCCGGCAGGCGCGCGATGACCAGGGCGGGATGGCGCCGGGAGGCGGACGTCGTGGTCGTCGGGTCGGGCGCGGCCGGGATCTCGGTGGCGCTGACCGCGGCGGCGGCCGGGCTGCGGGTGCTCGTGGTGACCAAGGAC
>Ga0070679_100004375_pt1 | contig 13052 bp, 12 predicted proteins | sample KBSC63BmetaG_FD_65652 | JGI IMG/M metagenome (GOLD analysis project Ga0070679, IMG submission 65652) | Corn rhizosphere microbial communities from Kellogg Biological Station, Michigan, USA - KBS C6-3B metaG | ecosystem: Host-associated > Plants > Roots > Rhizosphere | place: USA: Michigan... | reverse complement strand
GAAGGGCCTGCGCGCGGTGACGCTCGGCGGGCTGCGGCCGCTGCGCCCCGCGGACATCTCGACCCCGGGCTCGCTGATCACCGTGATCCCCGAGGGTTACCAAGACGACCAGGACGCGCTCGCGAAGGCCGGCGTCATCCTGATCAAGTTCGCGCCGGGCGAGCTGCACATCCCGACGAACTTCAACGGCGGGACGATGGTGTCGACGATGAACTGGACGGTCGACAACATCGTTGCCTACTCCAAGATCTGCACGCACGTCGGCTGCCCGGTCGCCCTGTACGAGCAGACCACCCACCACATCCTCTGCCCGTGCCACCAGTCGACCTTCGACGCGGCGAACGGAGCCAACGTGATCTTCGGCCCGGCGGCCCGCGCGCTGCCGCAGCTGCCGCTCATGCTTGACTCCGAGGGCTACATCGTGGCCGCCAGCGACTTCGTAGAGCCGGTCGGCCCGAGCTTCTGGGAGCGCGGATGAGCGACGACGCGGTTAAGATCCCGCCCGCCCTAGACGGCGTCGGCGGATGGCTCGACGACCGGTTCCACGGCGCCAAGGGCGTCCGGACCCTGATGAAGAAGGTCTTCCCGGACCACTGGTCGTTCATGCTCGGCGAGATCGCGCTGTGGTCCTTCGTGATCCTGCTGCTCACCGGCACGTACCTGGCGCTGTTCTTTCAGCCGTCGATGAGCGAAGTGGTCTATCACGGCTCGTACGCCAAGCTGGACGGCATCAGGATGTCGCAGGCGTACCAGTCCACGATAAACATCTCGTTCGATATCCGCGGCGGCCTGCTGATGAGGCAGATCCACCACTGGGCCGCGATCATGTTCTTGGTCGCGATCATGGCGCACATGCTCCGGATATTCTTCACCGGCGCGTACCGCAAGCCGCGCGAGATCAACTGGCTGATCGGCATCGGGCTGTTCACGCTAGGCATGATCGAGGGGCTCTTCGGCTACTCGCTCCCGGACGACCAGCTGTCCGGCGCCGGCCTGCGGATCTTCGAGGGTGTGCTCCAGGGCATCCCGATTGTGGGCACGTACGCCGCGTACTTCCTGTTCGGCGGGGAGTTCCCTGGCACCGACATCGTGCCGCGGATGTACATCTTGCACGTCTTCCTGATCCCCGGCCTGATCCTGGCCCTGGTCGCCGCCCACCTGTTCATCATGTTCCATCAGAAGCACACGCAGATGCCGATGAAGGGGAACACCGAGAAGAACGTCGTCGGCCAGCCGTTCTTCCCGTACTTCCTGCTCAAGGGCCAGGCGTGGTTCTTCTTCATCTTCGGCACGCTGGTGGTGCTCGCGACGTTCGCGCAGATCAACCCGGTCTGGCTGTACGGTCCGTACACCCCGCTGGCGATCTCCTCGGCGTCGCAGCCCGACTTCTACATGGGCATTCTGGAGGGCAGCCTGCGCATGATGCCTGCCTGGGAGATCAACTTCCTCGGGCACACCGTGTCGCTGTCGGTGCTCATCCCCGGCCTGCTGATAATCGGCCTCTTCTTCACGGGGGCGGCCCTATGGCCGTTCTTCGAACGGTGGGCGACGGGCGACAAGTCCTTCCACCACGTCAACGACCGGCCGCGCAACGCGCCGGTCCGTACCGGAGTCGGTGTGGCGGTGATCGCCTGGTACCTCATCCTGCTGCTTGAAGGGGCCAACGACGTCATCGCCGACCGGTTCCAGATACCGCTGTACACGGTCACGTGGATCTCGCGCATCGCGTTCTTCGTGGTGCCCATCGGCGCCTATTTCGTGACTAAACGGATATGCCTGGGCTTGCAGCGCAAGGACGCCAACATGCTCACCCACGGCGTGGAGATCGGCATCATCCGCCAGCTCCCGTCCGGTGAGTTCATCGAGGAGGAGCGCCCGCTCAACGAGGAGGAGCGCGCGGTCATCGAGTCCAAGCACGTCTTCGAGCCGCTGCCCGCGCCGGAGGACGCGGACGAGAACGGCGTGCCCGCTCCGGCCGCCCGCGGGCCCCTGGGCATCGCCCGCAAGTTCGCGAACCGGGCTTTCACCGAGACGGTCGCGGTCCCCGCCGGCCACGAGGCCGTGGAGGGCAACGGCCACGGCGAGGTCGAGGGCGGCGAGCACGCGGCCATCGGCTCCCACGAGGAGCAGTAGCCAGGGTTGGCCAGAGTGCCCCGGTGCCGTCAGGCACCGGGGCACTCTGGGTTTTGCCGTGGGTTCCCGCCGCGACGACCGCGATTTCCGTGGCGGCTGGTACTGAGGATCATCCCGAACGAGTTCGTGTTCCACGCCGTCGCGCAGCGGTCGGCGCCGTGGAACGTCATGCGGGATACTTCAGCCCCCTGGAGGGGGTCGAAATATCCCGCATCATCGCGAACGGGGCCGCGGGGCGACCCGCGGCCGCGAAGTGTGCTCGCGGCCCCCAGGGCCGCGATGATCGTGTCCCGGTGGGCCACAGGGACGGTAGATGCGTGCCCGTGGGTCACGGGGACAGAAACGTTTGGCCCGGTGGGCCCCAGGGCCGAAACTCGCGCCGGGGTTAGCTCGCGTCGATGTGGGCGTGGAGGCGGGACGCGGTCGGGTCCCGTTTCTAGTGGCGTTCCACCTAGGCAGCAGGGCTTACGCGTCGGCGAGGCCGATCGAGAAGGCGGCCTCGAGGTCGTGCCGGGAGTACGCGCGGAACGCGACGTGCGTCTGCGTCGCGGTTACGCCGTCCACTTTGTTGAGCCCGCCGGGGATCACGTCGGCGAGGTCGTCGTGACCGCGCACCCGGACGATCGCCACGAGGTCGTAGTCGCCAGTGATCGAGTACACCTCGCTGACCGCCGGCAACTCCGCGATGGCCTCCGCGACCTCAGGGATGCGGTGAATGTCGGCCTTGACCAAGACGATGGCGGTGACCACGGGTGCCTCCGGAACGCTGCGAGGGTGATATGGCCGTTACCTTATCTCCGCCGGTGTCTCCGCGCGTTGGCGGCCCGCGTCGCCTGGGCTTAGCGGCGGCGCTGCGGCCGGAGCGCCCGCAGGAGCCGGGCAAACAGGTCTGCCAGGGCTGATACCGTGCCCGTCCCGGTCCGGCCGCGAGCGGCCTTTTCCGCGTGCCTGGCGGCCGCCTCCGCGTCGCGGGCGGCGAGCCAGGCGTCGAGGTCGTCGAGCGTCATGACCCCCTCGCGCGCGGTCAGCCGGCCGAGCAGCTGCCCGAGCACGGCCGCGGTCGCCCGCGCGTCGTCGAGCGCCCGGTGCGACGGCTGCACCGGCGTGCCGAAGAACGTCGCCAGCGTCGCCAGCTTCCTGTCCGGCACTTCCTGGGGCGTGGCCATCAGGTGCCTGGCGAGCCGCACGGTGTCGAGCACCTCGAAGCCGGGCCAGTCGCACCCCATCCCGGTGGCCGCGGCGGTGAGGAACTTGAGGTCGAACGGCGCGTTGTGCGCGGCGAGCACACTGCCCTCGGCGAAGGCGAGCAGCCTGGGCAGCACGGCGGCGACCGGCGGCGCCGTGGTCAGCATCTGGTCGCTGATCCCGGTCAGCTCGGTGATCGCCTCGGGAACGGGCGTACCCGGGTTCACCAGCGACCCGAACTCAGCGATCACCGTGCCCCCGTGCACCCGCACCGCGCCGATCTCGGTGATGTCGGCGTCCTCCGGCGCCCATCCGGTCGTCTCGACGTCTACGACCGTGAATTCGAGGTCGGTCAGCGGGACGGACCGGATGCCGGGCAGGGGGACAGCGACGTCAGCCATGACCCACACGGTAAGGCGGGCTACCGACATTCGGGCTCAGGCGCGCCAGCGGCGGCTTGTCACATCGATCACCCAATGATCACAATTGCCCGAACGCGGTGGTGCCCCCTCGGGCGACTCAATAGCGTGGCGAACATTGTCCGGCCGTGAGCTTGGTGAGGGGACATGGGAGTCACGCTGCGCACGCGACTAGGAGCCCGCATGGGCAGGGCACGGCGCGCCGCCGCGCTCGGGACCGCCGTTCTACTGGCCGCTGGCCTCGGCGTCGCGGTCAGCCAAGTGGCGGGCGCCCAGCCGCAGCCGAGCATCGACCAGGTGCGGGACAAGATCAACACCCTCACCGGCCAGTTCAACAAGGCCAATCAGCAGTACGACCAGGTCGAGGAGCAGCTCGGCACGGCCAACGCGCGGCTGAAGCAGGTGAACAAGGAGCTCGCCCGCGACCAGGCGCGCTATGAGGCGGCGCGGAAGCTGGTCGTGCAGATCGCCGACTCCACCTACGAGGACTCGGGTTCGACATCGTTGGCCGGCCTGCTGACCGCCGACGACCCGAGCAAGGTGCTCTCCGAGGCGTCGATCATCCTGCAGATCACCGGGAACCGGAACCAGCAGACCAAGGCCTTCTTCGCCGACGCCAGCCAGCTCGCCTCCACCCAGCAGGAGCAGCAGCGTACCCAGCAGGGCATCAAGCAGCTGGCTGACCAGCGGAAGAGCACCAAGGACCACATCTCGTCGCTGCTTTCCAAGCAGAACGCGCTACTCAACTCGCTGACCGGCGCCCAGCTGACGGCGGTGCAGCAGGGGACCGTCAACGGCGGCGGCGGCATCACGCACGCGGTCTACTCCGGCCCGACCGGGTCCCAGGCGGACACCGCGGTGGCCTTCGTCTTCAAGCAGCTCGGCTGTCCCTACAGCTACGGCTCCGCCGGCCCGTGCAGCGTCGGCTTCGACTGCTCAGGGCTGGTGAGCCAGGCCTGGGCGGCCGCGGGCATCTCGATCCCGCGGACCACCTACAGCCAGTGGGCGGCGCTCCCGCACATTTCCCAGTCCGCCCTGCAGCCCGGCGACCTGCTGTTCTATAACGGCATCGGTCACGTCGCGATGTACGTCGGCGGCGGCATGATCATCGACGCGCCGTCGGCGGGCCAGCCGGTCCGCGAGCTGAGCATGAACACCTCCTGGTATTCGGGCAGCTTCGACGGCGCCGCCCGGCCGTAGTTCGCTATCTCCCCCGGGGATGACCCCCCCGGTGACCCCCCAAGCATGGAGGGGCGTCGCCCCTCCATTGCCTCCCCACGGGAGGACGCCGCCAAAGTCGCGGCGCCCCCCGCGTGATGGTTGCCGTTAAGGCCCTGGAGTTGCTGTAATCAGGCGTTGCGCAACCCGCAACGCCTGCGCCGTGGCCGAGGCCAAAAAGCCTCTACCTCTAGACTGGCGGCACCATGCGACGCACGCTGATCGTCACCAACGACTTCCCGCCGCGGCGGGGCGGCATCCAGTCGTTCGTCCACGAGCTTGCCCTGCGGCTGGACCCCGGCCAGCTCACCGTCTACGCCCCGAAGTGGAACGGCGACGCCGCCTTCGACGCCGCCCAGCCGTTCGAGGTGGTCAGGCACCCGGCCTCGCTGATGATCGGCGGCCCGAGCGTCCGCCGCCGCGCCGCTGAGCTCGCCCGGTCGCGGAACGCCGAGGCGGTCATCTTCGGCGCCTCGGCCCCGCTCGGGCTGATCACGCCGGTGCTGCGCAAGGCCGGCGTCCGGCGGGCGATCGCGATCACCCACGGGCACGAGGCCGGCTGGGCGGCGCTGCCGGTCGCCCGGCAGGCGCTGCGCCAGATCGGCGAGCGGACCGACGTCATGACCTACCTGGGGGAGTACTTCAGGGTCCGCGTCGCGGCGGCGCTCAGCCCGTCGGCGGCCGCGCGGATGGCCCGGCTGCACCCTGGCGTGGACGCGGGCGTCTTCCGCCCCGACCCCGCCGCCCGCGCGATGATCAGGGACCGGCACGGCCTGGCCGACCGTCCCGTCGTGGTCTGCGTGTCCCGCCTCGTCGCCCGCAAGGGCCAGGACACGCTCCTGCGCGCGTGGCCGGCGGTCATCGAGCAGGTCCCGGACGCCGCGCTGCTCATCGTCGGCGGCGGCCCCTATGCGAAGACCCTGCACGAGCTCGCCGGACGCACGGGACTCACCGCCTCGATCGGTTCGCCTCGCCAGGGGACGGGCGCGGGCCGCCCCGCGGAACCGACCGCGGCGGCCGCCCGTCCGTCCGTCTACTTCACCGGGCCGGTTCCGCAGGAGGAACTTCCCGCCCACTACGCGGCCGGCGACGTCTTCTCCATGCCGTGCCGGACCCGGCGCGGCGGCCTTGACGTGGAAGGCCTCGGCATCGTCTACCTGGAGGCGTCCGCGACGGGCCTGCCGGTCGTCGGCGGCGACTCCGGCGGCGCGCCCGACGCGATCCTCGAGGGCGAAACCGGCTACGTGGTCGGCGGGCGCGACATCGCGGCGCTGTCCGCCCGGCTGACCGCCCTGCTGAAGGACCCGTCGGGCGCGAAGGCGATGGGAGAGAAGGGCCGCGCCTGGGTGGAACGCGACTGGAACTGGGACCTGATCGCCTCCCGCCTCCGCACGCTCATCGACGCGAGCTAAACCCAGCGCGGATTTCGGCCCGGTGGCCCTTGGGCGGACGCGTAAACCGCGGCCGCCGCGGAGCCGCGCCTAGGCGTACATGGCCTCGATCTCGGCGGCGAACTCCTTGGCCAGGACCGCGCGCTTGATGCCGAGCTTGGCCGACAGGTGCCCCTGCTCCTGGGTGAAGTCGCCGTCGAGTATCCGGAACTTCCTGATCGACTCCGCCCGGGACACCGCCTTGTTCGCGTCGTCCACGGCCGCCTGGACCTCGGCGTTCAGGTCGGGGTCGTCGCGCAGGTCCGCCGCGGTGGCGTCGGCGGGCTTGCCGTGCCGCGCCTTCCACGGGCCGAACGCCTCCTCGTCAATCGTGACAAGCACCCCGACGAACGGCCGGCCGTCGCCGACCACCATGCACTGCGAGATGATCGCGTGCATCCGGATCCGGTCCTCGAGCACGGCCGGGGGGACGTTCTTGCCGCCGGCGGTGACGATCATTTCCTTCTTCCGGCCGGTGATCGTCAGGAAGCCCTCGTCGTCGAGTTCGCCGATGTCCCCGGTGGCGTAGTAGCCGTCGGCCGTGAACGCGTCCTTGGTGGCCGCCTCGTCGTGCCAGTAGGCGGGGAAGATCGACTTGCCGCGGACGAGGACCTCGCCGTCGTCGCCGATCAGCACGGCGACCCCCGGCAGCGGCTGGCCGACGGAGCCGATCTTCTGCCGGTCGGGCCGGTTCACCGACACCGGCGCGGTCGTCTCGGTCAGCCCGTACCCCTCGAGGACGGAGACCCCGATCCCGCGGAAGAAGTGCCCGAGCCGCGGCGCGAGGGCCGCGCCGCCGGAGATCGCCCACTCGGCGTGCCCGCCGAGCGCGGCGCGGAGCTTGCCGTAGACCAGCCGGTCGAACAGCGCGTGCTCGGCCCGCAGCCGCAGCCCGGGCCCGGAGGCGTCAAGGGACTCGCTGTAGGCGACGGCGGCGCTCGCGGCGCGGGCGAAGATTTTGCCCTTGCCCTCGGCGGTCGCCTTGGCCTCGGCGCCGTTGTAGACCTTCTCGAACACGCGCGGCACCGCGAGGACGAACGTCGGCTGGAAGGACGATAGGTCGGGCAGCAGGTCGTTCATGTCCTGGCAGTGCCCGAGCACGATGCCCGCCTCGATCGTGCCGACCTCGATGACCCGGGCGAAGACGTGCGCGAGCGGCAGGAACAGCAGCGTGGACGCGGTGCCGTCGGCGTGGATCGACGCGAGCGGGCCGAGGAACGCGTTCCTGACGGCGGCGAGCAGGTTCTCGTGGGTGAGCTCGCACCCCTTGGGCCGGCCGGTCGTCCCCGAGGTGTAGATGATCGTGGCGATGTCCCCGGCGCCCCGCGAAGCGGCCCGGGAGTCAAGCGCGTCGGACGCGACGTCCGCGCCGCCGGCGGTCAGCGCCGGCAGGTCGGTGTCGAGCAGCCACCGGTGCTCGAGCGCCGGCAGCCGGTCCCTGGCGTCGGAGATCATCGCGGCGAACTGGTCGGTCTCCGCGATGACGGCCCGGGCCTCGGAGTTGGCCAGGATCCACTCGGCCTGCTCGGCCGAGGAGGTCTCGTAGATCGGCACGACGACCGCGCCCGCGGTCCACAGCGCGTAGTCGATCAGCGTCCACTCGTACCGGGTATGCGACATGATCGCGATGCGGTCCCCGGCCTCGACGCCGGCCGCGATGAACCCCTTGGCAAGCCCGCGGACTTCCTCGTTGAACCGCGCGGCGGTGACGTCCGACCAGGTGCCGTCGGCCGTCTTCCGGCGCAGCATGACGGCGGAGGGCTGCTCCGCCGCGCGGCGCGGGACCACGTCCGCCGCGTTCGCCGACGCGGGGATCTCCGCCAGAGCGGGAATGCTGTACTCGCGCAAGAGCCTCTCCGTTCTCCGTCCACCCGAGTCTATGTTTTATCTCATGAGGGTCCATGTGGTAAGTGACGTGCACGGTACAGCCGACGCGCTCAAGACGGCGGGCGACGGCGCGGACATGCTGATCTGCCTCGGCGACATGCTGTTGTTCCTCGACTACGCGGACCACACCCAGGGCATATTCGCGGAGCTTTACGGTGCGGAGCACGCTAAGGAGTACATCGACCTGCGCACCGCGCGCCGGTTCGACGAGGCCAGGGCGCTCACCGCCGGCATCGCGGCGCGGCTGACGGCCGACCGCGGCACCGACCTGCGCTCGCTCACCGAGGAGGCGATCGGCAGGCAGTACGCCGCGCTGTTCGGCGCGCTGGCGGAACCGGCCTACCTGACCTACGGCAACGTGGACATCCCGCGCTTGTGGGACTCGTTCCGCAAGCCGGGCCACGCGGTGCTCGACGGGGGCCGGGCGGAGGTCGACGGGGTCACGTTCGGCTTTGTGGGCGCCGGGCTGATCTCCCCGTACCGGACGCCCAACGAGGTGCCGCCGTCGGCGTACGCGGAAAAGCTGGACGCGGTCGGCGCGGTGGACGTGCTCTGCACGCACATCCCGCCCGCGGTCCCCGAACTGCTCTACGACGTGCAGGCGCGCCGGATGGAGATCGGCTCGACCGCGCTGGTCGACGTCATCCGGCGCACCCAGCCCAGGTACGCCCTGTTCGGGCACGTGCACAACCCGCTCGCCCGCCGGGTGCGGATCGGCCGCACCGAGTGCGTGAACGTCGGCCACTTTCGCGCCACCAGGATGCCGTACGTCGTGGAGCTGTGACGCCCGCGGCGTGCGACACATCTCGTTGGGAGGGTTAATCTGCCTGTATGAGCACTGAGCCGGGCAGCGACCCGATTGGCGATTTCCAGCGGTGGCTGATGAAGGCCGGCGCCAAAAGCATAGGCCGCGAAGTCGCGGGCCGGGTGAAGTCCACGATCGGCGGCGGCGGAGGCGGTGGCCGTGGCGCCGACAAGGCAGATGTCTGGGAGACCGCGACCACCGAGGAGCCGACCGACGAGCCCCCGGAGTGTCAGTGGTGCCCGATCTGCCGGGCGGCGCGCAGGTACCGGGACTCGGGCAGCACCGGAGGCAGCCAGTTCGCCGGCGTGGGTGACACCCTGGCCGGGCTGACCAGGGACGCGTTCAGCCTGTTCGACGCGGCGCTGCGCGCCTCGCAGCGGCCCGCGCCGCCCGCGGCCGGCCGTCCCGCGAGCCCGGGCGCCCAAGACCAAGCGCCCTCCGAGCACGACCATGCCCCCTCGGATCACGGGCACGATCCGTCAGACCACGGGCCGTCAGACCACGGGCACGAGCACTCAGACCACAGCGCCGTCGTCGTCGGACCCGGAATCGGGTGGCCGACCGTTGTCCATCCGCAGCACGAGGATGACGAAGCCGCCGACGAACGCGGCGACCGCCAGGAAGGCGGCGAGCCCGGAGATGGTGGAACCGATGGCGGTGCTGATCAGCAGGTAAAGCGGACCGCCGAATAGCGCGAGCCACGCGCCCTTGGTTATCGGGTCGAGCCTGGGCAGCGGCGGGGGCACCGGCGGCACGTAGTGCTCGCTGGCGGGGTCGTCGGCCGGCGGCATGTTCCTCGGGCCCGGCCACGGCTGGTCAGGCAACGTCGGGTCCGGTACCAGGCTGCCGGGCACCAGGCTGCCCGGCAACGCGTTGCCGGGCCCCCTGCCGTTAGGGCCCAGGTCGTTAGGCCCCAGGTCGTTAGGCCCCATGTTGTTAGGCAACGCCTCGTCCGGCCCCGCGTCGCCCGGCAAGGTGTCGTCTGGCATGGCGGGTCCGCCGCCGAGCACCGGCAGCCCGGGGAGCCCGGTCGGGTTGGTCGGCGGCTCGCGGGGCAGCGCCTCGGGCGCCGTCGGCGGCAGGGTGGGCGTGACGTGCACCGGGCCCGCGAGGTCCTCCCGGTCCGGCCAGGGCGGCGCTTCGCCGGCGGGCGCGGGCGCGTCAAAGCGGGCGACCAAGTCGAGCCAGACGGCGTCCTCGCCGTCTCCGCCTGCCGCGTTGCCGCCTGCGCCGGTTCCGCCCGGCATGTCCCCGTCAGCCACTGTTTCCCCCCGGGGGGACGACCCCCCGTACCCCCCTCAAAAACTTCGGGGCGACTTTCGTGCTTTGCACTCTACCTTCCGGACGGGCGACACCTCCCGGACGGGCGACCACCCGCGCCGCCGGGTCGGCCCGACGGGACGAAAGCTGCGGGGGTCTCACAGTCCTCACCTATGAAGTCTTACCCGTTTTGCCTGGCGATGCTGTGCTTCTGAATGAATGCCAGAGTGCCATCGAAAATCTCCGGCGCGTCGTTGTCAAGCGTCGCGACGTGGTAGCTGTCGCCCAGCGGGCGTACCTCCGCGCTCGGCAGGGCGGTGGTCAGCACCTTCATGCTGGCCGGGCCCACCACGTGGTCGACCGTGGACCGGTAGACGAGCACCGGCTGGGTCACCGAGGCGAGTTCCGCCGTCGTCGTCTTCCACATCTTGGGCAGCGTCGCGACGGACGCGACGGGGGTCTTCTTCAGGGCCCCTTCCTGCGCGCCCGGGTTCTTGATGTCGCCGCCGATGGACGGTATCGCCCTGATCACGTACTTGAGCACCGGCGTGAGCGGGATCAGCGGGTTGTCCCCGGCCAGCGACGGGTTCACGACGACGAGGCCGGCGACCCGGTCGCCCTGCGTCTGCGCGAGCCGGAACGCCAGGCAGCCGCCCATCGAGATCCCCGCGACGAACACCTGCTCGCACCGGGCGTACAGCTCGGTGAACGCGCGCTCGGCGTCCGCGTACCAGTCCGTCCACCCGGTCTTCGCGAGTTCCCGCCAGTCGGCGCCGTGTCCGGCGAGCAGCGGCGCCCGGACCGTCAGTCCGGCCTCCGCGAGATGCGCGGCCCACGGCCGGACGGTGCGCGGCGACCCGGTAAAGCCATGCAGGACAAGGACCCCAACCGGACCGCCGTCAGCGGAAAACGGCTCGGCCTCCTGCGCGGCGGCCTCCGGTGATATGGATGACACCTTTGCATCGTCCCACATATTTCGAGGGACGTGGGACGATGTACCCGTGTTCTACTGGGTAGCTAAGTACACGCTGGGCACAGCGCTGTGGCTTGTGTTCCGGCCCTGGTCACGAGGGCGGAAAAATCTGCCCCGGCGCGGCCCGGTCATCCTCGCGAGCAACCACCTGTCGTTCTCCGACCACTTCTTCTGTCCGCTGCCGTTGCGGCGCAAGGTGGTGTTCCTCGCCAAGTCCGAGTACTTCACGGGCACGGGCATCAAGGGCCTGGCGAGCCGCGCGTTTTTCAGCGGTGTCGGTCAGATACCGATCGACCGCGCCGGCGGGGAGGCCAGCGAGCGCGCCCTGCGCTCGGGCCTGCGCGTTCTCGCCGAGGGCAAGGTCCTCGGCATCTACCCGGAGGGCACCCGCTCGCCGGACGGACGGCTCTACCGTGGCCGCACCGGCGTGGCGCGGCTGGCGCTCGAGTCGCGCGCGCCCGTCGTGCCGTGCGCCATGATGCACACCTTCGAGTTCCTGCCGCCCGGCTCGCACAACCCGAAGTTCGGCATCCGGCCCGGGGTGATCTTCGGCAAGCCGATGGAGTTCTCCCGCTACTACGGCAAGGAGAAGGACCGCGAGGCGCTGCGCGCGGTCACCGACGAGATTGTCGCCGAGATCGCGAAGCTGTCCAGTCAGGAATACGTCAACATCTACGCGAAGCAGGCGAAGGAGCGGCCGTGAGCGAAGCGCGGTCCGCCGGACACGGATTTATCTATGTCATCGATTGCATCGCGGGCAATCTCAGGCTGCCATTGCAAGCGCCTTACGGCCCGCTAGGCTTTGCCCTATGCGAGTGGGAGTCCTTACCGGGGGCGGCGACTGCCCGGGACTGAACGCGGTGATCCGCGCGGTGGTACGCAGGGGTATTCAGGAGTACGGGATCGAGTTCCTGGGATTCAGGGACGGCTGGCGCGGACCGCTTGAAGCGGACACGATGCCGCTCGACGTGAACGCGGTGCGGGGCATCCTGCCGCGCGGCGGAACCATACTCGGCTCCTCACGGACGAATCCGTTCAAGGAGACCGGCCCCGGCCGCTCCGGCGTCGAGCGGATCAAGGACAACATGGACGGGCTCGGCGTCGACGCCCTGGTCGTCATCGGCGGCGAGGACACGCTCGGCGTCGCCGCCCGGCTGAACAACGAGGGCGTGCCCGTCGTCGGCGTGCCGAAGACCATCGACAACGACCTCGGCGCCACCGACTACACGTTCGGCTTCGACACCGCGGTGAACATCGCGATGGAGGCGATCGACCGCCTGCACACCACGGCGGAGAGCCACCACCGGGCGCTTATCGTCGAGGTGATGGGCCGCCACGCGGGCTGGATCGCGCTGCACGCGGGCATGGCGGGCGGCGCGAACGTCATCCTCATCCCCGAGCGCCCGTTCGACATCGACAAGGTGATCGCGTACGTGGAGCACCGCTTCCAGACGCGCTACGCCCCGATCGTGGTCGTCGCCGAGGGCGCGCACCCGCTGCACGAGGAACTGTCCCTGCAGACCGGTCAGCTCGACGCCTTCGGTCATGTCAGGCTCGGCGGGGTCGGCCAGTACCTCGCCGAGGAGATCGAGAAGCGGACCGGCAAGGAGGCCCGCTGCACCGTGCTCGGGCACATTCAGCGCGGCGGCACCCCGACGGCCTTCGACCGGGTGCTGGCGACCCGCTTCGGCCTGCACGCGGTCGCCGCGGTGCACGACGAGGCGTTCGGCACGATGGTGGCG
>Ga0070679_100004373_pt1 | contig 13056 bp, 9 predicted proteins | sample KBSC63BmetaG_FD_65652 | JGI IMG/M metagenome (GOLD analysis project Ga0070679, IMG submission 65652) | Corn rhizosphere microbial communities from Kellogg Biological Station, Michigan, USA - KBS C6-3B metaG | ecosystem: Host-associated > Plants > Roots > Rhizosphere | place: USA: Michigan... | reverse complement strand
AGATAGCAGCGTGCTCCATCGCGCGGGCGGCGACGATCTTACCGGGCCGGATGGCTCGCCGATCGCGCATAGCCTCTTCCACAATGCCTACGGCATGCAGATGGCTCGCGCCACCTATGAAGGCTTGCGCCGCCTGCAACCTGATCGCCGTCCGTTTGTTCTCACGCGCTCCGGCACCGGAGGCGTGCAACGTTACGCGGCGGTCTGGACTGGCGACAACACGAGCCGGTGGGAATATGTCGCGCAGGCTATCCCCATGTGCCTCAACCTGAGCATGAGCGGCGTGCCCTTCATCGGCATGGATATCGGCGGATTCTGGGAGAGCAGCAATGGTGAACTGCTCGTGCGTTTCGCGCAGCTCGGCGCGCTCATGCCTTTCTGTCGCAACCATAGCGCGTTAGACACTGTGGATCAAGAACCCTGGGCCTTCGGCGAACCATTTGAAAGCGCGTATCGCACGGCTATTGAGCTGCGCTATTGCCTCCTGCCCTATCTCTACACACTCTTCGCCGGAGCCGCTCGCACAGGCGCGCCGATCGTTCGCCCACTCTACTATCACTTTCCCCAGGATGAACGAGCATGCCGCGTTGAAGACGAATTATTGATCGGCGAGAATTTACTTTCCGCGCCGATCTGCACAGAGAACGCGACCAGCCGCGAGGTCTATCTGCCAGCGGGCGAGTGGCTTGATTATTGGACGGGACAAATGTATCGCGGCGGTCAGTCCCATACCATCGCCGCGCCACTGGAGAGTTGGCCACTCTTCGTACAAGCCAACAGCATCCTGCCAATGGGACCACTCATGCAGCACACCGGCGAACGTCCCACCGATCCTCTGACCCTGCACTGCTATCTCAGCACGCACGGTCAGGCCAGCTTCACGCTCTACGAGGATGATGGCGAAACCCAGGCATACACCAGCGGGAAATCTGCCGAAACGTATATCGCCTGCCACGCCAACGAAACGAATGCGACAGTGACCATCGAAGAACGCTTTGAACAGTACCGCCCACAACGCGAGTGGTACGAGATCATCGTACATCTCAATGGACGCGAACTGATGAAGCGCGTACAGGCGGGCCAGGGGAAAGTACAAATAGAATTGGCCTGATAATCTTAACAACACTTTACAGACACAAAATTCAGGCGAGAAATTGGGGTGACACAAATCATCCACAACTTTCTCGCCTGTCTGGTTTTCAAGGCAGAACTAACATCTTTAAACTACGCCTCTATTTTCCCAGCCAGTTCGCCCACAAACCGCGATTCGCGGCCACGGATCGCGACCAGGTAGAGCATATCGGCAGCGCGCGTCATGCCGACGTAACAGAGCATACGGGAACGCTCGATCTCCAGTTGCGCTTCTTCTTCATCCTGGGCACTCTGTTCAAGGCGCGGCAGATCGCCCTCGTTCAGATGGGTGAGGAAAACGACTGGGAACTCCAGGCCCTTCGCGGAATGGATCGTCATGACTTTGATCTGTTCTTCGAGAATATCGAAGTCGGGATCAGTGCGGAGAACCGCGCGCAGACCGTTGCCCACGAAAATGTCTTTGCACAGCTCGCACGTGCGATTGTCAGGGCAGAGCACCGCGAGATCCGCGAGGCGGCACTGCTGCGTATTTAAAAGATCAAGGATCTGCTGATAGATCACGTCAATCTGTTCATGGCTGGTCGCTGAAGTAAGCAATCTGGGCACTTCGCCCGCGCGCCTGGTCCACTGAGGATCGACGTACTCATTCGATGAGCGCATCAGCGTGTTATTCATGATGAGTTGTGAGGCCGCTTCGGCGATTTGCGCGGTATTGCGATGATTAACGCGCAAGATGGAGGTACGTCCGCGCGCGCTGATTCCCGCCTGGACCCAGGAGAAGCCGCGCGAATAGAGCGTTTGCGCGGCATCGCCCAGCACCATCAACGTTCCCTGTGGAGCGGCTAATGCCTGGATAACGCGCAAATCGACCGGCTTGAGATCCTGCGCTTCGTCCACAATAATATCATCGTACATCTTGCTCAGCGGGCCGTTTTTCGCCTGCTCCAGAACCAGCAGGGCCGCGTCCGACCACTCGTGTATCCGCGCCGCCTCCATACGCTTCTGATACGCCACGTATACTTTCCAGACCGCCTCGCGTTGCAACGGACCCAGCGCCGTTTTGCGTCCATAGCGCCTGATCGCTTTATAGGCTTCGACGCTCGTCAGACCTAACCCTTTGATGACGCCCTGAATTTCATCGCTGAAAAAGTTTTCGGGGCGCGTCAGAACTTGCGTCTTGTCCGTCAAACGCACCTCAGCCAGCGCCTGTTGCAAAAATTGGCGCGGCTGGTACGTCTGCTGGCCATTCGGAAGCCTCAGCCGTGAGCCGAGCAAGGACTTCATAACGCTTGAAGCGGTTCTGACTTCAAGATTCGCGGGCAATGGCCCAACCAGTTCCTCGATTAGCGTTCTGGTGACGGCTGCGAGTGTCTTATTATACGTCACGACCAGGACGCGCCGCCCTTCTTCCGTCAGACGAATCGCACGGTAGATCCCGATGGTTGTTTTGCCGCAACCAGCCGTTCCTTTGAGCAGAAGCAGGGGAACATGGCTCAGATCGACATATTGCTGTTGATCGGCTTCCAGATTGAGCATCAACTTTTTGATCCGCCCCTCAAAATAGCCGTCCAGGCGATCGAGGCGCGTACGGTAGAGCAATTGGGAGGGATCGAGCAGAACCGTTTTCATCTTTGGCGAGGTAGCCACATCTAGCAACTGGTCGCGCGCTCGTTCTGGCAGGCCGGGCAAAGCGAGCACATCATCCAGCGTCGGCGCGTCTTTCACAGCCTGTACCAGTTCGCCCGGCACGCCAAGCATTTGCAAATATGCCTCGCGGAAATAGGTGAAAGCGTTGCTTGTGCCAGACACGGCAGCAAGTTGACGCGAGGCCTCCGCGTAGGATTGGGCATCACGATAGGTTGGCATGGCCGTGGAAACCGCTGGTGGTGCTGCTGAGTCTTGAGGCATGAGCCAGGAGAGAAATTTAGCATGCTGGTTAAAACTCAAGCGCTGCACGTGATCGACCAGCGCGTGGCCGCCAATATACCACAGCCGCAACGTATTCCGTTGCATCTCGTAAAGCAAACGCATACCTTGATCGATGTAGCAATCCCAGATATCCCCATCCGCCTGCTTCAAACGGTGTGCGTTGAGTGAGGAATGGGCAGCATTCGCCGCCAGATAATCTATCTTACGTCTGACGATTTCGCGCTTTTGGGGTTGAAGTTGCTGAAAAACCATTTCAAAATCTCGGCTCATGAGTATGTCAGTAATCAAAATCCTCCCCCTCTCTGGAACGAGTAAAGTATAGGCTTATCATAATACATTGCATATATACTATGCAAGATGTAGTAAAAAATGAATTTTTCTTGTGTAATTTTTTTAAGGAGGCAGGTGATTGCCATATATATTCGCCTCAAACTGACTCCATGTGGTTGACAATCCGGGTACAATAGCACCTAGAGTTTTCTTTTGCCGAAAAACTGATCAGAAATACTTGTTCCGATTTGGCAAATCGCTAGATCCCTGCCCCGCGCGGGCAAACGCCTAGATTCTTATTCCAGCGCGAGCAAACCGCTAGAGCGCGGTTTCCAATAGCTCGCTCGGATCAGAAGTGATCGTCGTTTTATTCGCCCGCCTGGATCGGAAGCGATCGCGATTTCTTCCGCCAAATCGGTAGGGAAGAGCGCCTGCATCGAAGGGGATTGCGCTCGCGCGGACAGGCAGGGTTGCCGTCAAGCGAGAACGCAAAACAGAGCACCATGTCTGAAGAATTTATGGCCGCGCGCCAGCGCGCGCGTCAGGCATTTATCGCACTCATAGCAGAAGACGACGCCAATCTTGACCTGGCTCGCGCGGCTCTTCTGATCGCTGCCGAAGAGTACCCGACCCTGGACATCGATCTGTACCTGGAACGGATTGAGGAGCTGGCTGAGCATGTCCGTCAACGCCTGGGCTTCGCCGAGCAGGAGCAGCCAACGTCGCAGACAGGTCACTATCTGGCTGTTCTCGACACAATGAATGCCATCCTCTTCGACCAGGAGCGCTTTCGCGGCAATCGCATCGATTACTATAATCCCCAGAACAGCTTTCTCAATCGCGTGCTGGAGCGTCGCCTGGGCATTCCCCTGACTCTTTCCCTGGTCTATATGGAGGTCGGCAAACGGCTTGGCGTGTCGATCGAGGGCATTGGCATGCCATTCCATTTTATGGTTCGCTGCGTTCTCCCGGAAGCCGACGCGCTCTATATCGACCCATACGAGAAAGGCAAATTTTTAAGCGCGCAGGAATGCCGACAACGACTCGGCCAGATTTTCAAAAACGAGGAAGATTTTGATGAGAAATGGCTGGAACCGCTTCCTCCGAAACAAATTCTCGTGCGTATGCTGGCCAATCTGAAACAGATTTATATTCACAAGGGAGATTTTGAACGCGCACTACTGGCCAGCGACCGCATTCTCCTGCTCAATCCTCAGCTCGTCACCGAACGACGCGATCGCGGCATCATCCATTTCCGCCTCAAATATTACGCGCGCGCGATCCGCGACCTGAGCAGCTATCTTGAACTCGCTCCTCAGGCCGAAGATCTTGAAGAGATTCGCAAACAGATCCAGGTAATTCGCCAGTTGCTTGCTATGATGAACTAGCCTCATCCCCAGGCCCGCAGTAATCCCGTCGCCTGCTCGATCGCGGGCAAATTTTCTAGTTGAGTTTCGAGTGCGTCGATGGGCAACTGCTGCACGTCGGCGCGTTGCGTTGGCTGCTCATCGATCGCTACGAACGGCGGGACATCTTCAACGTCCGCGAAATAATCGGCGCGCTGGCGGGACAGGCGAAAAAAGTGCGTGCATCCGCTGCCTTTGAGGCGAGCCGACATCTCAGCCAGCGGGCTAAATGGCAGTGATGCCCAGATACTTCTGCTTTTGCCGCGCGCGAGTGGTTCGGTGTTCGCCAGCTCATGGTCTGGTCTCGCCACGAAAGGGTTCGAGGCGCTGTGTCCCATCCTCTCCTCCATTTCCAGGCGCGATATAGCGCATACCAGCTTCCTCAACACGCGCGCGCGTCAAACCGTTGCGCCCATCCAGCAGCACCCGGCAACGCGCGAAACGTCGCAAATCAAGTTGTCCATAGGCCCTGTGCGCGGCCTGCAAAATGATGGCATCGATCTCGTTCTCACACCCTGGCGGCAATGGATGAAAACCGAGCGCTTGCAATTCCGCCGGAGTATAAAGCGGATCGTCCACGTAGACGGTCGCACCACGCTGCCAGAGCGCGATCTGGAGCGCGTAGGCACTGGAAAGCGTTGTTTCGCGTATATCAGCGCGGTACGCCACACCCAGGACCAGAACGACACGCTGCCAGAGCGGACCTGTCGAGGCTTCGATGCGCTGGAGCGCGTACTCAGCCATGCCATCATTAATCTGGCGGGCTGTGCGGGCCAGGCACAAATGAGGCGTGTCACGCTTCTCATCAGACGCGGCGCTCTGTGCGGGTGTCTCATTGAGCAGCAGATAGGGAGATATAGGCAGCGTCGAACCACCAACACCTACGCCCGGCTGAAGCAGATGGGTGGAGGGCTGACTATTGGCGGCGGTCATCGCGGCTATCACATCCAATCCATGCTCATCGGCATAACAGGCAAATTCATTGGCCAGAGCAATATTCACATCACGAGAAGTAATTTCGAGCAGTTTGGCAAATTCCGCCTCTTCCGGTGAGGCCACAGTCAAGACTTCAAAAGAGAACGCGGAACGATAGAACGCGGCTGCTACCTGCGTGCTACGTACATCAATCCCACCCACAATTTTTGGATAAACACGTAAATCATGAAATGCCTGCACCATCGAGACCCGCGCAGGGCTGTATGCCAGATAGAAGCCCCGGCCCACCTCATAGCCGGAACAATCCTCCAGACACGGACGAATTCGCCCGGTCAGCGTGCCAACCGGCAGGGGCATCTCATAGCTTACCAGCGTTCCCGTTTGCAGGGCGCGCCCGATCGTCTCGGTCAGCGCGTCCAATTCTTGAAACCGCACCTGATGTTTCTCATTCACCTGCACAGGCGCGACGACGATCACTACATTGGCGCACGCCACCGCTTCAGCAGTCTGCGTGGTCGCGGAGAGCAGGCCACACTCAAGCAAATCGGGCAAAGCGCGTTCCAGCTCCAGTTCTCTGCTCTGAGAAAGTTGCCCGTTCTTGATGCTCTCCACCGCGCGCGCATCAGTGTCACAGACAATCACGCGCCAACCACGTGCCGCACACTGAATCGCGAGCGGCACGCCGATTCGGCTCAGGCCAACCACCGCGACTACCCCAGGTACCCCGGGTGCTACTGGCACCGCTGGCACCCGGATGGTCTCCACCTCCACCACATCACTCCACATCGTAGACCTCGCTTATTCTGTTTTTACCGAAACGCTCTTCCAGAGCTTTTTGCGAAAAATCATCCTTTCCGAAGACCATTATACACAGTTACCTATATATAGTATATAAAGCCGTTCAAATAGAAGCGTTTATAATTCCTCATGCACGTAATGTTTACGGCCCTCTTGACACGTTCCCTCCTGCTCAAACGTAAGAATCAAAGAGACACGTTGATACAAGTGAGAAACAAAACAACACGTTGATATAAGAAAGCGAGAAAACAAGTTATGGCGAAATGGAAGCCAGGCGATCTGCGTCTCCATATGAGGGTGGTCTCGGCAGATGGAGAACAGGTGGGTCACGTGGGAAAAATATATGCAGATTCTTTCCTTGTCCATAAAGGGTACCTCTTTCCTATCGACCGCTATTTGCCTTATCGCGTAATTGCTCGCCTGGAAGAGAACGAGATTCATCTTGCGCTCAGTTCGTCGCAAATCGAGGACGTGCTCTGGCAGAAACGTCCAGACTACGAGCATCATCGCGGCGACCCGCTCCAGATCTTCTACGACGAAGGACATGGCGTCAACAATCCCTACGACAAGCACAATCCAACGAACTGACCACGTTAAAAACCGTGCAGCCTGAGCGTATGCTCTCCAGAGAAGCAAGCGAACGACCTCCACTAAAGATACGGTTAAAACCTGACAGGATTTACGGTAATCACCTGATACTCTCAGGAGGCTAATTTCCTTAAAATAACGTTAGAGAAATGCACAGATAAAGAAAAAAACGTCTATGTTCGAGTCGCGCGGTCTTTTTGGCAAGCCCGCGTAGGTCGAAGACAAAAGGCCACACGGAGGGAGTTCGGCAAGCTGATTTTTGCCGGCAAACTATCCCGAAGGGAGCGTGGATTTTATGGCAGTCGTTCATCCAACACGGGAGGCGTACAGCCGAGAGATTGATGAGCTGTTCGCTCCACAAACCAGTCTGACAGCAGGGTACACCACCCCGACAACCGGATCGGAGATTGATCTGGAGAGGCTTTTCACAGGCCCGACAAGTCGGCGTAAGAGTGGACCGCTGGAGGAGCTTGACCCCGATCTGGATGGGGCCAATGATCCTTTTCTTGATGAAGAAGAGGATAGTGAGGAACAGGAGAATCTGGAGCGCGTGTCGATACAACGGCACGGAAAAACGTCGGGCGCGCGCCAGGCACTCGGCTCTGAAGATGCTTTTCAGAGCTATCTCCGCGATATTCGTAGTCTGGGTCTGTTGACGCACGCGGAAGAGGTCGAGCTTGCTCAGCGTGCGGCCAACGGCGAAGAAAGCGCGCGCCGCAGATTGATCGAATGTAACCTGCGCCTGGTTATTTCCATCGCGCGGCGCTACACCAGCACTGGCGTCCCTTTAATCGATCTGATTCAGGAGGGCAATCTGGGCCTGATGCGCGCGGCTGAGAAATTCGATTATCAGCGCGGTTGCCATTTCGGCACCTATGCCACGTGGTGGATTCGCCAGGCGGTGAGCCGGGCCGCGGGCGAGCACTCGCGCCTGATCCATCTGCCCGAACATGTGGCCACGCGCCTGCGCAAAGTGCGCCGCATTGCTGCTCAGCTTTCGCAGGAAAACGGGCTGGACCCGCTGCCTGAGCAGATTGCCACCGCCTGTGGCATGCCTCTTGAGGAGGTCGCCGATCTGCTTGGCATTATCGAGCAGCCAGTTTCGCTGGATGCTCCCGTCGATGATGAAGCGCGCTACTCGCTGGCCGATACGCTGGAGGATAGCGCGGCACCGGCACCCGCTGAGACAGCCTCACAGCACTTGCTCGGTGAAGAACTCCATCGCGCCCTGGCGGTCCTCACGTCCCGCGAACGCGCGGTCATCACCCTGCGCTATGGCATTGGCGATGGACGTAGCCGCACCTTGCTGGAAGTCGGCAAAGAGCTTGGCATCTCACGCGAGCGCGTGCGCCAGCTTGAAGTTGTCGCGCTGATGAAGTTGCGCGGCGTCAATGAGAATAATCCTTTGCGCGAATGTGTCTGAGTCTATCTTTGAGCATGTTATGAAAGGGCGTCTGGTCGCGAGAAACGAGCAGGCGTCTTTTTTCATGAGTAAAAATACGTAGGGAGGCGCGTCTATAACAAGGTGAGGAAGAAGGAGTTCCGAGACTCAATCGTCATGAACTCGACTGGTTAAAAAAAATATGCTACACTGCGTTTTAGAAATAGACAACCTGTAACAAGGACAAATAGATACGAAACTTATTGACGATCCAATGAATGGAGCGGCGCTCCTCGCGCGCGCCGTCTGAGAGGGAATTAGCCATGACAACCTGTACAAATTGCGGTCGTGATGTTAACGGCAAAAAGTTCTGTCCAGATTGCGGCACGCCTGTACAGGCAGCAGAGGCCGCGACCACAACCTGTCCACACTGCTCCGGCACGGTGAAAGCCAACACGGCTTTTTGTATGCACTGCGGGAGTTCGTTGGCCGCGCACGCGCTCGCCTCTGTGGCAGCGCCGGCCACCGTGGTCGCTCAACCGGCCACGCGCCAGTGCGTCGCCTGTCGCGCGGAAGTCCCGTCCACGAGCGCCTTCTGCACCAATTGCGGCCAGAGCATGCAAACTGGAGTGTCCGCGACCGTACCCAGCCAGACTTTCTGCACCAGTTGCGGCACACAGAACAATCCAGGCTCCAAATTCTGCAATAGTTGCGGCCAGCCACTCGCACCTGCGACCGGACAGCCGGTGACCAATCCCTATACCCAACAACCACCATCTCAGTATCCACCACAAACCGGCCCTTATCAGCAGCCTTATACGCAACAGCCTCAATATCCTCAGCAACCCTATGGCCAGCCGCAGTACCAGACCGGCTACCCTCAACAGCCCTACGCGCAAGGGGGTTATCCGCAAACCGCTCCGATGCTCGGCCAGCAGCCAATGATCCTGCGCTGTCCCGTCTGCATGGCGATGTCTCCACAGGGAACAGCCAACTGTCCGAGTTGCCGCACCAGCCTGGCGGGTGTCGTTCCTACACCGAGCACGATGCAGGGTCAGCCACAGCAACAGGGAGGACTTGGCGGAATGTTTGGAGGTAGCGGCGGCAACATGGCAATGGGCGCGCTCGGAGGTGCTGCCGCAGTCATCGGCGGCGAAATGCTCCTGCATGGCATCGAACGTGACTTCGAGGGCAGGCGCGACTACGACGATTACGATCGCAACCGGGGCGGAGGTCTGCTCGGCGAACTGGGCAACGATCTCGGTCTTTTCTAATACATCATATTGTGGAGCATGTGGCCGGCGTGCATCGTGCACCGACCACATGCTCCACAATACTTAACCCATCTCTCCCGGTACCATTGCGGTATACCCTGAAACAGACTATAATGTGGACGCGCGCACGCAACGCTGCTGGACAAGCCAGCAAAATCTTTTTCTGAGTACGGTGGGTGGCGTGAGGCCCGCGTAGAGACGCGGGATCACCATGTATGATGTCGCAATTGAGGGTACTTTTTTTTCATGTATTACAATCGAACAACTTTAGAGAATGGGCTTCGCCTGCTCACAGCGCCAATGCCGGGTATGCGTTCCGCCAGTATCGCCTTTTTCTTTCCGGTTGGTTCGCGCTACGAAAGCCGCCAGCTCGCCGGAGTCTCCCATTTTATCGAACATATGCTTTTTAAGGGCACACAGCGCTATCCCACAGCGAAATCTATTTCGGAGGCGATTGAAGGGGTCGGTGGTTCATTCAATGGCAGCACAAGCAAAGAACTGACCAGCTATACCGCGCGCGTGCCGGGCGAACATCTCGAAGAAGTCCTGCATGTCCTGGCCGATATGGTGCGCAACCCGCTTTTCGAGGCGGCTGAAATTGCAAAAGAGCGCAATGTGATTATCGAAGAGCTGCGTTCAACCAAAGATGAACCGCAAGAATGGGTCAGCCTGCTGGTGGACGAGATCACCTGGCCGGACCTGGAACTGGGGCGCGACGACGCGGGTTTCGAGGAGACGGTCGCGCACCTGCAACGCGAGCAGATGCTGACCTATTTCGATGAATACTATCGCCCAAACGGACTGGTCATCAGTATCGCAGGCAACATCGACGAGCAGAAGACAATCGCGCTGGTGCAAACGCTCTTTGGCGACTGGCAGCCGCACGAACAGCGGCCCTACGCGGATTGCCTGCCTCCGGTGGATGTCAACCCGCTGGCGGTCATCAACAAGGCAAACGAGCAGGTCAATCTTTGTCTAGGAACGCTTGGCATATCGTATGCATCACCTGATTATTATGCATTTATGCTGCTCAACGCGATTTTGGGAGATGGTATGAGTTCACGTCTCTTCCAGGTAATTCGTGAAGAGCAGGGTCTGGCGTATGATATTGGTAGTTACTTTAATAGTTATGCTGAAACGGGGAATTTTGTCATTAGTGCAGGTATCGATGCCTCACAAACCGAAGCGGTAGTACGCGCGATTTTGCACGAGATGGACCAGGTGTGTCAAACACTGATCGCGCACGACGAATTAGCCCGCGTCAAAGCATATATCCGGGGCAGTATGCTCCTGGGCATGGAAGGGACACATCAGGTCGCGTCCTGGCTGGGCAGCCAGGAAAGCCTGCGCAGCGAGATTCTCGACATCGAGAAAATGATTGCGTTGATTGAGGCTGTGACACCGCAAGATATTCAGCGTGTCGCGCAAACCTGTTTTGCCCCATCATGGAGACGTTTGGCTATTATCGGCCCGTGTAAAATAAAACAGGCAGAACGTTTAGGTAAATTACTGCTACAGAGACACTAAAAGACACTCTGCGCGTGATGCAGGGGCGAAAGAGGAGAATCTGGACTATGACGCAAACAACGCTTCGTGAATATTTACGTACGACAGAGGATGCGATCAGTTCTGGCCGTATTGAAGAGGCAATGACGAACTGCCAGAACATTCTCACGTACTTTCCAGAAGCCCTTGAAGCACAACGCCTGCTGGGAGAAGTGTATCTGGCGCAGGGACAGTTGGAGGAGGCCAAACAGACCTTTGAGTGGCTACTGACCAACGACCCCGAGAATGTGATTGTCTATTGTGATCGCGCTCTGATCAGCGAACGGTCCTCCGACATCGATACCGCGCTCGACTGCTACCAGCAGGCATACGAGCTAAGTCGGGGCAACGCAAATATTCGCCAGGAGTTCAACCAGTTGAGCGCGCGCGCGGGTCAACAAGAATTCATGTTCTCGCGCGCGGGCCTGGCACGTCTGTATATGCGCGGCGACCTGCTGACTCAGGCGATTCAGGAGTGGGATGCTGTCCTGTCGATCAGCCCGGATCGTCTGGATGCGCGCCTGGGCTTGATGGAAACCTACTGGCGCGAGGGGATGTATGAAAAAGCCGAGGCGATCGCCACGCAACTCTTAGAGGAGATCCCAACCTGTCTCAAAGCCTTGCTCTACCTGGCGCATATTACCTCGATCTCCAATATTCAACGCGCGCGAGAATTCTTACAACGCGCCGAGGCGCTGGACCCCGAACTGACGATGGCTCAGGAAACCTTCGCGGACCTGGCAGCCAGGCAACCCGGCGATCCATTTCTCCAGTTGCTTAAACGCGAGCCGATTCTGCTGGAAGAAGGCAGACCGCTCAATTTCGCGGCGAGCGCGCAACCCGCGCCAACTCCAGTCGCACCTACGCCAACGCCAGCCGCACCCACGCCCCAGGTTCCGGCTTCACCCTACGATAACTGGGAGACACAGGGCAACTGGAACACGCCCGCGCAGCCTACCAGTTCGCCAGCCATCTCACCCATCCCTGAAACGCCTACACGCGTAGGTTGGAATGAGGAAGCACCAGTCCTCGCCAGCCACAGCCAGGCTGCTCCCGAGATCCCATCCTGGCAGGAACAGATGGAGATGAGCCTTCCACCTGCTCTAGAAGAGCAGCCCTGGTATCAAAACGACGCGCTGGTGCAGGCCGACACGCAGCTTACGCCCGACTGGCACCAGAGCCAGAGTGGCGCGAACTGGAATAACGAGCCACAAGAAGAAGAGGAAATCGCGCCTCCAGCCTGGCTGGACACGTTGACAAAAAACGAACAGCAGCAACACATTGCCGAAAGCCCCATCAAAGCGGCTTCGGCTCCGCTGCCAGTTGTGCCGCCGCCGGTAACACCGAGCGCGCGTCCAACACCACAGCCGCAATCGCCAGTCGCAGACGAACCCATGCCTTTCTTCATGCCCGCCGAAGAGGCGAGCGAGAATGAAATGGGCTGGCCGGAATGGCTAAAATCGCTTGGCGCGGAATCGTTAGAGCAAGAGCCGGCCACGCCATCAGAGCCGCTACCCGATATCGATGCCACTCCGATCAAGCAAAACGCCAATACTCCCACCTGGGACACTCCTCAGCCCGTTGAGACAAAGAGCCAGCCCGCAGCTGATCCCTGGGCCGCGCTGCCCGTGATGAGCGCGCAAAACGACACCTGGACCGAACCAACGAGCCAGCCAGAATGGATGCAGCAGATGTCTCCGTCTCCGCTGGCCAATTCGCCCCTCCCGACGCCCAGTACCGCGCCCGATTGGGTACAACAGATGTCGCCAGCCCAGAATCCAGCAGCCCAGAGCGCCGCGCCCGATTGGATGCAGCAAATGTCTCCCACGCCAAATCC
>Ga0070679_100004371_pt1 | contig 13057 bp, 14 predicted proteins | sample KBSC63BmetaG_FD_65652 | JGI IMG/M metagenome (GOLD analysis project Ga0070679, IMG submission 65652) | Corn rhizosphere microbial communities from Kellogg Biological Station, Michigan, USA - KBS C6-3B metaG | ecosystem: Host-associated > Plants > Roots > Rhizosphere | place: USA: Michigan... | reverse complement strand
TCGACCACTACTCGCTGAAAACGGTGATGCTGCCGCTGTCGTTCATGCTGGCGCCGTTTCTGTATTTCGCGGCGACCTTGTCGAACCTGCCGCTGATCGTTGCGTCGATCGGCATCGTGATGGGCGCGTTCGGGCAGGTCACCGTCAACGACGCCATGGTCGGCAAATACACCAGCGAGGAATGGCGCAGCCGAGCCTATTCGGTGCGATACTTCATCGGTTTTACCGCGGCGGGCGCCTCCGTCGGCCTCGTCGCCTGGCTCTACGAGCGGGGCGGTTTCGTCACCATGTTGCAGGCGTTCGGTGCGCTGTGCCTGTTGGTGATCGTGGCCGCCGTCATTTTGCCGCAGGAGATCAAGGTGCCTGCGGCGCGGACGGCGCCTTGAGCAACCAGCCTGGCGTCTATTCGATTTTCGGCAGCAACACCTGCAAATGATGGTTCGATATCTGCATAAAGCCGTCAAAGGGATGGCTGAGATCGACGATCAGGAACAGCGCACTCGACACCGAGAGCGCAAACGCCAGTATTGATGCGATGACGATGGGACCAGGTTCGGCGAACAGGCTGAAGCTGGCGAAGATCACCGCCAGCCAGAATACCAGCACGATAAAGAACGGCACCGGTATCGCATTGTCGTTCTGGGTGAAGACCAGCAGCCGCGTCCGGCCCATGTCGGTGGTGATCTGGATGATGCGGGATTTCAGCGAAGTTTGCTCGGCGTTGCCGGGCTTCAGGCCTTCGATCGCGTCGTAGAAGCGTTCGCCGGTCCCGCTGACGACGAAGGTCGAACCGATTTTTCCGGCAATATTCTCCTGCCAGATCCGAGCAGTGGCTGTCGGAATGGCTTCGCGCAACAGCGTCCGGGCCGGTGCCGCTTCCGGCCCGTATTTGGTCAGCATCTGGTCGACCAGCACCGCATTGGTGCCGAGTTGCCTTATGTTCGTGCTTTGGGTGTCGAAGGTGTTCTTGGCCGACGCAATCATAAGACCGATGACCAGGGCGGCAATGGTCGCGAGAAATCCGGCGCCGAGGCGGATCGCTTCCTTGGAGCCTCCCTCGAGCAGGTTCTCCGGAAGGGATCGCTTCAGGACCATGCCGGCGGCCGCGCCGATCAGGATGAAAACCAGGGAAGCCAGGAACGCGAAGGTCGAACTCATGGTGTGGATCACTTTGTCGGAGTTGGTGAGGTCAAGGCGCTGCTGGTGTCCGATACAAGCTTATCAGGCCAGCGGATGTGACAACGCAACGGCAGGCAACGTCTTGTTGCGTTGCAGCATGGCTGGATTAACGGGAATTGGAAGATGCACCTTGACCATCGCCCCCCTCCTTGTGTGAGGTGAGGCATGAACCGAATCCGGATTGCCTTGCTGGTCCTTGCGATGTGTGCGCCTTCGCTGGCGTCGGCGCAGGCGTTGAAGTTCGAAGAGGCCGCCACGCTGCTCGGGGCAAGCTGCGGCAAGGACATCGACGACAATTGCCGCGGCGTAAATTTCGACCCCAACCGCCTGAAGGAATGCCTGAATCGCAATCAGGACGTGGTGTCGGCCAAATGTCAGGCCGATTCCACCCGCGCGTTCTCCGCCATCACTCAGCGCATCACCGCGCGCACCACCCTCATGAAGCTGTGCAACTGGGAAATGAACCATCTGTGCAGCGAGTTCAAAACCGATCCCGCCAAGGGCCTGCAATGCCTGCTGGACTCGACCAAAAAGGCGACCGGCAACTGTAACAAGGCAATCACAGCGGCGGGGTACCGCTGATGCGTTGGGGAACGAGATTGCGCACCCTCGGTCTGTTGCTGGGCACGCTGGCTGTCGCCGCCGTTCCGGTTTCCGGCCGCGCCCAGACGGCGATACCGGCCGGCGAGATCATCGACAAGCTGTCCGCGGCTGGCGATACCACACCTGACCTCGACGTCGCGGCCTTGAAGCAGCAGGCCGCCGATCGGGTCAAGGCCAAGGCCGATGCGCAGCCGCTCAGGCGGCCGCTCATCGCCCCTCTGCTGACGAAGCTGACGCAAGTACGCTTCGATGTCTTGTTCGATCCGGACACGTCGCTGATCCGGCCGGGATCCTATGGCATGATCGGCAGCCTTGCCGATGCGCTGTCCGATCCGAAGTTGCAGCCCTACAAGTTCCTGATCGTCGATCACACCGAATCCGGTGGCCGGCGCGATGCCAATCTGGCGCTGAGCCAGCGGCGCGCGGACTCGATCCGGGACGTGCTGGTCTCGACCTTCAAGATCTCCGGCAAGCGGCTTGTGGCGCTCGGCCTCGGCGAAGAGCAGTTGCAGGATGCCAACAAGCCCGCTGCGCCGGTCAACGCCCGGGCCCAGATCGTCGCGTTCGGCAAGCCCGATGTTGTGGAGCCGAAACCGGCGGCTCCGGCCGCCGCGGCAAAAAAAGGCGCCGCACCGGCCAAGAAGAAGCGGTGATCGTTCGCTGCGTGGGTAAGACGCTGAAGGCCCGGCATCGATAACGGGCCAAGGGCAAAGGCAGAGGCATCCGATGTTCAATCCGTCCTTTTTGAATCCATCCATCCCGGCGGTGGCCGGCCTCATTCTGGGAATTGCTGCGATGACGACGATGCCGGCGAACGCCGATGCCTTGAAAGACCAGATCGCACCGACCGGCAAGCTGCGGGTCGCGATTGCGATCAGTCCGGCCGGCGGCGCCTTCTGGTCGACCAAGACCGAGTCCGGCGGTTATGCCGGCGTGCCGGTCGACCTCGGCAAGGAAATGGCGGCGCAACTCGGCGTTCCCGTCGAGTATGTCGTGCACAACAACTCCGGGCAGATCACCGACGCCGCGTCGAAGCGGACCTGGGACGTCACCTTCCTGCCGAAGGACCCCGAGCGCGAGACCAAGATGTCGTTCGGGCCGATCTACGAGGTGGCGGACGCCACCTACATCGTCAAGCCCAACTCAACGGTGACGAATTTCGCGACGCTCGATCAGCCCGGCGTCAAGGTCGCCGCGGTCAACAATACCACCACCATGCGCGGCGCGATCGCGCATCTGAAGAACGCCAAGGTCACGGGCTACCAGACCTATGACGAAATCTTCGGCCTGCTCAGCAAGGGCGAGATCGATGCGTTCGCGCTGTCGCGCGACCAGCTCAATGCGATGTCGAAGAAGATTCCGGGCACCAAGGTGCTGGACGAGACCTTCAAGCAGACCGTGACAGCCGTGGCGGTGCCGCCCAACCATCCGGAGTCACTGGCGTTCGCGGCCAAGTTTCTGACCGAAGCGATTTCGAACGGTACGCTGCGCAAGGCCTACGACAACAACGGCCTGAAGGACTCGCCGATCCGCACCCAGAACAAGTGAGCCGCCGGCTCCGGCGCGCTCGCTGATACTGCTCCTACCAGCGCTCGCCGGCGCCCTGCGCCGGCTTTTGCCGCATATGCCAACATCTGTGCATCTGCACAAATAGAAGGCACGTCGGCGCTCCGCTGCATTGAGGCAGCGTCACCGGCTCCTGAAACGTCCGACATTCAAGTGCCTTACCCCGGATCCAGGGTTGGCACATCGATTGCTTAAATGGTCTTCAGTCAATGACGACTGCCGTTTGGATTGCCGAGGCCAGCGTGGGCCAGGTGCAGGGATCGGGCGACCTCTCTGAGGCGTCTGCAGCAGTCGTCGGGGGCCACTCCCACAAAGCTTGTGCATCTCTGTTTCTGGTCGGCGTCATGGCCGGCGCTTTTGAATGCTTTCTGAAACAAGGGAAACTGCAATGGCCTATCTCGCGCCTTCGGAATTCGTCACCAAGATGGTGGACGCCGGAGAATCCAAAATATTCATGTCGACACGCGACACCATCATCCGCGCCTATATGGCCGGCGCCATCCTGACGCTGGCGGCCTGGTTCGCCGTGACGATCAACGTCAACACGGGCCAGCCGATCGTCGGAGCCCTGCTGTTCCCGGTCGGCTTCTGCATGCTCTATCTTCTCGGCTTCGACCTCTTGACCGGCGTGTTCGTCCTCTCGCCGCTCGCGCTGATCGACAAACGCCCGGGCGTCACACTCGGGGGCGTTTTGCGGAATTGGGGCCTTGTGTTCATCGGTAACTTTGCCGGCGCGGTCACGGTGGCTTTCATGATGGCGTTCGTGACGACGTTCGGCTTCACGCAGGAGCCGGACAAGGTCGGCATGGCGATCGGAAACATCGGCGAGAGCCGAACGCTGGGTTACGCCGCGCATGGTGCGGCCGGCATGGCAACGCTGTTCATCCGCGGCATGCTCTGCAACTGGATGGTCTCCACCGGCGTCGTCGGCGCGATGATCTCCACCACGGTCCCCGGCAAGGTGATCGCGATGTGGATGCCGATCCTGGTGTTCTTCTACATGGTGTTCGAGCACTCCGTGGTGAACATGTTTCTGTTCCCGGCGGGATTGATGCTGCATGCCAAGTTTTCGATCCTGGACTACTTTATCTGGAACGAAATTCCGACCGTGCTGGGCAACCTGGTCGGCGGCCTCGCCTTCACCGGATTGACCCTCTACACCACCCATGTCCTGACGCAGCCGAAGCGCGGCCAGGCCTGATCGGCAATTGACTGGAGGGGGCCTCAACCGCTTAGTTGGGGTCCCTTTCCGTCAGGTCCTGCAGATGTCGCGTGAACTGAAAATATCGGTCGGGCAACATTCTGACAAAGGTCGCAAGGAGACCAATCAGGATTTTCACGGCGTTCTGATTCCGGACGAGCCGCTGCTCAGCCTGAAGGGCATCGCCATCGTGCTGGCGGACGGCATCTCCAGCAGCAATGTCAGCCGGATCGCGGCCGAGTCGGCGGTCAAGGGATTTCTGACCGACTACTACTGCACCTCGGAATCCTGGTCGGTGCGGACCTCGGCGCAGCGCGTGCTGGAGGCGACCAATTCCTGGCTGCACTCGCAGACGCGGCGCAGCCAGTATTCCTACGACAAGGATCGCGGTTACGTCTGCACATTGAGTGCGCTCGTCATCAAGTCGACCACGGCGCACCTGTTTCACATTGGCGACAGCAGGATTTACCGCGTTTCCGGCAATACGCTGGAGCAGCTGACGGAAGACCATCGCGTCGTCATCTCGTCGGAGCAGAGCTATCTTGGCCGTGCGCTGGGGGTGAATTCCCAGATCGAAATCGACTATCTGATGTTCAAGGTCGAGCAGGGCGACACCTTCGTGCTGGTGACCGACGGCATCTACGAGCATGTCGGCGAGCGCGTGATCGCGCGGGTGGTCAAGGACGGCGCTGCCGATCTCGACCAGGCCGCGAAGGCGATCGTCGAACTGGCCTATGAACTCGGCAGCAAGGACAACCTTACCGTTCAGATCGTCCGCGTCGACGAAGTGCCCGCCGCAGCCGCCCGCGAGGTGTTCGGCCAGCCGCAGGAATTGCCGCTGCCGCCGCTGCTGGAAGCGCGCGCGGTGTTCGACGGCTACCGCATCGTTCGCGAGCTGCACGGCTCCAGCCGAAGTCATATTTATCTGGCCGTCGACGTCGAAACCGACGCGGTCGTCACCATCAAGATTCCCTCGATCGACCTGCGCGACGATCCCGCCTATCTGAAGCGCTTCATGATGGAAGAATGGGTGGCGCGACGGATCGACAGCCCGCATGTGCTGAAACCCTGTCCGCCGCAGCGCCGGCGCAACTTCTTGTACGTCGTCACCGAATTCATCGACGGGCAGACGCTGACCCAATGGATGATCGATAACCCGAACGCCAGCCTGGAAACGGTGCGCGGCATCGTCGAGCAGATCGCCAGGGGCCTGCGGGCCTTCCACCGCAAGGAAATGCTGCATCAGGACATCCGGCCCGACAACATCATGATCGACACGACCGGCACCGTGAAGATCATCGATTTCGGTTCGACCAAGATCACCGGCGTCGTCGAGGCCGCGCCATCGGACAACCGCAACGACATTCTCGGTACGCAGCAATACACCGCGCCGGAGTATTTTCTGGGCGAGCCGGCCTCGCCGCGCTCCGATCTGTTTTCGCTCGGCGTCATCACCTATCAGATGCTGACCGGAAAACTGCCCTACGGCGCGCAGATTGCGCGGGCACGAACACGGGCGCAGCTCGGCAAGCTGGTCTATGGCCCGGCCTCGCACGGCAGCCGCGAGATCCCGCAATGGATCGACGGTACGCTGGAGAAGGCGGTGCATCCCAATCCCGCCAAGCGTTACGACAGCCTGTCGGAATTTCTGTTCGATCTGCGTCACCCCAACGCCAACTATCTCAACACGTCATCGACGCCGCTGATCGAGCGCAACCCGCTATTGTTCTGGAAGAGCACGACCATCGTGCTCGCGCTCGCCGTGATCCTGCTACTGGCGCTTCAGCATTTCGGGCATCGCTGAAGACCGCTGGCATGCGTGGTGCGGCACCTGCGGTGATGTCGGCTTTGACCTGAGCGGACATCTAACCGGCTCTCTGCAGCCATGTTGCCGTCTCAATCTTTGGCTTAGACCACGAGAACACAAACACCGTGCGAGGCCCACTTGGTCCGCACATCGGTTCCGTAGCCAACGTCGGCGCGGATCCGCAAGAAATTGGAACGGACCCGTCAACGCCTCCGCGTTCGGTCGATCATTTCTTTTGCGGCATCTGGAACCGAACGTCAAAAAATCAATCGAGGAGTTACGATGTTGTTCCGCGCGAGCGCCGCGATTTGCGGCGCTGTAGTTACGTTTGCCGTTTTTTCTGCGGCCGCTCGAAGTCAGGACGCGACAGTTCATTCGAGCGCCGTCGTAGATGAGGCTTGTGGCGTTGCGCTTGTTGGCGCGGCATCCACGTACAATCCATTCCAGCCCGGAACGCGGGAAGGTGGCCCGGAGACGGCCTCCGGCGAGCGCTATGATCCCTCTGCCTGGACGGCTGCCATCAAAACCGGCCTGCGCGGAAAATTTGGTGGCGTGCAATTTGGCGAGAGGCCGAAGTACGCCCTCGTTGAGGCTGTCGGCAAGAAGGTCATCGTCAAGATAAACGATGTCGGCCCGCTCATGCCCGGCCGCATCATCGATCTCAATGCGCGGACGATGCGTCATTTCGATCCGAGCATGGAGATCGGCGTCATTCGCGACGTAAAAGTCATACCGCTTCTCGGCGACTACTGGGTACCCGGACCTGTTGGCTGAACGAAGCCATGGAATAAAAATTGGATGTTGCGCTCGCTCTGGTCGAATATTGCACCTCGCTGACATCGGGCGATGGCGTCCGACGTTGCTTCCGAGGTTGACCGGACGGCGCAAATGAGGGTTGGCTAGACGCCCTAATCGGTCGCGCCCACAATCCATGCCATGTCCGCAACCCGGATTGATGCGAGCGGTCACAGCAGCTACAGGTATTCTCCAACGCCATAACAATCGGATACAAGAAGACTTGACCAGCGAGCGTAGGATCCTGCTCTGGATGTGCCTGCTCGTTGGTGTGAACCAGCTCGGGTTCGGCGCGATGGTGCCGTCGCTGCCGCTTTACGCGCGTTCGTTCGGCGTTTCGGCTTCAGCCATCGGTCTTGCCGTCGCCGCCTATGGTTTGGCGCGATTTCTGGCGGTGTTGCCCGGAGGGCAACTGGCGGACCGCTGGGGCCGGCGGCCCGTGCTCGCCATCGGCGGTCTCATCTCGGCGGTCGGAAGTTTTTGGTGCGCCGAAGCGCATAGCTTTGTCGAATTCATCCTGGCGCGAGGCGTTGCGGGCGCCGGCGCCGGCATCATTCTGATGATTGGCCAGATCGTGCTCGTCGATATCAGTCCGCCCGACCGGCGCGGGCGAAACATCGCGACCTATCAGGCCGCATTCCTTTTTGGTTTTGGTATCGGACCTTTTCCCGGTGGATTGCTGGCCGGCGCTTACGGCCTTGCCGCGCCATTCTTGATGACGGCGGTCGCAAGTCTTCTGACGACGGCCATCGCCTGGTTTCTGGTCAGCGAGACTCGGTCGGCTCGAACAAGCGCGGTGGCTTCCAGCAAGGCCGCGGCGATCCCCTTCGTCCGGCAGATGCTGGGGCTGCTGTCGCATCGCGGCTTTCTGCTCGTCAGCCTGATCTCGCTGATGAACGCTGTCGTGCGCACCGGTGGGCTGTTTGCGCTGATCCCGCTGCTTGCCACCAGCACGCTCGGTCTTTCCGTGACCGAGATCGGCTTCGCCATGATGGTATCCGGCATATGCGGCTTTGTTGCTGCTTATCCGGCCGGCTGGCTTGCGGACCAGATCGGCAGGAAGGCGGTCATCGTCCCGTCGACGGTCATGACGGGGATGTCGATGGTCCTGTTCTGCTACGCGCCTTCCTACGCATGGTTCATTGCGGCTTGCATCATCTGGAACATTTCAGCTTCCATCAGCAGCACCGCACCGGCAGCCTATGCCGCCGATACGGCTCCGCCCGGAATGAATGCCTCGGCGATGACGGCATTCCGGATGACGGCGGATGCGGGGTATGTCATTGGGCCGCCGGGATTGGGCTTGCTGGCCGACGCCACCAGTTCGACGGTCGCCATCATTTCGGCCTCCGTCGTCCTGGTCTGCCTTGGCGCGATCTTTGCCGTCACGTCTCCGGAAACGCGGCGCGTGGTGCAGCCCTGATTTCCTAATTTGTCGCGCTCACAATCGGATCCATGCCGCTCTTGACGAGTTCGGCGCGGGCCGCGGGCGAGGCGAGGAATTTGATCAGCGCCTTGCCGGCGTCGGGCTCCTTGGAAACGCTGGCGATCCCGGCGGAGAATACCGTGATCTGCTGCAAGGCGTCCGGCAGCGGGCCGATGATGTCGATGCCTTGGACCGGCTTCAGCTCGCTGATCTGCTGGAAGCCGAGTTCGGCGTCGCCATGCGCCACGATCTCGCCGACCGGGGTTGCCGGAATCTTCCGGGCCTTGTCTTTCATCGCATCGACAATGCCGAGCTTGGCGAACATCTCGGTCGAGACATAGACGCCGCTGGCGCTGTCGGAATAGGCGATGGTCTTCGCCGCCAGCAGTGCGCGCTTGACCGCGTCCGCCGACGAGATGTCCGGCTTTGGCGCGCCCGACTTCACGGCCACGCCGATCGGCGACCTGACCAGGTCGACCGTCGAGTCGGCGACAACCTTGCCCTTCTTGACGAGGTCGCCGAGCGCGTAGCCGACCATGATCAGCACATCGGCCGGTTCGCCGCGTTCGAGCCGCACCGGAATCGCATTGGTGGTCGTGCCCATCGACGGCCCAAAGGCGGTCAGCACCTTGTGGCCGGTGGCGCGTTCGAATTCAGGGACCAGCGCCTTGTAGGCGGCGGTCATTCCGCCCGAGATCATCACCCGGACCTCGGCGGCGGAGGCCGCCCCCGTCAGCAGGAAGGCGCTGAGCAGGCCGAGCACGAGGGCGCGAAAAGCAATCGAAAGCCGCATGACAGATCCTCCCGGGGCGACTCTTGAGCGGTCGGCCTCGGGTGGGTTTAGCGCGGGAGAAGGAGAGGGGCTAGAGTTACGCTGTCATTCCGGGATGGTCCGAAGGACCAGACCCGGAATCTCGAGATTCCGGGTTCGATGCTGCGCATCGCCCCGGAATGACAACCAATCACGAATTCACATGCACGAAATCGCGCAGCAGCGGATAGATCTCGTTGTTCCAGCGTTTTCCCGAGAATACGCCGTAATGGCCGACGCCGGCCTGCATGTGGTGCACGCGGCGATAGGCGCGGACGCCGGTGCAGAGGTCCTGCGCGGCCAGCGTCTGGCCGATCGAGCAGATATCGTCCTTTTCGCCTTCCACCGTCATCAGACCCATGCGCTTGATTGCGGCCGGGTTCACCGGCCGTCCGCGATGCACGAGTTTGCCTTGCGGCAGCAGATGCTCCTGAAATACGTCGCGCACGGTCTCGATGTAAAACTCCGCCGGCAGGTCCATCACGGCGAAATATTCGTCGTAGAAGGTCTTGATGACGTCGGCCTTGTCCTTCTCGCCCTTGGCGAGATGATTGGCGAGATCCATGTGCTGCTTGATGTGGCGCTCGAGGTTCATCGACACGAAGGCGGTAAGCTGCACGAAGCCGGGATAGACCTGGCGGAACGCACCCTTGCACTGCAGCGGCACGTAATTGATCAGGTTCTCCTCGAACCATTTGATCGGCTTGCTCTTGGCGAAATCGTTGACCTTGGTCGGCTGAATTCGCGTATCGATCGGGCCGGCCATCAGGGTCAGCGTCGCCGGGCGGGCAGGGTGGTTGTCCTCCGACATCACGGCGGCCGCGGCCAGCGCCGAGACCGACGGCTGGCAGATTGCCACCATGTGCGAGCGCGGGCCCATCCTGTCGAGGAATGCGATCAAGTGATCGGTGTAGTCCTCAAGGCCGAACCGGCCGGCGCCGATCGGAATGTCGCGCGGATTGTGCCAGTCGGTGATGTAGACGTCGTGGTCCTGCAGCAGCGTCTTCACGGTGCCGCGCAGCAGCGTCGCGAAATGGCCGGACATCGGCGCCACCAGCAATAGTTTCGGCTGCTCCGGCGAATTTTCCTTCTTGAAGCGCAGCAGCGAGCCGAACGGCGTCGAGTAGGCGACTTCCTCGGTGATATCGATCTCCTGATTGCCGACCGGCACCTTGTCGATGCCGTAGGCCGGCCGCGCATAGGTCAGCGACGTCCGCGAGATCAGTTCGAGCGCCGAGGCAAGCCGGCCGAACGCTCTGTCGGAAACGCCTTGCGGCACCAGATTGAGATATTTCAGCGCCGCTCCGGCCCCGGTCCGCCATGGCGCCGTGAGGTCCATGTGATTCTGATAGGCCTGATACATCATCGACATCATACAATTCCGCCCCTGTCCGATCATGCCATGCAATATCGAAGCCAGAGCGGGTTCCCTACGCCCTTTAAACTGGCACGTGGCTTGCTGCGTAAAATGCTTGACGCAGGAGGTTTGGGCGGCGGCAGCCGGCAGCTCGGGCCGTGCGGAAGGCGTTTGGGTTGAGGAAAAAGCCACATGGCGAAAACCACACTGACCATCTCCAGCAAGAATTATTCGTCCTGGTCGCTGCGCGGCTGGTTGTTGACGAAGTTCTCCGGGCTTGAGTTCGAGGAGGTCGTGACCGCGCCGGACGATGCGTCGGCGCGCGCTGAAATCCTGCTGCTGTCGTCATCGATCCTGGTGCCGTGCCTGCGTCATGACGGCGCCACCGTTTGGGACACGCTGGCGATCGCGGAGTACCTCAACGAGATCAAGCCGGACGCAGGCCTGGTGCCGGCGGACCGCATCCAGCGGGCCCATTGCTGGTCGATCTGCGGAGAAATCCATTCCGGCTTCACGACGCTGCGTGCCTCGCTGCCGGTCAATCTGAAAGGCCATTTCCCGGGCTTCAAGATCTGGTCGCGGGCGCAGGCCGACATCGACCGGGTCTGCACCATCTGGCGCGAATGCTTAGGCCTGTCCGGCGGACCGTTCCTGTTCGGCGAACGCACCATGGCGGACGCGATGTATGCGCCCGTCGTCACCCGCTTCATGACCTATGACGTGAAGCTCGAGCCAAAACTTGCGGCCTACGCCCAGACCATCATGGCCATGCCGGAGATGGTGGAATGGATCGAGGCCGCCAGGGCCGAGCCAGCCGACATCGAAGAGCTCGAGGTCGAATATTAGGCAAGTCCGGCGGCGCGTTGCCCGTTTGAGGGGCGAGAGGCTCGGGCAGGCCCAGCTCAAGGCGGTACCCGAAACGACGGGACGGCCGCGGATGCCCCAGTCAGCCGCCCCCGACGGTGTCAGCCGGAATTTCCGCTTCCCGCCAGGTGTTTCGCTGCGGTTACGGCCGGCATGGTGCAAATCGCCGCAGTGCAGCGCGTTTGGCGCGGATTTCGCATGGCAAGATGCAGCCGTGAACGCGACGATGCGACGCTGCCGAAAATTTGGACGCCCAGCATGGTTGCGATCTCGCGAGCGAGAACCGTGGAGGCGTCAATGAATCAGCATTCCGTCGTGAGCAGATTCTCCCACAACGCACCGCCGTGGACGTGACGCCATGTCATCCCCGGAGGAATTAACCTTTGTCGTCGGCCGCTGGCTGTGGCCCTTTGTCGTTGTCCTGTATGTAGGGCGTCGCCTCGGGTTTTGGCCGATACCTAGCAGTGAACAACGGAGTACAGCGCTAAAGCAGTGATTCGGGCGTGGTTCGTTCCGTCGGCGTTCCGAACCTTAAGACGACGTCTGCGCGCGTCACATTTTGGCACATGGCGCGGCCCGCGTGGCCGCGCCCGACGCCCTCTCTCGGACCGAACCGGCCTCAGATCGAATGGGTGCGCGGCAGCCGCCAACCCACCACGGCGGCCTCGACCGTGCTGCCGGTCTTTTCATTGCGCCACTGACCGTCGACCCAGCGGCAGGCGAATGGAAGCTGATACGTGCCGCTGTGATCCTCGCACAGCACTTCCACCGGCTGGTCCGGCGGCGGTTCTCCAATGCCGTCGAACTGCGCCAGTCGCTTTTCACGCGTTGCCATCCAATCAATCTCCGTTGCCTGGCCTGCAAACCCGAACGTTTTGCCGCCCGGCCAAATCCATCTTCTGTAACGATCCGAAGCACAGCGCCCGAATGCGGTATCAGTGTGGTATCCCTGACGCCCGCGGCCGGCTTCATGCAATTTGCCGTGATGGAGGATTTAATGATCGCCCGGGTTTTGACGACTGCCTTTGCCGCTGCCGCGTTGTTGGCTGCAACATTTCCTGCGGCGCTTCATGCGCAGGACGTCCCCGGCATCGAAATCTGCACGGTCGAAAAGACCATGGAGCGGCGCACCAGTTGCCTGCAGAGCAACGTCGACTTCCTGCAGAAGACGATCACAAGGCTGACGCTGGACCATCAGCAGAAGATCGACGCGGCCAACCGGCAAATCGAGGGACTGAAGGGCACGGTCGTGGGCTTGCTGAAGGTCGTGGGAGATCTGCAGGCGGCGCAGAAGAAGACGGACGACGATGTGAAGAAGAAGGCTGATGCGCCGCCGGCGGCCGCAAAGGATGCAGCGCCGGCGCCGAAGTAGCGCGACTTTTGAGGTCGTCATTCCGGGATGGTCCGAAGGGCCAGACCCGGAATCTCGAGATTCCGGGTCTGGTGCT
>Ga0070679_100004370_pt1 | contig 13060 bp, 12 predicted proteins | sample KBSC63BmetaG_FD_65652 | JGI IMG/M metagenome (GOLD analysis project Ga0070679, IMG submission 65652) | Corn rhizosphere microbial communities from Kellogg Biological Station, Michigan, USA - KBS C6-3B metaG | ecosystem: Host-associated > Plants > Roots > Rhizosphere | place: USA: Michigan... | reverse complement strand
CGGGCGTGGCGCCGCGCGGGCGGGTGCCGGCCAGCGGACGGATCGTGATCTTCTGGCCCTCGCTCGTCTGCTCCTGGCGCACCAGGATTTCCGGCGAAGCTCCCACCACGTGGAAGTCGCCGAAATGGTAGTAGTACATGTACGGGCTCGGATTGAGCGAGCGCAGTGCGCGATAGAGCGACAGCGGCGACTCGGTATAGCGCTTCTTGATGCGCTGGCCCACTTGCACCTGCATGAAGTCACCTGCGGCGATCAGCTCCTTGGCGCGTTCAACCGCGCGCAAATAGTCGGCCTTGGCGAAATCGCGCTCGGCCGGGAAGGTCTGGCTTTGTTTGATGACGGGCGCGCTCACCGAATATTTGAGCTGCTCCCGAAGTTCGCGCAGCCGCTTCTTGCCATTCGCGTAGGCTTCACTTTGCCCAGGGTCGGCGTAAACGATCAGGTAGAGCTTGCCGGAGAGGTTGTCGATCACCGCGAGTTCTTCGCATTGCAGCAGCAGGATGTCGGGGCAGCCCAGCGTATCCGGCGGGCAGCTCTTCTCGAGCTTCTTTTCGATGTAGCGCACCGTGTCGTAGCCGAAGTAGCCGGCCAGTCCGCCGCAAAAACGCGGCAAGCCGGGGCGCAGCGCGACTTTGAAACGGCGCTGGTAGCGCTCGATGAAATCCAGTGGATTGCCGCGCGCGGTTTCAACCACTTCGCCATCGGTCACGATTTCAGTCAGCGCATCCGCGCCGAAGCCGCTCGCGCGCAGCAGCGTGCGCGCCGGCAGGCCGATGAAGCTGTAGCGCCCGAAACGCTCGCCGCCAACGACGGACTCCAGCAGGAAACTGTGCTTGCCCCCGCCCCGCGCGTGCGCCAGCTTCAGGTAAAGCGACAGCGGGGTTTCAAGGTCCGCGAACGCTTCCGCGATCAGCGGGATGCGATTGAAGCCTTGCAAGGCCAGGCTTTTGAATTCGAGTTCGGTGATCAAGGTGAGCCTCCACAAGCTCGGCGGCAGCGCCGCCTTCGTTTCCAACCAGGGTGCCTCGAAGCGAGGCGCGGGGCGCGGGCTGCCCCGTGCAATCAGGAACGCACGCGATGGGGCTTACGCCAGGGCCAGGCTCCCCGGCCTTGGTGACCCGTCATGTCGGTGCGGTGGATGAACATGGGCGCAAGTGTAGCAAACCGGCTCGACTTTCGACCTGCTCGCGGCGCTGTGAAAGTTCTCACAACAAAAGGAGTTGTGCCGAGCGCGGGGGGCGCAAAAAATGAGCGCTCGTCAATTGCAAGGGAGACAAGATGAAATCGATCGTGATCTGCTTGTTGACGCTGGTGCTCGGCTCCAGCGGCGTCGTGGCTTCGGCCCAGGCGGTGGTTGCCGGCGTCAAATATCCGGCCACGGCCGACCTGCACGGCGGCAAGCTGCAGCTCAATGGCGCAGGGGTGCGTTACAAGGCCGTCTTCAAGGTGTACACCGCCGGGTTGTACCTGAGCAGGAAAGCGGGCACGCCTGACGAAGTGCTGGCGGCGCCAGGAGGCAAGCGAATGAACGTCACGATGCTGCGCGACATCGACTCGTCCGAGCTCGGCAAGATGTTTTCGCGCGGAATGGAAGACAACATGGACAAGTCGCGATTTTCCAAGTTGATCCCCGGCGTGATTCGCATGAGCCAGATCTTCTCTGATGTGAAGATGCTCAAGGCCGGCGACAACTTCATGATCGATTGGGTGCCGGGCACCGGCACGGTCATCAGCATCAAAGGTGTGCCGCAGGGCGAGCCCTTCAAGGAACCGGAGTTCTACAGCGCCCTGCTCAGGCTGTGGATCGGACCGAATCCGGCCGACTGGAAACTCAAGGATGCGTTGCTGGGCCAACCGGCCTGAGTCGTGTCCTCGATCGGCCAAAAAGAAAGCCGGGGAGCCCCGGCCACTTTCAACTTGACGCAAGCTCCTCAGCGGCTCCCGCCTTGCTCAGCCCCTTGGTTTCCGGAGCCCGGGTTGCTGGGCTGGTTTGCGCCTTGATTCCCCTGATCCGTCTGGCTGCCGCGGTTCGAACCGCCGCCGCCATGGCTGGCTTGTCCGCCCTTGCGGCCGGCTTCGCGCGCCTCCTCCGAATCAAACTCATGGGCTGTGCCTTTTTGATGCGCGGCCTGCCCGCCCTTGCTGCCGGCCTGCCGGGCTTCTTCCGAGGTGAACTCGTGCGCGGTTCCCTTTTCGTGGGCGGCCCTTCCACCCTGGCTCGCGATTTCGCGCTGGCGTTGTGGATCCATGGAGGCGAAGCCGCGGCCAGACCTGCCGCGCGAGCTTTCGGCCTGATCGCCGCCGCCCAGCTTGCCTTGGTTACTCGATGCCATGGTGAATCTCCTGATACTGCAATTCCGATGTATAGATGTGCCGCCACTTCACTTGTGAGCGGCCACGGAATGTATTTGGGAGCATGCAGGCACAAGCGGAAGTCAGCGCGGAAGGCAAGGCCGCGTAGGAGCTTGCTTATGTCGCGCGTTTTGCCCGACGACACACCGCGTGCGGGCCCTGCGCAGATCAGGCAGGCACGGCTTCAATATTCGGCCGGGCCCAGTGCCGATGCCTCGCGATCGCGCCGATAAAGTCCTGCGCGAGCTGGGCGCGTGCCGGCGGATCGTTCTTGCCGATCACGACGCCAGGCGCTGAAGCTCCCGCCTCGCCGGCGCCAAGGCCCACGGTTCGAAGCAGCTGCGCGCCTTCGCCGATCACGCAGATGGCCTTGCAGTGCTTGTACGCCTCCAGCACGAAATGCACCGCGTCGCCATTGCGCGCAAGCCCCTGCGCGTTCGCCGCGCCGCCCGGCACCAGGACGGCGTCGAACATGACCGAGGGCATCGTGGCGAAGGTGTGATCGACCGCCAGCTGCTGCCCGGAGGAAGTCGCCACACACCCGAGGTGATCCGAGATGATCCGGCTGGTCGCGCCCGCGTCGTGCAAGGCCTGCTGGATGGCTCTGAGTGCGCCGACCTCCACGCCGTTAGCGACCAGCACCGCGACCCGTCTTGTCGCTATGCCGCCCGCGCTCCCATCCATGCTCAGGGCCGGCGATGTTTCAAGCGGCAATTTGCCGCGTGCATCGCGAAACCCCGCGCGGCCGGCGGCAGCCTTGGCATCGGGCGCCGCAATGCCCAGCGGCTCGGCCACCTTGCGCGCCAGCTTGGCGTCGACATGCGCCAGGTTGTCGACCACGCGTTGGCGAACCGCCTTGAGCTCGACTTTCGACAACTCGAACTGGAATGCGGAAATGATGTGATCTTTTTCCGCAGGGCTTTGGCTGTTCCAGAAGAACGAAGCCTGGCTGAAGTGATCGTCGAAGCTGGGGCTGCGGCGGCGGATCTTGGGCGACTCCAGCGCTTCGCCAAAACTCTGGAAGCCTTGCTGGCCCCCATCGACGCGGAACTCCGCACCGGTGGCCAGCGAATTGGGTTCGTAGGCGGCCTGCCCTTTGTTCACGAGCATGCGATGCATGCCGTCGCGCTGGAAGTTATGGAAGGGGCACACGCCGCGGTTGATCGGCAGCTCGTGGAAGTTCGGGCCCCCCAGCCGCGACAGCTGCGTGTCCGTGTATGAAAACAGCCGGCCTTGCAGCAAGGGGTCGTCGGTGAAATCGATGCCGGGAACAACGTGACCCGGATGGAAAGCCACCTGCTCTGTTTCGGCGAAAAAGTTTTCCGGATTGCGATTGAGCACCAGCTTGCCGGCCACCAGCACCGGCACCAGCTCTTCCGGGATCAGCTTGGTCGGATCGAGCAGGTCAAAGCCCAGCGATTGCGCCCTGTCCTCGGGAATCAGCTGCACGCCCAGTTCCCATTCGGGGAAATTGCCCTGCGCGATCGACTCCCAAAGGTCGCGCCGGTGGAAGTCGGGGTCCTTGCCGGCGATCTTCTGGGCTTCGTCCCAGACCAGCGAGTGCTTGCCCAGCTTGGGCTTCCAGTGGAACTTGACGAAATGCGCGTCCCCCTTGGCATTGATCAGGCGGAAGGTGTGAACGCCGAAGCCTTCCATCATCCGGTAGCTGCGCGGAATCGAGCGGTCCGACATCACCCACATCAGCATGTGCGTGGTCTCGGGCATCAGCGAAACGAAATCCCAGAAGGTGTCGTGAGCACTGGCGGCTTGCGGCATTTCATGGTGCGGCTCGGGTTTGAGCGCGTGGACCAGGTCGGGAAACTTCATCGCGTCCTGCACGAAGAACACCGGGATGTTGTTGCCCACCAGGTCGTAGTTGCCCTCGCGCGTATAGAACTTCACCGCGAAGCCGCGCACGTCGCGCACCGTGTCGGCCGAACCGCGCGAGCCCGCGACGGTGGAAAAGCGCACGAACACCGGCGTGCGGCTGCCTGCTTCCTGCAGGAAATCCGCGCGCGTGTATTCCACCATCGACTTGCTAAGCTCGAAATAGCCGTGGGCCCCGGCGCCGCGGGCGTGCACCACGCGCTCCGGAATGCGCTCGTGATCGAAGTGCGTGATCTTCTCGCGCAGGATGAAGTCTTCCAGCAGCGTCGGGCCGCGCACGCCGGCCTTCAGGGAATTGTGGTTGTCAGGAACGGGCAGCCCCTGATTGGTGGTGAGCAGGTTCTCCGGTCCTTGGCTGAACGACTCCAACTGCTTTTGCTTGGCCGCGGCGCCTTCGCTCGCCTTGGACTTGCGTTGCGCATCCTGCTTGGACTGTGCCATCGACAAAGAACTCCTGTGGCCGGAATCAACAAAGGGTGCGCGCGCCACAGGCGCTACGGCTGCGAGGGCAGGGCGGCTCTAGCTCGCGTCAAGTTCGAAAGTGGCATCCAGGATGTTGGCAATCGCGGCCAAGGCGATGGCGCCCGCCGTGCCGGCAGCGCACCAGACCAGCCATTCCGGCATTCCAGCAAACAGGTCCATGTCGTCTCCTTCGCGAATGGGCTACCACTCCCGACTTGAGGATAAGCAAGCTCATGCAGACAACCCGTAGTTAGGCGGCGGGCGCGTTTGTCGGCGGGCAAAGCATTTGCCGGTAGGACGTTTCCCACAGAGCCACACTGATCAGTTGACTCTTCCTACGTGGTGCGCGACGGGCGTCCTACTGTTGGGAAACGCTTGGCGCTTCAACATGGACGCAATAGCCATATCGAGAGGCGATCATGCACAACCGAATGCCCAGCCGGCGCCGGCGGACACCGGACAGCGGACCCAGCCCCCAGGGAAACACGGTGCCCGTCCAGGGGGAAACCCAGCAGCGGTCGCCGCGACTGCCGCACGAGCGCGACGAATCCGCCGACAGCCAGGCCGCGGGCGAAGCGTCGGGCAAGCGCATCGGCGAGAGGGCGCGCGAGGACCTGGAACAAGGGCAGGTGGACACCGACAAAGGTCCGGCGCTGGATGCGACTTACGACAAGCTGCGCGAAGGCACGCGCAATCCGCAAAAGAAGTTCAGGCCTTGAGCGCCGCGCGCATGGCGTCGATCACGCGTTTGTAATCGGGTTGGCCGAAGATGGCGCTGCCCGCGACGAACGTATCGGCGCCGGCTGCCGCGATGCGTGCGATGTTGTCGCACTTGATCCCGCCGTCGACTTCCAGCCGGACATCCTTGCCGCAGGCATCGATGCGTTTTCTGGCCTCTTCGATCTTGCGCAGCGCGGAATCGATGAACCCTTGGCCGCCGAAGCCCGGATTGACGCTCATGATCAAGATGAGGTCGATGTCCTCGATCAACCAGTCCAGCACATCCAGCGGCAACGCCGGATTGAACACGAGGCCCGCCTTGCAGCCGCCGGCCTTGATCGCCTGCACGCTGCGATGCGCGTGCGCCGACGCATCAGGATGGAAGCTGATGTAATCTGCGCCCGCCTGCGCGAACGCTTGCGCGAGCGCGTCGACTGGCTGCACCATCAAGTGCACGTCAATCGGCACCGCGCGGCCGTCGGCGGTCCTGGCATGCGGCTTCAAGGCCGAGCACACCATCGGACCGAAGGTGAGGTTGGGCACGTAATGGTTGTCCATCACGTCGAAATGAATCCAGTCCGCTCCGGCCGCGATCACCTGCTTCACCTCCTCGCCCAGGCGGGCGAAGTCCGCGGAAAGGATCGACGGGGCGATGCGCTTGGTCTTGCTCATGCATGGATTCTCGCAAATCCGCAATTCGAAACCGAAAGGGTAGGATTGCCGCCATGGCCAAGTACCAGTTTCGGGTCGAAGTGGAGCCGCAATACCTGCCCGAGCAGTCGGCGCCGGAGCAAAGCGTCTTCAGCTTCGCCTACACCATCACGATCACCAATGTGGGTGAGGTGCCGGCGCAATTGATTTCACGTCACTGGATCATCGCCAACGCGGCCGGTGAAGTGGAAGAGGTCAAGGGTCTCGGCGTGGTGGGCCACCAGCCGCTGCTCAAACCCGGCGAGGCGTTCCAATACACCAGCGGTTGCCGGCTGCGCACTCCCAGCGGGACGATGCAAGGCAGTTATTTCTGCGTGGCCGAGGATGGCGAGCGCTTCGACGTGGAGATCGCGCCCTTCATCCTGGATGACGGCGCCAGCCGCATACTGCATTGAACGAGCTCATGGCCATCTGGGCCGATTGGCTCAGGCCCTCGGCAGGCTTGCCGACCGTGCAATGGGCGATCCTGCTCGCGGTCGCCTCCGCCGCGGGCCATTTGCTGCAGCGGCACACGGGCCTGCCGAAGGTGGTTGGATATTCGATGATCGGCGCCGTCGCCGGCCTCGGCGGATTTTCGGGCGGCGCGTGGCCGCTGCAGGGGATCGCGCTGTTCCTGCTGGAGTTGGGCGTTTCGGTGGTGCTGTTCGAAGCCGGCGGGCGTATCGCCTTGCGCTGGTTCCGCTACAACCCCATGGTGCTGCTGCAAAGCCTGCTGGAGTCCACGCTGAGCGCGCTGTTCGTGTACTACACCTTGCGCTGGCTCGGCGTGCAGCCTCCGGTCGCGGAAGCCGTGGGCCTGGTGGCGATGGTGGCGTCGCCGGCGGTGTTGAGCCGCGTGGTGATGGATACGCACGCGTCGGGACCGGTGACGGAGCGCGCGATGGTGCTGTCCACCTTGAGCACGCTGTATGCGCTGACGCTGGTGAGCGCACGTACCGGCGTCATGCATCGGCCGCAGACCAACCTGGGCGAAACCCTCTTCCCGGTGGCCGTGGTGCTGGGTGTTTCCTTTGTCGTCGGCGCTCTGCTCGCGCTGGTGCTGCGAATGGCGCTGCGCCTGATGAGCCCCACCAGCGAGAACACGTCGATGCTGCTGATCGCGCTGATCATGGCCGCGACGGCGATCGCCGCGCACCTGGGAGGATCAGCGCCGCTGGCCGCGTTGCTCGGGGGCATGTTACTCAAGCAACTCAACCCGCGGCCCTGGGCCTGGCCGCGGCAACTGGGCACCGCGGCGTCGATGCTCACCATGCTCATGTTCGTGCTGGTGTCGGTGGTTGCAGCCAAGGCGCAATGGAATCCGGCGGTGGCCGGACTGGTTGCGGCGCTGGTGCTGGCGCGGGGCCTGGGCAAGATCACGGGCGTCTCGGCGGCCAACTGGGGCAGCGGCACCAGCTGGGGCCAGGCGTTCTGGGTCGGCTGTGCGATGTCGCCGATGTCGTCGGTCGCCTTGTTGCTGGTGTCGGAGTTCGTCGCCTCGTCGCTGACGCTGGGGCCACGCATCGCCAGCATCGCGTTGCCGGCCATCCTGCTGATGGAAGTGCTGGGTGCCATCATCGCCACGTTCGCGATCTACCGCGCAGGCGAGAGTTCCGAACCCTCGCTGTCCGAAGGCGCGGCCAACGCACAGCCGGGAGAAGTGCGTGGATAAGAAGGTGCAGCTTGCGCCGGCCGCTCCGGCGGAGCCGATCAGCCTGGAGCCCTTCCGCGACTCGGCCGCGCTGTCGCTGGGGGTCGAGCTGGAGCTGCAGCTGGTGAACACGCACGACTACGACCTCGCGCCGTACTCCGACGAGATGCTGCGCCTGATGTCGCGTTTCGAGCTGCCCGGATCGGTGGTCCCCGAGATGACCTCGAGCATGATCGAAATCTCCACCGGCATCTGCCCGTCGCCCACCCAGGTGCAGGCCGAGCTCTCGGAAATCCGCAACGCGCTGGTCAACTGCGCCGACAAGCTCAACATCGCGGTGGTGGGTGGCGGCACGCATCCGTTCCAGCAGTGGCACGAGCAGCGCATCTACGACCGGCCGCGGTTTCGCGAGCTGTCGGAGTTGTACGGCTATCTGTCCAAGCAGTTCACGATCTTCGGGCAGCACGTGCACGTAGGCTGCCCCGACGCCGACTGCGCCCTGCTGATGCTGCATCGCATGTCGCGCTACATTCCGCACTTCATCGCGCTGTCCGCATCGTCGCCGTTCGTGCAAGGCCAGGACACGCAGTTCGAGTCCGCGCGGCTGAACTCGGTGTTCGCCTTTCCGATGTCCGGGCGCGCTCCATTCACGCTGAGCTGGGATGAATTCGGCAAGTTCTTCGAGAAGACCACGCGCACCGGCGTGGTCAAGAGCATGAAGGATTTCTACTGGGACATCCGGCCCAAACCCGAATACGGCACGATTGAAATCCGCGTGTTCGACGCGCCGCTGACGATCGAGCGCGCCGTCGCGCTGGCGGGTTTCGTGCAATCGCTGGCGTCCTGGTTCTTGAGCGAGCAGCCGTTCATGCCGCAAGAGGACGACTACATGGTCTATACGTATAACCGCTTCCAGGCTTGCCGCTTCGGCCTCGACGCGCTCTACGTGGACCCGCCCACCGGCCGGCACATGCCGCTGCGCGACCACATCATGCAGACCTTGCGCCAGGTCGGCGATCACGCCCGCCAGCTGGGTGCGGGTGAAGGCGTGCAGCTGCTCAGCGAAGACGCCGAGCTGGGCACCAACGACGCGCGCTGGCTGCGCGCCAAGCAGGCGCGCGAGCGATTGCTGGCGGAAGTGGTGCGGCAAGGGGCGCAGCGGTTCCGCGGCGATTCCTAGCATCGTGCCCCGATGGCGCGACAATCACCGGATGGGTGAATTCGAGCTGATCGAGCACTTCTTCAGGCGGCCGACGCGGCGCAACGCGCTGGGGGTGGGAGACGATTGCGCGCTGCTTGCGCCCGCGCCGGGAATGCAGCTGGCCGTTTCCTGCGACATGTTGCTGGAAGGGCGGCACTTCCTGCCCACCGTCGATCCGTTCAAACTGGGCCACAAGGCCTTGGCGGTCAACTTGAGTGACTTGGCGGCGTGCGGAGCCAAGCCGCTGGCCTTCACGTTGGCACTGGCACTGCCTGAAGCGGATGAAACATGGCTCGAGCCATTTTCGCGCGGGCTGTTCGCGCTGGCTGACGAACACGGCTGCGAGTTGGTGGGCGGCGACACCACGCGCGGTCCGCTCAACATCTGCATCACGATATTCGGCGAAGTGCCGCCGGGGGCGGCCTTGCTGCGCTCCGGCGCGCGCGCGGGCGACGACATCTACGTCAGCGGAACCTTGGGCGACGCGCGGCTGGCGCTCGAAGTATTTCGCGGCACTGCGTCGGCGTCACCCCAGGTGTTCGAGGCAGCGCGCGCGCGCATGGAGCAGCCCACGCCTCGGGTGGCGCTCGGCCAGGCGCTGCGGCACGTGGCGAGTTCCGCCATCGACATCAGCGATGGATTGCTCGGAGACTTGGGACATATCCTGCGCGCTTCCGGAGTTGGCGCGGCTATCGATACGGCCGTCGCGAGCAGCCTGATGCAAGCGGACCTTGGCCTGGACGACGAACAGAAACTGGAATATGTGCTGGCCGGCGGCGACGACTATGAGCTGGCGTTCACCGCGGCGGTCTCGCAGCGCGATGCGGTGCGGGCGGCGGCCGAAGCGGCGCTCACGCCAGTGACGCGCATCGGACGCGTCGAAGCGCAGCAGGGGCTGCGACTGCTGGATGCGCAGGGGCGCGCGATCGAACGGCACTACGTATCGTTCGATCATTTCGCTTGACCCCATGATGAATCGATTCCTGCGCCTTGCGCTGGCAACGGTGCTGGCGGCCACGGCGTGCTGCCTTCACGCCGCCGATTTTCAGGGCACGGTGACTCACGTGACGGACGGCGATTCGATCTGGGTGCGCCCCGCGGGCGGCGGAGCGCCGCGCGAATTGCGGGTGCAGGGAATCGACGCTCCTGAAATCTGCCAGGCATGGGGCCGTGAAGCACGGGATGCGCTCGCGGCGCAGGTGTTGCACCGGCAGGTGCGAGTCGTCAGCCGTGGCCGCGACACCTACCGCCGCACGCTTGCGCGCGTGAGTTACGGCGGGCAGGACATGGGCGCATGGATGGTGAGCCACGGCCATGCGTGGTCGTACCAGTTTCGCCGCGACAGCGGCCCTTACTCACAGCAGCAGGCGCAAGCCATGCAAGCCAGGCTCGGCCTCTGGCGTGCCAATTCGCCGATGGCGCCACGTGATTTTCGAAAGCGCCATGGCGGCTGCAAGTGAGCGCTGCGCTCGCGGCAGCTGAGCTTCCGATAGTGGTTGCACGATTTTCGATTTACGATCCGGCGATTCGAGCTGGATGCAACAACCCTGGAGACACTCTCGATGCTTCGTTTCAGCCGCGCTCTGGGCGCACTTGCGGCCGCTGCCTTTTTGCTCACTGCGCAGGCGCAGTCGCCGGCGGCCCCTTACCCCACCAAGCCGATCCACATCATCGTCACTTTCCCGCCGGGCGGCAGCTCCGATGCGATCGTGCGCATGTTGGTACCGCGCCTGAACGAGAAGCTGGGTCAGCCCGTCGTGGTGGACAACCGTCCCGGCGCGGGCGGCAACATCGGGCTGGCGCTGGTGGCCAAGGCGCCGCCGGACGGCTACACGCTCGGGTTGGGCGCGGCCGGCGCGCTGTCCGCGAATGTCAGTTTGTATGCGCAGATGCCGTTCGACCCGATCAAGGATTTCACGCCGGTCAGCATGCTGGCCGCGATTCCCTTCGTCATCATCGGCCACCCTTCGGTCAACGCCAAGACACAGCGGGAGTTGATCGCGCTGGCCAAGTCCGAACCGGGCAAGCTGTCGATCGGGCACGGCGGCAACGGCACGGCCATGCACCTGACTGCGCAACTGTTCGAGCAGATGGCCGACATCAAATTGGTTGACGTACCGTACAGGGGTTCAGGCCCGGCGACGGTCGATGTCCTGGCGGGCCAGGTGCCGCTGGCCGTGGTGGACCTGCCCTCGGCGCTGCAGCAGATCAAGGCCGGGAAATTGACGGCCTATGCCGTGACCAGCCCGCATCGATTGCCCACGCTGCCCGACGTGCCGACAGTGGCCGAGCAAGGGTTGACCGGCTACGACTCCACAGGCTGGTTCGGCGTGGTCGCTCCGGCCGGCACGCCCGCGGCCATCGTCGAGCGGCTTAACGCGGAGATCACCGCGGCGCTGAACGACGAGGACATCAAGGCCCGCATGCGCAATCTCGGCGTCGAGCCCGCGCCCAGCACGCCCGCCGAGTTCGAGGCCTACATCAAATCCGAAACGCAAAAATGGGGCAAGGTCATCAAGGCAGCCGGCATCAAGATCGAGTGATGCGACGATGAACGCAAGCATCGACACTGAGGTTCTCGTCGCCGGCGCGGGTCCGGTGGGTTTGACATTGGCGATGGACCTCGCCTCGCGCGGCATTCGCGTGACGATCGCGGAGCTGCGGCGCTATGCCGAGCCGCCCAACGTGAAGTGCAACCACGTCGCGGCACGCACGATGGAGATCTTTCGCCGGCTGGGTGTCGCGCAAAAATTGCGTGACGCCGGCTTGCCGGCGGACTACCCGAACGACGTCGTCTTCCGCACCAACGCGTGCGGCCTCGAGCTGACGCGCATTCGGATTCCATGCCGGCGCGATCGCTACACGGCCACGCAAGGGCCGGATACCTGGTGGCCCACGCCCGAGCCGCCCCATCGCATCAACCAGCTGTTCCTCGAACCCTTGCTGCTGGAACACACGGCGGCACTTGCGCAGGTGAAGCTGCTCAATCGCACGCAGCTCGTGTCCTTCGAGCAAGAACCTGGCGGCGTCAGCGCACTGCTGCGCGATCTCGACACCGGCAGCGAGCGCCCGATTCACGCGCGATTTCTCGTCGGCTGCGATGGCGGCGCATCGACCGTGCGCAAGCAGATGGGCGCCAAGCTCGAAGGCACGGCGGTGATCCAGCGCGTGCAATCGACGTACGTGCGCGCACCGCAACTCAAGGCGATGCTCCCCGGCGAACCGGCCTGGTCGTATTACTCGTATAACCCGCGCCGTTGCGGATCGATGTTTGCCATCGACGGCCACGAGACCTGGCTGGTCCACAACCACCTCAACCCCGACGAACCGGAGTTCGATTCGGTGGATCGCGATTGGGCGATCCGCAACATCATGGGCGTGGGCCCCGATTTTGACTACGAGGTGATCAGCAAGGAGGACTGGGTCGCCCGCCGGCTGGTGGCGAACCGGTTTCGCGATCGCAGCGTGTTCCTTGCCGGCGATGCCGCGCACCTGTGGGTTCCGTATGCCGGCTATGGGATGAATGCGGGCATCGCCGATGCGGTGAACCTCTCGTGGCTTCTGGCGGCGCGGCTTCAGGGCTGGGGCGACGAGCAAATCCTGGATGCGTATCAAGCCGAGCGCCAGCCGATCACCGAGCAGGTTTCGCACTTCGCGATGGATCATGCGCAGAAGATGATCAAGGCACGACGGGCGGTGCCGCCGGACATCGAAGTGCCCGGTCCGCAAGGCGATGCAGTGCGCGCGGAATTCGGCCGCGAAGCCTACGACCTGAACGTGCAGCAGTTCTGTTGCGCCGGCCTGAACTTCGGCTACTTCTATACCGGCTCGCCGATCCTGGCCCACGATGACGGCGAACCGCCTCCGCCGTACACGATGGGCGGGTTCACCGAATCCACTGCGCCGGGTTGCCGCGCGCCGCATTTCTGGCTGGCCGACGGCCGCTCGCTGTACGACGGCTTCGGCCCGGGCTACACATTGCTTCGTTTCGATTCGCGCGCCGATGTGGGTGCCTTGATGGCGGCAGCCCAGGAACGCAAGGTGCCGCTGGCGTTATTGGACGTGCGATCGCGCGGCGAGATCCCCGGCGCATACAA
>Ga0070679_100004369_pt1 | contig 13060 bp, 15 predicted proteins | sample KBSC63BmetaG_FD_65652 | JGI IMG/M metagenome (GOLD analysis project Ga0070679, IMG submission 65652) | Corn rhizosphere microbial communities from Kellogg Biological Station, Michigan, USA - KBS C6-3B metaG | ecosystem: Host-associated > Plants > Roots > Rhizosphere | place: USA: Michigan... | reverse complement strand
GCGCTTGAATTAGCTGTGACGGCTGCATTCCTTGCCGCAAATGGGGAGGATGATGCTTGGGATGAGGTGGCCGAGCGCAAAAGCGCGAAAGCCACGCCGGAAATGATGTCGAAGGCTAGATCCCTTTACGCGGATTTTCGGAAGATTGATGTTTTAGGACGGTTGCCGTCTATTTAGGCGTCCGTCCAATCAAATCCGCAATTCCTCCCTGGGTCCGTTCGTCGCCATCCAAAGTGCGATGGCGACGGTCAACACCAAGTCGTCATGAGCGCCAATGCGCGCGGCATAGGTCGTGCGGCCCGCCTCTGAAATCTTCGGTTTGAAATCTTTCAATTCCTCTTTCGGGGCTTCCGCATCATTCGCCGCGGCTGCGATACGGAGTTTGCCCGAATGCGAGCACGCTTCAAGGGTTGGGATCGACAGCGCTTTCGGCACGTGCCAGGGATCTGCCGCCGTGCTGGTCACTTCCAATCCCGATGTGAGTAATATCAGACAGTTATCGGATATTCTTTACGCGATCCGGCGGTGCCAGGTTCACGCCGCTGTGATCACGTGTTACCTGCAGCGGGCCCGCTGCCTCATTCTGGCCACGCGCGCCTTTTTAAAGCCTGAGGCGGATTTGACCCCGCTTGTTTTCGCCGCTGGACGACCTGCTCGTCCGATCTGAGGCGGCCTCTCCGGATCGCGATCAGCGATCTTCCTCAACAGCACCTAAGGAAATCAGTAATGCGTAAGATCGTGGCTGCAACGGCATTGCTTTGCGTGTTTGCAACGACCGCCGAAGCCCGAACACATCACCGCTCCTATGCTCATTCCGGACGTCCAGCCGCATGGTGTGGCTGGTACATGCGGACACAGGTAGGCGCCGATCCCGGTCCCCAATACAACCTTGCACGATCGTGGGCTCGCTATGGCTCGAATGCAGGCGGGCCGTCGGTGGGAGCGATCGTCGTCTGGCCTCACCACGTCGGTAAGATCGTGGGTCAGGAAAACGGCCAGTGGATCGTGCAGAGCGGCAATGACGGCCGCGGGGTTCGGACGCGCGCCCGTTCTTTGGCGGGGGCGATCGCGTTCAGGAATGCCTACGCAGCGTTTTGACATGAAGGCAAAGAGCCTCGCCGAACCAAGGTGAGGTTCTTGCATGAAATAGTTTTGTTCGCTGATTGAAAATCACACTGGGAGCTTTTTGATGCGCGGTTTCTTGGCGGCGATGCTGGTGCTCACGGCGCTTCCGATGCCGGGGGCCGAAGCCAAAGATCAGCCAGGCATGCTGCGCCGGTGTCCTGCACCGTCGTTCGCTTCTACGTTGCCCGGTATTCGGCTTCGGCGGCGGAGGGCTGGGCGCGTAGCCATGGAGCAACCGAGGCCGAAATCGAGGCTGCCCGGCGTTGCCTGACGAACGCCCCGACGCAAACGGTTGCCGCGCGCCAGTGAGACTCGATTGTTGCTCGTTCGCGATCGGATGATTTTTCCCGATGCCGTCAGCCGGATAATGCAGAAGCAGGAAGCGCGATCACGACATCCGCGCAACGGCGCCGATTCAGCCTTTCCCTAGATTCCCAACACCCACACTGCGAGGATGGTGGCAATCACGGCCAATCCGCTGATGGTCCATCCCGTGACATAGGCCGGGCCATTCGCCTCGGGCCTGTCGACCATGGTGTCATGCCATTGGTGGTTCATCTGAGCCTCCTCAAAAGCTCTGCCTCCTTGTGGATTAGGCGCAGGCCTGCGGCAAAAGGTTCAGCCATTATTTCGCCTGCCGGCTGCGGCGGCCTTTCTGGCCGTGCTAGCGTGGGCCCGGCCGATCAGGATTGCCGCCCGAGAGCGGAACGGATCAGGCTCCGCGAGATGAAACAAAGAAGGCTAACCCCATGAAAACACGTCCGACCGGCGTCATACCGCCGATGACCACGCCGTTCCGCAAAGATGGCGAGATCGATCTCCAGCAGGTGGCGCCGCAGGTCGAGTGGCTGATCGGCGCCGGCGCCCATGGCATGGCGGCCGGCGGGTCGACCGGCGAGGGCCATACGCTGGACCACGAGGAATATCGCGACCTGATGGCCGCGACCGCGGACGCCGCCAAGGGGCGCGTGCCCGTGATCGCCGGCATCATCGTCGATTCCACCCGCGACGCGATCCGGCGCGGCAAGCTGGTGCGCGACATGGCGGGCGTAGCCGCGCTGCAGGTGACGCCGGTGCACTATCTGTTCAAGCCGGACGATGAGGCGATGGTCAGCCATTTCCGCCGCATGGCCGATGAAACCGGCATGCCCATCATCATCTATAACGTCGTGCCCTGGTCCTATCTCTCGCCGGCGCTGCTCACGCGCATCATGAACGAGGTGCCGCTGGTAGTCGGCGTCAAGCAGAGCGCGGGCGACCTGAAGCTGTTCGCCGATCTCATGATGATGGCGCCGGACAAACTGATCTACAGCGCGGTCGATGCGTTAATGTACCCGTCCTATGCGCTCGGCGCGCATGGCTCGATCGCCGCGATCCTGAGCGCCGCGCCGCATGCCTCTGTGGCGCTGTGGGACGCCGTGAAGAAGGGCGATCACGCCCTCGCTCTCGACCTGCACAAGAAGCTGCTCACGCTCTGGAACGCCATCGTCTCCGACAATCTGCCGGCCTGCACCCGCCATGCGCAGACATTGCAGGGTCTGCCAAAATCCTTCTCGCGCGCGCCGATGCCGGAGGCGTCGTCTGCGCAACAGGCCGCGATCGCAAAGGCGCTGGAAGGGTTGGGCGCGCTCGGCGGCAAGCGCGTCGAGGCCGCGGAATAGGGCCAAGCTCTCTCGGTTCGTCATGCCCGGCCTTGGGCGGACAAGCCCGGCCGTGACGAAAGAAGGGAAATGACCAGGGTTGCCTGCATCGGCGAGTGCATGATCGAGCTGAAGCAGGCTCCGGGCGGCCTCTATTCGCGCGGCTTCGGCGGCGACACGCTCAACACCGCGGTCTATCTCGCGAGGCTTGGCGTCACCGTCGACTACGTCACCGCGCTCGGAGATGATCCCCTGAGCGCCGAGATGATCGCGGGCTGGCAGGCCGAGGGCGTCGGCACGGCAAAGGTCGCGCGACTGCCGGGCAAGCTTCCCGGCCTCTATCTGATCATGACCGACGCCAACGGCGAGCGCCGTTTCTTCCACTGGCGCGAAAGTGCTGCGGCGCGCGACCTGCTCGATTTGCCCGACACCGAAAGCCTTCTGCAATCGCTGTCCAGCTATGACCTCGTCTATCTCTCGGCGATCACGCTCTCGATCTTTACCGAAAGCGCACGAGGGCGCTTGCTGGCGGCGCTGCGAGAAGCACGCGCCCGCGGCACGCGCATTGCCTTCGACACCAATTTTCGCGCCCGCGGCTGGCCCGATCTCGACATCGCGCGTCGTGTCTTCCGGGAAGCCTTCGAGACATCGGATATCGCGCTCGCCTCGACCGAGGATCTGCTGCCGCTTTACGCGGGCGAAAGCACGGATGGCCTGCTCGCGAAGATCCCGACTGGCGAGGCCGTGCTGAAGCTCGCCGAGCCCGTCAGCATCGTCCGCGTCGAAGGCGCCTCGCAGCGCATCGAGGCGGCGCCGGTGACCGCGCCCGTCGTGGACACCACCGCAGCCGGTGATAGCTTTGCGGCGGCCTATCTCGCTTCCAGGCTGGCGGGCGCCGCCCCGTTGGAGGCCGCGCGCGCCGGTCATTGTCTTGCCGGTGTCGTGGTGTGCCATCCCGGTGCCATCATTCCGCGGTCTGCCATGCCGGCAACGACCAACAAGGCTTCGTCATGAGTGTCTCGAAACAGGAAAAGTTGACCGCACTGTTCAAATCCGCGCGCGTAGTGCCCGTGCTCACCATCAACAGGCTCGAGGACGCCGTGCCGCTGGCGCGCGCGCTGGTGTCGGGCGGCGTGCGCATGCTGGAAGTGACCTTGCGGACGCCGGTCGCGATCGAGGCGGCGAAAGCGATGATCGCCAATGTGCCCGACGCCATCGTTGGCATCGGCACCATCCTCAACGCCGACGATCTCGCCCGCGCCGAAGAACTCGGCGCCAAATTCGGCATCAGCCCGGGCGCCACGCCGGAGCTGCTGAAGGCCGCTGCCGCAAGCAGGCTGCCATTCGCGCCGGGGATCGCGACCGCCTCCGAGCTGATGCAGGCGCTGGCGCACGGCTTTACGACAATGAAATTCTTTCCGGCCGAGCAGGCTGGCGGTATCAAGGCCCTGCGGGCGCTGGCAGGTCCGTTCCCGCATGTGCGGTTCTGCCCGACCGGCGGTATCGGCGAGACCAACGCGCCCATGTGGCTGGCCGAGCCCAATGTGGTCGCGGTCGGCGGCTCCTGGCTGTGCCAGGCCGTGGACATCAAGTCCGGCAATTGGTCGGGCATAACCGCCATGTGCGAGCGGTCGGTCAAGTCGGCGAAAGCGGCGTGAAGTCCTGTCCCCGATGGGCTAGAACGGACGTCAGAACGGATTCAGGGAGAACCACCATGACTGCCAGCATCGTTGGATGGGCGCATACGCCCTTCGGAAAATTCGACGCCGAGACCGTGGAAGGCCTCGTGGTCAAGGTCGCCAACGAGGCGCTGGCGGATGCCGGCATTGCCGCCAGCGATGTCGACGAGATCGTGCTCGGCCATTTCAACGCCGGTTTCTCGCCGCAGGACTTTACGGCGTCGCTGGTGCTGCAGGCCGACCCGCATTTGCGCTTCAAGCCCGCGACCCGCGTCGAGAACGCCTGCGCCACGGGTTCGGCCGCCGTGCACCAGGGCATCCGCGCCATCGCCGCCGGCGCGGCAAGGGTCGTGCTTGTCGTCGGCGTCGAGCAGATGACGCGCACCCCGAGCGCAGAGATCGGCAAGTATCTTCTGAAGGCATCCTATCTGCCGGAAGACGGCGACACCGTCGGCGGCTTCGCCGGCGTGTTCGGCAAGATCGCGCAGGGCTATTTCCAGAAATATGGCGACCAGTCCGATGCGCTGGCGATGATCGCGGCCAAGAATCACAAGAACGGCGTCGCCAACCCCTATGCGCAGATGCGCAAGGACTTCGGCTTCGACTTCTGCCGATCCGAGAGCGAGAAGAATCCCTACGTTGCCGGTCCCCTGAAGCGCACCGACTGCTCGCTCGTCTCCGATGGCGCCGCCGCGCTGGTGCTGGCCGATGCCGAGACCGCGAAGACCATGGGCAAGGCGATCAACATCCGCGCCACCGCGCATGCGCAGGATTTCCTGCCGATGAGCAAGCGCGACATCCTGCAGTTCGAGGGCTGCACGGTGGCCTGGCAGCGCGCGCTGGAGAAGGCGGGCGTTGCGCTCACCGATCTCAGCTTTGTCGAAACCCATGACTGCTTCACCGTCGCCGAGCTGATCGAGTACGAAGCGATGGGCCTGACGCCGAAGGGGCAGGGCGCGCGCGCCATCAAGGAGGGCTGGACCCAGAAGGACGGCAAGCTGCCGGTTAATCCGTCCGGCGGGCTGAAGGCCAAGGGTCACCCGATCGGTGCGACCGGCGTCTCCATGCATGTGATGACGGCGATGCAGCTTGCGGGCCAGGCGCCCGAGGGCATGCAGCTCAAGAACGCCACGCTCGGCGGCATCTTCAACATGGGCGGCGCCGCGGTCGCGAATTACGTCTCGATCCTGGAGCCGTCGAAGTAGTTCGCGTAGAATGCGTAGGGTGGGCAAAGGCGCATTAGCGCCGTGCCCACCGCGCATCCGCAATCTCTAATCCAAATGGTGGGCACGCGGAGCCTGTCATCGGGCGACGCTTCGCGCCGACCCGTTGGCTTTGCCCACCCTACAAATTTCGACGCATCTCACGCCGCCCGCACCATCGCCGGCGCGGCGCCCTTGCCCCGCACTTCCGCCTCCTCGAATTCGGCGGCGGCAATCGCCCGCTCCAGTGCGGCGCGCAGCTCCTTCGCGGTCTCCAGCGTCAGCTCCACCCCGGCGCGCGCGCCGGGCTCGAGTGCGCTGTTGATGAAATCGAGCGTGATGACATCGCCGAGATTGGCGTGGCGGGCGTGGTCGTAGGCGACCACGGCGCGCGAGAGCGGAAACCATTCATCGCCGCGCTTGGCCATGCCCTCCGCGCTGACGACTTCGATGATCGACGTACACATGTCAGCGCCTCCTATTTCGCCAGATGCTTGCCGTAGAAAGCGAACACCTTGCTCCAGCCGTCCATGGCCTGCTCGGGCCGGTACAGCGGCCGGTGCCAGTAGAAGAAGCCGTGGCCGGCGCCGTCATAGCGATGGAACTCGTAGTTCTTGCCAAGCTTCTTGAGCTCGGCCTCGTGCTGGTTGACCTGCTCGGGGCTCGGCGCGCGGTCGTCGTTGCCGAACAGGCCGAGCAGCGGACAGGAGAGATCCCTGGTCATGTCGATCGGCGCGACCGGCGTCTTGTCGTTGAGCTCTTCCTTGCCCATCACCACGCGGCCGCCCCACAGCTCCACGCAGGCGTCGACGTCCTTCTTCTGGCAGGAATAGATGAAGGCGTGCCGGCCGCCGGAGCAGGAGCCGAAAACGCCGACCTTGCCATTATGGTTTGGCTGCGCGCGCATCCATTTCACGGCGGCCTCGGTGTCGCCGACCATCTGCGCGTCCGCAATGCCGCCGTCGGCGCGCACCTTGGCGGCGACGTCATCCGGGTTGCCCTGGCCCGCGCGCTCATAGAGGTTGGCGCAGATCGCCATATAGCCGTGATGCGCAAAGCGCCGCGTCGTCTCGATGTACAATTCGCTCCAGCCGGGCAGATGGTGGACCAGCACGACGCCCGGGAACGGACCCGGACCGGACGGTTTTGCGGTGTAGGCGGTGATCGGCGTGCCCTTGTCGCCCTTGATCGTGACGTTCTCGCAGGTCATGCCTCGGTAAAATGACATTTTTCTTGCTCCCTGAGCCTTGCTTCTTCTTTGGGTAAGCCAGTATTCGACAGTCGAATACCAAGTGCAACACGCGAAGGCGGCGCTTTCGTGCAATCCCTGGCTGGGACGCGGTCGCCCGGAAGTGGCCCGAGGCGGCCGTTCGGCGGCGAGGGCGTGACATCTGCTATTCGAGATATGGCGGACTCGCTGCGAGCAGTGCCGCTGGGCCGAGTTTGACCCAAACGAGACATCGGCCTCTTCCATTATTCTCGCCTTGTGCCGTAGTTTCTGGAACGCTCCTATTGATCGCGTGTGCGTCGAAAACCCTCAGATGCATCGTCACGGGAAAGAGCGCATCCCAAGGCGCTGACGGCTCACCGCGCCCGGCGTCTAGTTCTTGACGACCACCGTGGTTCCGACGGAGACCCGGTCATAGAGATCGACCACGTCCTCGTTGGTCATGCGGAAGCAGCCCGACGAGACCGCTTGTCCGATCGTCTCCGGCTCGTTGGAACCATGGATGCGGTAAAGCGTCGAGCCGAGATAGAGGGCGCGAGCGCCGAGCGGGTTCTCGATCCCGCCTTCCATATGGTCGGGCAGATCGGGCCGGCGGCGGAGCATCTCCGCGGGCGGCGTCCAGTCCGGCCATTCGCGCTTTGCACTGATGCGGTGCACGCCGCCCCAGCGGAAACCGTCGCGGCCGACGCCGATGCCGTAGCGGAGCGCCGTGCCGCCCGGCTGCACCAGATAGAGTCGCCGCTCGGCGGTATTGATGACGATCGTGCCCGGCGCGTAATTGCTGGGATAATAAACGCTGGTGCGCGGAATGGGGCTGACGCCGCCAGGGCTGAAGCGACGGTCGCCTCCGTAGAAGCTGGTCCCGCCATTCAGGAAGTCAAAGTATTTTTGCGCCTGCGCCTGACCCGCGCCGGCCAACAGCGCCGCCGCGGCAGCCAAAATGACGAATCTTCGGGTCATTGTCCTTCCTGGCCATAATATCCAACCGCGTTAACGAGAGTGACTGCAACAGTCCGGTTTCGCAAGCATGGCCTCGCGAACGGGAGCTAAAACGGTGCGGAAAGTCTGGTACGGACCCCGGTCGCTGGCGGCGTTAACGTCTGTTTTCCGACCTGCCACGCGCGTACAAAGCACTTGGCAGCGGGTCGCGCGCCTTTGGCCACGCTTTTTCAATGCAACCGGAATAGGCCGTCGATGGCGCGAAACTCGGCTGGCTTAATCAGCCGGGAATGCGCCACGATCACCGAGTAGAGGGGGCCATCGAGTTTTTCCTGCCAAAAGGCGAGGAAATCCTGGAGTGCCGGGAATTTCGGAAACAGATCGTAATTCTGCCAGACATAGGTCTGCAGCAGCGAGGGATGATCCGGCATCCGATAGAGGATCTGTGCCGTGGTCAGCCCGTACCCCAAGACCTTCTTCCGAAAATCATCGGAAACCATGCCAAGCTCCATTCCCTCCACGCTGCTCCATTCCAGCAGATTGTCTTCGCTGTCGCGGTCTTTCACCCCGCTTATCGCTCCCAAAGCACCCGTCGTCTGTGATGGCCATCACCGACCAGGGTCTCTGCGGCCGCCTTTACACGGTCTCCCTTCTCGGACATGCCAACTGCACCGAGCGATGTCCGGTTTCAGGGGTGACCCGGAAGACATGTGCTCATGCTGAGTTCTTCTCAGTTTGACCCGATGCGGAAGTCCTATGCGCGTGTCGCTAATGCGGCAGTGAAGCTGGCCACGGACTCGGGCCCTCTGACTTGAGCGCCGCAATGACGGCGGGGCGTGCATCCTATGGGCCCAAAGCGAAGTCCGGACCAGCTCTGGACATGTCGGTTTACCGGGCAAACCGAAAGCCGTTCGAGTAGCGCCTGACTCAAATTTACCATGTCGCGAGATATCGCGTTATGGCGGTCGGAAAATCCCGGCTCGTGCCACGTTTGACGCTCAGTTGGTAAACAAACAACTAACGGAGACGCGTCATGATCCTGAAATTAGGCAGAATAGCCATCGTGTCCGCGGCGGTCCTCACGCTCGCAGCCGCCGCCATTCCCACCAAGGCCGAAGCAGCCGACCTCCCTATTCCCCGTGTTCCAGTCATCCCCCGTGCTCCCGTCGCCTATGGGGGCGGCTGCTGCCAAGCCTATGCTCCGCCGCCTCCGCCGTGCTGCCAAGTTTACGCTCCGCCTCCACAACCGTGCTGCCAAGTCTATGCTCCGCCACCTCCTCCGCCGTGCTGTGTCTATGGCGGTGGCTACGGTGACGGTTATGGCTATGGCGCGGGTTATGGTGATGACTATGGCAGTTATGGCGGTGGCTATGCCGCTGGCTATGGCGGCGTTTATGACGGTTATGGCGGTGTCAACTATGGCGCTCGTTAGTTTGCGCAGAGGACGGGACGTCCGCAGGGACCTCTAGGGCGCGCGCGCCTTCTCCTTCGCCGGTTCAGAGGGTGGTGGTTGTCTGCTCGTTTCAGTAGACCGTCAAAGCAACCTATATCCCTGAAACCAACCACCCAGTCGAGTATCGACAGAAGTCGACTGGGGCCCTTCTCGGACAGACCAGCAGCACCGAGCGAATGTCCGCTTTCAGGGGTGACGCGGAAGACATGTGCTCACGCTGAGTTTTTCGGAGTTTGACCCGAAGGCGGCATCCGGCATTCCGCTGTCTCGCCTTCAACGGCAAGATCGATCCAGCCTTCTAAGCCACCGTCGAACAGACGAAATTGTCACCCGCGTGACAGACATTCTGGACCGCGAACAGCGACGTAGCTTGGCCCGATGCGAGGGCAAGCGCGGCGACGCCGGCCTCAAGGGCGGCAACCCGTTCCTCAAACACCGCCTGGGTCGGTTTCATGATGCGGGTGCAAATGTTGCCTAGCTCTTTCAGAGCGAACAGGTTTGCGAGCATGCTCGGTTGAGTGAAACTGATATGATGTGGTCTGGTAAATCGGTACTGCGACCGCAGTTGTTGCGGGATCGGCGCGATAAGTCCCCGCATGCAAAACAATCGTTTCTGGATTTGTGCTCTCCGTCGGCATGTGACCCCTTCTCCTTTTAATTGGTCCGCTTAAACTGGTTGTCGTGGGATAGAGCCCGGCTATCGGGCACAGGGCGGCAATGAATCGACGCGCCAAGTCACTGAAAACGCTGACTAAACACTCAATTGCGCGAAAGGCACGCAAGGCACCCAACAGTGCCGGAAAGCATGGCGCCCCTGCGACCGGTCCGAAAAGAGAAATTGATCGACTTACTCACGAACTGCAGGAGGCACTCGAACAACAGGCGGCAACCTCTCAGGTGCTTGAGGCCATCAATCGCTCAGGCTTCGATCTCGATAAAATTCTGCAGATTGTTGTGAGTACCGCCGCACGGCTGTGCAGGGTCGGTCCGGCGGGCATTTTTCTCCTTGAAGGGGACGTTTACAGATTTCGGGCCGGTCAAAACCTGACCGAACTTTACCTTGAACACGAAAAGCGAGCTGAAATTCGTGCTGGGCTCGGGACGGTTGTCGGCCGTGCCGCGATGGAGAGGTTCAGTGCAGATTCTCGATGCTCTTGAAGATGCAGAGTACGAAGATAAGGAAGCTGCTCGCGTCGAAACACTCCACTCGATGCTCGGAGTGCCATTGCTGCGAGATGGGGAATTAATCGGTGTCTTTGCTCTGGCTCGCAATTATGTCGAGCCGTTTAGTGAAAGCCAAGTAAAGCTGGTTTCAACGTTCGCAAATCAGGCAGTCATCGCCATTGATAGCGCTCGATTGTTCGAAGAGGTGCAGGCGCGCACGCGGGAGCTTGCGCAGTCTCTCGATGATCTGCGCGCCGCCCAAGATCGCCTGATCCAGACTGAGAAGCTCGCGTCGCTCGGCCAACTTACGGCCGGCATAGCTCATGAGATCAAGAACCCGCTGAACTTCGTGAATAACTTTTCGGCAGTTTCCGTCGAACTGACCACCGAACTCAACGACATTTTAAACAAGGCGGAAATCAGCGATAGGGTCCGAGAGGAAGTAAACGAGCTAACCGGCCTTCTGAAGGACAACCTGGGGAAGGTGGTACAGCATGGCAAGCGCGCCGATTCCATCGTCAAGAACATGCTGCAGCACTCGCGCGAAGGCTCGGGCGAACGGCGGTCCGCCGACATCAACGCGCTGGTCGGGGAGAGTCTCAATCTGGCCTATCACGGCGCTCGCGCCGAGAAGCCCGGATTTGCGATCACGCTTAAGCACGACCTCGACCCCGATGCAGGCGCGATAGAGCTCTACCCGCAGGAGATTACTCGGGCGCTGCTCAATCTCATCTCGAACGGCTTCTACGCCGCGACAGGGCGCAAGGCCGAAACGAACGACGAGGCCTTCGAGCCCGTTCTCAGCGCGGCCACCAAGAACCTTGGTGACACGGTCGAAATTCGCATCCGCGACAACGGAGCCGGCATCCCGCCTGACGTGAGAGAAAAAATATTCAATCCCTTCTTCACTACCAAACCGACCGGGGAAGGGACCGGCCTTGGCCTGTCGATGACCCATGACATCATCGTCAAGCAACATGGCGGCCGAATCGATGTCGAGACCGAGCCCGGCGCATTCACCGAGTTCATTGTCACTTTGCCGCGCGGCAATCGTAACGCGGGTCGCCCCAAGTCCGAATGACCGCTTGTAGCCCGACTCGGACCTCCGGCGATGTCCGCCGTTGCGCCGCTGTTGGTGGATAAGCGGACATCATGCGCGTCTGTTGGTTTATGGGTTCACGGCCTAGACAATTCCTCCAAGCCATTCCAGCAGCGCCGTATTGACCTCGTTCGGACGTTCCTGCTGAATCCAGTGGCCGGCGCCATCGATGATCCGGACGAGCCGAAGATCAGTGACGTGTTGGCGCATCACCTCGACAAGGTCGACGCCGGGGATGAAGGCGAGAACAGGATCGAGCTGGCCTGCGATGAAGGCGGCCGGCTGCTCGATCCGGCGGTCGGCGATCTCCGCCTGCTGGGCGAAGTCGATCTCAGCCGTGCGGTAACGGTTGAGAGGTCCGCGAAAGCCGCTCTGCTCGAACTGCCCCACATAGTAGTCGAGGTCGGCGGCCGTGAGCCAGGCCGGGAATGGATCGGGATCAACGAGCCCGTCGAGATATTTCGCGTCGGCCGGCTTCGGTGGCCGCGGTCCGTCCTTCCGGCCATCGCCGGAAGCCTGATAATAGATTTTCCTGAGCGCCGTGCGCAGGTCCGCCTCGAACTCCGCCTCCGCGACCCCCGGCTCCTGGAAATAGAGCTGATAGAAGAAGCGATCTTTGTAGAGGTTCTTGAACAGCTGGATGCGCGGCATCGGCCCTCTGCCGGTGTGGGGGACGCTCAATCCGGCGACCGCACGGACCTTGTCCGGAAAGAACAGCGCCGTGTGCCAGACGATGGGGGCGCCCCAATCATGTCCGATCAGGATGGCCTGCTTCTCGCCGAGACTCTCGACGAGGCCCGCGATGTCGGCGCACATCTCCTTGATCGCGTAGGCCTCGATGGCACGAGGCTTGTCGCTGCCGCCATATCCGCGCACGTCGACGGCGGCAACCCGATAACCCGCTGCCGCAAGCGCCGCAATCTGATGGCGCCAGGAGTACCAGCTTTCCGGCCAGCCATGGACCAGCACGATAAGGGGTCCTTTTCCGCTCTCGGCGACCCGCAACCGAATGCCATTGGTATTGACGAGGGCAAATTCCACGTTTGCATCCATTGACGTCTCCGTGCGCAGCGCTCTCTTCTCGCGTCCGAACATCGTTATGATACGCTTCTACGACAGAAGCTTCACCGGCAGGAGTCCAATCGCGATCAGCGGCGGCCTGGCTGATTTGCCCGCAAGACTCGGACATTTCGTGCCGCGAGAATGCGGAGCCATGTTGTGCCGTCATTCCGGAATGGTCCGAAGGACCAGACCCGGAATCTCGAGATTCTCAGGGGCGCAATAGCGCCCCATAGTTCGATGCTTAGCATCGCCCCGGAATGACTGGTGATGAGGCGCATACCCCCATACGTCCATCGCCCTTGATCTCCGTGACGCGCTGCCGTTACCTGACCCCAACAAACCGGGAGTGAACCACGCCATGGGCCCATTGCAAGGCATCAAGGTCATCGACATGACGACCGTGCTGATGGGGCCCTATGCGACCCAGATGCTCGGCGATTACGGCGCCGACGTCATCAAGGTGGAATCG
>Ga0070679_100004365_pt1 | contig 13069 bp, 11 predicted proteins | sample KBSC63BmetaG_FD_65652 | JGI IMG/M metagenome (GOLD analysis project Ga0070679, IMG submission 65652) | Corn rhizosphere microbial communities from Kellogg Biological Station, Michigan, USA - KBS C6-3B metaG | ecosystem: Host-associated > Plants > Roots > Rhizosphere | place: USA: Michigan... | reverse complement strand
GATGACGAGAAACCCGGCCGGGTTGTCCAGCACATCGGCGAGCGAGCGCGCACTCATGTGTCGCTCGCCTTCTTCGCGCGGTCGATCAGTGCACCGAGTCGATCGAGCTCCTCGCGCGTGAGCGACTTGGCGTTGGGCCCGAGCAGCGCGACGACGGCCGACTCGGTGGAGTCGTTGAAGAACGTCTTCACGAAGTGGCGCACGGCGTCGCGCCGCAGGCGACCCGGATCGCCAGGCAGATACACGTATCGTGGACCGTCCCATTCGTGGCTGACATAACCTTTCTCCCCGAGCAGCCGGAGCATCCCCCGCACGGCGGAGTAGCTCGGCGGATCGGGAAGGTCAGCAAGGACCTCGGCGGCCGTCGCGCGTCCGCGGCGCACGACGATGTCCATGATTTGCCGTTCGCGTCGGCCGAGTGCGGAGAGAGATTTGGCCATGAGGTCTGATGCTAGTGGATTAGCACCATGCGAGTCTGCTAGCATCATGCCGCAACAGTCGGCAGGGCCCGAATCACGACCGGGTCGCGATCGAATGCGTTCGCGGCCGCCAGTTACGAGCCTTCCGGATTCGGTGGAGGCGGTTGGGCGCGTCCAAGGCATGGGATGTGCCGAAGCTCCAGCCTGCTCGCCCGAAGCGGCGGCGCGCACCGTTTGCAGGAGTCGTCATGGGCTCCGTCCGTCCCGCGCGGCACTGGCGTGTCGCGCTTCACCATTCGCGCTCTCGTGTCCGGTATACCCGATTCCGCTCGACTCTATCAACTGCTCGTCGAGCAGGTCGAAGACTACGCCATCTTCGCACTCGACACTTCGGGCCACGTCAGAACGTGGAACCCGGGTGCGCAGCGACTCAAAGGCTATTCCGCCGGCGAAATCATCGGGAAGCACTTCAGTCGCTTCTACCCGCCGGAGGACGCCGCCGCCGGCCTCCCCCAGCGTCTGCTCGAACGTGCCGCGGCGACCGGCCGAGCCGAGCACGAAGGATGGCGCGTACGAAAAGACGGTTCCCGATTCTGGGCGCTCGTCACGATCACCGCGCTCCACGACGAAGCGGGGCAGCTCGCCGCGTTCGCGAAGATCACGCGCGATCTGACGGCGCGCCGGGAGAGCGAGGCGCGGGCGCGCAGCCTCGCCGCCGAAGAAGCCGCGCATGCCGCTGCGCTCGAGAAGGCTCGCGAGCTGGAGAGTCTGAACACACAACTCCACGAGCAGAGCGCCGAGCTCGAGTCGCAGACTGAAGAAGCGCAGTCGTTGACCGAGGAGCTCGAGCAGTCGAACGAGGCGCTCCAGAATGCGCTCGTCGATGCCGAGGAGGCGCGAGACGCGGCAACGAGGGCCGAAGCCTTCGTGCGCGCGACGCTCGAGAGCATCGCGGACCCTTTCGTCGTGTTCGATCCGGACTGGCGCTACCGCTACGTCAATCCCGCGGCGGGACGCATGATGGATGCAGGCCCGAACCCGGACCCTGGACGACACGTCGGGCAAGTCGTGTGGGACGCGTATCCGGATCTGGTCGGAACGGACTTCGAGCGACGGCTCCGCCAGGCTCTCGCCACGCGCGAGGCCGCGGCGTTCGACGCCTACCATTCGTCGCAGAATCTCTGGTCGTCGGTCCAGGTGTATCCGCTGCCGTCCGGCGGCCTGGCCGTTCAGTGGCGAGACATCACGGCGCTGAAGCGGGCCGACGCCGCGGCGCACTACCTCGCGCGCGCGAGCGAGATCCTCGGCTCGTCGCTCGACTATCGTGAAACACTCAACGAGCTCGCTCGGCTCGTGGTTCCGGAGTTGGCGGATTGGTGCGCCGTCGAAATCGCGAACGACGACGGAACGTTGGAGCAACTCGCCGTGGCGCACGTCGATCCCGAGAAAGCACGTTGGGGCAGGGAGCTGAATCGTCGCTATCCGCCGCGTCGCGAGGAGTCCACCGGCGCCTACAACGTGCTGCGCACGGGGAAGCCCGAGATCTATCCCGAGATCACCGACGAGATGCTCGCCGCGTCCGCGATCGACGACGAACATCTCGCCGCCTCGCGCTCGCTTGGCATTCGCTCGGCGCTCATCGTTCCGTTGAGCGCACGCGATCGCGTGCTCGGCGTGCTCACCCTCATCACGAGCGACTCAGGGCGACGCTACGATGAACATGACCTGGCGCTGGCGATGGAGCTTGCCCATCGCGCGGCGACGGCCGTCGACAACGCGCGCTTGCATGCTGATGCGCTCGAAGCGCGCGAAGACGCCGAACGCGCACGCATGGAGGCCGAGCACGCGAACCGCGCGAAGACCGAGTTTCTCGCCACGATGTCGCACGAGCTCCGGACCCCGCTCAACGCGATCGCCGGCTATACAGATCTTCTGAAGCTCGGTGTGCAGGGAGAGCTGAATCCGGGACAGGCCGACTATCTCGAACGCATCGAGCGGAGCGGGCGCTACCTGCTCTCCCTGATCCAGGACGTGCTGAGCTTCGCGAAGCTCGAGACCGGCCGCGTCGAGATCAAGGTGAGCGAGGTGCGCATTCGCCCGCTCCTCGACGAGTTGACTGGGCTCATGCTGCCACAGGTCTCATCGGCGGGGCTGCAACTGCACGGCCTGTCATGCCCGACGGACATCGTCGCTCGCGGCGATCTGGAGCGGCTGCGGCAGATCCTTCTCAATCTGCTCGGAAACGCGGTGAAGTTCACGCCGGCTGGCGGCGGCATTCGTCTCGCCTGCGAGGCGGATGATTCGGCTGTCCGCGTCATGGTGCAGGACACGGGTCCGGGAATTCCTCCGGACAAGCTCGAGGAGATCTTCCTGCCGTTCGTGCAATTGCAGCGCGAAGGATTCGGTGGCCAGGCAGGCACGGGCCTCGGCCTCGCGATCAGTCGCGATCTCGCGCGCGCCATGGGCGGCGACCTCCTGGTGGAGAGTCGCCAAGGCGAAGGATCACGCTTCTCGATCGTCTTGCCGCGCGCCGTCCAATAGACGGCTGCGTTTATAGTCTCCTCATGAGCTCCTGCCGTTCAGGGCGGCGTTCGGCCAAGCCAAACGTTTGGTGTTATTGCGCACTCGCCTAGCCTCACGCACGTTGGACCGGGAACCTCGAGCGCAAGGGACGCATTCGTGAGTTGTGCCCGAACTTCGGGCATCGCCTCGGCCAGAGGCGCGTCTGACCCACCCGCGAGGAGACACACGATGACGCGAACCATCGCAGGGATTGCCACGGCAGTCGCATTGGCGAGCGCGCTCGCCTGCGGATCCGAAAAACCCACGTCGCCGAGGGAAGTGCGCATTCCGCTGTTCGACCGCTCGGGTGGAGACAACAACCTCGGCACGCACCTCGATGGCGCTGGCGAGAATCCGGCGCGCCCGAGTCAGGCCCAGGGTCAAGCGATCTTCAGGATCAGCGATGACGGCCAGTCCGTCGACTACAAGTTGATCGCCGCCAACATCGACAACGCATTCATGGCGCACATTCATCTCGCGCCGGTCGGCGTGAACGGCCCGATCGTCGAATGGCTGTTCCCGAGTACGGCGCCGGTTCCTGGTCCCGCGGGAGCAGGGCGCACGGACGGCGTGCTGGCATCGGGAACGTTCACCGCGGCGAACCTCGTCGGCCCGCTCGCGGGTCACCCGCTCTCGGATCTGATCGCGGCAATGCGGACTGGCGGCGCGTACGTCAATGTGCACACCGACGACGGCGTCGCGCCGCCGAACACCGGACCGGGCGACTTTCCGGGCGGCGAGATCCGCGGGCAGCTCAGCGCGCCCGGCAAGCCGTGACGCAGCGCTGACGGAAACCCATCAACACACTATGAAGCCCGACATCGCCCAGGCGATGTCGGGCTTCATAGTTTTCTAAAATGTCGGATCGGTCCGTATCGGCCGGTCATCTGCGCCCGACGTCAGCGGCTTCGCGTGACGCGAGCGACGAGTCGCCGCGATTCGGGAACCGCGAGCGCGATCGTCGCGAGCAGATAGACGATGCCGTAGATGGCGAGCACCAGGATGCCGAAGATGATCCGGTTGTGTGTCGCGACCAATCCGCGCGCTTCCCAACCCGCCAGCGTGGCGGCAGCAGCGGCCGTCCACAGCTTGACCGCCGCACTCGCCGGAAACCCGGTCTTGCCAATTCGCTGATTCATCCGCGACCGCAGCAACAGAAACTCGACCCACCCGGCAATGCCGGCTGACGCCGTGAGTCCAGCGGCGCCCCAATGCGCGTCGATGCCGATCATCCGCGGCAGCGGAATCGCGAACAGGTAACCGAGCACCGTGGTGAGTGCCACGCGTACCATCGCGAAGCGCAGCGGTGTGCGCGTGTCGTGCAGCGCGTAATACGTCGACGAGTAGAGCCGCCCCATCGTCGACGCCAGCAGGCCAACCGCCGACCCCGCGAGTATTCCCCACGCGTAGAGCGTGTCCTGTTGCGTGAAGCGCCCATGGCGTAACAGGACGCCCGCGATCACATCGCCGAACGCGAGGAACGCGGCGGCAGACGGCACGACGAAGAACGCGATCTGCCGAAGCCCCGCGTCGAGCTTGCGACGAAGGAACGCCGCGACTTCGTCCTCGTGGCCGATGACGCTCGACATCTCCGGCAACTGCGCGGCCGACACCGACATGCCGAAGAGGCTCACCGGCAGCACGTAGATCGTCTGTGAGTACCCGAGCGTGGCGACGATCCCCGTCGGCAGGAACGTCGCGATCCACTGATCGATGTACGCGCTGATCTGCACGACGCCGCGGCTCACGAACACCGGCCCGAAGTTTCTCGCGACGGTGCGAATGTTCTTCGACTTCGTGTCGAGCGTGACCTTCAATCGCGTCACGACGCCGAGCGTGCTCGGCACCTGCACGAGGAATTGCAGCAGCGCACCGACGACGGACGCCCACGCGAGCGTCGCCGCGAGGTCATTCGGCTGCTGGCGCTTGCCGAACCACACCAACGCCACGATCATCGCGATGTTCCACAGCACCGGCGCCGAATACGAGAGCAGGAACTTGCGATGGCTGTTGAGAATTCCGAGACACCACGCCGAGATGACGAAGATGCCGGCGCCCGGAAAGAGGATGCGCGTGAACTGGATCGTCAGCCGCTTCGTCTCGGGGGGAAAACCGGCGGCGATGAGCGGAATCAGAATCGGCGTCGCGACGACGCCGATCAGCACCACGACCGCAACGGTGAGCGACAGCAGCGCGAGGACCGCGCCCGCAACTCGACCCGCTTCCTCATCGTCTCCCTGAGCGAGCAGCCTCGAGTAAACTGGAATCAACGACGCCGAGAGCGCGCCTTCCCCGAACAGATTCTGAAGAATATTCGGAATCTTGAATGACGCCGTGAAGGCGTCCGCGGCGACGTTCGCGCCGAGGAAGTGTGCCTGCAACACCTGGCGCACCACGCCGAACATGCGCGACGCGAGAATGCCGATGGCGACGAGCGCGGCGGCGCCGCCGGTCCGCCTCGGTTCAGGCGTTGCTGGTTCCGCTTCCGACTGACGATCGATCGTCGCGCTCACACGCGCGCCGGTGCTGACGCCGCGAGCGAGGCCCGCACCGGCTGCCGAGCCATCACCGACCGCGCATGCGCACGCGCCGCGTCGATCATCCGCTCCGCGAGCGGCGCGCCGTAGCGCGCGAGCATCGGGATCCATGCGAGCTTGCGCTCCTGCCGCACGCCGTGCGGGTAGAGCGCGCCGCGCGCCGTGCCGAGCTGCGTCATCGTATCCACGTCGCGCCGCTTCACACCGGCCGCGAGCCGGCGCTCGAGCCGCGCAATCCGATGCTCGATGTTCCGGCGCACGCCGTCGACCACGTCACGAGAGACGAGCGACTCAGCCGTTGCGCGCAGCCGTTCGAGACTGGTGTCGAGGTCGCGCCGCAACGCCGCGATCGCTTGTTCCGTCTCGGCTCCGATCCGGGCGCGCGCGACTCCCCGCTCGACGGCGTGCGGATCGGCGAACGCGTCGACGTCCACGCCGAACGAATTGAGAATACGCTGAATCCGCGGTTCGACGATCGTCGTCGACCAGCGCGGAAGCACGAGCGGCCGCGGCACGCCGAGCGCGTCGGCCACCGCGCTCACCTGCGCAAAGTACGCGACCTCGCCGGGTCCCCCGAGATAGGCGGCTGTTGGAAGGAGTACGCGTTCGAGCACGGGTCTGAGCAAGACAGTCGTCGAAAGGAACGCGTCTCCACCTGGCACATCTCGGTCCATCGCCGCGGCCTCGGCGAGTGGCAATCGTCGCTTGGCGCCTTCGCTGTTCAACGCGACGAGCGACAACCCCGCCACCGCGTCAACCTGCGGTGTGAATGACGCCGCGCGGATCTCCTCGTCGCGGATGCGCACCGCTGCCTCGACCTCGTTCGCGCGCACTGCGGCGCGGCGCAGAAACGGCTGGCTGGCCTGCGTGGCCGCCGGGTGCGAGATGTCGAGCACCGAAATGCCCAGCGGCTCGAGCACCTGGCGAAGCAGCGATGTATATGCATCTCCGATCATCGCCCCTTCACAAAATGCCCCGACCGCCATCTCGAGATACGAGGCGCTCGGTGCGGATCCACACGATGCACGCAGCAAGTCCGCGAGCACGGTCACCTCGGCGCCGATCGGCGTGCGAGCCATCGGTGTGCCGGCGGCCGCGTGCTGTTCGAGCGTCAGTTGTCGCGCGCCGCCATCGAGCAGCACGGAGACGACCGCGGCCTCCTCGAAGTCCGCGTCGTCGGTCGCCGACCAGAAGACCGGCGCGACCGGAAGTCCCGTGACGCTCTCGAGCTCGTCCGCGAGCGCACGCGCGCTCAGCGCTTTGACGAACGTCATGAGCGCGCCGCCGAAGAGCCCAGGTTGCTGCCCCGTGGTCACGACGAGCCCGCCACGTGCGGCCTTCGCGAGACGTTCGGCTGCCGCGCCGCTCGGTGAGATCGCCGGCGACAGCGCATCCAGCCAACCCGACGAGGCGCCCTCGACGACCTCGCGCGCGTACGCGCGCCACGCGTCCGGCGTCGATGGAATCGCGCGATACCAGGCATCGAGCTCACCGGCTCGCGCTGCTCGGGACAGTGCCGAGCCGCCGAGCGATTCGGTTCGGATCAGCGGCTCTTCTATGCTCGTCATCTCGGACGCCACGTCGATCGAAGTCACTTGTGGTACGGCTCGCCCCGCGCGATGGTGCCGGCGCGATAGACCTGCTCGGCGAGCACCAGTCGTGCAAGCTCGTGCGGGAGCGTCCAGGGCGCCAGCGCGAGCGTCGCGGTCGCGCGCTCCTTCACCGCGCCGCCAAGCCCGTACGCACCGCCGATCGCGATCGCGACGTCGCGAGCGCGTTCCCGCAGCTCCTGCATCCAGCGTGAAAACTGTTCCGAGGTCATCGATCGTCCGTTGACCTCGCAAGCTATAACCTGCGCACCGGGGGGAATGGCAGCGAGCAGCCGTTCGGCTTCCCGCTCGCGAACGAGGTCCGCGGAGCCCGATCGTGCCGGCTCTTCGCGGACCTCGTGAACGGCCAGTGGCCAGTACCGGCCGGCCCGCGATTCATATTCTCGAATCGCGCCGGCCAGATGGGCGTCGCGCGGCTTCCCTACGACCGCCACGACGAACTGCATTCAACACGCAGTGTCGATGGAGCGACACCGGACGTTACGCATAGATCCCGCGCAGACGATGCACGGTGGCGACGCGACTGATCGACACCATGTAGGCCGCCGTACGCATGTTCACCTTGTGCTGCGTGGAGAGCTTGAGCACGTCGGCGAAGCTGCGGCACATGATGTCGGTGAGACGGTCGTTCACCGTCTCTTCCGTCCAGAAGTAGCCGCCGCGATCCTGCACCCACTCGAAGTACGAGACCGTCACGCCGCCGGCATTCGCGAGAATGTCGGGGATGACGAAGATGCCCTTCTCGTCGAGGATCGAGTCAGCGCCGGCGGTCGTGGGACCGTTCGCGCCCTCGCAGATGATCTTCGCGCGAATCTTCCCGGCGTTCTTGCTCGTGATCACGTTCTCGAGCGCCGCCGGCAGCAGCACGTCGACGTCGAGGATGAGCAAATCCTCATTCGTGATCTGCTCACCGCCCGTGAAGCCTTCGAGCGAGCGGACCTTCTGCACGTGCTTGATCGCGCCGTCGATGTCGATGCCGTTCTTGTTGTAGTAGCCGCCCGTGCGATCGCTGATCGCGACGATCTTGCAGCCCTCGCGCTGGAGCAGGTGCGCCGCGACGGAGCCCACATTGCCGAAACCCTGCACGGCAACCGTGGTTCCCTTCACCGGCATGTTGAGGTGCTTGAGCGCTTCCTTCGTCACGATCATGCAGCCGCGACCCGTGGCTTCACGACGGCCGAGCGAGCCGCCCATCTCGATGGGCTTGCCCGTGACGACGGCGGTGACCGTGTGCCCCATGCGCATGGAATAGGTGTCCATCACCCACGCCATCACGCGTTCGTTGGTGTTGACGTCTGGCGCGGGGACGTCCGAGTCGGGGCCGAGCGTGCTGATGATGCCCGCGGTGTAGCGACGTGTGAGTCGCTCGAGCTCACCGGCGCTCATTTTGAGCGGATCGCACACGACGCCGCCTTTTGCCCCGCCAAACGGCAAATTCACGACCGCGCACTTCCACGTCATCCACGCCGCGAGGGCCTTCACTTCCTCGAGCGTGACCTGCATGTCGAACCGGATGCCGCCCTTCGCTGGACCGCGCGACGTGTTGTAGAGCACACGGTGGCCGACGAAGACTTCCACTTCGCCGTTGTCCATCATCACCGGTACGGACACGGTGATCTGCTTCTCAGGATGCCGCAGGACCTTGTAGAGGCCAGGCTCGAGATCGAGCAGCTCGGCCGCGCGGTCGAAGCGCGACATCATGGCCTCGAACGGATTTTCCTCGTCGAGAAAACGGTCCTTGTCGGGGCGTACGATTCTATCGGTTGGGAGTCTGAGGTCGGTGGCCATGGGATACGAAACGGGCCGGCGCTAGCCGGCGGTGGGGGACGTACTGGACCGCGCGCGCACCAAATCGTCGAGCACTCGCTCGAGACCGCCAACGCCGCGCTCCACCATCACCTGCTGAGAAACATACCACAATGGCGGCGCAAGGCGAGGCCAGAGCGGCGTGAGCTTGACCGCATCCTTGAGCGTGCACACCGCCAGCTCCGTGCTCTGAATCGCGCCGACGATCCGCTGCACTTCCGCATCGTCGAATGCATGGTGGTCGGGATAGACCATCGCGTGTACGTGCGCACCGAGCCGCTCGAGCTGACGCACGAACGCATCCGGATCGGCGATCGCGAGAATGGCGCGCACGGTCGCGCCCGCAAGCGCGCCGAGTGTTCTCGAATCGTCCGCGCCAAGCCGCAGCAGGCGTTCAGGCTCGAGCCGCAGCGAGACGCGTGGAATGGCGGGCGCGACCTGGGACAAGCGTTCGTGCACGTGCGCGACGGTCGCGTCGTCCGCGGCCTTTCGCGTCACGATGACCAGCGTTGCGCGGCGAATGGCGCGCAAGGGCTCGCGCCAGGGGCCCGCGGGCAACAACCGCACGTCGTCGGTCCAACGATCCGCGCTGATGAGCACCAGGTCGGCGGCTCGCTGCACGCGACGATGCTGGAAGGCATCATCGAGCACTGCGATGTCTGCTCCAGCAGCCGCGGCCTCGCGCACGGCCGCCACCCGATCGGCGCCGACGACGACCGGAATGTCCGGATTCAGCGCACGATGCACGAGCGGTTCATCTCCACCGACCCCGCGCAACACGATCGCCGGTCGCGCGCCGCGCGCCGCGAGGCCATGCGCGAACCACGCGGAGATCGGTGTCTTGCCCGTTCCACCGACGGTCAGATTGCCGACGCTCACGGCGGGAATGGGCGTCTCCAGCGCGGGCAGCCACCCGGCATCGTACAGGATGTCTCGCGCGCCCACGATGCCGCCGAACAAGCGCTCGAACGGAAGGAGCGCCGTGCGCGTGGCCGTGGCGACCGCATCGCGGCCGTACCAGACACGATCCACCAGGTTCACGACGCTCTTCTCATCCATCGGCGCGCTGCTCCGCAATCACCATCACCTCGCGGATTCGCTCGACCTCGCCGGCCGCGTCACGCGCGTTGGTCGCCAGCACCGGCGTTGCATCACTATACGCGAAATGGACCGACGCGAACGGACGTGGAATGAGAAATCGGTCCCAGCTCCGCAAGTTCCACCGTGATTTCGCCGACGCAGCGGCGCCGATCACCAGCGCGCCCGTGCGTTGCGCAACGATCACTGCCCCCGGCGCGAACGACTTTGCGGGGCCGCGCGGGCCATCCGGCGTGATCGCGAGATCCCAGCCCTCCTCGACGGCGCGCGCGAGCTCCAGCAACGCGCGCGCCGCGCCGCGCGAGGTCGACCCGCGGACGGTGCGGTACCCCAACGACTCGGCAATCCGCGCGATGATCTCGCCGTCCGAGTGTTCGCTGATCAATATGGCGACGCGCTCGCCGCGGTGGCGATAGAGCAGCGGGAGAAGCTGGCCGTGCCACAGCGTGAAGATGATCGGCTGGCCGGCCTTTCGCAGTCGCCGCACATCGTCGTCGTGCGTGATGCGAATGCGCCACGTCTTCGCGAGGATGCGCACGATCCACACACCCGCGGCCGCCATCCGCGCGACGCGCCGCTCTCTTCGCGCGTCGTCAGCCACGGCCAGCTCGTTTGGCGACGTCGAGGACGATGTCGGCCACGCGTGTCGCCGCACCCGGCTGCCCGAGCGCGGCCCGCACGTCGTCGAGGCCTCGCATCATCGCGCGCCTCGCCTCGCTCCGCAGATCCAGCAGCGGCGCGAGCGCATCCGCGACGGCCTTCGGCTGCAGCTCGTCCTGCACGAACTCCGGCACCAGCCGCCGTTCGGCGATCAAATTCACCAGACTGATATTAGAGATCTTGATCAGCAGCTTCGCGACGACGTAGTTGAGCGGATTCGTTCGATACGTCACGACCAGCGGACACCCGGCGACCGCGGCTTCGAGCGTCGTCGTACCGCTCTTGCACAACGCGGCATCCGCGGCGCGAAGCACAGTGAACGACGCGGACTTCACCATCGGGTACGGGCAGCGCTTCGCATCGAGCGTGATGTGCGGCGCGACGGCGACGATCACCTTGAGGCCGGCGATGCGCCGCTCCAGCTCGCGCGCCACGGCGACGAACGCATCGAGGTGCAACTGCACTTCCTGCTTCCGGCTGCCGGGGAACAACGCGAGCACGCGATCGTCCGCGCCGAGGCCGAGCGTCGCACGCGCGTCGGCGCGCGTGGGCAGCGAGGCGACGCGGTCCATCAACGGATGCCCCACGAACGTGACGTCGATCGCGTGCGCGCGAAGCAGCTTCTCCTCGAATGGCAGGATCACGGCCGCGCGCGTCACCGTTCGCGCGAGCGTATCGAGCCGGCCAGCCCGCCACGCCCAGACCTGGGGCGTGATGTAATAGAGCACGGGCACACCGGCTTCTTTCGCCGCCGATGCGACGAACATGTTGAAGTCCGGATAGTCCACGAGCACGACGGCCGCGACGTTGCCGCTCCGCAGTCGGCGCTTCACGCGGTGCAGCAGCGCCACGTGACGCGGGATCGTCTCGAGGACTTCGACGAAGCCCATGACCGCAAGCTGGCCGATGTGCTCGAACAGCTCGACGCCCGCCGCCTTCATCTGATCGCCACCGACGCCCGTGAGCGCGAACGGCACGCGTCGAGCCGTGAGCTCGCGCGCGACGGCCGCCGCGTGCGAGTCGCCGGATTGCTCTCCGGCGACGAACAGGATTTCACGCACGGCGTGCCGCCACTGGCGTGCCCGCGAGACGCGGCAGTGACTGCTCGATGTCGTGGACGATGCGCAGCGCGACTGCCAGCGCTTCACGACCGTCGCTTCCGGTCACCGCGATCGGCGCCTCGCCCGCGACGGCATTCACGAACGCCTCCAGCTCGAGCCGAAGCGGCTCGCCTTCCGGCGCTTCGATGGCCACGCGCTCGACGAAGGACTCCAGCGCCTGCGCACCTTGCGCATCGCGCACGAGCGCCGCGAAATCGACGTCGCTGCGCAGGCGATAGAATTCGCCGGTGCCTGCCGCGAGATCGAGCGACAGATAGCCCGTCTTCTGAAAGATGCGCAGCTTGCGCATGCGTTCGCGCGACACTCGGCTCGCGGTGATGTTCGCGACCGCGCCGGCCTCGAATTGAATGCGCGCGTTCGCCATGTCGACGAACGGCGTGAGCACCGGGACGCCGACCGCGTTGATCGAGGCCACCGGCCCGCCGACGAAGGTGCGCACGAGATCGATGTCGTGAATCATGAGGTCGAGCACCACGGCGACATCCGATCCGCGCGCATTGAACGGAGCGAGGCGATCGCTTTCGATGAATCGCGGCGCGTCGACGTACGGCAGCGCCGCGCGCACCGCGCGATTGAATCGCTCCACGTGGCCGATCTGCAACACCGCGCCGGTGCGGCGCGCGATCGCGAGCAGATCATCCGCTTGCTCGAGCGTCGCGGTGATCGGCTTCTCGATCAGCACGTGCAGTCCGCGTTCGAGTGCGGGCGCGGCCACTGCGTGATGCGCGGGCGTCGGGACCGCCACGCTCACGGCCTGGACCAGATCCAGCAACTCGTCGAGCGTGGGAAACGCCTTCACCCCCAGCTCGCCGCTCACCTTCGTCGCGCGTTCCGCGTTGGCGTCGTGGAAGCCCACGAGCTGCGCGCCGGGCACGTCGCGGAGAATACGCGTATGATGAAACCCTAATGCGCCGGCGCCGATGACTCCGATTCGAACGGTCACGTCAGACCACCGAGCCGCGATCGCTGCGATCGAAGAACGCCAGAAACTCCTGGATCTCGGGATACTGATGCAGCTCCGCCGTCGCGCGCTCTCGCGCTTGCGAGAGATTCAGCTCCGACTTGAAGAACAGCCTGTACGCTCGCTTCAGCTCCCGCCTGACGTCTTCGGGAAACCCGTTCCGTTCGAGGCCGATCGTGTTGAGGCCGAAGAGCTTGATCGGATTCCCGACGGCGCGCACGTACGGCGGAACGTCCTTCGCCACGCGCGAACAGCCGCCGATGAAGCTGTAGCGGCCGATCGTCGCGAACTGATG
>Ga0070679_100004364_pt1 | contig 13069 bp, 12 predicted proteins | sample KBSC63BmetaG_FD_65652 | JGI IMG/M metagenome (GOLD analysis project Ga0070679, IMG submission 65652) | Corn rhizosphere microbial communities from Kellogg Biological Station, Michigan, USA - KBS C6-3B metaG | ecosystem: Host-associated > Plants > Roots > Rhizosphere | place: USA: Michigan... | reverse complement strand
GTACCAGGTGTCGACGGTCGCGCAGATGCGCGCGGGCGCGCCCGGCGACTACGAGCTCGACGACGTCGTGTCGATTGCGCTGATCCCGAGCGCGGCCTCGCCGCGGCTCTTCGTGCAGGACGCCGCGGGCGGCGACTTCTCGGCCATCGAGACGCGCTGCTCCTCGACGAGCGTCTCGCATCCCTGCACGTTCGCGGCGACGGTCGCCACCGTCGCCGACGGCACGCGCGTGAGCGTCAAGGGCCTCTACCTGAAGGACATGTACGGCGACGAGAGCTTCTACCTCGACAGCATCACCGTGGCCGCGCCGGCCCCGATGCCGCCGCCCGCGACGGCCACGCTCGCCGACTTGTCACGCAACGCCAAGACGGCGCGCTTGTGGTTCCAGCGCGTGCGCGTCGATCTCGGCACCACGACGCTCAAGATGTTCGACTTCTCGCCGTCGGAGCTGCGCTACACGCCGACGAACGGCGCCGTCTGTCCGGTGATGTTCGGCTGGGGCATGGTGCCGTCGACCTCGTCGGACACCGTCGGCGCCGCGTGTAACGGCACGACGCAGCCGGCGAGCGCCGTCGGCGGCACGGCGCCGAGCGACGAGCTGCTCGTCGGCAACGACTTCTACCGGAGCTTCGCCTACAGCACCGACTGTGCGTGCGCCGCGACCTATCAGGAGACGGTGCTCACCGGCACGAGCACGCTCGGCGGCGTCATCGGCGGCGTGCTCATGGCCGACAGCGTCTACGGCAGCGCGCCGGCGCTCCTCTACCAGTACCTCGCGCCGAAGACGACGGCTGACGCAACGTTCCATTAATACGCGCGATCCCGGCTTGATCGCGCACCAAGATCTGGCACAGTCCGCGCCATGCGCATTTCCTGGAAGCTGACGGTCTTGTTCGCGACGGCGATGACGACGGGCGTGGCGCTCGGACGAGCGACGACTCCGGCGCCGAGCGACAAGCCCGAGCGGCCGCTCGCGTCGATGCCGTACACGCCGAGCCTGGACCCGGCGGCGATGGACAAGAGCGTCGACCCCTGCGTCGACTTCTACGCCTACTCGTGCGGCGGCTGGATCAAGAGCAACCCGATCCCGCCCGACCAGGCGCACTGGAGCGTCTACGGCAAGCTCGCCGACGAGAACGTGCGCTTCTTGTGGGGCGCGCTCGAGGAAGCGGCGCAGCCAAAGCCGGGGCGGCTCCCCGTCGAGCAGCAGATCGGCGACTACTTCGCGGCGTGCATGGACGAAGCCGCCGTCGAGAAGGCGGGCGCCGCGCCGCTGCGCGCCGAGCTCGACACCATCGCCAAGATGCGCTCGCTGACGGAGCTGCCCGCGTTCCTCGGTAAGGAGCACCTGGCGATGCACGGCTCGGGCATGCTGTTCGGCTTCGGCTCGACGCAGGACGCCGCCGACTCGAACAGCGTGATCGCCGAGGCGGGCGCCGGCGGGCTCGGGCTGCCGGATCGCGACTACTACGTCAAGACGGACAAGAAGTCGGTCGAGGTTCGCGACAAGTATCTGGCGCACGTCGCCGAGATGCTCGCGCTCTCCGGCGAGCCGGCGGCGACGGCGAAGAAGCATGCGCAGAAGATCCTCGCGTTCGAGACGACGCTGGCCAAGGCGTCGCTCACGCGCGTCGAGCGCCGCAATCCGTACAACCTGTACCACAAGGTCGATCGCGCGAAGCTGCAGGCGATGACGCCGTCGTTCAAGTGGGACGCGTACCTGACGGCGACAGGCTCGCCGTCGCTGAGCACGTTCAACGTCGATCAGCCGGCGTTCCTCGCCGCCGTCGAGAAGCAGCTCACGGCCGTCGACCTCGACACCTGGAAGGCGTACCTGCGCTGGCATCTGGTGTCGGACCGCGCGCCCTATCTGTCGAAGGCGTTCGTCGACGCCGACTTCGCGTTCTACTCGAAGTATCTGCGCGGCGTGGTGGCGCAGCGGCCGCGCTGGAAGCGCTGCGTGCACATGGTCGACCGCGATCTCGGCGAGGCGCTCGGCCAGGTCTTCGTGAAGAAGACGTTCGGCGCCGACGTCAAGCAGCGCACGGTGGCGATGACCGCCGGCGTCGAGCGCGCGATGGAGAGCGAGATCCGCGCGCTGCCGTGGATGGGCGCGAAGACCAAGGAGCAGGCGCTCGGCAAGCTGCATACGATCGTCAACAAGGTCGGCTATCCCGACAAGTGGCGCGACTACTCGTCGGTGAAGATCGCGCGCGACGATTTTGCAGGCGATGTGGCGCGCGCGGGGATCTTCGAGTCGCGGCGCGAGCTCGACAAGGTGGGCAAGCCGCTCGACCGCGGCGAGTGGGGCATGACGCCGCCGACGGTGAACGCCTACTACAACCCGCAGATGAACGACATCAACTTCCCGGCCGGTGTGCTGCAGCCGCCGCTCTTCGACGCCAAGCTCGACGACGCGCCCAACTTCGGCAACACGGGGGCGACGATCGGGCACGAGCTCACGCATGGGTTCGACGACGAAGGGCGGCAGTTCGACGCCAAGGGGAATCTGCGCGACTGGTGGACCAAGGACGACGGCGCGCAGTTCGAGAAGCGCGCGGCGTGCGTCTCGGATCAGTACGCGCAGTACGTGATCGTCGACGACATCAAGATCAATTCGAAGCTGACGCTCGGCGAGGACGTGGCGGATCTCGGGGGCACGTGGCTGGCGTATCTGGCGTGGAAGGCGGCGACGCACGGGCAGAAGCTGCAGGCGATCGGTGGGTTCTCGCCGGAGCAGCGGTTCTTCGTGGGGATGGCGCAGTGGGCGTGCGAGAACGAGCGGCCGGAGGATCTGAGGGTGAACGCGGTGACGAATCCGCATTCGCCGGGGAAATATCGGATCAATGGCGTGGTGGCGAACATGCCCGAGTTTGCAAAGGCGTTCGCGTGCAGGGCGGGGCAGCCGATGGTGAGGGCTACGCCGTGTAAGATCTGGTAGCGCGCGCGGGGGCCGGCGATCCGCACTGGTGGAGCCGGAGACGTTCTTGATGCGGAGGCTGTGCTAGGCGCGGCGGCGGAGCGCGAAGACGGCGAGGAGCGCGAGCGCGAAGAGCAGCTCGGCGGGGCTGGTCGCGGGGGCGCCGGGGGTGAAGGCGCAGCCGTGGTGCGGTTTCTTGCACATGGGCTCGTCGTCGACGGAGGTGCAGGCGAGGCCGGCGGGGCAGCTGTCGCTCGCCGCGGTCGGGTCGCAGGCGGGGGTGCAGGTGCCGTCGAGGCAGGGGAGCGCGCCGCAGTCGGTGTCGGCGGTGCAGGCGCCGCCGGGTGGGACGGGGGCCGGGTCGAAGCGGTTGACGTAGCCGTCGACGAAGGAGACGAACGAGTCGACGCGCGTGTCGGTGGCCGCGAGCTTGACCGGGCATCCCTTGTAGCCAATCGCGGTGACGCCGGCGATGCGCTCTTTGCCGTTCAGCATCATGAACGCGGGACCGCCGGAGTCGCCTTCGCAGGTGCCGTGCTCGTTGTCCCAGAGCTCGATGCCGTCGGGGCGGATGTAGTTGAGATAGGTCTGCGCGCTGTGCTTGGTGCCGGCGGTGGTGCCGGCCGTGTCGTTGCCGTCGGTGAGGCCGTAGCCGACGATGCGGACCTGCTGCTCGATGAGGCGATCGGGCAGCGCGAAGCGGTTATAGGGGAGCGGCGGGATGCCGGTCGGCTCGGCGAGGATGACGACGCCGATGTCGCCCGGGTCCGAGTCGGTGCTGGTGTCGCTCGACGGCCACGACGGGTTGCCCTCGCCCTCCATGGTCGCCAGCGTATTCGTCGTCGGCACGGTGCCGTCGAAGACGAGGGAGTTGCCGGTGTAGATCAGGAACGTCGCGTTGCCCACCGATTTTGGCGAGACGCAGTGGGCGGCGGTGAGGACCACGTGCGGCGAGACGACCTCGCCGGTGCAGAGCGCGGCGCCCGGCTGCCCGGGGATGTACGCGAAGACGGCGACGACGGAGGGATCGCCGTCGTCGGCGACACCGTTGATGATCGACTGCGAGAGCGACGAGGCCGGCGGCGCGGCGGTGCAGGCGGCGAACGCGAGAGCGGCGAGCGGAGCAACGACCTTCATGCGCGCATGATACGGGATCAGCGCGCGCGAAAAATGCGATCAGCGGGCGTCGCGATCGCTCGACCACAGGCCGAGCTGCTCCGGCTCCTCGGGGCCGAAACGGCGCTCGAGCGCCCGCATCCACTCGACCTCGACCGCGGCGTCGTCGGCGGAGCTGACACGCGCGGCGACCTCGAGGGCGAGCTCGCGTCGCTCGTCGGGCGTCAGCCGTAAGAGCAGGGAGGTCAGTCGATCCATCACATCAAGGTAAGTCGCAATATTCGGGCCGTCCCGAGCGTCTATACTCTCGTCATGCGAACGATCGCGATGGTGGCGGCGCTGGCCGCCGTGGTGGGGGCGCCGGAGCTGAAGGCGCAGGAACCGAAGGCGGAGTCGGCGGCGACAGTCGTCGCACGCGTACAGAAGTACTACGACTCGACCAAGGACCTGCGCGCCAGGTTCGATCAGCAGCTCGATTCGCCGTCGCGGGCGCCGTCGAAGGCGTCGGGCGAGGTGTGGCTGAAGAAGCCGGGCAAGATGCGGTGGGACTACGCCAAGCCGGACAAGAAGCTGTTCGTGTCCGACGGCTCGACGCTGTGGTTCTACGACATCGACGACGAGCAGGCGTACCGGCAGGATCTGAAGAGCAGCACGCTGCCGGCGCAGGTGTCGTTCCTGCTCGGCGAGGGCAAGCTCGACAAGGAGTTCGACGCGAGCCTCACCAAGGTCGATGGCGTCGGGCCCGACCAGCTGGCGCTGAAGATGGTGCCGAAGGTCGGCACGACGGCGTATCGCTACATCGTGTTCGTCGTCGACGCCAAGAGCGGGCAGGTCAAGCAGACGATCATCTACGGGCAGGACGGATCGACCAACCGCCTGAGCTTCGCCGACGTGCTGCAGAACAAGGGCGTCGACGACGGCAAGTTCAAGTTCTCGCCGCCGGCGGGGACGCACATCATCAAGAACCCGCAGTGATCTCCCAGGGCACGCCGTAGCGGTCGGCGGCGACGTCGGCGCCCATCAGCTCGTAGGCGGCATGGAACGCGTTCGCGCATTCGCCGCGAAAGGTCAGGTGGACGCTCAGCTTCCTGGCGTCGTCGTACGGCGGTCATGCGCCGACGATGAGGATGATGACGCCGGCGACCGTCGCAGTGACGGCGGCGAAGCGAGGCGGGCTCCAGCGCTCCTCGCCGTAGAAGAGGGCGAAGGGCACCGACAGCAGCGGCGCCAGCGACGACAGCGTGGCGCCGACCGCGAGATCGGTGTGCGCCAATCCGTAGACGAACAGCGACGAGCCGACGAACGCCTCGAGCAGCGACGGCACGATGAGGCCGCGATACGCTGCGCGAGCGACCGCGTCGTCCCGCGTCGGGCGCGTGACGAGCGCCGACGTGGCGGCGAGGATCGGCCAGGCGATGAGGAAGCGGATGAGGTTCGCGTGCCACGCGTCGATGCCGGTGCCGCCGAGCTTGACGCTCACGGTGTTGCCGGCCCACAGCACCGACGTCAGCAGCGCGAGCAGGATTCCTTCGCGCGCATCGCGCAACGTCGAGCGCGCGTGCTCGTGGGCCTTCTTCACCGGCTCGCCCTTGTCGAGCTCGACCGCGCGCGGCGACAGCGCGATGAGCGCGATGATGCCGCCGACGCACAACAGCGTGCCCGCCGCGCGCACGACGCCGAAGCGCTCGCCGCGCCAGACCGTGCCGAGCAGCGCCGCCCACAGCGGATACGACGACGCGATCGCCAACGCCGTGGTGACGCCGACCCGCCGCGCCGCCGCGAAGAACACGTTGTCGGCGAAGCCGTACGCGCACAGCACCGACAGCGCGAGCCACGCCGCGCGCGTACCGCTGATCCCGGCCAACAGGTGGCCGTGCGTCGACACCAGCGTGGCGACGAGGAACAGCGGCAGCACCGTCGACGAGCGCGTCAGGTTCACGCGCGCCGAGCCGACCGCGCGCGACGCCAGCGCGTAGCGCGTCGAGGCGTACGCCCACAGCGCGGCCGACGCGACGGCAGCGAAGGCGCCGAGCATCTACGCGATCATAGAAGCGGCTCGAGCTCCTTGGCCTTGGGGAACAGGCCGTAGATCCCGCCGGTATGGATGAAGCAGACGCGCGGGCCGAGCGCGTTCTTGTCGCGCGCCAGCTCCTGCGTCATGCCGTGGAACGCCTTGCCGGTGTAGACCGGATCGAGGATGAGGCCCTCCGAGCGCGCCACGTCGCGGATGGTCTGCAGCTCCTCGGCGCGCGACTTGGCGTAGCCGGCGCCGACGTAGCCGTCGATGATCTCGACCTCGCTGCGATCGAACTCGACGGGCAAGAGCCACTTCTTGATCGCGGCCTCGATGATTTCGCCGATGGCGTTGACGAAGTAGGGCTTGTCGTCGCAGACGTTGATCCCGACGGCGCGCCAGGGCAGCTTCAAGAGCTTGATGCCGAGGATCAAGCCGGCGCCGGTGCCGCCCGAGCCGGCGGCGTAGACGATCGTGAGCGGCTCGTCGCCGAGCTCCTGCGCCAGCTCCTCGACGCAGCCGACGTAGCCCCACGCGCCGACGGCGTTCGAGCCACCCTCGGGGATGACGTAGGCCTTGCGCCGCTGCGCGAGCAGCTGCCCTTGCACCTCGGTGAAGAGCTGCACGCGGCGCTTGTACTCCTCGCGGCTGACCCAGCGGATGTCGGCACCGACGAGCCGATCGAGGAGGATGTTGGCCTCGGCCGCGGGCGGCTCCTTCGGGTTATCGGTGCGCAACAATAGATAGGAGCGCAGCCCCAGCTCGGCGGCGGCGATGGCGGTGGCGCGGCAGTGGTTCGACTGCTCGCCGCCGCAGGTGATCACCGTGTCCGCGCCCTCGGCGGCGGCGTCGGCGAACAGGAACTCGAGCTTGCGGATCTTGTTGCCCGACAGCGATGCGCCGGTGAGATCGTCGCGCTTGAACAGGAGCTCGAGGCCGAGCTTGTTCGACAGGCGCCGCGCCGGCTCCACCGGCGTGGGCAGACGCGCGCGTTTGATGCGATCGGGATAGCGAATCATCAGGCTCCTTGCACGAACGGATTGTGGCGCGCCTCGTCACCGACAGTTGTGCGCGGGCCGTGTCCAGGGATGACGCTCGTGTCAGGGTCGAGCGTGTAGATCTTCTGTTGGATCGATCGCGTGATCGTCGGAAAGTCGCCGCCGGGAAGATCGGTGCGGCCGATCGAGCGCTGAAACAGCGTGTCGCCCGCGAGCAGGAGCGGCCCGTCCGACGACTCGACGCGGAAGCAGCAGCTCCCCGGCGTGTGGCCCGGCGTGTGGATGACCTCGGCGTTGCGCTTGCCGAACGCCAGCGTCTCCCCGTCGCTGAGCCAATGCTCGACGGGCAGCGTCGGCCGCACGCGCCAGCCGAACATCGCCGCCTGCATGGCGAAGCCGTCGTACAAAAAGAGGTCGTCCTTGTGCAGCGCGATGGTGCCGCCCGCGCCCTCCTTCACGTCACGCGTCTCGTAGATATGATCGAGGTGCGCGTGCGTGTGGATGATCCACTTCACCGTCAGATCGTGGTGGCGCACGATCTCGAGGATGCGCAGATGCTCACCGCCGGGATCGACGACGATCGCCTCCTTCGTGTCGGGGCAGGCGAGCACCGAGCAGTTGCACTGGAACGAGCCGACCGGGAATGTCTCGAGGAGCAGCATCAGGGTTGCGTCCCCTGGAACGATCCCGACGTCACCGTGGTCAAGGTGGCGCCGTCGCGCATGAGCACGAGGTTGGACAGCGTGCCGGTGCTCTTCTTGCCGACGGTGGTGAAGGTGATGGTGCCGCCGTTGACCGCCGACCCCAGCTCGTCGCTCACGCCGGCGTCGGGCGCCACGGTCGCCACGTAGAAGACGACCGGGCCGTTCACCGGATCGCTCGGATAGGACATGCCGGCGACGACGTTGCCGGGCTGCCATTCGACGCGGAAGCCGGCCAGATCTTCGGGCCCGTTGTAGGGGCTGCCGACGGCGACCACCATGCCGAGGTTGGCCACGAGGCTCGGCACCACCGCCGTCGAGGCGAGCTTGTGACCATCGACGGGAGTGCCATCGGCGAGCGTGCCGTGGACCTCGATGAAGTCGAAGCCGGCGTTTCCGGTGCAGCCGGCCGCGACCAGCATCATGGCTGCGAAGAGCGCGCGCATTGCCGGAGAATCTACGATCAAGCAGCCCCGTTGTCGACGGTGCCGCGGGCAAAGCCGTGGTAAAATGAGACGATGTCGCGATTCACGGCGGTCGCGTTGGCGGCCGCGCTGTTCGGCCCGGCGGCCTTTTTCGGCGCCGGCTGCGCGTCGGTCGAAGACGCGAACAGCGGCGGCGGGCTCGATCTGTCGACGCCCGACGGCGACGATCTCGGCACGACCGCGCCCGCGGCCGATCTGGCGCGCGGCGGCGGCGACGGCGGCAGCGCGACGCCGTCGTGCGGTGGCGGCAAGCACATCGTGGTCAACGAGGTGAAGGTTGGCACCGCGGCCCAGGCGAGCGACGAGTTCATCGAGCTCTACAACCCGTGCACCAACGACGTCGATCTGACGAATTGGACGCTCGTCTATCGCTCGGCGGCGGGGACGTCCGACGTCACCATCATCGGGCTCGGCAAGACCATCGTGTCGAACGGCTTCCTGCTCGTCGTCGGGCCGGCCTACACGGGCGGCGCGCCCGGCGATCAGACGTACAACGCGGGCAAGCTGGCCGCGGCCGGCGGCGGCGTCGGCCTGCGCGATCCGACGCAGGCGCTCGTCGACTCGGTCGGCTACGGCACCGCGACCAACGCCTTCGTCGAAGGCGCGCCGGTGAACGCGCCGGGCGACGGATCGATCGCGCGCACGCCGAGCGGCATCGACACCAATCACAACAACCTCGACTTCGCGGTCGCGACGACGCCGACGCCCGGCGCCGCCAATTGACAGGATCCCGGCGCGCGCCCTAACGTGGACGCGTGCGGGGTCTGCGCGCGTGGGTCGTGATGGCGCTGGTGGCGACGGCAGCGACGGCGCCGCGCGCGCGCGCCGAGACGGCCGAAGCGCAAGTCGAGCGGCTCGCGTCGGACGCGGTCAACGCCTATCGCGGCGCCGACTACAACCGCGCCATCGAGCTGCTCACGCGCGCCTACGAGATCCGCCAGGTGCCGGCGCTCCTCTACAACCTGGCCAAGGCGTACGACAAGCTCGGCGACATCGAGCACGCCTCGGACGCCTATCGTCGCTACGCCGACTCGGCGGACGCCGATCCGAAGCTGCGGGCGAAGTCGGAGGCGCGCCTCGTGGTGCTCGAGGAGGCGCGGCGCAAGAAGGCGGCGGCGCAGCGGCTCGTCGAGCAGCCGAAGCAGCCGCCGCCACCGCTCGTCGAGCATCCGCCGCCGAAGCCGGCCGAGATCGAGCCAGCCCGGCCGGCGCCGCCGACGGCGGAGCAGATCAAGCAGCAGCTCAAGGAAGAGCGGCAACGCGAGCGGCGGCGCGATCGCTACGTCGCGCTCGGGCTCGGCGCCGGCGTGGTCGCCTTCGCGGCGACGGCGGTGGGGCTGTCGGTGAGCGCGCTGCAGCTGCAGTCGCAGTGGTCGTCGCAGTACGGCGGCAACGAAGCCGATCGGCGCGCGCTGAAGGACGAGGCGATCCTGCACGCCGGCCTCGCCGACGGGTTCTACGCCGGCGCGGCCGTCTGCGTGGGCGTGGGCGCCTACTTCTTGTATCGTGGGTTCCGTCCCGAGCCGACGGCGCCGTCGCTGGCGATGCTGCCGGCCGTGTCGCCGACGAGCGTCGGCATCGCCGTCGCGGGGCGCTTCTGATGCGCGCCGCCCTCTTCTTGATTTTGATGACGATGCCCGCGTGCTCCGCGGTGCTCGGCTTCCACGAGTGCAACGTCGACAGCGACTGCAGCGGCACCACGCCGAGCGGCTCGCCGCTCTTCTGCAGCGACGATCATATGTGCGTGGGCGCCATCCCCGACGCGCGCCTGTGCCAGCAATCGGTGCCTGCGCCGCCCGCCGCCATCCCCGACGGCGCGCTCATCGTCGGCGGGCTCTACCGCACCTCGGGCGCCAACGACGTCAACGATCACACCTTCCGCAACGCGGCCGATCTGGCCGCCAGCGAGCTCGGCGGCATGTACCCGATCGCGCACATCGTCTGCGACACCGCGGGCGATCCCGATCAGGCCGCGCGCGCGTACAACGTCGTCATCGAGCGCTGGGGCGCGCAGATCGTCGTCGGCCCCGACACCAGCGACGAAGTGTTCGCCGTCGCCAAGGAGGTCAAGGCGCGCGGCGTGCCCATGATCTCGCCGTCGGCGACCAACCCCAACATCGAGTTCCTCGACGACGACGACCTGGTCTGGCGCACCGCCGCCAGCGACAAGGTGCAGGCCAAGGTGCTGGCCACGCTGCCGCCGTCGACGGCGAAGCTCGACATCGTCTACGTCGGCGACAGCACCTACGCCAAGGGGCTCGCCGACGCCTTCGTCGCCAACTACCCGGGGATGGTCACGCAGAGCCTCAGCTTCCCGAGCGGCAACACCGCGATGATGAACAGCGCCGTCGCCTCCGTGGCGGCCGACGCGCCGGGCTTCGCGCTGCTCATCGCCGACTTCGACGCGCCGCCGCTCATGGCCGCCGTCGCCAACGCGGGCAGCCTCGGCACGACGCAGTTCCTCATGACCGACAGCGCGAAGAAGCCGTCCCTGTGGGGCCAGCTCGGCGGCGTCTACAGCGTCATGACGCGGGTGCGCGGAACCGGTCCGGCCAACCCGAGCTTCACCGATCCATCGGGCATGGCGTTCCAGGTCATGCAGAACAACTACAAGGGGCGCTTCGCCGGCGAAGATCCCGCCGAGACCGCGTTCGTCGGCAACGCCTACGACGCCTTCTACACCGCCGCCTTCGCCGGTCTCGGGCTCGATCGCGGCAAGCGCTCGGGCAAAAATCTCGTCGCGGCGCTGGGGCGCATGTCCGATCCGATGGGCACCTCCGTCATCGTCGGGCCCAACAACATCTCGGCCGGCGTCACCACGCTGCAGATGGGCGGCACCATCAACCTCGTCGGCACCTCGGGCCCCATCGACTTCGACGAGCACGGCGACGTCCTCTCGGCGCCGATCGAAAAGTGGAGCGTCGACACCAGCGCGGCGACCCCGACCTTCAAGACCGACAGCATCGTCGTGCCGTAGCGACCGTAACAGCGCGCGCGCCGCGACGCCGCGGCGGCGTTCAATACGTGGTAAAATGCTCTTCGTGCCGGCGTTTTCGCCGCATCGCTTCGGCCAGTACACGCTCACCGCCCGCCTCGGTCGCGGAGGCATGGCGGACGTGTATCGCGCGCGCCGCGAAGGCGCCGCCGGCTTCGAGCGCACCGTCGTCGTCAAGAAGATCCTCGGCTCGCACAACGAGGATCCGCAGTTCGTCGACATGTTCATCAACGAGGCGAAGATCTCGTCGCGCCTGACCCACCCGAACATCGTGCAGGTCTACGAGCTCGGCGAGGAGAACGGCGAGTTCTTCATCGTGATGGAGTACGTCAAGGGCAAGGATCTGCTGCGCCTCTTGCGTGCGCTCGCGCAGAACAAGCCGGAGTCGCCCGCGGTGCCGCCGCTGGTCGCCGCCTACATCGCGCGCGAGGCGGCGCGCGGCCTGTCGCACGCGCACGAGCACACCGACGAGAACGGCGCGCAGAAGCCGATCGTGCATCGCGACGTGTCGCCGCAGAACATCATGCTCAGCTACGACGGGCAGGTGAAGATCGTCGACTTCGGCATCGCCAAGGCGCTCGACAGCATGAAGGACGAGACGCGCACCGGCGCGCTCAAGGGCAAGTTCGCGTACATGGCGCCCGAGCAGGTGGGCGGCAGCTCGCCCGGGCCGCAGTCGGACATCTTCGCCGCCGGCGTGGTGCTGCACGAGATGCTCACCGGCCGCCGCCTGTTCAAGGGCGGCAACGACTACGAGACGCTGCAGAAGGTGCAGACGATGCCGGTGCCGCCGCCGTCGTCGCTGTCGAGCGCGGTCTCGCCGGAGCTCGACGCGATCGTGATGCAGGCGCTCGACCGCGATCGCAAGCAGCGCTACGGGCGCGCCGCGCACCTGGCGCGCGACCTCGACGTGTATCTGCAGGCGCACCGCTTCGCCGTCGAGGACATGGCCGAGTACATGTTCGACATCTTCCCGCCCGACTCGCGCGAGGAAGTGCCGGACGGGCCGATGACGGCGAGCTACTCGATCCCGAAGTCGGCGCCGGAGCCGACGATGCCGTCGTCGCCGCGCGCGATCGCGGGGACGCCGTCGGCGGTGCGCGCCGAGCGGGCGCAGGCCGAGCACGCGGCGGCGGCGGGGCGCAAGCGCGCGCTCGTCTATGGTGGCGCCGCGGTGCTCGCGCTCGGCGTCGCCGCGGTCGTGGTCGTGCCGCTCGCGCGCAAGAACGCCCCGGCGGGCGATGCGCACGAGCAGGCGATGGTCGAGCCGATCGTGCATCCCGCCGAGGCCGACAAGCCCATCGACAACGACAAGCCGGTCGATCGTCCGCTCGACGCGCCGCTGCCGGGCGACGTGCGCATCGAGACCGAGCCGGCCGGCGCGCAGGTGTGGGCGGGGCCGAAGCTCGTCGGCAGCGCGCCGGTGACGCTGCACCTCGGCAAGAACGGCAACGCGCCGATCACGCTGATGCATCCCGGATACGAAGATCTCAACTACACGGTGCAGCCCGGCGACGGCCCGTCGCTGACGCTGCGCCTGTTGCGCCGTCACCACGGCGGCGGCGGCGAGGCGACCGCGCACAAGACGGCGCCGCCGATCGCGGGCTCGAAGGACAAGGGCCCGCACAAGACCAAGATCGATACGTTCGACGACAACGACAAGACACCGCACGTGCCGAAGGTGCAGGCGATCGATGACTGATCGCCGCCTTGTCGCCACCACCGGCGCGCTCGTCGCCGTCGCGCTCTTCTCCTGCAACAACAGCTTCTTCTTGCGCGGCACCGTCGGTGGCGACTGCGACCCGCCGCGCACGATCATCCCCGCGGCCAACGGCAGCGA
>Ga0070679_100004361_pt1 | contig 13071 bp, 10 predicted proteins | sample KBSC63BmetaG_FD_65652 | JGI IMG/M metagenome (GOLD analysis project Ga0070679, IMG submission 65652) | Corn rhizosphere microbial communities from Kellogg Biological Station, Michigan, USA - KBS C6-3B metaG | ecosystem: Host-associated > Plants > Roots > Rhizosphere | place: USA: Michigan... | reverse complement strand
TGATGGCTACACCCAGCCGACGGGTTTCAAGTTGGTGGATGCCATCCTCATCAGGGGCGGCATTCAGAGCATGATGGGGACCTATTCATTGGCATTCCTGGCGTTGTGCCTGGGAGGGGTGCTCGAGAAGGTCGGCTATGTCGCCGTGTTGATCGAAAAAGCCATCGAGCGGATCACCGCCGACAAATACATGGTGCCGCTGGTCATCGGAACGACCTTTCTTTCCAACATCGCGATGGGCACGAATTACATGTCGATCATTCTGAATGGCGCAGCTTATCGCAAGGCCTTCGATGACGCCGGGCTGGAGAGGAGATTGCTCAGCCGCTTGCTGGAAGAGGGCGGGACGCAGACCGCAGCGCTGGTTCCATGGTCCACCGCCGGCGCATTCATGGCAGGAACACTCGGTGTAGCTACATTCTCGTATATACCATACAGCTTCCTGAATCTAGTCAATCCCGTGTTGTCCATCGTGCTGGCCTGCTTTGGGATATTTGTATTTCGTACTAGCTCAAGGAGTCCCTCTGCGAACGCGCCTGGTCACGCCGATACCATCTAAGTGGTGTTCGTCTCCGACGGGACGAGCTGGGCCATATGGATGGAGGAGATATCCCACCCATGGCTGCGGGCCACTCTGTCGCTCTCCGCCTGTCACGTCGTATTGGCCCTCTCTTTGAGGGGGAAACTCAGGATCCATCAGCTCGCGAAAGGGCGCGCCCAGCCTCGTCTAGAGTTTCCGATCACAAGACCCCAGAAACCTTGAATCCCATGCCCAAGCTCGGCCATCTCGCCCTTGCGGCCGAGACGTAAGCAGAGGGAGTAAGGTGGCACGAGACGCGGATCAACGACATCTACATTTACGCTTCGCCCGTGCTCTCCGGAGTGGCCCGATCGATCTCAGACAACGTCTCTGGGAATGAGATTTTTTGGGAATAGGGGAGCCGGTCTACCATAGGTAAAGGCAAGCACCGTGCCCTATGGACATCCACTCAACGGCATCCGGTTCACGCCCGGAACCCGGATGATGTATCGGCGGGCGTGCTTAGCGCCCGAAATTTCCCATCTGAGGATGAGGGAGGTGCGCGCGATCCGAGTTGGTCGCGAGGCGGATTAGCGGCGTCACGCGACCTCAAGCGGAACTTGCAGCCTTTGTCGGACGCGTCCGCGCTTCCATCCACCTGCGCGTTTCCTCATAGGGCATGGGCCTCGCAAGCAGATATCCCTGCAGCTCGTCGCAGCCGATCCCTCGCAGGAAATCCATCTGCGCGTCGGTTTCAACGCCCTCGGCGACCACGTTCATCCTGAGCGCTTTCGCAAGGAGCACCACGGCACGCGTAATCGCGGCGGCCCGCTCGTTGCCGGGCAGACCCGTGACGAAGCTTCGGTCGATCTTCAGACACGTGAGCGGGAACCGCTGCAGATAGCCGAGCGAGGAGTAGCCGGTCCCGAAGTCATCGAGCGCCAGTCTGATGCCCATGGCGGCGAGCTCGCCCAGGATCGAGCCCGACGTCTCGGCATCGGCCATGACCGTCGTTTCGGTGAGCTCGAGCCGCAGACTCTCCGGTTCGAGTCCAGCCGCCTCGAGCGCCCGTCCCACCCGCGTCCCGAGGTCGGATCGCTCGAACTGCCGGGCTGAGAGGTTCACCGCGACGCTGATCGGACGCCCGACCACCGCGCGCAGGCGTGCGGCATCCGCGCACGCGCGCCGCAGCACCCAGTCGCCGAGCTCTACGATCGCCCCGCTCTCCTCCGCGAGCCCAATGAACTTGTCCGGAGTGAGCAGGCCATGCTGGGGGTGGCGCCATCGCAGCAGCGCTTCGACGCTGCGCGGCTCACCCGTAAGTATGTCGACGATCGGCTGATAGAAGATGACGAACTGTTCCGTACCGATCGCCTCGGCGAGCTCGCTCTGCAGGCTCAGACGGTCGTCGCCCAGGGCGCTCATGCAGCTTTCGTAGGCGCGAACGCTGCCGGCCCCGTGCTTCTTCGCCTCGCGCAGCGCCAAGCCCGCGGTGCGCAGCAGCTGGTCGAAGTCCGCGGCACTTGCCTGACTGCAGCTGTAGCCGATGCTCGCCGTCAACGCCCGCGGCCCGGTCGCCGAGCCGACCGGAAACCGCAGCTGTTCGCAGACTTTGACCGCATGGGCGTGCGCGGTGCTAACATCCGGCAACCCGAAAAAGAAGACGGCGAACTCGTCCGCCGCGAGCCGAGCGACCAGCTCTCCGCAGGGTACCGCCGCCTGCAGCCGTGCAGCCACCTCGGTGAGCAGACCATCTCCGCGCGCGTAGCCGAGGGATTCGTTCAGCAGCCGAAATCGATCGAGATCGATCAACATCAGCGCGCAGATACCGCCCTTGGCTGCACCGCAGGCGACCGTGTCGCGAGCCGCGCGCTCGAGCACGGAGCGATTGGCGAGTCCCGTGAGCGCATCCTGTCGGAATGCGTGGCCGATCCAGTTTCGGTACTCGCTCTCCGCGGCGACCGCGGCCCTACTCAGCTGCCGCAGCGTCTGCACGGCACGCTTCGCCTGCTCGGCTGCGAGATGCCTTTCAGTCACGTCGATGTGCATCACGACCGCCCCTGCCGGATAAGGTGAGCGGACAGCGTTCGCGCGCAAGTGAATCCAGCGCTTCCCCTCCCGCTGGCAGCAATACTCGAGCTCGAATGCGGTGCGCGATCCGCTCAGAACCTCTATTAGACCGGCGCGCACGCGGAGCGCGTCGGGACAGAGCGCAGCGGCAGTGTGGCACGCTTCAAGATAACTATCTCCGATGCGGACAGCGGGCTCGGTGAGCGCATCGCCGCCCAAGCGTCGCCAGGCCTCGTTGACGGCCGTGACGCGCCCCTCCGCATCGAGCAACGCTACCTGCGCCGGCAGGTAGTCGAGCATCGCGGCGTACTGCGACGCGGTTCGGCTTCCGCGGCGCGCGATGAGGTGGGATGAGCGGCGGACGCTGGGCATCAGCGGGCACTTGAGGCCGCTCGGCTCGAAGGCACGCGCACCATGACCTTCTCAGCTAGCAATCCCGGTCCGAAATTCTTCATGCGCTCGGTGAAGCGCTCGCTCACTTCAAAGCCTCTGGCCACGAGCAGCGTGCCGAGCTCGGTGCGCACGTCCTGCAGAATGACCATGCCTGGCCGCACCAGCCGCAGCGGAACCTCGATGACCTGCGTCTCGCCGCTCGTCATACCGAGATGGGTGGCGAAGTCCTTGGCGAGCTTCGCGCCGTAGCGCACCGCATGCTGCTGCAGCAGTTGTACCGCTGTGTCGGCGGAGTGGCCCTTGGAGGTGAGCGCATCGAAATCGATCACGAGCAGCAGGATGCGGGCCGCGGTCCCGATCGTGCCGTCCCCGAGCCGAGCCAGTTGCTCATTCGAGTATGCGAGCGCCGAGAGGACTTGCAGCACGGGCTCGAGGCGCGGCACATGGCCGAGGAGCTTGCTCGCCACTTCTGGAACGCCCTCGGAGAGCACGCGCTCCTCGGGCGTGAGATTCTCGCCGTAGTAGATCTTCTCGACGAGCTCGGGAGGCAACGAGAGGAAGCCGATCTGGGACAGCATCGCCGCCGCCTCGAGCTGCCAGTACCCCTGCGCGCAACCGAGGTATTCCGCGAACGCCATGGCCTGCTGGCGCAGCCGGCTTGCCCGGCCGAAGGCGACCGGATTGGTGAGGGCAAGTACGTCGGTGAGCGCCCGGATGCAGCCGATGAGCGTATGTTGTAGCAGCACGCGCTCGGCCGTGACCAGCCGGTACTGATCCACGGCAGCCTCGATGCAGGCGAGGAGCTCCTCGGCCGGGCAGGGCTTCGTCAGAAACCGGAAGATTTGCCCCTTGTTGACCGCAGACACCACGGCATCGCGCCCCGGCTCGCCGGTGAGCAGGATGCGGGTCGTGGCGGGGTAGAGACTGCGAACCTTCGCGAGCAGCGCCGCGCCGTCCATGCCCGGCATGCGCATGTCGGAGACGACCACGGCGACCGGCGCCGCGCTCTTCAGCCGCTCGAGCGCCTCCTCGCCGCCGTGCGCCGTCAGCACCTCGTATTCACGGCGCAGATGAACGGCGAGCCCCTGGACCACGCGGGGCTCATCGTCCACACACAGAATTCGTGGCAAGGCTTTTTCAGACATCCGAACGGTCCTCGTGCGTAGACGACTCATGGACGCGGCGCGTCGCCTCGGCCCAGTCAAAGGGCGCGCCGAGCGCGGCAAGGTAACGTCCGTCGATCGGCGAAGATGCATTTCGATGGCGAAGTCCGCTCGGGCGCGGCTCCGAGTCGGCGACCAGCGCCTGGGCCACGGCAACGGCGGCGAGCAGATCGAACTCCGTCTGGGCGGCGGGCGCCGGATCGTGATGGAAGGCGACCGCCTCGAGAATCGGGTATGGAAGCCCCCACAGCCCGAGCAGGTAGGCGCCTACCTCGGCATGGGTCGCATCGAGCACGGTCCGTTCGGCCTCGCAGAGCGGCAGCCCGCGCTCCTCGGCGAGCACGACGGCTCGCACCATCTCTTGCGGACACTGTTGCAGCAGGACCCAGTAGCCAATGTCATGCAAGAGGCCCGCGAGGAGGGCGTCGTCCGCCCAGACGCTTCTTCCTGCGAGCGCATGAGCGCCGGAGGCGACATCGCGGGCGTGCTCCTGCAGCCTCTCCGGCTCGAAACCGGCCGGCACGGATGCTCGTGACCATGCACAGAAGACCTCGGCCGAGAGCGCGAGATTACGGATCGCGTTGAATCCTAGATGTACCACCGCCTGCTCGATGCGGCTGATCGGCCGCGCGTGGCGGAAGAAAGCGGAATTCACCACGTGCAGAACCTTGGCGGTCACGGCGCTGTCGGCCGCAATGACCTCCGCGACTTCCGCGGTGCTCACCTCCTCGCGCGCAATGACCTCACGCAGCCGGGCATAGACCCGCGGCAGGGTCGGCAGCTGTCGGATCCGACCCACGGCCGCACGGACTCGCGGCTCCCGCAGCAGCTCCTGCAGCTGCACGCAGCGCTCGATCACCTGCTCGAGCCGGTCCGGCTCGCACGGCTTGGCGATGTACTGGTGGGCGAGCGGTACGAGCCGCATCACCTGCCGCTCCTCCGAGTAGCCCGACAGCACGATGCGAATGGTCTGCGGAGACTTCTCGCTCGCGACTTCGAGCAGCTGTGCCCCATCCATGCGGGCCATGCGCATATCGGTAATGATCGCATCGTACGACGCCGCCTCGAGCTGCTCGATCGCGAGCGCCGCGCTTGGAACGAAGCTCATCTCCCACTTCGTCTTCGCCCGGTACAGCCGCCGCCGCAGTCCCTCGAGCAGCGCGGGCTCATCGTCGACGAAGAGAACGCGCTTCATGACTTGCCTCCCGCGGCGCGCCCACCGACCGGCAGTCGCAGGATCATGCGTGTGCCCCGGCCGACCTCGCTCTTCACGTCGATCTTTCCACCATGCTTCTCCACGATGATGGAACGAGCGATGGCGAGGCCCTGCCCCGTACCCTTGCCGACTTCCTTCGTCGTGAAGAACGGGTCGAAGATCCGTTCCAGATTCTCCTGCGGTATACCGCAGCCATTGTCCTCGAACATGATCTCCACGAATCTCCCGGTCGACGCCGTTCCGACCCGGATGCGTCCCGTGCCCACGTCGCGTCCGGCGGCCTCGATGGCGTGGGCGGCATTGACGATGAGGTTCAGGAAGACCTGATTGAGCTCGCCCACGTTGCACACGACGAGCGGCAACTCCCCGAGCTCGGTTTGCACTTCCGCGCAGTACTTGTACTCATTGCGCGCGACCAGCAGAGTCGTTTCGATCGCGCGATTGATATCCGCGGTGCTCTGCTCCTTCGCATCCGGATGCGCGAATTCCTTCATCGCGCGCACGATCGATGTGACCCGCTCGATGCCGTCGCGCGTGCGCTCGAATGCCGCGGGGATCTCTGTATCGAGAAAGGATTTGTCGAACTTCGCCTCGATCTCTCTCAGCTGCGACTGGAGGGGCCCCGGTTCCGCGCCGCCGACGAGCGACTCCACCGCCCCTCGGTACACCTCGATCAGCTGCTGCAGATCGGCCACGGCCGACTTGAGGAAGTACACGCCATCGCCAACGAACTGGATCGGGGTATTGATTTCGTGCGCAATTCCGGCCGCGAGCCGGCCGACGGACTCGAGCTTCTGCGCCAAGCGCAGCTCCAGGCTCATGCGCTCGCGCTCCTGCAGCTCGGCCATGAGCTGCTCCTGCAGGCACTTCTTGGCGTCACGCTCGGCCAACGCCGCGGTGATGTTGGCGCCGACCGAGACCGAGTACCGCTTCGTGCCGGCGAATTCTCGAATCGGTGTGATCGTGACCCCGGAGTCGAACACCGAGCCATCCTTGCGCCGCGCGAGAAGCTGCAGGCGGACGCTCGTGCCGGCCGCGATCGCCTCGCGGATGCTGGGCCCGGCTTCTGGGTTCAACTCCGGCGGAACGATCAGTGCGGGCGACCGCCCCAGCAGCTCCTCGGGCGTGTAGCCATGATCGACACAAACTGCCCGATTGACATACACGATCTCTGGGCCCTGTGGACCGGCACCCACGATCACGAAATGCGTGCTGGTCGAGTCAAGGGCAACACCGCGCAGCCGCAACTGCTCCTCGAGCGCGCGTACGCGTTCGCGCAGCTCCGAGGGCTCCAATTGCGAGATCCGCGAACTGCCCTCGCTGCCGTCTGCCCGGCTCTGCTCTGCGGCCGTCGCAGGAACGCGCCCGTTCGGCAGGTTACCGTCACGAGACGCCTCGGAAATCTTTACCCGCGGCATCGGAGCCGTGAGTTCGAGCGCTCGCACCAGGGTGGTGTCCGAGACGGTAGAATTAGCGTCGGTCTTGCCGGTCACAGCGTGCGTCCTACTCCGCTGCTCGGAGGTCGTCCAGGGTGCCCGTTCCTGCTTCGCCAGGTCATCCGTCGCCGCCTCGGGTCGGGTCTTCCGCACATCGGCTCATCGAGCTTCCCCGTGGATTCCAAGTTTCCGTTCGACGTCTCCAAAATGATGCGCTCATTGCTGCATTGCGGCTGTGAAGATCATCACGAAGCCTTTGCAACTCGTTGAGGAATCGATGAGCAGGCGCTTCCGAACAGCGACTCCAGCTCGGGCTCCGCCGTACGCGAGGCCGCTGAATACGTCAAATCCGGGCGACAGGATTCTGAAGCCACCGTGGTCAATCTCTCGGTACGAGGCTGAGGTGCCTCTCGAGCTGTTCGCCTACGCCACCCACGACGAGCCTGAGGGCTGCGTTACTTCCTCGATACGATCAAGACAGTCGTGGCCCAACGCATGCCGGACGCACCGTCTACGTGCGTGAGTGCGAAACCTGACTTGTATTGCTATCGGCCGCCCGTGGCGGTGCTTGCGCCGATATAGCTGAGTACCTCGACGACGGTACGCTGTAGGACACACCCGCGTTCAAGCATTTTCAGCATGTGCATGCATCGCGCCCCGGTTACGGGGAAACGAACGGTGCCCATTTGCGGGATTGCCTCCGCTCCGAACTTACGGAACAAAGCCAAAAAGCTCACACCTTGGCATCCCCCCGAACGAAGTCATCCCTACCGCGCGAGCGGTTTAGTCCTCTGACCCCAAGCCGTCATTCGCCAACGTCCCGCTATGAGGATGACTAGCTTCATAGAGGTGGGCGATTCGCGGTTCATTTCAATGCGACTATCACCGCGGCTATCCCGACGATCAGCGCCGGTAGAATCAGCCAACCGACGCGCCAATTCCGCCACAATCCTGCGAGTCCGAGCAGCGAAACCGCCGGCAGCATGAATAGACAACCCACCTTCAGCAACTGCCCCAGCATCGATAGGTGTTGGGAGTTGGACCCGCCGCAATTGCGATCAATGTTCCAACAACGGCAAGGAGGGCCAGCTGTCCCAGTGGGTCCTCTTTAGCGGCGCCGCTATGCAAACCACGTCCTTCACATGTTAGCGGAAATGCAACGGAATGCTGCGCGTCACGCATGATGTATCGACCCTTGAGGTGGGCGCAGCGAGAAATGCCGCTACCATTTGCCGCGAACAGGGATTGGCGGAGCCACCCGCGTGCCCTGTGAATGGCAGTTCAACAAATGTGGCATTCTGTCCCATGAGCATCGCTGCAATGCGCCCGTGCACCGGGGCAGTGATAGGGTCCAGCTCTCCTTGAATGATGAGTGTTGGCACGGTCGTATTGCGCGGAATTACTGGCGCGGCGCCAGGTGAAGTCCAAGACTCGCACAGCCCCTCCGGTGAAAGAGCGTGGTATCCCGCGCTCACGCCCGCAGTCCGCGAACGCAGCCCACCAACGATCCCCGCAGTGGGCGGATCGTCTCGACATGTGACAGCAATCAGTGGCAGTAATGCGACGTCAGCTCCACCCTGCCTGACGACCGCGAGGACTGAAGCGAGAATGGAAGTCTCGGACTCGTTCACAGCTTTTATTATTGCCGGCACATCAGATGCGTGGGAATACATGAGGAAGAAGACCAGCGCTTCTAAATCGCCGCGATTGAAGACGACATAATCCTCGGAGGTGCCAGAAGTCGCGGGCATGCGGATTGTAAGGGGCTGGTTTTCAAGCTTTGTGAGCGCACGACTCCACTCAAGATTGAGTTGCGGATAACGCCCAGCGCAATCCGGATCACCCGCACATTCGGCTAGAAGTGCGTCAAGCGCGCGTTCAAATCGTGTGTCCATTGGGAATGGTGAGGTCTCACGAGAGAGAGCGACGGAATCGAGCAAGAGCGATCGGATGTATTGGGGGTAACGAGCAGCTAATTCGGCTCCTACGACGGTTCCGTAAGATGCAGTCAAGACGTTCCACGAGGAGACGCCGAGCGCGCTGCGAATGCGCTCGAGGTCTTCGACGGCAAGAGATGTACCAAATTCTTCTGGCTCTATGCCCGCTTGCCGGGCTATGGCTAAACACTCGCGCATTCGCGCGCGAGCCAAATTGACCATATCGAGAGTTTTCAAGTCCGGTGCGAGGTAAAACGGAGCTTCGGAATAGCCCTGGCAAACTCTAGGTTGAGAGGTTCCGGTCGCGCGCGGATCGAACAGAATAATGTCCCGCTCTTGGCTCAGCGGACTGTCGGGTGCAGTGAAGCTTGGAATGATTGATGCGATACCGGCCTGCCCGGGGCCTCCGGGAACAAGCAGAATGGGATCTGTTCGGGCCGGCTGCCGAGCACTTCGGATGACTGCGACTGATAAAAGGTAGGTGCCCGAGTTCAACTGATCGTAGCGGCGCGGAACCGCGACGGTGCCACAACGTACGCGGCGGATTTGAGCAGGCGGTACGGTGGCGATGGCGCAAGCGGCTTCGATGAATTGCGGCTTCATGGCATCGGCGTTTGCACCACATGCTGCGATTGTCGAAACGAAACACATAGCCGAAATAGCGAGCCAACGCCATAACTCAGTTGATGCGGCCGGTCGATTATTCAAACGGTTTCCTTTTCGTGGAATTGGTCGGCTCGATCGGGAAATCCTGAGCCTTGCTCAGGTCGAAATGATTGATGAAAAACCCGTCGATCTCGCTCTTGAACATGATGACCTTGACCTCGGATTCGCGATCCATGCCCGTCACGATCGCGTGCAGAGCGGACACCATCTCCGGCGCCACCAGATTGAATGGCGGGTTGGCGATCGTCACCTGCCAGAGCTGGGGGGTACGTTTGTCGAGTTTGATCAGCGGCGAACGGGAACTCGCGACGTCGCTGGCGGGCCCCTCCTGAGCGGAGGCAGATGCCGGCAGGACAGCCGGAAGCGTTGCTGCGATTGCAGCGGCGACAGCAGTGGAAGACACAAAATCCCGGCGAGAGATGCCCTGCTCCGAGGACGGCGTTTCAGGTGTTATTGTCATCGGGTCCACCCTTTAGAAAAAGTGAAACATGCGGCCGGCTATCTGAATGGCGCATATGGTGACGGTGTTGCGCACGAAGTTGGATGATCTTCAGGAGGCGTCGAGAAACCTGACGACGGCTTCAGCGAACTCTCCCGGGTACTGGAAATGCGAGCCGTGGCCCGAGTCAGGGAAGAGGATCAGCCGCGCGTCAGGCAGATGCGTGTTGAAGGATATAAGAGTTCACGGTCGGGAGGCGGGTTCGCGATCGATCTGCCGCTCGGCAATGCGTGTAAGCCAAGCCTTGCCAGCAGCCTGGCTCGTAGCGGCTGGCGCGAAAAACAGCTCGAGCTGCCGCTCTCCGGCGGTGGCGTTTCGACGAGCGATGATCTCCTTCACCCGGTCCGAAAACTCCTGCATACCCTCCCCGCCGGCAGGCCCTGTCCCGACCAACAGAAGTCGCCTCACCAATTCTGGGGCGTCGAGGGCAACTTGCTGTGCCACCATGCCGCCGATCGAAAAGCCGAAGATGTCGACCTTCTCGACTCCGAGCGTGCGGATGAAGGCGATGATGTCGGCCGCCAAGCCCTGCATCGACTCGGGCGTTTGCCCCTCAGACCGGCCGACACCTCTGTAATCGACGAGGATCACAGGCCGGTCCTGCGCCAGACGGTTAGTGTGGATCGGATCCCAGTTGTTCATCGTGCCGGTGAAATGCTGAAGGCAGACCACGGGCGTCGCGCCTTCTTTTCCGAAACGGCGATAGGCGAGACGGATATCGCCGATGCTCTGGAATCGGGTCGGCGCGGAGTTATGCAGATTGACTTGTGTCATAGTGGAATCTCTCCCTGAGACTGTTTGCGCGAGCGCCTTGCGACCGACGATCATGGCGACGGCAACACCCGTAAGGACGATGGCGCCGCCGTTGTGCAGAAACCAGCGCCGGCTGACATCGACTTGAAAAGTGCGCCTCATGCCCATTTTCTCCACGATCACGTCGCTTTCCTCAAGCTGACGGGCCGGGCCGCCCGAAGTTCCATCCGCACCGTGTCGCTAACGACAAGTACGAAGTCGTCGCCACAGCGTGAAAGCGTTCGGCGTAGCCAGCGCCTATGCGCTTGTCAGCGATTTACGTCGACGACCGTCCGGCCCCGTATCTTGCCCGAAAAGATACTGCGCGCGACGTCAGGCGCCTCTTCCAGGCCCACGGTCGTCACCATGGCGTCCAGCTTGCCGAGGTCGAGGTCACGCGCCAGCCGCGACCATGCTGCGACCCGTTTCGTCTTGGGGGCGTTGACCGAGTCGATCCCAGCCAGCGTCACGCCGCGCAGGATGAAGGGCAAAACGCTGCCCGGCAGGTCCACGCCCTGCGCCAGCCCGCAATTGGCGACGACGCCGCCATAGCGGGTCTGCGCCAGCACGTTGGCTAGCGTATGACTGCCGACGGTGTCGATCGCACCGGCCCAGCGTTCCGTCGCGATCGGCGCGCCCTTTTCCGAGAGTGTGGCGCGATCGACGATCTCTGCCGCGCCCAGGGCGGTCAGATACTCCGCTTCTTCCCGTCGTCCGGTGGAAGCAATGACGCGATAGCCAAGCTTCGCCAACAACGCGATCGCGACCGATCCGACACCGCCATTGGCGCCCGTCACCAGCACGTCGCCTTTGTCCGGCGTCACGCCGCCATGCTCCAGCGCAAGGACCGACAGCATCGCGGTATAACCCGCCGTCCCGATCGCGGCGGCATGGCGCGTATCGATACCGGCAGGCAACTTGATGAGCCAGTCGGCTGGCACCCGCGCCTTTTGCGCGAAACCGCCGTCATGCGTCTGGCTGAGGCCCCAACCGTTCAGCACCAGCTTGTCGCCGACGGCGAACTCGGCGCTGTCCGATGCCTCGACCGTGCCCGCCAGATCGATGCCGGGGATCAGCGGGAATCGCTGGATGACCGGCGATGCGTTGGTGATCGCCATACCGTCCTTATAGTTGATGGTCGAGTAATCGACCCTGACCGTGACGTCGCCGACATCGAGGTCGCTGTCCTGCAGCATCACGAGTTCGGTCCTGACGCCGGCGTCGGATTGGCTGGCACGGATGGCACGGAACGACATGGCATTCTCCTGACAATGCGAAGCGAGGATACGAGCGGTAGATACTCCACTCAATCTCGCCTCTTGCATATGGGTTGTCCCTCACTTACTTCAATGATTGAATTGAGTCGGGAGCCAGCCTTATGAAACCAAAATCCTTTGCCGGAATGCGCTGCTCGATCGCGGGCGCGCTCGAACTGATCGGGGATCGCTGGGCACTGCTGGTGATCCGCGACCTGTCGCTGGGCTTGCGCCGCTACGACGACCTGCGCGCCAGCACGGCTATCCCCGCGGCGACGCTCGCGGCCCGCCTGAAGCATCTGACGGAATCCGGCATCGTCGAACGCGTGCGCTATCAGGAACGCCCGCCGCGCGATGAATATCATCACCTCACGCCGAAGGGCCGCGACCTGTGGAAGGTCAGCGTCGCTTTGCGCGAATGGGGGGATCGCTGGGACGCGAGCGGATTTGGCGCGCCGGCTATAGAAATGGTCGACCGTGAGACGGGGCGGCCCCCTGGTGCTGACGCTCGTCGATGCTGAAACGGGCGCCGCCGTTCCCCGCGCCCGTGCTCACCGTCTGCGACGAGTGGAAGTACGTTAGATCGCGGCGCCGTCGGTGCCGCTTTGACCGATGAATTCAAGAACGGGAACCGAGGTGGGAACCAGTTAGAGCACAACAATGGGAACCGACTCGGGCGAAGCGGAGAAAATTTGAATCAAATCACTGGTCGGGGTGACAGGATTTGAACCTGCGACACCTACGTCCCGAAGGGAGTAACCGGGCTCCCTCGACAGTCCACGGAAGGCCACTAAGGTATGCAAATCAAGAAGTTGTAGCGAGCAAAAATCTGCAGGAGTATGCTCCAGGCCATCGAAATCCGCACGTAACTGGAGCCCGAAATGGAGCCCCGCGCCTCCAAAGTGGAGCCCCGAAAACGACTGACTGAGACGGCACTGAAGGCGCTCGTGGGGCGCCCGATTGCCCGCCGGCACACCGTCGCAGACGGCAGCGTGCCGGGCTTGGGACTGCGGGTGGGTCCGGGAGGGGCAGCTACGTGGACCTTGAATCTCCGCGTGACCGGAGAGGGCGGCGTCACGCCCACCGGACGCAAGCTCCGCGGCGTGAAGCACCGGATCAACCT
>Ga0070679_100004359_pt1 | contig 13076 bp, 10 predicted proteins | sample KBSC63BmetaG_FD_65652 | JGI IMG/M metagenome (GOLD analysis project Ga0070679, IMG submission 65652) | Corn rhizosphere microbial communities from Kellogg Biological Station, Michigan, USA - KBS C6-3B metaG | ecosystem: Host-associated > Plants > Roots > Rhizosphere | place: USA: Michigan... | reverse complement strand
CAACGGCGGGAACGAGCGCATCAACCCGATCGTGTACGGGTGCAGCGGCTCGGCGTGCAGCGTCGCCGACGGAGCCTCTTCGACGATCTCGCCCGCGTACATGATCGCGATCCGATGTGCGAACTCGAGCAGCAACGAGAGGTCATGGGTGATGAAGAGGACGGCGAAGCCGAGCTCGCGCTGCAGGTCGCGGACCTGTTGCAGGATCTCGCGCTGCACGACGACGTCGAGTGCCGTCGTCGGCTCGTCCATGATCACGAGCTCGGGACGCAGCGCCAGCGCCATCGCGATGATCACGCGCTGGCGCATCCCGCCGGAGAGCTCGTGTGGGTAGGAGCGCACGCGGCGCCTGTCGATCCCGACGAGCTCGAGCAGGTCGCCGGCGCGCGCGAGCGCATCGCGCCGGGAGACACGCTCGTGGGCGCGCATCATGTCCACGAACTGGTCGCCGGCGCGCATCACCGGGTTGAGTGCGTTCATCGCGCTCTGGAACACCATCGAGACGTTGCGCCAGCGGTGGCGACGGAGCTCGTCCGTGCCGAGGCGCGCGAGATCGGAGCCGCGGAAGAGCACCTCGCCCCCGGCGATGCGCGCGGGAGGGCGGAGGATCTGCATCAGCGCGTTTGCGACGGTGCTCTTGCCGCAGCCCGACTCGCCCGCGAGCCCGACGATCTCGCCGGGATGGATCGCGAGGTCGACGCCGTCGACTGCACGCACGCGGCGGGAGCCCGAGCCGTAGTCGACGACGAGACCGCGCAGCTCGACGAGCGTCTCCGGCACGACGGGCACCGGCGATGCCGGCAGCTCGGTCGACACGGAGATCACGCGGCCTCCTGCCGGCGCGTGCGCAGCCGGGGCAGGAGCCGCGGGCGCTCCTCGCTGCGCAGGCGGGGATTCGAGACCTCGTCGATCCCGGCGAGCAGGAACACGAGCCCGACGACGGTGAGGACGAGTGCGAGACCGGGGAAGAGGAACGGCCACCACTCGCCCTGCAGCACGGCGGAGTTCGTCTGCGCCCAGTAGAGCGTCGCGCCCCAGCTGACATGTGAGGTGTCCCCGAGACCGAGGAACTCGAGGCCGGCGTCGACGAGGAGCGCGACGTAGAACACGAGCACGAACGCCGCCGCGATCCGGCTGATCATGTTCGGCATCAGCTCGCCGAAGACGATCCGCCACGTCGACTCGCCGGCGACCTTCGCCGCCTGCACGAAGTCGCGGTTCTTCAGGGAGAGCGCCTGCGCGCGCAGGATCCGTGCTTCGAAGGCCCACAGCGTCAGGCCGAGGACGAAGATCATCGTCGTCATGCCGCGGTTTCGGAGGTACCCGGAGATGACGATCAGGAGCGGGATCGTCGGCACGACCAGGAAGACGTTGGTGAGGAAGTTGACGATCTCGTCGACGAGGCCGCCCGCATAGGCCGCGAGCACGCCGAGGACCGTCGCGAGCACGGTCGCGAGCAGCGCGGCGGTCGCGCCGAGGATGAGCGAGCGCCTCGCGCCGAGAACGACCTGCGAGAAGATGTCGCTGCCCTGGTCGCTCGTCCCGAAGAGGTGGTGCCACGAGGGCGCCTGCTTCGCAGCGAGCAGGTTGAACGCCTGCGGGTCGTCGACCGAGACGAACGGCGCGATCAGCGCGACGACGATCATGAAGCAGACGAGGACGAGGCCGCCGCGCGACTTCGGGTTGGAGAGCAGGAGGCGCAGCCAGCCGGGCACCGGGATCCGGCCGGCGCGCCTCACCTTTGGAAGCTCGAGCGGAGCGATCGCCGGCTGCAGCTGCGACATCGCTCAGGCCGCCCGCACGCGTGGATCGAGGACGAAGTTCAGCAGGTCCATGATGAAGTTCGACGCGATCACGCAGAGCGCGAAGACGAGCAGCAGCGCCTGGGTGAGCGGGTAGTCGTTGCCGAGAGCCGCCTGCTGCAGCGTCAACCCGGCGCCGGGGTAGCTGAAGACGTACTCGATGAAGACGAGGCCGCCGACCGCGCCGGCGAACTGGGCGGCGAAGCCGTTCAGCGGCGGCAGGATCGCGTTGCGTCCGGCGTAGCGGGTCATCACGCGCCGGTCGCGCAGGCCCTTCGCGCGCGCCATCGAGACGTAGTCCTCGCTGATCGTGTTGATCATCACGGTGCGCATGTTCAACACCCAGCCGCCGGCATACGCGGCGACGATCACGATGATCGGAAGCTCGGAGTGGCGGAACGCGCTCGAGAGGAACGCCCAGTCGAAGCCCGGCACGAGACCGCTGTCGTAGCCGTGCTGGATCGGGAACCAGTGCAGCTTCAGGCCGAGGAAGTAGACGCTGAGGAGTGCGGTGAAGAACGCGGGGAACGCACTCAGCGCCATCAGCGTCGGAACGACGATCGAGTCCATTGCGCCGCCGCGCCGCCACGCGGCGATCATCCCGATGGTCGTGCCGACGAGGAACGCGATGATGAACGCGACGCCGACGAGGAAGATCGAATACGGCAGCGTGCGGCCGATGACCTCCGACACCTTTGCCGGGTAGCTCGAGGTCGACACCCCGAAGTTCAGGTGCGCGAGGCGGTGGAGGTAGACGACGTAGTCGTGGCCGAGCGATCCCTTGCCGCCGCCGAGCAGCGCCTCGTAGGTCTTGATGATCCCCGGGTTCGCCTGGATCTGGGCGGGTGAGAGCCGCTGGAGCACGCCGCCGGCCGGATCGCCGGGCATCAGCCGCGGCAGGAGGAAGTTCAGGGTCAGCGCGACCCAGACGGCGAAGAGGTAGAACGCGACTCGGCGGAGGAACCAGCTCATGCGTGTGCGTCGTGAGTATCGCGCCGGGCGGGGACTGGGGCCCCGCCCGGCGCGAGCTCGTCGGGTCGTTCTAGACGCCGGCCTTGCCGCCGGGGCAGATCTTCGTGAACGAGAGGGAGTTGTCCGGGAAGGTGGAGAAGATCGGGTCGCCGTAGAAGTTCTTCGGCGACGCGAAGCAGTGGAAGTACCGCGTGCTGTAGGTCGACCACCGCGGCCCGATGAAGAGCGGCACGATCGGCATGTCCGAGAGCCAGATCTTCTCGAGCTGCGTCGCGATCGCCTGCTGCTTGGCGGGATCGAGGGTGACCTTCCACTGGTTGAGCAGGCCGGTCGCCTGTGCGTTGAACGTATGCGACCAGTTCCCCGTGCTCGATGCGTCCTGCCCCGACGGGATCAGGGAGTTCTGCGAGAGGTTCGCATTGAAGTAGCCGTACGGCGAGGCCTGCGACCCGTTCTGCCAGAGCAGGGTCGGGTTCTTCGTCGCGAACGCGTTCGGGAACCACGAGTTCCAGTCGGGCTCGAGCTTGACGTTCGAGTTGATCCCGATGCCCTGCAGGTTCTTCGTGATGATCTGGTTCGAGGCGACCCAGTCCGACCAGCCCGAGATCACGTGGATGTCCAGGTTGACGGCGTTGCCCTTCGGGTCGATCAGCTGGTTCCCCTTGTAGGTGAAGCCGTTGTCGGTCAGCAGCTTCTTCGCCGCCGTCGGGTTGTAGGTCGCGAGCTGCTTCGCCTGCGCCTTGACCGCGGGATCCTTGACCCAGCCGGGGAAGAGCCCGTTCAGGCCGATCGCGTCGGTCGGCGGCGCGTAGCCGTACTCGCCGAGCTTCGAGACGGTGTTGCGGTCGATCGCCATCGACAGAGCCTTGCGGAAGGCGACCAGGCTGTACGGATACTGGGTGTCGTCGAAGACGAGCGAGACCGGGTACGCGGTCGTCGCGTAGAACGAATGGAAGTGGGCCTTGTCCTTCGACTCGTACGCCTTGTCGACGTTCGGGACGAAGTTGTGCGTCCAGTCCACCTGCCCGCTCTGGATCAGTGCGAGCGCCGCGTCGTTCGACGACGCCTGCACGTACTCGAGGCACTTGATCAGCGGCTTGCCGTGCTGCCAGTACGTCGGGTTCTTGCTGAGCACGAAGTCCTGCGACGTGAAGCGCGTGATCTTCGTGAACGGCCCCGTGCCGACCGGGTTCGGGTTCGTCCAGGTCGCCGGGTCGACGACCTTCGACCAGATGTGACGCGGGATGACGATCTGACCGTTCAGCGTCGCGGCGATGAACTGGGAGTCGGCGGTCTTCAGGTTGATCACGACCGTGTACGAGCCCTTCGCCTTCACCGAGAGGATGTTCGTGTCCGGCCGGGTGACGCCGATGATGTCCATCACCTTGTTCTGCCGGCCCGCGGTGAGGCTGTAGACGACGTCGACCGACGTCATCGGCTTCCCGTCCGACCAGCGGACGCCCTTCGCGATGTTCAGCGTCAGCGTCTTGTTGCCGTTGCTCCACTTCCAGCTGCGCGCGAGCCACGGCACGGCGGGCTTCCCGCCCTCGGGGTTGATGATCAGGCCCTCGTAGATCGCGCCCTTGACGAACTGGCCGCTCGGCAGGCCGGTGGCGATGTACGGGTTGAAGTTCTTCGTGAAGGCCGGGTCGCCCGCTCCGGTCATCACGAGGCACGAGTGCGACGCCGCCGCAGCGAGCGGTGCCGCGGGGGCGAGCCTCGCGGCGACGAGCGCGGCGGTGACGGCGAGAGCTCCCGCGGCGACGGCGACGCTGAGGCTGCGGCGGGAGCGGATGTGACGGGACATCTGCCTTCCTTTCTCACCCGTGTCGGCGGGCGGGAGGACTGTCGGAACATTTCCGGAAATTTCCGGGAACGGTTACCACGAATCGCCTGCCCGTGTCAAGGCCGGACCCCCAAAATCAAGGATTGTCGGGAATCCGACCGCGGCGGGAATTGCCGGAAACGCTTCCGGATGATTCAATGTGCTGAACCATGGCTGCCACCGACCTCAACCCCGACCAGAAGTTCCGCGGCCGGGCGACGATCCGGGACATCGCCGATCTCGCCGGCGTCTCGATCGCGACGGTCTCGCGCGTCCTCAACGACCGCCCCGACGTGGCGCCCGGAACGCGCGAGACCGTGATGCAGGTGGTGCGGGAGCACGGCTTCAGCACGAACCGCGGCGCCCGCGCGCTCTCGAGCGGGCGGAGCGGCTTCATCGGCGTGACCCTGCCGCTCGTGAACGACGCGTACTTCGGCCCGATCCTGAGCGGCGCCGCCGAGGCCCTCTACGAGGGAGACATGCGCATCGTCCTCTGTCCGACGATGCACCAGCACGACCGCGAGGTCGGGTTGCTCGAGCGGCTGATGCGCGGCACGACCGACGGCGCGATCCTGATGCTGCCCGAGGAGTCCGGCGAGGAGCTCGAGCTCCTGCAGAGCCAGGGCTTCCCGTTCGTCGTCGTCGACCCGCGGGAGCGCCCGCCGGAGGGGATTCCGTGCGTCTCTGCGATGCATGCCGCCGGTGCGATGCAGGCGACGAAGCATCTCCTGGCACTCGGTCACCGGCGGATCGGCGCGATCACGGGCAGCCCCGGCTGGTACGCGATGGAGGAACGGCTGAGCGGCTTCCACGGCGCACTCGCCGCCGCCGGGATCCTCGCCGACCCCGAGCTGATCGAGTACGGCGACTGGCAGATCGAGCCCGGCATGGACGCCGCGGAGCGGCTCCTCTCGCGCGACGATCGGCCGACCGCGATCTTCGCCTTCAACGACAACATCGCGATCGGGGTCCTGCACGCCGCGCGCCGGCTCGGTCTCTCGGTGCCGGACGACCTCTCGGTCGTCGGCTTCGACGACACCGCGCAGGCGACGATCGTGATGCCGGCGCTGACGACCGTGCGGCAACCGCTCGCCGAGCTCGGCCGCACCGGCGTCAGCCTGCTGACGCGGCTCCTCGAGGGCCAGCGCATCGACGCGCTTCGCATGGAGCTCTCGACGCGCCTCGTCGTGCGGGAGACGACGGCCCCGCCGAAGCGGTGAACGCACGCATCGCAGCCGCGGGTGTCGCGCTCGCTGCTCTCGTGCTCGCTGCACCCGGCGCCGGGCGGGTCGAAGCCGGCTACCTCGTCTCACCGCTCGTCGCCGACACGGCTGCGCGCGCGCCGCGGGTGGACGCGAGCCTCGTGAACGCATGGGGGCTCGCCGCGAGCCCGACGGGACCGTGGTGGACCGCCAACGAGGCGCGCGACTCCAGCACGCTCTACTCGGGCGCGGGCCGCAAGCAGCTCCTCACGGTCGAGGTGCCGGGCGGGCCGACGGGTGTCGTCTACAACGCCGGACGGGGGTTCCGGATCTCGGCCGGGCGGGTCTCCGATCCCGCGCGGTTCATCTACGCGTGCGAGGACGGCAAGGTCCGGGCATGGACGCCGACCGTGCCGCACGGCTGGTCGACGAGCACGCTCGTCACCGTCGACGAGGGAGCGGAAGCCGCGGTCTTCCGCGGCCTCGCGCTCTCGCACGACCGGCTGTACGTGACCGACTTCCACAACGCGCGCGTCGACGTGTACGACCGGCACTGGCGACGGCTGCGGCTGCCAGGTTCCTTCCGCGACCCGAGAATTCCGGCCTGGTACGCGCCCTTCGGGATCCAGGCGATCGGCGACGCCGTCTTCGTCACCTACGTCTGGCGCGCGCCGGTCAACGGCAACGACGCGCCGACCGGCGGCTTCGTCGACGAGTTCGACCGCGACGGACGTCTGGTCGCTCGCGTCGCACACCGCGGCGTGCTGAACGCTCCGTGGGGTATGGCTCTCGCGCCGCACGGATTCGGCCGGTTCGGCGGCGACCTCCTGGTCGGCAACTTCGGCGACGGACGGATCAACGCGTATCGCCGCGGTGCGGCCGGGTGGGCCTTCGACGGCACGCTGCGCGACGCCCGGGGCCGGCAGGTCGTGGTCGACGGCCTCTGGGGGCTCGCGTTCGGAAACGGCGACCTTGCGGGGCCGCGTGACACGCTCTTCTTCACCTCGGGCCCGCACGAATGGCGCGGCGCCACCGAGCAGTCGGTGCACGGCCTGCTCGGCTCGATCGTGTCCTGAGGCTGCCGCGGGCAGCGGCTCCCTCGTACACTGAACGACCGTGGAACGCAAGCTCGCAACCGTTCTCTTCGTCGATCTCGTCGACTCGACGGGGCTCGTCACCGCGAGCGATCCAGAGATCGTCCGGCGGCGCGTGACGGAGTACTTCGACCGGGCGGCGAGCTCGATCGAGCAGCACGGCGGCACGGTCGAGAAGTTCGTGGGAGACGCCGTGATGGCGGCCTTCGGCGTCCCGCAGGCGCACGAGGACGACGCGGAGCGTGCCGTTCGGGCGGCGTTCGCCGTGCTCGACGGTGTGCACGAGCTGGGGCTCGAGGCGCGGATCGGGATCGAGTCGGGCGAGGTGGTCGTGGACGACGGCGACTCGACGTTCGCGACAGGCGAGGCGGTCAACGTCGCAGCCCGCTTGCAGCAGTCGGGCGACGCAGGCGCGATCGTGCTCGGCCCCGGCGCGCGACGCCTGACCGTCGCGCAGGTCGAGGTGGAGGACCGCGGCCCGGTCGAGGTGCGCGGGCGCGCGCCGGTGTGGTCGTGGCGGGCAGTCTCCGTGCTCGAGGGCCGGCAGCGCAGGGCGCAGGTGCCGTTCGTCGGTCGCGAGACGGAGCTCGAGCTGCTGCGCAACATCTACGAGCGCAGCCTCCGCGAGCAGCGGACGCAGCTCGTCACGGTCTTCGGCGACGCCGGAGTCGGCAAGTCGCGGTTCGTGACCGAGTTCACGGGCGGCGTCGAACGGGCCACGGTGCTCGTCGGCCGCGCGTTGCCGTACGGCGAGGGCGTCGGCTACTGGGCGATCGCCTCGATGGTGAAGGAGTCGGCCGGCATCACGGACGACGATCCGGCCGCCGAGGCGTTCGAGAAGCTGCGCCGTTCGTGCGAGAGCGACGCGGTCGCCGACCTGCTCGCGGTCGCGCTCAGCCTCCTCGGCGCGGCCGAGAACGTGAGCGCCGGCGAGGAGATCAAGTGGGCCGCGCTGCGGTGGGCCGAGCGGCTCGCGAGCGCGCAGCCCCTCGTGCTCGTCTTCGAGGACGTCCAGTGGGCGGACGAGCGGCTGCTCGAGGTGATCGAGCATCTCGCACAGTCGCTGAAGACCGTGCCGTTGCTGCTCGTCTGCGTCGCGCGCCAGGAGCTCCTCGACGTGCGCCCGGGCTGGGGCGGCGGCAACCCGCGCGCCGCGGCTGTCGAGCTCGCGCCGCTCTCGATGGACGAGAGCGGAGCGCTCGCGGACGCCCTGCTGCCCGACGACATGTCGCAGGAGCTGCGCGAGGTGCTGCTCCAGAAGGCCGAGGGCAACCCGCTCTTCCTCGAGGAGACGGCCTTGATGCTGCTCGAGTCGGACGACGGCGACGGCGCGGCGCTCGACGGGATCCCCGACACCGTGCAGGCGCTGATCGCCGCGCGCATCGACCTGCTCGAGGGCGCCGAGAAGCGGCTCCTGCAGCGGGCGGCGGTGATCGGACGCGTCTTCTGGCGCGGCGCGCTCGAGAGTCTCGCGCCGGAGCTGGACGTCCACACGCTCCTCGACGAGCTCGTCCGGCGCGACCTGATCGGGCGCGAGGACCGCTCCACGATCTCGGGCGACCGGGCCTACCAGTTCAAGCACCTGCTGATCCACGACGTCGCGTACGCGGCCATGACGAAGGCCGAGCGGGCCGAGAACCACCAGGTCTTCGCGCGCTGGCTCGCCGAGCGCGCCCCGGACGAGCTGATCGAGATCCGGGCGCACCACCTCGACCGCGCCGCCGCGCTCCTCGCAGAGCTCGACGGGCGCGTTCCCGCAGCGCTGGCAGACGAGGCCGCTGCCGTGCTCGAGAGCGCCGGTGACCGCGCGTGCCGCCGGGATTCCTACGCCTCCGCGCGGCGGCTGTACCAGCGCGCGCTCGAGCTCGCGCCGACCCTCGACCGCCTGTACCTCGCCGCCGAGGCGGCGGAGCAGCTCGGCGGGCTGGGCGTGGTGGCGGACGAGATGCAGCTCGTCCTCGAGCAGGCGCGTGAGACCGGTTCGGCGCGGCTCGAGGGTCGGGCGCTGAATGCCCTCGCCGGGGTCGCGCTGAATCGGGACGGCGATCCGGAGGCGGCGGGACGGCTCGCACGGGAGGCGCTCGGCGTCGTTCCCGAGGACGACGTCGACGCACGCTCGGAGACGCTCGCCCGGCTCGCGGCCGCGGCGTGGTGGCCCGGCGAGCTCGGGCGGGCCGAGACGTACATCCGCGAGGCCGTCTCACTGGCCGAGCAGGCCGACCGGCGCGACCTGTGGGTCCGCGCGGCCGGGAACCTGCTCTGGCTGCTCGAGCTGCGGCTCGACCTGGACGCTGCGGACGAGGTCCTCGCGCAGTTCGGGCCCGACGGCGACGGCGTGCTCGACCGAGCCCGGGCGAGTTGCGCCAGGGGATCGCTGCGCCGCATCCAGGGCCGCCTCGAGGAGGCGGTGGAGTCGTTCGAGCAGGCGCAGTCCCTGTACCTCGACGCAGGCCTTGCCGGTGAGGCGGCGTGGGTCGGCGTGCTCCGGGGCTGGGTGGCAGTCGTCGACGGCGATCTGATGCACGCCGAGCGCGCCTTCAGGCATGCCGTCCGGGTGTTCACGGCGAACGAGGATCACGGTCATCTCTGCGAGGCGCAGCGTGCGCTCGCGGAGACGCTGCTCGAGACCGGGCGGATCGAGGAGGCGGAGCGTTACGCGCTCGCCGCTCACGCGCTCGTCGGCGGCCGCGACCTGACCTCGAGGACCTCGACGGCGCGGACGCTCGGGCTCGTTCGCGCGGCGCAGGGTCGCGACGCGGAGGCGGAGGCGATGCTGCGCGAGGCACTCGCGATGCTCGACGGCACTGACTTCCGGCTCCTCCAGGTGGAGGCGCTCGTCCCGCTGATTGGCTTCCTGCGGTCACGCGGGCGGTGCGACGAGGCGGAGCAGCTCGAAGCCGGCCTGCCCATGCAGGTCGCCGGTCACCTCGGCGCCGCCGATCTCTGGGCGCTTGCGGGCCCGGCAGGCCCGGCGAGCGGGTCGCCCGGGGAGTCGCGCGCGCTCGTCGATCAGGCCCCGTAGCGCTCCCGGCGCCGGTGGGGAGCGCGGCGTCAGTCCGGGCATCTGGTAGATTCACGCCGTGGGTTGCCTGTTGTTTTCGCCCGCGTCGCCGGCCCGGGCGAGGTGACCGTGACCGAGCGCATCGAGACGACCAGCGGTCTGGGCGAGGAGATCGCTCACGACTTCAACAACCTGCTCCTGCCGATTCTCGGGTACGCGCAGCTGGCGCTCGGCCAGATCCGCGACGACCAGCCGAGGCTGCGAGGGCACGTCGAGAGCATCCAGCACGCGGCGGAGCAGTCGCGCGAGCTCGTCGAGCGCCTGCTCGCCCTGGGCGGTCCGGAGAGGATCGTCCGACCCGAGCCGATCTCTCTCGACGCGGTGGTCGAGGCCGCCCTGCCGCTCATCCGGATGATCGTCGGCACCGGCGTGAGCGTGCGGCACGACCCGGCTTCGGAGGCTCCGGTGTGCATCGCCGACCCGATGCGACTCGGCGAGCTGCTGCTGCAGCTCGCGGCCGACGCACGCGCCGCGCTGCCCCCGTCGGGCGCGGTCGTCACGATCACGACCGCGCGAACGGCCGAGGGCGGCCGGGTGACGCTCGCCTGCGCCGACAACGGGTCGGGGGCGGACGAGCTCGAGGCGCGCTTCACCGTTTCGCTGCCCTCCGCGGCCTGAACGCGTCTGCGGCGGGCCGGTTCGCCGAACCTTGCAGCTCCTCGGGGACGCTGGTAATTTCCTTACGTCAACGTAAGGTACGAAGGAGAGGCGGGTCGACAGCTGCGCCGTCCATCCGAGTCACGCAGGTACAGGATCGGCGAGGTCGCCGAACGGCTCGGCGTCACGACGCGCACGATTCGCTACTACGAGGAGCGGGGGCTTCTCGGCAACGCCGTGACGCGCGCAAAGGGCTCGCATCGCGTCTACGGCGAAGCCGACGTGCTGCGGCTGGAGGAGCTGATCCGGCTGCGCGACCTGCTCGGCCTCTCGCTCGACGAGGTGGTCGAGATCGCCGAGGCGGAGGAGGCGCGCTCGGCGTTGCGCGGCCGCTGGGAGGACAGCACCTCGAACGCGGAACGCGCCCGGATCGTCGACGCCGCGATCCCGCTCGTCACCCGTCAACTCGAGCTCGTCACCGCCCGGCAGCACACACTCGCCGCGTTCGCAGAGGATCTGCGGGCACGGCTCAACTCGTTGAGGAGGCGCCGCCGCGAGCTCACCGCAGGTTGATGTCCCACACTCACGTTCACGTAAGGTTTCCGTAGAGGGTCACGCGTAGAGGAACGTAATGTTGGCTCCGGTACGACTGGCGGGTATGTCATGACACACAGATTCGAGAACCACGATCTGGTGACCGAGCATGCAGCTCAGCTGATCGACGTCACCGACGACGTTCGCGGTGTCGTCGAGCGCGCGGCGATCAGGAACGGGATGGCGCTCGTCTATTCGCCGCACACGACGTGCGCGATCCTGATCAACGAGCGCGAGAGCGGCTTCGCCGCCGACTTTCGCGACCTGCTCCAGCAGCTCGCGCCGTCGGAGGGCCGGTACTACCGCCACGACGACCTCGCGATCCGCACCGAGGGGATCGAGGACGACACCGCCGATTTTCCGAACGGCCACTCGCATTGCTGGTCCGGCCTGATCGCCTCGGCCTCGCAAACCGTTCCGGTCATCGACGGGAAGCTGATGCTCGGAACCTGGCAGCGCATCTTCTTCTGCGAGCTCGACCGCTCGCGGAACCGGAAGGTGTTCATCCAGGTCATGGGCGAGTGAGCCCGACCGCCACCCAGCCGGCGGTCGAGCGCACGCTGCCGTTCGCAGCGGAGGCGATCCTCGCGCGGGCTTCGCGGGAGAACTTCCCGGTCGCGTTGCGGCTCCTCGGGCGCGACGTGCGCGCGCACCTCCTCGCGATCTACGGCTTCGCCCGGCTCGTCGACGAGCTCGGCGACAGCGCGCCGGGCGACCGGTCGGCGTTGCTCGACCGGCTCGAGGAGGATCTCGACCGCGCGTTCGCCGGGAAGCCCGAGCATCCGCTGCTCCAGGCGCTCGCGCCGACCGTGCGCAGCCTCGACCTGCCCCGCGCCCCGTTCGCGCGGCTGATCGAGGCGAACCGTCGCGACCAGGTGCAGGAGCGCTACGCCACGCTGGCCGACCTCGTCGACTACTGCCGCCTCTCCGCGAATCCGGTCGGCGAGCTCGTCCTCCACGTCTACGGCGCGGCGACGCCGGAGCGGATCGCGTACTCCGACGCCGTCTGCACGGCCCTGCAGCTCGTCGAGCACTGGCAGGACGTCGGCGAGGACTTCCGCAGCGGACGGATCTATCTGCCCGAGGAGGACCTCCGCCGCTTCGGTGTCCGGGAGGCCGACCTCGCCTCCGCCGCGACGAGCGTTCCGCTCCGCAGGCTGCTCGCGTTCGAGGTGGGGCGGGCGCAGTCGCTCCTCGACGAGGGTGCGCCGCTCGTCGGGTCGCTGCAGGGGCGACCGCGCGTCGCCGTTGCCGGCTACGTGGGCGGCGGACGGGCGGCGATCGCCGCCCTGCGGCACGCCGACTTCGACGTGCTCGCCGCGACTCCGCGCGCGAGCGCTGCGCTTCGCCTGCGTGCGATCGGCGCGACGCTCTGGAGGGGGCGATGACGACCGCCCTCGCGGACGCGCACCTCGAGTGCCGGCGGATCGCACGCGGCTCGGGGTCGACTTTCTACGCCGGTATCCGCCTGCTGCGGCCGGAGCGGCGGGACGGCCTGTTCGCGGTCTACGCGCTCGCGCGCCGGATCGACGACGTCGCGGACGGCGCGATGCCGGCGAGCGCGAAGCTCGCGCAGCTCTCCCGCATCCGCAGCGAGCTTGCACACATCGACGAGAGCTCCGACCCGGTGCTCGTCGCCGTCGCAGACACCGCGGCCCGCTATCCGGTGCCGCTCGTCGCCTTCGAGGACCTGATCGACGGCGCCGAGGACGACGTCCGCGGATGCACCTACGAGTCGTTCGCCGACCTCGAGCGGTATTGCAGACGCGTCGCGGGGTCGATCGGCCGGCTCGCCCTCGGCCTGTTCGACACCCCCGACCGCGATGCCGCCGAGCCTCTCGCCGACGACCTCGGCGTGGCGCTCCAGCTCGGCAACATCCTGCGCGACCTCACCGAGGATCTCCGCCAGGGCCGCAGCTACCTGCCGGC
>Ga0070679_100004355_pt1 | contig 13077 bp, 11 predicted proteins | sample KBSC63BmetaG_FD_65652 | JGI IMG/M metagenome (GOLD analysis project Ga0070679, IMG submission 65652) | Corn rhizosphere microbial communities from Kellogg Biological Station, Michigan, USA - KBS C6-3B metaG | ecosystem: Host-associated > Plants > Roots > Rhizosphere | place: USA: Michigan... | reverse complement strand
GGTCAGCCGCTCGCTTTGCTCCGCCGCCTCGACCGCATGCGCCTTCAGCCGCGCAAGATTGACCCGCTCGACCGCCGTGTAACGCGTCATCACCGGAAAGAGCGCGGCGGCGCCGAGTTCGGTCGCCTTCTCGATAAGGAAATCGATCCGCGCCCGCTTGATCGGCGCGAAGACGAGCCAGAGATCGGACTCTGCCGCTTGCGCGCGGATTTGCGCCTCGATGCGGAGGCTGCAGAGGTTGCGGGCGAAGCTCTCGATCCGGGCCGCATACTCGCCATCGCGGCCATTGAAGAGCGCCACGACCGCGCCTTCCTTCAAGCGCAGAACGGATTTCAGATAGTGCGTCTGCTCGGGCCCGAGCGCCAAGGACTGCCCTGCCGCAAGGTCGGCGTCGACGAACAGGCGCGCTTCGAGTTTCGAAGACACTGTTGCCCGATTTTAAAAGCCCTCTCCGCCCCCGGGGGCGGAGAGGGTTGGGAGAGGTGGGGGTCTTTCCAAAGCTTGCTTGATGGTCTCCATCACACCTTCGATATTCTCGACCACATCGTTGTTCCAGAATCGTATCACTCGATATCCATGACGTGCGAGTTCCCTGCTTCGCGCTTCATCTTGCTCCAGGTGCATCGCGTGCTGGCCGCCATCGAGTTCGATTATGAGCTTTCGCACTAGGCAGGCGAAATCGGCGATGAAGCGGCCGATCGGATGTTGGCGACGGAACCGCCAAGGCAGCGCGCTTTCACGCAGCACGCGCCAGAGCTTGCGCTCGACATCGGTTGCGTTGCGGCGCAGCCGCCGCGCAACAATCGTTTTCGGTCGCAAGTCTCGCACCGGGGCAGCCCACCTCATCCCAACCCTTCTCCGCCCTCCAGGCGGAGAAGGGTTTTATCAAGCTTGAGCTTAGCATGGCGCCCCGCCATCCTCGCGCCATGACCGATATCCGCATGGGCGATTGGGTCGACCGCTTCGCCCCGGCAAGGCTTAGGCCCTATGCGCGGCTTGCCCGGCTCGACCGCCCCATCGGCACCTGGCTGCTGCTCTTTCCCTGCTGGTGGGGCATCGCGCTCGCGGCGCAAGCTTGGCCTGATTGGTGGCTGATGGCGCTCTTCGGCATCGGCGCCGTGGTGATGCGCGGCGCCGGCTGCACCTTCAACGACATCGTCGATCGCAATTTCGACGGCCGGGTCGAGCGCACGCGCACGCGGCCGATCCCGAGCGGCGCAGTGAGCCTCAAGGCCGCCGCGGCCTTCATGGCGGTGCAGCTCGCGATCGGTGCCGCCATCCTGTTCTCGTTGAACGCCTTATCGATCGCCCTCGGCATCGCGGTGATCCTGCTCATTGCCACCTACCCCTTCATGAAGCGGATCACCTATTGGCCGCAATTCTTCTTGGGCCTCAATTTCAATTGGGGCGCGCTTCTGGGCTGGGCGGCGGTGCGCGGCGATCTCGGCTGGCCGCCTTTGCTGCTCTATCTCGGCGGCATCGCCTGGACCCTCGGCTACGACACGATCTACGCCCATCAGGACAAGGAGGACGACGCGCTGATCGGCGTCAAATCCTCGGCGCTGGCGCTCGGCAAGCACACGCGCCCTTTCCTCTTCATCTTCTACGTGGCGGCATGTCTGCTCTGGGCGCTGGCGGGGCAAGCGGCGGGGCTCGGCCTCGCCTTCCGCGTCGCTCTCGTGCTCGTCTTCTTTCAGTTGTGCTGGCAGGCGGCGCGGATCGATACCGAGGATTCGGCCGATTGCCTCGCGAAGTTCAAATCGAACCGCTTGACGGGCTGGATTCTGCTCCTCGGCATCATCGCCGCGCATGTCGTCTGATCCGGCCGCTTTCATTCGCGCGCAGACGGCGATCGCGGCGCCGCCGCTCACGCCCGAGATCCGGCTGCATCTCGCCAGCGAAGTCACGCCGCTCTGGCATGCGACCGAGGCGAGCCTCGCAAAGCAGCAGCTACCGCCGCCCTATTGGGCCTTTGCCTGGGCAGGCGGCCAAGCGCTCGCCCGCTATCTCCTCGACCATCGCGACGTCGCCGCCGGCCAAGACGCGCTCGATTTCGGCGCCGGCTCGGGCCTCGTCGCCATCGCCGCCAGAATGGCCGGGGCACGCCGCGTCACCGCCGCCGAGATCGATCCTTTCGCAACCGCCGCCATCGCGATGAATGCACGGCTCAACAACGTGTCGGTCGCCCTCGAAGCGAGCGACGTGATCGGCCGCGCCGCGGCGCCGTGGACGCTCATTCTCGCCGGCGATATGTGCTACGAGCGGCCTCTCGCCGAGCGGCTGATCGCCTGGCTCAAAACGAAGGCGCGGGGCGGCGCGACCGTCCTCTTGGGCGATCCTGGCCGCGCCTATTTGCCGAAAACCGGGCTCACCGAACTCGCCCGCTATGCCGTGCCGACGCCGCTCGATCTCGAAGATCGCACCGAGCGCATCGGCATCGTCTGGCGGCTCGCGCCCGACTGAGCGCGCCGGGGTGACGCAGGGGCCGGTGATCGCTATATGTGAAGAACCGCCATTCGCGACAGGAACCCATGCCGACCCCTGAACCGATACCGCAGGATTCGCAGGCATTGCTCGACGATCTGATCGGGCGTGCGCGCAAAGCCGGCGCCGATGCCGCCGACGCGGTGCTGGTCGAGAGCGCGTCGCTGAGCCATGCGCAGCGTCTCGGCAAGGTCGAGAAGCTCGAACGCTCGGAGAATTACGATCTCGGCTTGCGCGTGCTGGTCGGCAAGCGCCAGGCGATCGTCTCCTCCAACGACCGGCGCGAGACGGCGCGCGGCGAGCTCGTCGCGCGCGCCATCGCCATGGCGAAGACCGTGCCGGAGGATCCCTATTGCGGCCTCGCCGATCCCTCGGAGCTGGCGCGCCAATGGCCCGATCTCGATCTGGTCGATCCGCAGGAGCCGGCGCCCGAGCTCCTGATCGCCCGCGCCGCCGCCGCCGAGGACGCCGCCCGCGCCGTGCCCGGCGTCACCAATTCCGAGGGCGCGGAGGCGGGCTGGAGCCGGTCGCACATCGCGCTCGTCGCCTCGAATGGCTTTGCCGGCGGCTATGGCATGACGCATCACAGCGTCAGCGCCGCCGTGCTCGCGGGCAGCGGCACCGGAATGGAGCGCGACTATGATTTCTCGAGCGCGGTCTGGGCCGAGGCGCTGAGCGATCCGGCGGCCATCGGCAAGAGCGCAGGCGAGCGCGCGGTGAAGCGCTTGGGCGCGCGCAAGGTTCCGACCTGCCAGGTGCCGGTGGTGTTCGATCCGCGCGTCGCGGGCGGGCTGCTGCGCCATCTCATCGGCGCGATCAGCGGCCCCGCGATCGCGCGCGGCACCAGCTTTTTGAAAGACAAGCTGGGCGAGCGCATCATGCCGGCGGGCGTCACCGTCATCGACGACCCGCATCGCCGCCGCGGGCTGCGCGCCAAGCCCTTCGACGGCGAGGGCGTGCGCAACGCGCGGCGCGCCATCGTCGAGGACGGCGTGCTGAAGACCTGGCTGCTCGATCAGCGCTCGGCGCGCCAGCTCGGCATGAAGAGCACCGGCCATGCCAGCCGCGGCACGTCGGGTCCGCCCGGGCCGGGTCCGACCAATCTCTATCTCGAGCCCGGCGCGGTGACGGCCAAGGAGCTGATCGGCGACATTGCGAGCGGATTCTATGTCTGCGAGCTGATGGGCATGGGCGTCAATGGCGTGACCGGCGATTACAGCCGCGGCGCCGCCGGCTTCTGGATCGAGCGCGGCGCGATCGCCTTTCCGGTGAGCGAGATGACGATCGCCGGCAATCTCAAGGACATCTTCCTTCACCTCACCGCCGCCAATGACCTCGTCTTCAAGACCGGCAGCGATGCGCCCACCCTGCGCATCGACGGGATGACGGTCGCCGGGGCTTAGTCTTCGCGCTCAGGCGATGAGTCCCACCGCCGCATCGGCAAGCCGGATGCGCGCGGGAAGATGCGCGCGAATATCGCCGTCGATCTGCACCGGCGCGCCGGGCGGACCCGCGATCTCGATATGCGCCGCCGCGCTCACCCGCACGTCGCGCTGATGCGACAGGCAGCCGGCCATCGTCGCCAGCACATATCGTGCGGTCGAAACCCGCGAGGTTCGCTCGAACAGCACGGCGTAAAGCTGATCGCTATCGAGCGTCGCCTTCGGCGCCAGCACGAAGCGGCCGCCATAGAAATGCGCGCGCGCCACAACAATCGAGGCCGGCCATGCGGCGTGATCGTCGATGATTGCCGGAAAGCGCATCAAGGGTCGGCAGAGGAGCTGCTGGAGGCTGCCGATGACGTAAGCGCCCTTGCCGATGCGCCGCTTCAGCTTGAGATCGAGATGCGCCACGACTTGGGCATCGAACCCCACCCCCGCCATCGAGAGAAAGCGCCAGGGCTCGACGCGGTCGGCGCTCAGAATCTCGCCCGGCCGCACCAGACGCGCCGGCGTGAACGCAGCGATCCGGGCCAGCGCTTCGAGATCGCGCGGCAAGCGCAGCTCGTTCGCCAGCACATTGGCGGTGCCGAGCGGCAGCAGCGCGAGCGGCAGCGCCGAGCCGACCAGCCCATTCAGCGCCTCGTTGATCGTGCCATCGCCGCCCGCCACCGCCACCGCGTCGAAGCGCTGCGCATCGGCGCCGCGCGCGATCTCGAGCGCGTGCAGCGGCCCTTCGGTGTGCCGAAGCGTCACTTCGGCGCCGAGCGCATCGAGCGCCTTGCGCCACGCCGCGAGTTTTTTGGCGGCGCGCCGTCCGGCCGTCGGGTTGTGGATGACGAGCAGCCGGCGCGGCTGCTCTTGGTTCCCGCCCGCGCCCGCACCGCTCATGGCGCCCCCGTTCTGCCGCGTCTCCCATAGCCGAAGCCGGGCTCGAGCGCCATCGCCCGCGCGGAGAAGAATGCTTGCATAACAGCAACTTCGCCGATAGATACCGGGCCCATGCGGGGAGCCGCCATGCTATCATGACGGCACGCGACCGCGATCACGCAACCTTGGACCCCGATGACGATTTGAGCGCCTCAGCCGATCCCAGCGCCCGTCGCGAATTCAGCCACGACACGGCGCCGCTGATGCGCCGGCTCGTCGGCGAGTTCCTGAAGCCGCATTTCGGCAAGATGGCGCTCGCCTTCGCGGCGATGGGCCTCGTCGCCGCCGCGACCGCCGCCAATGCCTGGCTGATGCAGCCGCTGCTCGACAAGGTGTTCGTCGAGCGCAACGAGACGCTGCTCCTCGTCATTCCGGCGGCGGTGATCGTGCTGGCGCTGGTGAAGGGCCTCGCCGGCTATGCGCAATCGGTGTGGATGACGACGATCGGCCAGCGCATCGTCGCCAATATCCAGCTGAAGCTGTTCGCGCGGCTGATGCGCGCCGATCTCGCCTATTTCCACGCCAATCCGACCGGCACGCTGGTGTCGCGCTTCACCAACGATGCCGGGCTGCTGCGCGGCTGCGCCACCAACGTCATGGCCGGGATCGGCAAGGAGGCGGTCACCGCCGCCTTCCTCATCGCGCTGATGTTCTATCAGGACTGGCTTTTGGCGCTGGTCGCCTTCATCGCCTTCCCGATCGCCTTCCGGCCGATGCAGAAGATCGGCCGCCGCATGCGGCGCGTCTCCGCCAACACCCAGGTCGAGCTCGGCCAATTCATGACCCTGCTCAACCAGACCTTCCAGGGCGCGCGCTACGTCAAGGCCTATGGCATGGAGAGCTACGAGATGTCGCGCGCCGGGCGCATCATCGAAAGCCTCTATCGCCTCGTCGAGCGGGCGCAGCGCATCCGCTCGATCTCCTCGCCGCTGATGGAAACGCTGGGCGGCATCGCCGTCGCACTCGTCATCCTCTATGGCGGGCATCAAGTGTTCAGCGGCGCGCGCAGCGCCGGCGCGTTCTTCTCCTTCGTGACGGCGCTGCTCCTCGCCTATCAGCCGGTCAAAACCTTGGCGAGCCTCAACACCAACCTCCAGGAAGGCCTCGCCGCGGCGCAGCGCCTCTTCACCGTGCTCGATATCGAGCCCGAGATCCGCGAGCGCGAGCATGCGGCGCCGCTCGCGGTCAAGGGCGGCGAGGTGCGTTTTGCGGAGGTGCGCTTTTCCTATGGCGATACGACCGAGGCGCTCAAAGGCGTGACGCTCGCGGTCCCGGCGGGCAAGACGGTGGCGCTGGTCGGCGCCTCGGGCGCGGGCAAATCGACCGTCATGAATCTCATCCCGCGCTTTTACGACGTAACCCAGGGCGCGGTGACGATCGACGGCCAGGACGTGCGCGATGTCACGCTCGCCTCGCTGCGCGGCGCGATCGGCCTCGTCAGCCAGGAGGTGACGCTCTTCGACGACACGGTGCGCGCCAATATCGCCTATGGCCGGTTCGGCGCGAGCGAGGAAGAGATCGAAGCGGCCGCGCGCGCCGCGGCGGCCGACGATTTCATCCGTGCCCTGCCGCAGGGCTACGACACGCCCGTCGGCGAGCACGGCGTCAAGCTCTCGGGCGGCCAGCGCCAGCGTCTCTCGATCGCGCGCGCCATGCTGAAGAACGCGCCGATCCTGTTGCTCGACGAAGCGACCTCCTCGCTCGACACCGAATCCGAGCGCCACGTGCAAACCGCGCTGAAGAGCCTGATGCGCGGGCGCACCACCCTCGTCATCGCGCATCGCCTTTCGACGGTGATCGAGGCCGATCTCATCTATGTCATCGATGACGGGCGCGTCGCCGAAAGCGGCAGCCACGCCGAGCTGCTGCGGCGCGAGGGCGCCTATGCGCGGCTTCACGCGATGCAATTCCTCGGCGGCGAGGCGCCGATGCAGGTGTCCGCAGCCGAGGCCGGGGCTTAGGTCCAAGGCATGGGACTGATCAAGGCGCTGCTGCGCAGCGAGGCCGGCCTGCGACTCGCCTGCTGGCTGGTCCAGGCCTATGTGCGCCTCGTCTATCGCACCAGCCGCTGGACGGTCGAGGGCGCGGCTTTCCCCCAGGCGGTGCGTGCGCAGAGCGGCGCTTTCATCCTCGCCTTCTGGCATGGCAGGTTGCTGATGATGCCGATGGCCTGGCAGCGCTTCGCGCCGATGCACATGCTGATCTCCGCGCATACGGATGGGCAGCTGATCGCCGGCGCCGTGCGCCATTTCGACATCGACTCGGTCGCCGGCTCCTCCAATGACGGCGGCAGCCAGGCGCTGCGGGCGATGGTGCGATGGCTGAAATCGGGCGATTGCGTCGGCATCACGCCGGATGGGCCGGACGGGCCGGCGATGCGTGCGAGCCGCGGCATCGTCGCCGTCGCGCGCCTGGCCGGCGCGCCGGTGGTGCCTTTGGCCTATGCGACGCGACGGCGCCGGATCCTTGCGAGCTGGGACCGGTTTCACCTGCCCCTACCCTTCACCCGCGGCATCTTCATCTGGGGCGAGCCGATCCTCATCGCGGGCGCGCTCGACGATGCCGCCATGGAAGAGCGCCGCGTCCTCGTCGAAACGCGGCTCAACCTCATCACCGCCGAGGCCGACCGCCGCATGGGACATGCGGCCGTCGCTCCCGGCACCATGGACCGCGCCGCCTTGCGCGAGGTGCGGCGCGCGGCGGGCTCGCGATGAGCCGGCTGCTGACCCTCTACCAGGCCGGGACGACCGCGCTCGGGCCGGTGGTGGCGCTTTATCTCGCGCGGCGCATGGCGCATGGCAAGGAAGACCGCGAGCGTTTCCCCGAGCGCCAGGGCTTCGCCAGCCGCGCGCGTCCCGCCGGGCGGCTGATCTGGGTACATGCGGCGAGCAATGGCGAGGCGGTGTCGATGCTGTCGCTGATCGACCGGCTGCTGGTCGAGCGGCCGGCGCTGTCCGTTTTGGTGACAACCGGGACCGTGACCTCGGCGCGGCTTTTGGCGCATCGCCTGCCGGCCGATCGCGCCTGGCACCAATATGTGCCGGTCGATCGCCCGGCCTATGTGAAGCGCTTTCTCGATCACTGGCGGCCCGATCTCGCGCTCTGGGTCGAGTCGGAACTATGGCCGAACCTCGTTTCGCAGGCCGACCGGACGGGCGTCCCGCTCCTCCTCCTCAACGGCCGGATGTCGGCGCGGTCCTTCCGCGGCTGGCAGCGCGTGCCCGGCATGATCGCGCCGCTCCTCGCCTGCTTCGAGCTGTGCCTCGCCCAGGACGAGGTCCAGGCCGAGCGCTTCCGCCGCCTCGGCGCCGCCGCAGCGGCAACCGTCGGCGATTTGAAAACCGCGGCGGCGCCCTTGCCCTTCGATGAAGGCGAGCTCGACCGCATCGCCGCGAGCGCCGTCGGCCGGCCGCTCTGGCTCGCCGCCAGCACGCATCAGGGCGAGGAGGAAGCCGCCGCCTTGGCGCATCGCGCCTTGGCGCCGGGACGGCCTGGGCTGCTGACCATCATCGCCCCCCGCCATCCCGCCCGCGCCGACGAGATCGCGGCGATGCTCGCGCGTCAGGGCCTCAAAGTCGCGCGGCGCGCACGCGGCGAGACGCTCACCGCCGCAACCGATATCTATCTCGCCGATACGCTCGGCGAGCTGGGGCTGTTCTATCGGCTTGCCGGCATCGCCTTCATCGGCGGCTCGCTGACGCCGATGGGCGGACACAACCCGCTCGAAGCGGCTTTGCTCGATTGCGCGATCCTGCACGGCCCCGATATGAGCAATTGCGCCGCCATGGCCCAGTCGCTTGCGGCGGCGGGCGCGGCGGTCACCGTGCGCGATGTCGATGAGTTGACCGCGGCAGTCGGACGGCTGCTCGGCGATGCGGTCGAGCGCGCGGCGCGCGCCGCCGCCGCCGCCGGCATCGCCGCCGACAATCGCGCCGTGCTCGATGCCGTGCTTCAGCGCATCGCACCCTGGCTCGACCGATTGTCGGCACATGCCTGAGGCGCCGAAGTTCTGGACAAAGCCGGGATTGCTGTCCGGCTTGTTCCTGCCTTTGGGCTGGGGCCATGCGGCGCTCAGCGCGGCGCGGCGCCGCTTCAGCCATGCCTGGCGCGCCAGCGTTCCGGTGATCTGCGTCGGCAATCTCGTCGCCGGCGGCGCGGGCAAGACACCGGTGAGCCTCAGCCTTGCGCGTATCCTGACCGAGGCCGGGCTCGCGCCGCATATTTTGAGCCGCGGCTATCGCGCGCGGCTCAAAGGACCGCTGCAAGTCGATCCGGCGCGGCACAGCGCCGCCGAGGTCGGCGACGAGCCGCTGCTGCTGGCGCGCGCCGCGCCGACCTGGATCGGCGCCGACCGCGTCGCCTCGGCGCGCGCCGCCATCGCCGCCGGCGCCGGCATCCTGCTGCTCGATGACGGGCTCCAGAATCCCTATCTCCATCACGATTTGGCGCTCGTGGTGATCGACGGTGCCTATGGGCTCGGCAATGGCCGCGTCATTCCGGCTGGCCCGCTGCGCGAGCCCGCGGATCGGGGCTTGGCGCGCGCATCGGCGATCGTCCTCATGGGGAGGCCGCGGCCCGATCTCGTTCTTGCCGGCAAGACCGTGCTGCGCGCCACCCTCGCGCCGCGCGCGGGCGAGATCTTCAAGGGCAAATCCGTCATCGCCTTCGCCGGCATCGGCCAGCCGAAGAAATTCTTCGCGACCCTTGAAGAGATCGGCGCCGTTCTCGCCGGTGCGCATCCTTTCGCCGATCATCACCCCTACCGCGACACCGAGCTGGCGCGGCTCGCCGCCGAGGCGAGCGAGAATGACGCCGCCCTCGTCACCACCGAGAAGGATTGGGTGCGCATCGCCCCCGCCTGGCGTCAGCGCGCGAGCGCCTTGAAGGTCGAGGTCGAATGGGCGGACGAGGCGGCGCTGCGCCGCGTCCTTGCGCCGGCGCTGGAGCGGGCGCATGGCTGAGCGGCGCGCCTCGCCCAGCGATTGGCTCGAAGGCGCCGGCGCCGTGATCTTCTACACCTTCTTTCGTTTCCTGCCGCTCGATTGGGCCTCGGGCCTGGGCGGCTTCATCGCGCGGACGATCGGGCCGCGCCTCGGCGTCAGCAAGCGCGCGCGCGAGAATCTGCGCCTTGCCATGCCGGAGCTGCCAGCGACGGAGATCGAGCGCATCGTTTCGGGCATGTGGAACAATCTCGGCCGCGTCTGTGCCGAATATCCGCATCTCAGGAAATTCCGCGCCTTCGCCGATGACGGACGCATCGAGCGCAACGACCGCGGCAACATCCTTGCGACGCATGACCCGAACCGGCGCTACATCTTCTTCTCGGCGCATTACGGGAATTGGGAAATCGCGATCCGCACCGCGACCCAGGCGGGCTTCGCGGTGACCGCGGTCTACCGCGCCGCCAACAACCGGATCGTCGACCGGCTGATCGCCTGGGCGCGCGGCAGCGATGGCGGCGAGCTCGTGCCCAAGGGCGCGGTCGCCGCCTACAAGGCCTTCGGCGCGCTGCGCGCCGGGCGCGAGCTGTGCATGCTGGTCGATCAGAAGATGAATGACGGGATCGCCGTGCCGTTCTTCGGTCGCGCGGCGATGACGGCGCCGGCGCTGGCGCGGCTCGCCTTGCGCTTCGATTGCGCGGTCGTGCCGGTGCGTGTCGAGCGGACGCGCGGCGCGCATTTCCGCATCACCGCCGAGCCCGCGCTGCCCTTGCCGCGCACCGGCAACGACGCCGCCGATACGCTGACGCTGATGACGGCGGTCAACGGCGTCATCGAGCGCTGGGTGCGCGAGCGGCCGGAGCAATGGTTCTGGCTGCATCGCCGCTGGCCGGATTAACTCCTTGGTCAGCTTCGCACGACGGCGACCCGGCTAGATTCGCCGGTCGCCTGTGCTACGCGGCTCAGCTTCGCACGACGGCGACCCGGCTAGATTCGCCGGTCGCCTGTGCTACGCGGCTCAGCTTCGCACGAAGCGGGATCATTCCTTCGGCATCGGGCCGGCGAGGCGTTCGGGATCGAGCCGCAGCTGAAACCAGTTGATGCCCCAATGGAGATTGGGACCGGTGGCGCGGCCGGTCGCGCCGAGCGTGCCGATGAGCTGGCCCTGCGTCACCGCCTCGTCCTGTTTGACCGCGAGCGAGGCGAGATGGATATAGACGCTCGACAGCCCATAGCCGTGGTCGATGATCACCGTGCCGCCGGTGAGGAAGAAATCCGGCGCGGCGAGCGTCACCCGGCCGGCGAGGCTTGCCTTCACCGGCGAGCCCGCCGGCGCGGCGATGTCGACGCCGGTATGCGGCGCATGCGGCACGCCGTCGAGCACGGTCTGGCTGCCGAAGACGCCGCTGATCCTGCCAATGACCGGCCAGAGCGGCTTTCCCTCGAAGCCCAGCGCGTCGCTGTCGATGGCGCGCGCTGCGTCGGCAAGACCCTCTTCCGTCTTGATGCGCGCGAGCTCCGCCGGCGAGGGCGTGACCATCTCCCGCGGCAAGCCGTCGATGCGGCGCACATCCCAGTGCCGCGGCGCAACCGCGAGCACGCGATGCGCGCGCGTGCCGTCGGTGAAAACGACATCGAGCGCCGCCTCGCCTGCTGCGTCGCGGCCGAAGCCGATGATGAAATCGCCATCGGGCGCAATACGGACCGGCTTGCCGTCGAGCATCACGCGCGCGCCGCGATCGACCTCGCCGCGCAGCAGCCCGCCCTGCTCGGGCGTGCCGGTAAGGCGCAGCGTGCCGGCTTGCGCCGTGCCGCCGATGAGGAGCAAGGCAAAAGCGAGGCCCAGCAGCTTGCCCTGGGCCGGCGACGGCGCTTTGGGCTTGCCGCGCTTCGATGCGCCCTCCGCGGTCGCGCCGACCTTGCCGTCATGGAATTCGAGCGTCAGCGCCGCGCCCGGCGCAATCTCGGCGGCGCTGGTGACGATCTTCCCCTCCGCGGAGACGATCGCATAGCCGCTCTCGAGCTTGCGGTGAATCGCATCGAAGCAAGTCTGCAGCCGCGCCATCATCCCTTCGACGCGCTCATGCCGCCGCTCGATGAGCCGGATGGCGGCGTCATGAAGCCGCGGCGGCAAATGCTCGAGCCGCTCGCGCGCGCGGAGGATCGGTGCGTTGAGCGCGGCGGGATTGATCCGGCTCGAGGCCGCAGCGAGCCGCGTGAGATCGGCGCGAATGAGATGCCTCAGCGCGGCGCTCAAGCGCTCGGCGCGATCATCGAGCCGCTGTGCGGCATTGCCGATGAGCCCCGCGGGATCCGGCAGGCCGCGGCCGAGTCCCGCAACATGGTTGCGCCGCTCGGCAAGCCAGCGCGACAGCGAGGTCGAAAGCCGCAGCGCCTTCGCTTGAATCTCGGCGATCAGCTCCGAGCGCACCGGCACCGCCATCTCGGCCGCCGCGGTCGGCGTCGGCGCGCGCTTGTCGGCGGCGAAATCGATGAGCGTGGTGTCGGTCTCGTGGCCGACCGCCGAAATCAGCGGGATCGCCGAGGCGGCGGCGGCGCGCACCACGATCTCTTCGTTGAACGCCATCAGATCTTCGAGGCTGCCGCCGCCGCGCGCGACGATGATGAGATCGGGCCGCGGCACGAGGCCGCCCGGCGCCAAAGCGTTGAAGCCGGCGATCGCCGCCGCCACCTGCTCGGCCGCGCTCTCGCCCTGCACCGCCACCGGCCAGACCAGCACGCGGCGCGGAAAGCGATCATCGAGGCGGTGGAGAATGTCGCGGATGACCGCGCCCGTCGGCGAGGTGACGACGCCGATCACCGCCGGGAGGTAAGGCAGCTTCCGCTTGCGCTCGGGCGCGAAGAGACCTTCGGCTTCGAGCTTCTTCTTGCGCTCTTCCAAAAGCTTCAACAGCGCGCCGATCCCGGCGAGCTCGACGCTCTCGATCACGAGCTGATATTTCGATCGGCCGGGATAGGTGGTGAGCCGCCCGGCGCAGACCACTTCCATCCCGTCCTCGGGCTTCAGCGCCAGGCGCGAGGCGGTCGTGCGCCAGATCACCGCGTCGAGCACCGCCTCCTCGTCCTTCAACGCCAGATAGCAATGGCCGGAGGAATGGCGCTTCAGGCCGGAAATCTCGCCGCGCACCCGCACATAGGCGAAATTCTGCTCGACCGTGCGCTTCAAGAGCGCCGAGATTTCGCCGACGGAATATTCGGGCAGGTTGCTGCGCAATTCGGCGCGGGACGGACTCTCGCTCATCGCTCGATGCTAGGGTGTCGGG
>Ga0070679_100004353_pt1 | contig 13079 bp, 10 predicted proteins | sample KBSC63BmetaG_FD_65652 | JGI IMG/M metagenome (GOLD analysis project Ga0070679, IMG submission 65652) | Corn rhizosphere microbial communities from Kellogg Biological Station, Michigan, USA - KBS C6-3B metaG | ecosystem: Host-associated > Plants > Roots > Rhizosphere | place: USA: Michigan... | reverse complement strand
AGAAAGGCGCCAAGCGCGTGATGCTGAAGAACGTACAGGAAGCCAAGTTCAAGTCCACGCTGGTGCCGATCTCAAAAGTTGTGCTGCCCGCCGCGGCGCAAAAAGACCTGAACTTCGATCTGTTCTTCACCCACATCGTCGCCCACGAACTCACGCACGGGCTCGGGCCACACCAGATCACGGTCAACGGACGGGAGACCAACCCGCGGCTGGAACTCAAAGAGCTCTACAGCTCCATCGAAGAAGCCAAGGCCGATGTGACCGGCCTTTTCGCGCTGCAATATCTGATGACGCAAGCCGACAAAGGCGCGATCCAGATGCCGATCCCGCACGGCCCTGACGCTGAGCGCCAGCTTTACAATACGTATCTCGCTTCGTCATTCCGGACGCTGCGCTTCGGCCTGCAGGATTCACACGCCAAGGGCATGGCCATCCAGTTCAACTATTTCCTTGATAAAGGCGGCTTCGTGGCCAATCCTGACGGCACGTTCGCCGTGAATTTCGACAAGATCAAGGACGTGGTGGCCTCCCTCGACCGCGAGTTTCTCACAATAGAAGCCACAGGCGACTACGCCGCCGCGAAGAAGATGATGACCGAGCTGATGAACATTCGGCCTGTAGTGCAGAAAGCGCTCGACAGCCTCAGGTCCGTGCCTACCGACATTGAGCCAAAGTTTGTGACGGCTGATGCTCTGGTCAGTGGGAGCGCTGAGCTGCGAGCAAAGCATCCGAAGCGAACAAAGTGAGTGTTTGATCAGGTTCGGTTGTTGTAATCCCGAGCGTAGCGAGGGATCTCTATCGTCTGAAAAGATCTTGGGGTAGAGCGATCAGCGCCAACACGCATACCTGTGAACGCGTGAGAAGCCTCAACCCTTCTGTGCTTCTCTGTGACCTCTGTGGTTCAGCACGCTAAGAATCTCCTCCGGCTCCGGCCGCTCCCGCCAATCTACATCTACGCGGCCGAAGATGATGTTGCCGTCCTGACCAATTACGTACGTTGCCGGCATCGGCAATTCCCAGCTCTGGTCGCCGTTGTATCCGGGCAATTTGGTCATGATGCTCTCGTACATTCTCCGCAACTCCGGGGTGACGCCGTACACGAGCCCAAATTGCCGCGCGACCGTGTTTCCCGGATCACTCAATACCGGGAAGCGCAGGCCGTGCATGTCACGCGTCATGTAGCTATGTTTTTGCGTCTGCGGAGAGATAGCGACCAGCGATGCACCTGTGGTTGCAATTTGCGAATGAATTTCCTTTAAGGCCGCTAGCTGCGTGTTGCAATAGGCACACCAGCGTCCGCGATAGAAGACGACCACAAGCGGCCCGCTACGCAGCAAGTCCACTGACCGCCATAGCATCCCGTCGCCATCATGGAGTTCGAATTCCGGCACCATGTCGCCGGTTTTCAGCGCCGAATCAGCAAGCTTGCTCTGCTTGAGTGCATCTACACCGCGCTCGACGATTGACAGGCGCTCGGCAGGAACAAGGGCACGCAATTTGGTGGTGAGCTCTTCGAGTTGATCGGCAAGTGTCATGTTGCTTCAGGTCCCGAGCGCAGCGAGGAAACCTTATTTACTCAAATGAACTGCAGGTGGAGAATGCAGATTTTCTATTGCACCGCCGCTGGAAGCGAATGCCTTTGATTACAAAGATCGCAGGGTTCCCTCGCTCCGCTCGGGACAAAGAACTACATGCCCGGAAACTTCATTCCTGCCAGCTTGCGGCTGAAGCTTGCCTTGCCCATGTCCTTGAACATTTTCCGCATCTGGGCGTACTGGCGCAGCAGCTGGTTTACTTCCTGGACGCTGGTTCCTGATCCGCGTGCGATGCGCTTGCGCCGGCTTCCATTAATCGCCTCATGATGCGTGCGTTCGTACGCGGTCATGGAGTTGATGATCGCTTCCACGCGATTGATCTGACTGTCATCCACGTTGTCGGCTGCCTTCTGCATGTTGGCAAATGGCCCGATACTCGGCAGCATCTTGATGACGCTTTGCAGCGAACCAAGCTTCTTCACCTGCCGGAGCTGATCGCGGAAATCTTCCAGCGAGAAGCCGTCTCCGCCAAGCGCTTTACGGGTAAACTCTTCAGCCTTCTTCTGGTCGATTTTTTCCTGCGCCTTCTCGACCAGCGTCAGGATGTCGCCCATACCAAGGATCCGGCCTACGATGCGCTCAGGGTGAAACGGTTCCAGCGCATCATATTTTTCTCCGATACCGATGAACTTAATCGGTTGCCCTGTGACCTGCCGGATGGAGAGCGCTGCGCCACCGCGGGCATCGCCGTCCATCTTGGTCAGCACGACGCCGGTGATGGAAAGCTTCTTGTGAAACTCATCGGCCGAGCGCACCGCGTCCTGGCCGGTCATGGCGTCGGCGACGAACAGAATTTCCTGCGGGTTCAGCAGCGACTTCAAACGCTGCATTTCAGCCATCAGGTCGTCATCAATGTGCAAACGGCCGGCCGTATCCACGATCAGGAAGTTGCAGCCCGTGTTGATGGCTTCTTTGCGTGCCTCTTTGGCCAGGCGCTCAACGGTCGGCGTGTCGGCAGCTTCTACTTTGCCTTCATAAAGGTTGGCCTTGATAGCATCGGCAACCACTTTCAACTGCTGGCGCGCCGCCGGACGATACACGTCGACTGAAACCAGCATTGGGCGATGGCCGCCCTTCTTGAGCCACGCTGCCAGCTTGCCTGAGGTGGTCGTCTTACCGGAACCCTGAAGACCGGCCATCAGGATCACCGTCGGCGGCTGGGAGGCAAACTTCAGCTTCGCAGTGTCCCGGCCAAGGAGTTCGATCATTTCGTCGTGAACAATCTTGACCACCTGTTGGGCAGGCGAGAGCGCGGTCATTACTTCCTGGCCGATGGCCTTGGCTTGCACCTGGTCAATGAACTGCTTGACGACTTTGAAGTTGACGTCCGCCTCCAGCAGGGCCATGCGGATCTCCTTCATGGCCTCCTGGATGTTTTCCTCGGTGAGCGAGCCCTGGCCGCGCAGGTTCTTGAATGCGCGCTGTAGTTTTTCCTGAAGATTCTCAAACATAGATGAATGTGAAGGTACCGCGCAGATTAGATGCTGGTGCGCGATGCGCGGCTTGATTCCATTGTACCAGCCGCGGCCGGAGCCTTCCCCCTGCCTCGGAGCGCCGAGCGGGAACCATGATGAGGACTATAATCGCCCGAGGAGCGATGTATGGACGTCCCTCGCACCACTGTTTCTGATCTGCCCGAATGCTGGCCGGCACTTCCCCTCAGCGAATGGAAAGATACCTGCGGCACCTTGCATATGTGGACGCAAATCGTGGGCAAGATTCGAATGGAACTTACGCCGCCAGTGAACCACTGGTGGAATGTTCCACTTTACGTTACGCCGCACGGACTCGGTACTTCGTCCATCCCCTATGGCGCGCGGCAGTTCGAGATGGAGTTCGACTTCATCGAGCATCAGCTCTGGATTCGTACCAGCGACCCTGCGACTCGAAGCATCGTGCTTGCTTCCCGCACCGTGGCCGACTTCTATGCCGAATTGATGTCGGTTTTAAAGCAACTGAAGATCAACGTGGAAATCTGGAAGATGCCGGTGGAAGTCGCTGACCCGATAGCCTTCGACAAGGACACGGTGCACCACTCTTACGATCGCGAGTATGCTTCACGGCTGCATCAGGTGCTTGCTTCCGTGGACAACGTGTTCAAAGTCTTCCGCGGGCGATTCTGCGGCAAGTCAAGTCCGGTACATTTCTTCTGGGGCAGCTTTGATCTCGCTGTCACTCGTTTTTCTGGAAGGCCTGCGCCGCCGCGGACCGATCCAGATCCCGTGTTGCGCAAGATCATGCAGGAGGCTTATTCGCGAGAAGTCATCAGCGCGGGGTGGTGGCCGGGCAGTGGTGAGGTAAGCGACGCCGCTTTCTACTGTTATGCGGCCCCGGAGCCGTCCGGCTTTGCACAGCAGCGCGTGCTGCCGGCAACTGCGCGCTATGAAGCAAAGGTCGGCGAATACCTGTTGATGTATGAAGATGTGCGCCGTGCAGCTTCTCCCACCGCTACTCTGCTCGACTTCCTGCAATCTACGTATGAAGCCGGCGCGACCTGTGGCAAGTGGGACCGAGAATCGCTTGAGCAGCAGCCGGCATCGAACGCAGGTCTGCCCAAATCTAAATCTGCGTAATGGAGCTCGCGATGTCCAGAGAGTGCACTCATCTCAACCACCCGAAAATCACCAGCACGAAAACACATGTGTGCGAGGATTGCGTGAGAACCGGCGACACGTGGGTCCATCTGCGGCTCTGCATGGACTGCGGCCACGTAGGTTGTTGCGACTCTTCCAAGAACAAGCATGCAACCAGGCACTTCCATGCGACAAAGCATCCCGTGATGCGATCCGTGGAACCAGGAGAAAACTGGACCTGGTGCTATGTGGATGAGGTCATGGGCGAACTGGCCAGGACTTAAATCTTTCGGCGCATTACTTGATGATCGATTTCGATCGATTGCGTGTAGATCACTGCCGAGGCAGGGTTCCAATCAGTTCACCGTCTTCCGGAATAGTCACCTTCACTCCCGCTGCATGTGCGGCTTTCGCCAGTTCGCCGCGTGTTAACAGGCAATGATTGATGGCTTCCATGTGAACCGCGATCACCTGCGCATGCGGAGCTGCTTTGCATACGTGAATCACGTCCTGCGGCATCATCGTGATCGGATCGCCCTCAAGGAACCGCGCTCCGCCAGCATTCACCACGATCACCTCTGGATGAAAGCGCCTGATCGCCTCCTGCACCTCGTGACACCAGATGGTATCGCCCGCGACGTACAGCGTCGGTTCGCCATCATGCTGCAGTGCATAGCCGCTCACCGGTGCCATGGCTTTGCCGATATCGCCTGTTCCATGCTGGGCTCCGGTGCGCGTAATGCAGATCTTGCTCCAGTGTCGCGCGTCGTGAACTGCGGCTGCATTCACAAAGTGCGTTGATTCCATCTTCGCGAGGTCTTCCGGCTGGCAAAAGAGCGGCAGATCTTTGGGCACAAGCTGGATTGCCGCATCATCCCAATGGTCGCGATGAGTGTGCGTCACCAGTACGGCTTGCACGCCATCCAAGACCTGCTCCACCGGACAGGGAAGCGAGACCAGAGGATTGTTACGCGGCTGCGGTGAATTCTGGATGGGCGCCATCGCGCCGGCATCACTCAGCATGGGATCGACCAGCAGGCGCATGCCCGCGCACTGAACAAGAAGCGTTGCGTGACGGATGAGTTGAATCTGCATCTCTAAAAGATCTCTTTCGCCGCGATCACCGTATTGCTGTGAATGGTCACGGTATCCTCAACGTGGCGTGCATATCCGCCAGCATACGTCACCATCACCGGTACGTTTCGCGCTTTGGCCACCTTGAAAACAAGTTCGTCGCGCTTTTTAAGTCCTTCGATCGTAAGCGCCAGGCCGCCTAGCTGATCTTCTTTGTAGGGATCGGCTCCAGCGATATAGCACAGCAATTCAGGTTCAAAGCTGCGGAAGGCCGAGCTGAGTGCCTGATCCAGCCAGCCCAGATATTCTTCATCGTTAGTTCCGTCGGGCAGGTGCACGTCTATGGATGATGGTGGTTTGTACGCCGGGTAATTGTGCGCCTGGTGCAACGAGATGGTGAACACTTCCAGCTCGCCGTCACTTGCGCCCAACATCTGCAGTTCACTGCCGCTTCGCCGCAAGTCGTGGCGAATGCCCCCAGCGCTGGGAAGCGGGCTTCCGGGCTTGCGCTGGGGCGGGAAAATGGCCGCGGTTCCGTTCCCATTGTGGACATCGACGTCCACGGTCATGGCTCGCATGATCTTTCCTTCACGATGCATGCGCTTGATTGCGACAGCTACATCGTGAACCACGCAGAATCCCTCACCATGGTCAGGAAAAGCGTGATGAAAACCGCCGCCGATATTAAAAGCAATGCCGGTCCGAAGTGCCAGGTCAGCGGCGAGAATCGAGCCACCTGCCGCGAGCCAGAAGGCTTTCACCAGTTCGGGCGAATACGGTACTTCCATCTGCAGCTCTTCCATCGCGGAAAGGGTTCCGTTCTTCAGCTTCTGCACGTACTCACGAGTGTGCACCAGCAGTACGTCCTCATCCGCGGCGGGCTGCGGCCTCACGAAATCACCCGGTTCGGCGATCTTCTGTTCCAGCAGGCGCTGGTGGATCATGCGGTATTTTTCTGCTGGAAAAACGTGAGCGCCAATGGGAAGGTAGTAATCGTCACTGTAGACGAGTTTGAACGGGAGCATTCTGAAGGTCCTTGCCGGCGCACAACCGGCCACTCAGGTTAACGCCGCACAGGGCTGCGCGCCCATGATAGCAGGCATGGTGAGAACAATCGGCATTTGCTAAAATCTATCAGTAATACCAACTTTCCCGTCCAGTTTCCCAGAATCTTCTTAAACTCTGCGAAAACCAGCCACGGGCGAGGAGTGTGCAATCGAGTGAAGCGTGGTAAGACAGCGGTCATTGTCGGCGCCCAGTGGGGCGACGAGGGCAAAGGCAAAATCGTAGACGTCCTCTCCGATCATTTTTCCGTAGTAGCGCGATATGCGGGCGGTCACAACGCCGGGCATACCGTGATCATCGGCGGCAAGAAATTCGTTCTCCAACTGGTGCCGTGCGGTGTGCTGCGCGAGGGCTGCCGTGGTGTCATCGGCAATGGAGTAGTGCTGGACCCGCTTGCCTTCCTCAAAGAAGTCGGCATGCTGCGCCAGGCCGGAGTGAAAGTCGACGGAAACCTGTTTGTCTCAAACCGCGCACACGTGATCCTGCCGTATCACCGCATGATTGAGATGGGTGCAGAGAATGCTCCCGGGCGAGTGAAGATTGGCACCACTTCTCGTGGAATTGGTCCCGCCTATGAGGACAAAATGGGCCGGCGCGGGCTGCGCGTGGCTGATCTGCTGGATAAATCACTGCTGAGAACGACCATCGAGAATGCCTGCCGCGAGAAGAACATGATCGCGCACGCCCTCTTCAACTCCGACCCGCTCGACGCCGACAGCATGTACCGCGAATATGCGGACGCCGCCGAGAAGCTTGCCCCATTTGTGACCGATACGGCACTGTTCCTGAACCAGGCGCTGGCGAAGGGCGAGTCTGTGATGTTTGAAGGCGCCCAGGCAACCATGCTCGATATCGATCAAGGCACGTATCCGTTTGTGACCTCTTCCAGCGCCAGCGCCGGAGGTGCAGTGATCGGGACCGGAGTTCCGCCGAACGCGATTGACACGGTGATCGGCATAACGAAGGCATATTGCACTCGAGTGGGCGGCGGGCCGTTCCCGACGGAACTTCAAGGCCCTGTTGCCGACGAACTTCGAAAACGCGGTAATGAGTATGGCGCCGTTACAGGACGTCCAAGACGTTGCGGCTGGGTTGACCTGCCGTTGCTGCGCTACGCGCAGATGATCAACGGCGTGAACTGGTGGGTCGTGACCAAGCTCGATGTTCTCGACAATCTGCAGGAAATCCCGGTTTGCGTTGGCTACAAGGTCAACGGCAAAAAGACCGATTCCATCCCCGCTTTGGCGACAGGTTTCGATTCCGTGGAGCCCATTTACGAAAACTTGCCGGGCTGGCAGACCTCGACCGAGGGCGTTACCAACTTCGAAAGCCTTCCCAAGAAGGCGCAGGCCTATCTGCGATTCCTGGAGAACGAAAGCGGCGCAAAAGTCGGAATGATTTCCACTGGTCCAGATCGCGACCAGACCATGTTCATGGCTGAGTTCGAGAAAGAACTGCTGGGAAAAACCGGCAGCACACTCGCGAGGGCCAAATGATTGTTTTGAAGGTTGAGATGGTGGTCAAGCCCGGCGCCGAAGAGAAGTGCAGGGACCTGATTCGCCGGCTTCACGAGCACTCGCGCCAGGAGCCCGGCTGCGTGCAATACGTAGGACATCAGTCCAAGGAAGATCCGCGGCACTTTCTCTTTTACGAAGTGTACAAAGACGAATCGGCGCTTCAGGCGCATCGCGACTCTGCCCATTTCAAGGAGTATGTGATCGGCGGTCTCGATGCGATCATGGAATCGCGTAGTCGCGAGCTGTACACGATCGTCGAATAGACGCAAGACCGGCACTGCACCAGATCCACTATTGCCAATCACCCTGGATCTGAAATGCAGACCAGTAATAGGGCGAACTCCAGCGGGCTTCCTTCCACATCCTCAGCTGTGCCCTCCGCAACGCCGCGGGAGGTGCAAGTCCGTCACGCAGGTGGAATGCGTAGAAATCGCGCATGAGCCGTGCTGTTCCGGCATCGCTCACACGCCACAGGCTGGCCATGACACTAGAAGCACCGGCGTGCATGAAGCCACGCGTCAGTCCGATCATCCCTTCGCCGCTGATTTCTTTGCCCAAACCGGTTTCGCAGGCACTGAGCACCACCAGCCTTGCCGAGAGATCCAGATTGTAGATGTCTTCAAGCGACAGAAAACCGTTCCTGGGTTTCCCCTGCTCATCCACAAGCGAAAAAACCAGACCTGACAGTTCGGGGTGCTCGCTGTTGAGCAGGCCGTGCGTCGCAAGATGGATAACCCTATACTGTCCCAGCTCAGGTGCGAGCACAGCATCGCGGCTCGCGGCGAAATCCAGCCTCTTCATGACTTTCTCCGCTGGTGCAAGGGCCACAATCTCGGCAGCCTCAAGCCTTGTGTACAAAAGACGCGGAAGCTCGGCAAGTCCGACGTCATGCACTGAGCGGGTAAGACGATCATCATCCAAGCCGCGGTCGGCGGAGGCCGGCGCCGCAGGAACATTCCCCGAAGAACGATGCGCCAGCCGCTCGTCCGCGGTCGCAAATACGGGGTCCGCCAGGACGGCCACGAGCTTTGGCGGGGAACGGCGCTTTTTGCCGTGCTCGCGCAAGACGGCGAGAACAGAAGCTGAAGGAAGCACGTCGATCTCATGGTTCAGTATGAGCGGCTGAGGGACTTTCAACCCGGCAGCAGGGTCGGCTAACGCGGCAAAGGGGACATAATGCAAGGCGCCATCGGGAACGATCAGCAGCCGCTTGTGTCCCAGTTCGGCAGCGAGAGGTTGAAGCACAGCTTTGCTGAGAGCGAGTGCGGTCCCCGCAGCCAATCGTTCGTTGCCTGAGCCGCTGACCTTAGTTGCTATCACGCCATGGCTTTGCGGAACACTGATGGATTTGTGAAAGTTTCTGGCAAGCTCCTCAATGCCGGCGCGGCCGGGAAGTGTATATACATGAAGGCCACTTCCGGATACCACAAACGCGAAGCTGCGTTCCGTGCCCAGCGAGTATTCGATCAACAGCGAGTCGGGACCCATCAATGGGCGCAGTTCGTTGGCTGAAATCGGACGCGGTCTGGTGAGCGCGGCGTATTCCGGATTAGTTTCACGGATTCGCTGTTCCACGCCCTCGAGTTGTTCCAGCAAATCATGAATGTCCCTGTCGATGACGGCGACTGGGGTTCTGGACTCCTTCCCGCTGACAGCGCTCAATCGCAAAGTCATCCGGCCCGCAATGTCGGCCTGTAGCGCTCGTTGCTGTTCCAGCAGCTGTGGATCCACGCCCTTGCGCAGGTCCAAAGTGGTTGCAGCAAGCATCTGGAGCAAACTTCTGGCACGCGAGCGCTCCAGCACGTTGAAGGCAGATCCAACTCGATTCTGGCTCAACAGCAAGTCCAGATAATCCTTGTAGCCGGCTTCATACTTCGCGCGGAATCCCGACTGTACAAGATCTGTCCCTCCCAGCTGTGCAGTCTGGCTTTCCAGTGCATTGAGCCCGTGCTCGTAGAGGTCTGCTGCTTCATTGTCCGCATTTTGCAGGTGATTCACTCGGGCGAGTGCGAGCAGACTTTCGGCAACCATCCAGCTCCCCGGAGCTGTTTTCTCCCTCACATTCAAAGCGGCCTGGTATTCGCGTTTTGCGGTTGTGATGTCGCCAATGTCCATTGCTACGTCGGCGAGGCTCTCGTGTATGTTGCTGGCTTCATCGGAAAATGGAGCGGCTTTCTCCAGGATTGGAAGGCCCTGTTCCAGATACCTCCTGGCTTCGTCCGGGCGGTGCAGCTGCCTTGATGCCTGGCCGAGATGCTCGTAAGCGTTGCCGAGTTCCATGGTCTCCGGTCCTGACTTGCGGAGCATCTCGACCGCGCGCAATGTAAACTTCTGGGCTTCCTCGTAATTGCCGCGCTGAGCGTAAAGCAAGCCCAGATTGTCATACCCGCTGGCCGCATTAATGGTCCCGGGTGCGATTTCTTCCTTGAGGGAGACCGACTCGCGCAGGGCCGCCTCGGCTTCTGCCAGCTGTCCGCGTTCCATATAAACAAGTGCAAGATCGTTCAGGCTGGCGGCGGCGCCATAGCCGTGCGGGTTCAACTTTCTCTGGATGTCCAGGGCGAGCTTGAACCTCTCCTCCGCTTCGCGCAGGTCACGGCGGGAGAGGGCGGAGTTGCCTGCATCCACATAACAGCCGGCCAGCAGCAAAGTTCCGGGTGAGAGTTTTTCGAAGAGGGTGCACGCCTCGGCAATGTACTTGCGGGATTCGGTCGTCTCGCCGCGGATGCTGAGTACATTGGCATAATTTTCAAGCGATGATGCAAGGGTACTCGAGCCTGGCGCCAGTCGCCGCCTGAGTTCCATGGCCTGGCCTACATAACGTTTGGCTTCATCCATGTTTCCTGCGGTTTGATAGATCACGCCGAGGCGATTCAGGTTGAACGCATAAGACAGGCTCTGCGGGACCAGCCGCTCCTGAATCTTTACCGCTTCCAACAGGCGTTCTTCACCTTGCGTGAACGTTTCAGAAGCCAGGTCGATGCGAGCAAGGCCGCTCAGCACGGCGCTTTGCGTGAGGAGGAGTTTGTGAGACCGCGCCGCCGTGAGAGCTTCTTCGAGAAACTGTTGCGCGAACTTCTGGCCGGGTTCGCGCAAGAAGAACACATCCGCACACGCCTTCAGGACGTAAGGAAAGAGTTTATCGTCAGGCACAAAAGACTGCGCCGCTTGATGACAACTCGCACCAGCCTGGTCCCATTTACCCGCCTGCGCGAACGCCTCCGCTATCCGCAGTCGCAACGCTGCCATCAGCATAGGACTGGCATTTTCTTTGTGGGCGTTTTCGATGGCTGCCTGCCATGGCAGCTCCAGCGAATCCTTCTTTGAAGAAGGCATCTGCGAATCTGGATGAGAAAGGTATGCGTCCCCGGCGGCTGGCCTGGTTTTGATTCCCCACGTTTCGTCATTCAGGTTCCAGGAATGGTCTTCGGGGCCCCGGCGACCTCTTAACTCCACCTGTCCGTATGGAGCCTGCTCCATTTCAAGAAAAACAAGGTCCCATGGTCCGGCGATATTGCCGCGCTGCTCTCCGCGACTCCATGTGAGGAGTAAATCGCCCTTTTGTAGTCCGCTCCGCGACGGCATGGAGCCGGGCGCAATGCCCTCCACAATCACACCAATCACCGGGCCGGTAGTTTGAGATTCTGAGCGCGCGGCGAGCAAGACGAAGAACCAGAAGAGCAGAATGACCGCTGGCAGAAACCGGCGCAAGCCGAGCATGCGGACCCTCCCAACCTATTGCCTTGGAACTGAAGGCGAGATTATGCAACAAATCTTAAAGCAGGAATACTCAATAAATTTAGATTTGAAGGGATGTGCGGGCGGGGTTGAAACGACAGCAGATTGGGTCGCTCCGGGCGGGGCGCCCGGAGCGTCACTCTAGCTATCTCGCGAATTCGTATCCGGCAAAGAAGTAGCTCAGCTCGAAGCGGGCCGTGTCATCGGCGTCAGAGCCGTGAATCGCGTTGCGTTCGATGCTCTCAGCCCACTTTTTGCGGACGGTGCCTTCCTCGGCATTGGCGGGATTGGTAGCGCCCATGAGCTTGCGCAGGTCGGCGATGGCATTGTTCTTCTCAAGCGCCAGCACCACGATAGGGCCGCTCGACATGAAAGTGGTCAGCGAATCAAAGAACGGCCGGCTGGCGTGGACGGCATAGAAGCCTTCCGCCTGCTGCTTGGTGATTTCCAGCATCTTCATGCCGATGATGCGGAAGCCCTTCTCCTGAATCATGCGAAGGATGTCACCGGTGGCGCCTTTGGCTACCGCGTCCGGCTTGACGATGGAAAATGTACGTTGCAAGGTCTCCATGTTTCTGTTGCTATCTCCTGAGTTCCAGATCTTCTATTTCTACGCCCGCTTTATCGAGCCTGAGCCTTCAGGCCGGCGCGATCGAGCAGAGTTTGAGCGATGTCGGCGGGCGACTTGGCCACGGCGATTCCTGCGGCTTCCAGCGCCTTGATTTTTTCCGACGCGGTGCCGTGTCCGCCGGAGATGATGGCCCCGGCATGGCCCATACGGCGTCCGGGAGGCGCAGTCTGGCCGGCGATGAACGCTGCTACGGGCTTCTTCACGTTCTGTTTCACATAAACCGCGGCGTTTTCTTCAGCGTTGCCGCCGATTTCGCCGATCATGATGATGGCTTCGGTTTCCGGATCCTTGTTGAAGAGTTCCAGCGCGTCAATGAAGTTAGTTCCGATGATCGGGTCGCCGCCGATGCCGATCGCCGTCGACTGGCCGATGCCGCGCTGCGTCAACTGGAACACAGCTTCATAAGTCAACGTCCCGGAGCGGGAAACGATGCCGACACGACCTTCTTTATGTATATGTCCGGGCATGATGCCGATCTTGCACTTGCCGGGCGAAATGATGCCTGGGCAATTGGGCCCGATCAGGCGCGACTTGCCTTTGATCTTCAGGTACTCGTAAGCGCGCACCATGTCAATCACCGGGATTCCCTCGGTGATGCAGACGATCAGCGGCAGTTCGGCGTCTACGGCTTCCATGATCGCGTCGGCCGCGAACGGCGGCGGGACGAAGATGACGGTGGCGTTGGCGCCGGTCTTATCTTTGGCTTCCTGCACGGTGTTGAACACCGGCCAGCCTTCATGCGTGGCGCCGCCCTTGCCGGGAGTCACGCCGCCGACCACCGCGGTGCCGTAGGCCTGCGCGCCTTTGGCGTGAAATGTGCCTTCGCGTCCAGTGATGCCCTGGACAATGAGTCGAGTATTTTTATCTACGAGAACGGCCATAATTT
>Ga0070679_100004350_pt1 | contig 13085 bp, 10 predicted proteins | sample KBSC63BmetaG_FD_65652 | JGI IMG/M metagenome (GOLD analysis project Ga0070679, IMG submission 65652) | Corn rhizosphere microbial communities from Kellogg Biological Station, Michigan, USA - KBS C6-3B metaG | ecosystem: Host-associated > Plants > Roots > Rhizosphere | place: USA: Michigan... | reverse complement strand
TCGAACACGGGGCGCCACGTGGTGCCGTTGTTCGTGGACTTCCAGATGCCGCCGCCCGCCGCCGCCGCGAAGAACGTCTTGGAGGGCGATGGAATGCCTGTCACGTCGGAGACGCGGCCCATCGTGTTGGCCGGTCCAACGTTGCGCCAGCGAAAGCTGGCGATGGTCGCCGAGTCGAGGGCGAAGGACTGGTGCGCAGTGGTCTGGGCGAGCGCCAGCGGCGCGGCGAACGAGCTCAAGGCAATCGTCGCGATTGCGATGCCGGATCGAGACACGGGTTGCATGGCCTGATGGGTGGGTGACGGTGCGCGCCCGCGGTCAGCTAAGGGGGGGCTCTCAAAACGGGCGCGGCCTGCAGCGGCTACAGCATATCGCCAACGACGCAAACTGGACAGGGCGCAGGGTGGTTGGCGCCATGGTGCAGGCCTATGTTAGACGCCGAAACCGCTCTCTGAACTGTCTCGTACGCAACCGAGGATGTGGCTTCAGTGAAGCAGGTGGGGTTCCGCGGGCGGCTGTTCGTGATTCTGCTGGCGTTCGCGCTGGTGCCGTCGATCGTGCTGTCCGCAGGTTGGGGGGCGTTCGGCTCGTGGGTGCTGCCACGCGTAGCCGCGACTGCGGCGTGGGACAGCGCGGCAAATACGGGGGAGCGCGCGATAGCGGCAGTGCGCACGGTTCCTCTCGACAGCGCGCAGCGCCAGTTGCTCGCCGAGCACCAGCGCGTGCTCCGCGAGAACCTGATCCGTTCCCAGCAGGCGGGCTTCCTGTACGGAAAGGCGGCGCGGGATTTTGGACTCGCCGCCGTGCTGGTGCTCGCCCTTTTCGCGATTGGAGCGTCTCGCATGGCAGGACATCTCAGTCGCAATCTGAGCCGCCCACTCGACGAGCTTGTGGGATGGACGCAGCGGATCGGACGCGGCGAGCCGCTTCCTGAGACGCCGCCCCGCCGCGGCGCGCCTGAATTCGCGATGCTCCGCCAGGGCATGCAACAGATGTCGCACGAGCTGGAGCTCGGGCGTGCCCGCGCCCTCGGCGCCGAGCGCGCCGCGGCCCAGCGCGAGAGCGCGCGGCGCATGGCGCACGAGCTCAAGAATCCGCTCACGCCGATCCGTTTCGCGGTGGAGCGGCTCCGGCGGGAAGCGCCGCCGGAGCTCGCCGACGCGGTCGAGGTGCTCGAGGTGGAGTCGCGCAGGCTGGAGACGATGGCGCGCAGCTTCGCGCAATTCGGCCACTTGCCCGAGGGTCCGGCGTCCGACGTGGACCTGGGAGAACTCGCGCGGTACACGGCTCGCGCGACGGTGCCGCCCGACTTGACGGTGGACGTCCGCGTGGACGACGGCGTGCCCATGATTCGCGCGCATCACGATCCGCTGGCGCGCGCGCTCGCGAACGTGATGCTGAATGCGGCGGATGCCTGCCGCGGGCGGCCTGATGGGGCGTTGGAAGTGAGCGTGCAGCGTACCGGCGATGGCGATACGGATGCGGTTCGCATCGCCGTGACTGACAACGGTCCCGGCATCGCGGAGGCGGACCTCCCGCGCGTGTGGGAGCCCTACGTGACTACGAAACCCGGGGGAACAGGGCTCGGATTGGCGATCGCGCGACAGACGATTCTCGCGCATGGCGGGTCGGTGTCGGCACACAGTGTCCCGGGCGGTGGTACCACCATAGCATTCATTCTGCCGGTTGACGGCAGTCCTCGAAGCAGGAGTGCGGATTGATGATCAGTCCATTGTGGGTTCCGGTCGTGGGGACTGTGTGTGGGACGATGATGATTCCAATCACCGTGATCGGGACGATTCTCGCCCGGGCGCATTCGAAGCGCGTCGCGGCAGCATCCACGACCGCTTCGCTCCCGCCCGACGTCGCGTTGCGGCTCGAGCGGATGGAACAGGCGATCGACTCGATCGCCGTCGAGGTCGAGCGGATTTCCGAAGGTCAGCGTTTCACGACAAGGCTCCTGGCGTCGCGAACTGAAGGGGTGGCTCCGGTGGCGGAGATCCCCGACGCGCTCAGGTCCTGAGCGACAGGCAACCGCCTCACCATCCGACCTGAACCGTGCCCAGCGTCCTGATCGTAGACGACGAGCCCAACATTCGACGGATGGTCGGGGCCCTGCTCGCGGCTGAGGGCTACGACGTGCGCGATGCCGCCGACGGCGCGTCGGGCGCCGCGCGGGCGGCGGAAACGGAGCCGGATGTCGTGCTGCTGGACATGATGATGCCCGGTCCGATTGACGGCATGGGCGCGCTCAACCGGCTCCGCGAATCGGTGCCGGACGTGCCCGTGATCATGATGAGCGGCCGCGCCGGACTCGGTGATGCAGTGCGCGCCACGAAACTGGGTGCGTTCAACTTTCTCGAGAAGCCGCTGAGCCCCGAGAGCGTGCTGCTGGCGATGGCCGCGGCCGTGGAGCTCAGACAGGCGCGCCGCGCCGCCCGCGCACTTCGCGAGGATCTCGGGCTGCGCGGCGAGATGGTGGGCGACAGCGCCGCCATGCACGCTGTGCGCGATCTCATCGCGCGGGTGGCGCCGACGGACTCGCGCATTCTCATCACGGGCGAGTCAGGGACGGGCAAGGAGCTCGTGGCGGCGGCGATCCACGACGCGAGTCCGCGACGCGACAAGCCGCTCGTGCGCGTGAACTGCGCCGCGATCCCGCGCGACCTCGTGGAGAGCGAGATGTTCGGCCACGAGAAGGGCGCGTTCACCGGCGCGACCGACAGGCGGGTGGGCCGCTTCGAGCTCGCGCACACCGGCACCCTGTTCCTGGACGAGGTGGGCGATCTCGGCGCCGAAGCACAGGCGAAACTGCTCCGCGCGATCGAGGCGCGGGAGATCGAGCGGCTGGGCGGCGGCAAACCGATCAAGACCGACGTGCGGATCGTGTCGGCGACCAACAAGGCGCTGGACCGCGAAGTTGCGGCGGGCAACTTCCGCGAAGACCTGTATTTCCGTCTGAACGTCATTCCGATTCCCCTGCCCCCTCTGCGCGAGCGGCCGGGCGACATCCCCGCGCTCGTGCGCCATTTCTCCGCGCTGCACCGCGCGCGCGCCGGACAGCCCGCTCCTGTATGGACCGAAGACGCGGTCCGCGAGCTCACGCGCTATGCATGGCCGGGCAACGTGCGTGAGCTGGCCAACGTCGTGGAGCGGCTCGCGATTCTCCATCGCGGGGAGACTGTGGATCGTGACGACGTTTCGTCGGTGCTTGTGGTGCCGCGCGCCAGCAGCGCCGCGACGCGGTCGGGCCCCGAGCTGCTCCCGGACCCCAATGGCCTGGACCGGTCGTTGAGCGATACTCTCGACGACTATGAGCGCATGCTGATCTCGCGCGCGCTTTCCACGGCCACGGGAAACGTCGCGGAGGCGGCACGCCGCCTCCATACGGATCGGCCCAACCTGTACCGTCGCATGCGGCGGCTCGGAATCGGCGGCGGCGGATCGGAAGCGGGCGAATGATTTTACGGGTGCGGAGGGTGAGTATGAGCCAGACAGGGTTTCGTGTTCTGGTTGCCGGGGCTCTCGCGATGCCGGCGGTCGCGTCGCTCCCCCGCGCGGCACGCGGTCAGGCGCCGGATTCGGTCTCGCTCCGGCACGCGGTTCCGCGCCAGCTCGCGGAGGAGATAGCTGCGCGCTGGAACGCGCCGGCCGCGATCCGTGCCGCCGACCGACTCGAAGTCGGCGCGTCGCAGACAGTGAACGGCAACCTGGACGTGCGCGTTGGCCCGCTGCTCATCGCGGGTCACGTCACGGGTGACGTGCTCGCGATAGACGCGGACGTGCTGCTGGCGCCAAATGCGACAATCGGCGGCGACCTGATCGTGATTGGCGGCGAGGTCGAGGGACGCGATCGCGCCCATGTGGCTGGCGACGTGCGGATCTACAGGGAGCCGATGAGCTACCGCGTCTCCGGCGACAGCCTGCTGCCTGAAGAAGCGCAGAACGGGAATGATCCGTGGGCCTGGCGGCGCGCGCTCCAGCGCCGGTGGAATGGGAACTGGAGCAATCCGATCCGCATCGCGGAGAGTGGGCCGTACAATCGCGTGGAAGGATTGCCGTTCGAGATCGGCCCCAGCCTGAACCAGGTTCGGCCCTGGGGAAGCGTGCGGGTGGACGCAGCCGCGGTGCTGCGCACGGGCAGCACGTTCAGGCAGAACGGCGACGTGGGCGACGACGTGCGCGCGCAATTCAGGCTGGGCCGGCGCGGCGGGTTCGGCGTGGGCGCGCAGGCGTTCAACGTGGTGTCCAGCGTCGAGGCGTGGCAGCTCTCGGATCTCGAAGTGGGAATGGCCTCATTCCTCGCGCGCCGCGACTACCGCGACTACTACCAGCGTCACGGCGGACTGCTGTCAGCCACGGGCTACCTGAACGCGCACACGAGTCTGACGGCGTCGTACGGCGTCGAACGATGGTCGTCGCGGGACGTGTCGAATCCGTTCACGCTGTTTCACGCAGCGGGTGTCTGGCGCCCCAACCCGGAGATGGACGCGGGGTTGTACCACATAGTGCGCGGCGCGTTCGTGTTCGACACGCGCACCGATCCCGATGAGCCATGGTCCGGCTGGTTCGTGCAGGCGAACGCGGAGCACGGTACGGGAGCCACGACGAGCTTCGGCGGCCGTTCACTCGGTGTTGTGGAGCTCGGGCCTGTGCGGCAGCGGTACTCCCGCGGCTTTCTGGACCTGCGACGCTACAACAGGATTTCCCCGGCGTCGCAGCTCGACCTGCGCGTGGTCATGGCCGGCTGGCTCGGCGGCGATGAGCTGCCGCTCGAGAAGCGCTTCTCCGTGGACGGGCCGGGAACACTTCCAGGCTTCGATTTCAGATCCCCGACGACGGCGCTCAACACGGGCATCTGCAACACGGGCTTCGTGGGCGGTCAGCCGGCTGAGTGCGAGCGCATCGCGCTTGGCCAGATCGAGTATCGAGGCGATCTCCACTTCGATCTCGGGCCCGTGTGGGATTCCGACGGCCCACGCTGGCACCACGCCGGGCACAGCGACGCCGTCTGGGTGCTGTTCGCTGACGCCGGTCGCGGCTGGCAGGTGAACGAGCCGGGAAGCCCGTTCAACATGAGCCGCAGCGTGATTCCGCCGCTCTCCACCTTCGAGAGCGACGCGGGGCTGGGGCTCGACTTCGGGGTGCTGGGCGTGTACGCGGCCAAGGCGCTCTCGGACGGCCATCAACCCGTCCACTTCTTCTTGCGACTACAGCATCGGTTCTGATCGGTGCGCATCTGGCTTCCCTTTGCGCTGATCGTCCTCGCGTCACCCGCGGCGGCGCAGCGGGCACGCGTCCATCTCGATCTGCTGGCGCCAGCGGCCGATTCGGCGGGTCCGACGCTGACGTCGGAGAATCTCCTGTCGGAGCCCAACACGCGGGAGCTGCTGCGCAACAGCTTCCCGGCCAAGCTCCACTATCGGCTGGATCTCTGGAAGAAATCGCGATGGTTCGACGATCCCGCCGGCAGCATCGAGTGGGACGCATTCGTCTCATACGACCCTGTGGCGCAGGTGTACCGGGTGCTGCGGCAGCGCGGCAAGCAGACGGAGGACTTCGGGGGATTCGGCTCGCTCACCTCGGCTGAAGTGCCGCTCGACAAACCGTTCACGCTGCCGTTGCGCCCCAGCCGCGGCGGGACCTACTACTACACGGTGAAGCTGGATATCGAGACGCTCTCAGAGACCGATCTGGATGCGTTGCAGCGCTGGCTCACCGGTGAGGTGCAGCCTGCCGTGCACGGGAAGAACAACCCGGTGACTGCAGTCGGCCGCGGCGTCGAGACGCTGCTCTCGCGCATTCTGGGCGGCGAGAAGCTGCACTACGAGCAGCGGTCCGCGACCTTCAAAGTTCGCTGAGGCTGATCGAGCGAGGCGAAAAAAATCAAAGGGTCAGAGCACCTTGAAAATCCGTCCCGGATTTTCAAGTGCTCTGACCCTTTGATTTACCTGACTCAGCGGGCGGCGAGGCGCGCGCCGCGGTGCTCGAGCTGCTCGAGGTGGTGCAACACTTCGCTTCCGTAGAACGTGCGGATGTAGCGAGCCTGCGTGGGCGTCAGGCGGCGCACAGCCCAGCTCAGATGCACGAAGTGCGGTTCCACCGGATGCGTGTGCGGGTGCATCCCGATTTCCTCGGGCAGCCGGTTGCCCTTGCGCGTGTTGCAGCTGTTGCACGCCGTCACGACGTTGGTCCAGTCGTTCGATCCGCCGCGCGAGATCGGGATCAGGTGATCGCGCGTGAGCGACTCGCGCATCTTGAGCTCCGTCAGATGCCGGCCGCAGTACTGGCACTCGTAGTGATCGCGCGCGAACAGGAACGTGTTCGTCACCTGCCGGCGAAAGCGCCGCGGCACGTGGATGAACTTGGTCAGCCGAATGACCGCCGGGCGCGGCATGCTGAGCCGCTCCGACCGCACGACGCGATCGTGGTCCGCTTCGACGATCTCCGCCTTCCCGTCAATGACGAGGCGAAGCGCGCGACGCATGGGGACCATGGTCAGCGGTTCGTACGACGCATTCAACGCCAGACATCCAACAATCACGATGAGACCTCCGGGGCCTGCTCGGCACCACAGAAGAACCTGTCAATCACAAAATTACGGATCGGACACGAGCGCGACAAGACGGCCGCGCCTGTAAAAGGCCTCTATCTGTCGGTCGCGACAGGCATGGGACGCGATTCGCCGCCGTCCGCGAGCCATTGGGCGAGGGCATCAGCCGTGTTCTGCACGCGCTCGGCGAGTCCGGGGCTCTCGTTGACGAGGGCTCCGTTCCGAAGGAGCACCTGGCCCTCCACGCAGACGAACTCGGCGTGTGCACCTGTGATCGCGTAGACGACGGCGTCGGCGGGGTGCTGAACCGGACGCCGCCTGGCAACGTGGAAGGCGGACAGGTCGGCTGCCTTCCCCACCTCGAGCGTGCCGATATCGGCCTCCAGGCCCAATGCGCGCGCGCCGCCGATGGTCGCCAGCTCCACGGCTGCCGCCGCGTCGATCAGCGCATGCGATCCGAACCGGGCGCGCTGGAGCAGCGCGGCAAGTCGCGCCTCCTCGAGAATGTCCATGCGATTGTTGCTCGCCATCGAATCCGATCCGAGTCCTACAGCGACTCCGGCCTCGAGCCACTCGGCCAGCGGCGCGATGCCGTGCCCGAGCTTGGCGTTCGACACAGGGCAGTGCGCGACGCCGCAGCGCGCGCCCGCGATCGCCGCCACGTCGGCCGGATCTGTGCGGACACAGTGAATCAGGAGCGGACGCGCGCGCAGCACGCCGAGCGCCTCGAGCATGCGTACAGGCGACTCGCCGCGAGGCCGGACCGCGATTCCGCGTCGCTCGAGGCCGCGCGCGAACGGGCCGGCCCCTCGCGTCACCAGCTCCTGCTCCAGCTCTCCCTCGGCTATGTGAATCGCCATGGGTAGCCGCTCGGCGAGCGCGTACTCGGTGGCGGCGCGAAAGAGCTCGTCGGACACCGTGTACGGGGCGTGCGGTGAGATGCCCGCCCGCACGCGCGCCGTCTCGTTTTCCCTATGCCGCGCCATCTTGGCCTGGAGGCCCGACAACGAGGCCTCGCATTGCGCGGGGTCTGGTCCGAACACCTCCTGGTACATGAACCCGCGCACGCCCTCGTCGCGCATGGCCTCCAGCGCCACACCCGAGTCGCACGTGTCGGCGTACGTCGTGACGCCGGCGCGGATGCCCTCCTGTACCCCAAACCGCGCGGCGTCGAGCAATGATTCGAGCGTGTAGACGGCGCGCTTCGCGGCCGTGAGCCGCGTGATCCACCGTCCGAAATCCAGATCCTCGAGAAAGCCGCGCATGCCCGTGAGCTCCAGGTGGCAGTGCGCGTTCACGAGCCCGGGCATGAGGATCACCTCGCCGAGATCGTCATCCTCTCCGTGCGGCGCCTCGGCGCGTGGCCCGATCCAGGCGATGCGGCCCGCTTCGACGCCCACAGTTCCCCGCCGAATGGGTGGCCCTGACACGGGCAGCACCCACTCGGCATGGTAGCGGATCACGCGACCGGGCCGCTCCAGCCGGTCCGCGAGCCGTGGCGGCGCGGGTCGTACAGCTCCTCATCCACGACGCCGACGCGGCGCGCCGTCGCGAGTGGATCCGCCAGGTTCGCCACCTGCTCCGCCGTGTGTCCGTCCGATCCCAGCGACATGCGGACACCGGCGCTGGCCGCGCGCCGCACGAGCCGCTCGTGGGGCGGGTAGCGATTCGAGATCTCGAACGCGATCCCGGCGCCGTGCAGCGCGGCGACGAGACGTTCCTCGCGCTCCTCGCTCCAGAGCTCCTCCGCCGGCATCTGCCGGAAGGCGAAGGGCACCAGCGTGGGGTGCGCGAGAATGTCCACGGGCATCTCGCGGGCGAACCGCTCGACGTTCGCGAGGTGGGCGTCCATGTAGGCGTCCGCCGAGAGGCCCGGCGTGCCGCGCGAGAACGCGCGCACGACCCTGCCGCCGTCGAGCACGATGGCGTGCAGCGATCCGACGCGATGCGTGAAGCGGCGCACGAGCTCGGGGGGCAGCTCGCGCCACAGCGAGTCGTGCCAGCAGAATTCAGCGGCGCGCAGCACCGGCATCGCCTCGAGCACGTCGAGATAGCCTTCGATTGCGGCGATGCTCTTGAGGCTTCGACTCACGTCGCGCGACGCGTGGTCGCTGACCGTGGGCTGGACACCCAGGGCCGCGGCGCGCGCGACGATCTCAGGCAGATCGAGTGCGCCATCCGACATCGTCGAATGGCAGTGACAGTCAGTCGGCTGCCAGGTCATTCGGCTCGTGCGGGATTCATCGGGCGCGCCCGGGGTGGACGCGCGACGAGTCGATCGGCGGTTGTCGCGGGATGGTATCGCGCCGCGGAAACGCGAGGCGCGACGTATCCCGCGGCGGCGTGGTCGCGCGCGGCGGAATGGCGAAGAGCGAGGTGTCGCGCGGACGTCGCGGCGTTTGCGCCGGCGTCGTTCCTGTCGGCGGGTACACGTTCGTCGGGGACGTCGGCGGATACGCCGGCGTCGGGTATGCCGTGGACGGGTACGCCCCGTAGCCTGCCGTGTCCGGCGCGAAGCCCGTGTGGACCGTGCATGGCTGCACCGGCTCGGTGCCGGGGATGTAGAACTCGTTCGTGATGAGGTTCTTGGGACAGAACTGCGTCGCGAGCATGTTCGTGGATATATCGATCGTGCGGGTGTCTATGTCCGCGGGCATCGGCCAGTCCGGCGGCGCCGGCTTGCGTCTGTACGCCTCGTTCATGAACGCTGACCATGCAGGCGCGGCCAGGATGCCGCCCTGGGCGTTGGACTTGATCTTCTGGGGTTTGTCGAAGCCCATCCAGACGCCGGCCACGAGGTCAGACGTGTAACCGACGAACCACACGTCGGTGCCGTCGTTCGTCGTTCCCGTCTTTCCGCCGGCGGGCTCGTGGAATACGGCGCCCACGCTGCTCGCGGCCGTGCCGCGCTGCACCACGTCCTTCATGACGCTCACCATCAGCCACGCCTCTTCGGGCGACAGCACCTGCGCGTTCACGGGCGACGGCGCCCAGATTGTGTGCCCGCTCGCGTCGTCCACGCGGGTGATGGCCATGGGCTCAGCCCGGGTGCCGAGCGTCGCGAACGCCGAGTAGGCCGACACGAGCTCGATCGGATAGACCTCGGCCGCGCCGATGAAAATGGACGGGTAGGCGGGGATCGGCGACGTGATGCCAAACTTGCGCGCCTCTTCGATCACACTCTGCTCGCCGAGCTCCATCCCGAGGCGGATCGTCGGCACGTTCCGCGACTGGTAGAGCGCGCGGCGCATGGGGATCTGCCCGGAGAAATCGTTCTCGTAGTTCTGCGGCGTCCATGTGGATCCGTTGCCCATGTCCACCGTGAGCGGCGAATCGTCGAGCAGATACGACATGGGGCGACCGTTCTGCACCGCGTCGGAATAGACGATGGGCTTGAAGGTGGACCCCGGCTGACGCAGGGCCTGCACCGCGCGATTGAACTTGCTGTCGTCGAAGTCGCGGCCGCCGATCAGCGCGCGGACGGCGCCGGAGCGCGGGTCCATCGCGACGAACGCGCCCTGGAGGTACGGCGAATTGGCCTGCTGCTGGTCGTCGCTGCCGCTCGTCTCGGCGATGTACTGCTCATACGTCTTGTGCTTGTACGCTCCATACCGGCCCGCTTCGATGTTCCGGAGCTGGCGTTCCATCGCGCGCTCGGCCGCTGTCTGGAGATCCACGTCGAGGGTGGTGTACACCTTGAGGCCCTGCTCGTAGAGCTGCGAGCCGAACTTGTCGTCGAGGAGCTGGCGCACGTACTCCACGAAGTACGGAGCGGTCTCTCCGGCTTCCACCTTGGTCGCGAGCCGCAGCGGATAGGCCTGCGCCAGGTTGGCGTCGGCCGCCGTGATCATCCCCTGGTCGCGCATGGCCGCGATCACCGTGTTGCGGCGCTGGACGGCGCGATCGGGAAAACGGCGCGGGTTGTACCGCTCAGGCGCCTTGGGCAGCGCGGCGAGCGTCGCCGCTTCGGCGAGATTCAGATCCTTGAGCGACTTCCCGAAGTAGCGCTCCGACGCCGTCTCGATGCCGTAGGCGCTGTTGCCGAGGTAGATCTGGTTGAGGTACAGCTCGAGGATCTTGTCCTTGGAGTATCGCGCCTCGATGGCGCGCGCGACCTTGGCTTCCTTGAGCTTGCGGACGATGGTCTTCTCGCGGGAGATGCGCTCGGGGAAGATGTTGCGCGCGAGCTGCATCGTGATCGTGGAGAATCCCTCGTCCCAGCTGCGCGTCCTGAGGTCCTTGATCATCGCGCCCGGCACTCGGTGCCAGTCGATGCCGCCGTGCTGGTAGAAGCGTTTATCCTCGATCGCGATGAAGGCGTTCTTCACCACCGGCGGGATCTGGTCGATCTTCACGAGCGTTCGCCGCTCGAGGCCGAGCTCCGCGATGAAGCGGCCGTCGGCCGCGTAGAGCTTGGATGTCTGCCGCGGCTGGTATTCGTCCAGCAGCTTCTCGGACGGGCATCGTCCGGCGCGGCACACCATCGCCCAGCTCGCGTACGCGACCCCGAGCACGAACGCGAAGCCAAACGAGCAGAGCAGCAGAGCGACTCGCATGAATCGCGGGTGGCGCTCTCGAAAAGGTCTCAGCACGGCCATTGGGGCGGAAAGTAATCCGGACGTGTAAGCGGCAACAATTGAAGGGCGCTCGCTGCCTGTCCGGTCAGTCACCGCCTGTCTAGTTTTGTGCCATGCGATCTCATGCGCTGCTCGACGAGCTGCAATGGCGCGGGCTGCTGTACCAGCACACGGAGCAGGTGGGGGCCGCGCTCACCGACGGCACGGTCCGCGGCTACGTCGGTTTCGACCCCACGGCGTCCAGCCTTCACATAGGGAACCTGCTGCCGATCATGCTGCTGGTGCATCTCCAGCGGCACGGCCACGTGCCCGTGGCGCTTGTCGGCGGCGGAACCGGGCTCATCGGAGATCCGAGCGGCCGGGCCGCGGAGCGCGTGCTGGCCTCGCACGAAACCATCGCCGAGAACGTGCGCGGCATCCGCGCGCAGCTCGAGCACTTTCTGGATTTTTCCGGGGCCGGCGGCGCGCGCATGATCGACAACGCCGAATGGCTCGTTCCGCTGAACGCGATCGAGTTCATGCGCGACGTCGGCAAGCACTTCACGGTGAACTACATGCTGCAGAAGGATTCCGTGCGCGCCCGCATGGATGGCGGCATCTCGTACACCGAGTTCTCGTACATGCTGCTCCAGGCCTACGACTTTCTGGAGCTCAGCCGGCGCCACGGGGTCACGCTCCAGATGGGCGGCAGCGATCAGTGGGGCAACATCACGGCGGGCATCGAGCTCATTCGACGCACCACCGGCGGCGAGGCGAACGCCATCACGGCGCCCCTCGTCACCACCGCGGATGGCAGAAAGTTCGGCAAGAGCGAGGGCGGCAACGTGTGGCTCGACCCCGCCCGCACGTCGCCGTTCAAGTTCCATCAATTCTGGCTGAACGTGCCCGATGGCGAAGCGCCCGCGTACCTGCGCTTCTACACGCTGTTCAGCGAGAACGAAGCGCGCTCGCTCGTCGAAACCCTGGAGCGCGCGCCGGAGCAGCGGGAGCTCCAGCGAGCCCTCGCTGACGACGTCACGCGGCGCGTGCATGGCGAAGGCGCGCTGGCCACGGCGCAGGAGATGGCGAAGCTGCTCTTTGGCGGGGCATCGCCGCGCGACCTTTCGAAGGCCGCCCTCGAAGCACTGGCGGGCGAGATTCCCTGCGCCTCGTGGGACGCGTCAGCTGTCTCGGGCCGGCCGGCTGACGTGGTGGATCTGCTCGAGGCGGTCACGGGCCCGCCGGTGGATCTGTTCAAGAGCAAGGGCGACGCGCGCCGGCTCGTGCAGCAGGGCGGCGTCTCGATCAACGGCGAGCGACTCGGCGCCGATCGTGTGCCGCTCACCGCGGACACGCTGCTCCACGGGCGATACGCCCTGATCAAAAAGGGCGCGCGCAGCTACGCGCTCGTCACCGTCAGCGGCGTTCGCTGACGGCCGCGACGGCCGCGACGGCCGCGTCCACTTCCTGCTCGGTGTTGTAGAAGTGCGGCGCGAGACGGATGGCGCCTTCGCGCAGCGAATGCGCTATGCCGCGCACGCGGAGCCGTTCGCTCACAGCCTCCGCCGCTTCGCGAAGCGGCCTGAGTGAAATGATCGCCGCGCGCTGCTCGACGCGCGCGGGGCTGACGAGACGCACGTCGTCGCGATCCGCCGCCCACGCGACGATGCGCTCGGCCAGCGCCGACGACCGCCGCGCCACGGCGCTCGCGCCGCACTCGAGAATCAGCTCGAGACTCGCATTCATCGCGGCCATGTCCTGAAAGGGCAGCGTCACGAACTCGAAGCGCCTTGCATCGTCGCGCCAGGTCAGATCGTAGTCCAGCAGCCGGTTGAAATCGTCCGAGCCCTTCACCGCCATCCAGCTCACGTCCGCGGGCGCGAGCTTGTCCACGAGCTCGCGCCGGACGTACACAAACCCTGCACCCCACGGCGAGAGCAGCCATTTCTGGCAGCCGCACGCGAGGATGTCGGCGC
>Ga0070679_100004349_pt1 | contig 13086 bp, 7 predicted proteins | sample KBSC63BmetaG_FD_65652 | JGI IMG/M metagenome (GOLD analysis project Ga0070679, IMG submission 65652) | Corn rhizosphere microbial communities from Kellogg Biological Station, Michigan, USA - KBS C6-3B metaG | ecosystem: Host-associated > Plants > Roots > Rhizosphere | place: USA: Michigan... | reverse complement strand
CGAGATGATCGGCGCGCGCACGGATCTGCTCGCGCTGCTCGAGCTCATGGATGAGCGGTGGACGGTTGGCGACCTCGGCTGCGGGACCGGACACATTGCCGCGGCACTCGCTCCATGCGTGGGACGCGTGATCGCCGTCGACGAATCCGGCCCGATGCTCGGCGCCGCCAAACAGCGGCTCGCCGAGTTCGAGAACGTGGAATTGCGCGAAGGCACCATCGAGTCGCTTCCGATCCCCGACGGCACGCTGGACGCCGCGATCATGTTCCTCGTCGCGCACTTCATCACAGACCCGGCGAAGGTCATGCAGGAGGTCCGGCGCGTGCTCGTACCGGGCGGCCGCCTGCTCATCGTCGATCTCATGTCGCACGAGCGCGCCGAGTACGTCGTGCAGCTCGGACATGTATGGCAGGGCTTCGACGGCGAGCAGGTGAAGGACTGGCTGTCCACCGCCGGCTTCACGAATTGTCGCTACCGCGCGCTTCCCGAGGATCCTGAAGCTACAGGTCCGACGCTCTTCGCCGCGTCGGCACGCCGACCGGCAGCGTAACCAGGAATCATCTGAGAGTTTGTAGTTAGTCCAAAACGCACGTCACCCACACGAGGAACACATGGCCGTTGCACAGGCAGCAGAGAAGAAGCAGAGCATGACCAACGACCGCCCGCCCTTCAAGGTGCGCGATCTGGGCGAGGCCGAGTTCGGCCGCAAGGAAATGCGGCTCGCCGAGCAGGAGATGCCGGGACTCATGGCGCTGCGCGAGGAGTACAAGGGCAAGAATCCACTGAAGGGCGCGCGCATCATGGGCTCGCTGCACATGACGATTCAGACCGCTGTGCTCATCGAGACCCTCGTGGACCTCGGCGCCGACGTGCGGTGGGTGTCGTGCAACATCTTCTCGACGCAGGATCACGCGGCGGCGGCTGTCGTCGTCGGACCGAAGGGCACCGTGGACCAGCCCAAGGGCGTGCCAGTGTTCGCGTGGAAGGGTGAGACGCTCGAGGAGTACTGGTGGTGCACCGAGCAGGCGCTCATGTGGCCCGACGGCCGCGGCCCGAACATGCTGCTGGATGACGGCGGCGACGCGACGCTGCTCGTGCACAAGGGCGCGGAGTTCGAGAAGGCGGGGCGCATCCCCGACTTCGACGCGAAGAACGATCCCGAGGAGTGGGGTGTGATCCTCGACCTGCTGCGCGCCGAGAGCGAGAAGCATCCGGGTCGCTGGACGGCTGTCGCCAAAGACATCAAGGGCGTCACCGAGGAGACGACCACGGGCGTGCACCGCCTGTACGAGATGATGAAGGCGGGCACGCTGCTCTTCCCGGCCATCAACGTCAACGACTCGGTCACGAAGTCGAAGTTCGACAACATCTATGGCTGCCGTCACTCGGTGATCGACGGCCTCAATCGCGCGACCGACGTGATGATCGCGGGCAAGCTCGCCGTCGTCTGCGGCTACGGCGAAGTGGGCAAGGGCTGCGCTGAAGCGCTGCGCGGCCAGGGCGCGCGCGTCGTGATCACGGAGATCGATCCGATCTGCGCGCTGCAGGCGTGCATGGCCGGCTACCAGGTCGTGACGCTCGAGGACGTGCTCTCGACGGCCGACATCTTCATCACGGCGACGGGCAATTTCAACATCATCACCGCCGAGCACATGGCGCGGATGAAGGACAAGGCGATCGTCGGCAACATCGGCCACTTCGACAACGAGATCGACATGGCCGGCCTCAAGAAGATCGGCGGCGTTGAGCGGATCAACATCAAGCCGCAGTACGACGAGTATCGCTTCGCCGACGGGCACTCGGTGATGATCCTCGCCGAAGGCCGACTGATGAATCTCGGCTGCGCGACGGGACATCCAAGCTTCGTGATGTCGTCGAGCTTCACCAACCAGGTGATGGCGCAGATCGAGCTGTTCAAGAACACGTCGAGTTACAAGCTCGGTGTGTACGTGCTGCCCAAGGCGCTCGACGAGAAGGTGGCGCGGCTACACCTCGGCAAGCTCGGCGCGCGTTTGACGGAGCTCACGCCGGAGCAGGCGGCATATATCAATGTGCCGATGAACGGGCCGTACAAGCCGGATCACTACCGGTACTAGTCGCGGCCATCTCGGCTCGCTGCAGATGGCGGGCTGACGATCTAGCGGACGGTCGATCAAAGGGTCAGAGCACCTTGAAAATGGGACATTTTCAAGGTGCTCTGACCCTTTGATCGTTCAGGTCGCCATCCCTCGGATCGTTCACGGGATCTGCCCGTCGCTCTCCTACGTGCGCCGAAGCATGGACCGCTTCGACGCCCACAGCCAATAGACGATCGCGCCCACGGCGAGCACACCGACGCCGATACCGGCGTCCGCCGGATAGCGAACCACAGTCGTAATCGAGATCGCCCAGGTGGCCGTCACGAAGAGAATCGTCGTCACCGGATGCAGCGGCGTGCGTATGCGGTCGTCGGTGGCCCCGGTCCGCGCGCGAGCCTCGCGCCGGCGGAAGACGATCAACGACGCGCCCGTGAGCCCGAAGAACAACACATCAATCGCTTCGACGTAGTTGAGAATCCGATCATAGTGGCCCGAGAAAGCAATCGCCGCAGCCCACACACCCTGCAACACGATCGCGACCACGGGCGCCTGCGTCCGCGGGTTGAGCCAGCCAACCGCCTTGAAGAACACGCCGTCGCGCGCCATCGCGAAGTACACGCGCGGCGCCGTGAGAATGCTCTGGCTCAGAAAGCCCACCGTCGAGATCGCGATGCCGAGCGCGATGAGCCGCGCGCCCCGCTCGCCGAGCGCGAGACGCATGACAGCCGACGCGGGCGTGTCCGTCGCGGCGAGGCCCGAAGGGCCGAGCGCACGGAGGCACACGTAGCTCACGGCGAGATAGAGCACGATGACGCCGATCACGCCAAAGAGCAGCCCGCGCGGCAGATCGCGGCGCGGCTCCTTCATCTCGCCGCTCACGAAGCTCGCCGTCTGCCAGCCGCCGAACGCGAACAGCACGGGTACCATCGCCGTCGCGAGTCCGATGGCCTGATTGCCAGAGGCCGTACCGGCGCCTGTCGTCCCCGCTGCGGCGACGATGCGCGGCGCCTGCGACGCGGGGCCAAGCATGATCCAGCCCACACCGACGAGCATCGCGATGACAACGAGCTTCGTCAGCATCAGCGCGCTCTGCACGTTGCTCCCCGACTTCACGCCGAGGCAGTTCACTATAGTGAGCACGGCGAGCGTGACTGCCGCTATTAGCCCCGGCGCGATGGCCAGCCCCGACAGCTCCACGAAATAGTGCCCGAAGATGATCGCCGCCGCTGCCATGCCGCCCGTCTGCACCACGAGCAGCAGCGTCCAGCCGTACAGGAACGCGACGATCGGATGATACGCGTCGCGGAGGTACGCGTACTGTCCGCCCACTTCAGGCTTGAGCGCCGCGAGCTCCGCATAAACGAAGGCACCGATCAGCGCGATCAGCCCACCGATCGCCCACGCCGACATCATGAAGCCGGGCGAGCGCAGTTGCCGGGCGACGACCGAAGGATTCGTGAAGATCCCCGCGCCGATGATGCCGCCCATCACGATCATGGTGGCGTCGAAGGCGCCGAGCCGCCGCGCCAACCCTTCGGACGCCGGTCTCCCCGCTGCGCTAGAGCGCTCCGTCACATCAAGAGGGTCAGAGTCACTTGAAAATGGTCCGGTAGGTCGTGTTCAACCGCGGGTACGAGCTGTTAATGGCTGACTTCGGGGTCGAAACCCGATCAAGTGACTCTGACCCTCTTGAAATTCGGGAGGGATTTTCCCTGGGAGGATCAAGCGAGTCTGACCCTCTTGAAATTCGGGGCGGGTGTTCTCCCAGGAGGATCAAGGGAGTCTGACCCTAGGTTGGCTGCGCGAAGATGACGAGGTGGCCGCCGGCTTCGCGGACACCGATTTCGTCCATGCCGTAAAAGGTCTTCCGCCGCGGCAGCGCCAGCTCCAGACCGTCGAGCTGCGCGATCACAGCCTCCAGATCGGCGACCTCGAGGAACAGTCCCACAGACGCCGCCGTGGGATGCGTGAACTTGCCCGTGTCCTCCTCGATGCTCGCGAAAGTCTGGTACATCAGCTCAACTCCGTCCTTCACCAGAATCACGAAGCCGAGTTTATCCCCGTGCGGGACCTCGGCGACCTTCGTCCAGCCAAGCCGGTCCACCCAGAGGGACAAGCATGGCTCAATGGCCTGCACCATCAGCACGGGCGTCAGTTTCTTCACGAGAGTGGTCGGCCTCGGCATGGGACGTATGGATCATGGGTTGGGAATGACGACAGTCTCGATCTCCCACGGCATCATGGGAATTGAAAGCGTGGAACCGACAGATGTGAACTTCTTGCCCGTGGGGCGCTCGAGCAGGTCAGTCTCCGACGCGCGCACAGGATGTTGGAAGCGAAGCCGGGCCGTCGTCGCCCTGCCCGACGTCTCCACGAGCCGCAGCACCCAGCCGTTGCCGTCTTCAGTTCGCTTGAGCGCGCCGAGGTCCACCGTGCCGCCCACGAGCGAGATGCGGGGCATGGTCATGCGGCCCGCGCCTGCGTGCGAAGCAACGAATTCAGCGCGCATGGGCTCATTGAACGCCCGCGCCGCCTCGTGGACGACAGGCGCACGCCAGTCGCCTGCGTGTGGGACGATCGCGTACGTGAAGTGCTGCGTGCCCATGTCCGCGTTCTCGTCCGGCGACTTGGGCGAGCGAAGCAGCGTGATGAACACTGTGTCGCCGCTCGCGCTGTAGCCGTACTTCCCGTCCGTCACGATCGCCGCGCCGTACGATCCGTCGCGCGCGTCGCCGTCAACGAACCGCAGCATCGGCGTCTCGAAGCGCGCGCTGTCCAGCCGGGTGCGCGGCCGCGTCGTGCGCGGCATGACTGCGTACGGAATCTCCGCCCGCGTGCTGTCCATCTCGAAGGCGAACGGCAGTGTCGCCTTGAGCAGGTGATGCGACTCGTGCCAGTCCACAGTGTTCTCGACTGTGAGCCAGCGCGCGCTGTCGGCGAGCGAGTAGCGCTGAGTGACGAGCGACTTGCCTCCGCCACGCGTGACAATCACCGATTCGCCGAGCGGATCGCGCTTCCACACAGGCGCCGGGTCGTTTCCGGCAGTCGTGAGCCAGCTCCGTGCGCCATTCAGGTTGTCAATGTTCCAGGCGTCGTAGTCCTTGGGCTGATCCACCATGAGCAGCAGACCGTTCGCCGCCGGCCCGCGCGCCAGGACGTCGCGTTTGTTCACCTTGTCATACATCCGCTCGATGCCGCCCGTCGCGCTATCAATCGTCACGCGCAGGTACGCGTTCTCGAGCACGTAGCCGGCGGACGTGCGAATCGCCGGCGTCATGAGCTTCGCGCCTTGGCGCAGGAAGAGCACGCGCGCTCCAAGCGCGGGCACGCTCGCGACGCGGACTCGAATGCTGTCGCCGCTCGTGGGCGAGACTTCACTGCCGAGCACCTCCCCCGTCGCGTCAACGACGCCCCAATCGGCGGCCGAGGTGCCCGCCGGCAGCCGAACGCTCACAAGCTCCGACCGTGCGCGGATGCTCGGATTGAACACCACGAACGGCTTGTCCCCAGCATGCAGCGGCCGGGTGTCGAGCTTCGCCGCTATCTGTCCAACCGCGTCGCTCAACGCGCCATTCGCGAGCGAATCGGCGGCGGCGTAGTCCACCTTCGCATCCATATAGATGGAGTCGATGCCAGACCCGGCCGCCAGGTCGTGGAACTGGTTAAAGAGCGTCTTCTCCCACGCGCTCGTGAGCGCGGCGCGCGGGTAGGCACCCGGCGCGATGGTCGCCGCCGCTTCGGCCGCCTGGAGCGTGCCCTCCATGTGCCGGTTCCAGTTCTTGATCGCGGCCTGCGTGGTGAACACGCCGCGGTGGTACTCCAGATACAACTCGTCGCGCACGACGGGACCGTTCGCCGGGAACGCCGCGCGCATGCGCGTGAGCGCCTGCGCAGGGTCCGCGTCGCGGAGCACCGGGAACGCCGGGATCCGCTTGAGATCGTGCGACCGCTCGAGCATCTCCATCGTCGGGCCGCCGCCGTGGTCGCCCACGCCGTACAACGTGAGCATGTGGCGCGTGGCGCTCGAATCGATCGTTGCGATCTCCTGGTTCGCGAGCTCCTTGGGGCTCAGATCGCTGTCGTAGCCGTAGGGGATGTACGCGAACACGCGCGTGCCGTCCGGGCCCTGCCAGTAGAAATCATTCAACCGCGCGGGCCACTTGTTCGTGTCGTTCCAGCGGAGCTTCTGCGTCACGAAGAAGGGCATGCCGCTCTTGGCGAAGATCTGCGGCAGCGACCACGGATAGCCGAAGGTGTCGGGGATCCACGCGACCTGCGCCGGATGTCCGAACAGCCGCATGAACGTGCGCTGCCCATACAGTCCCTGCCGCACGAGCGATTCGCCTGACGGCATGTTCACGTCCGGCTCGAGCCACCAGCCGCCCACGAGATTCCAGCGTCCGGCCTTCTCGAGCTGCTGAATGCGCGCCAGCGTCGCCGGATCGCGCTGCTCGAGCCACACGTAGTACTGCGCCGCCGATGCGGCGAAGTGCATGTCGGGATACTTGGCCATGAGCTTCGTGGCAGTGCTCCACGTGGCGTCCACCACCTGTTGCGTCTCGCGCCACCGCCAGAGCCACGCTGCATCAATGTGCGAGTTGCCGACTATGTCGATCGTGTCGCGGCGGATCTGCGCGACGGCGGGCGCGAGCCGCGTCTGCCATCCATTGATGATGCGCGTGTATTCAGCTTTGTCCGGCTGCACGGCGGCGGCGAGCAGCGAGCGTGCATCCGCGTCGCCCGGGATCGCGATCGTGCTGTCGTGTGTGAAGACGCGCGCCCACTGCGCGCCATCGTGCATCTCATGCCAGCCGAGGTCCGCGACGCGAAAGAGCGGCGGATCCCACCAGCGCGCGCCATTCGGCTGAACGGTTATATCCAGCGTCTCGCCCGCGTGGCAGGGCGCACACACTCTCACTCGGCCCATCGTATCCGCGGCGACAGAGCGCCCATTCACCAGATAGCGCCCGCTCGGCATGAACTCGCCCACGTGCATCACGAGCGTCAGGCCGCTCAGATCGTTGCCGACTGTCGTGTGGAATCGAATCTCCTGCATCGCCCGCCGCGCGGCAGAATCCGCGCGAACCGTGTCCATCAGGCCAGAGGCGCCAGTCCATCCAAGCGCCGTGATCGGCCGGGAGAACAGGTCGAGCAACTCGCTCGCCCCCAGCGCGACGCTGCTCGTCGCCGTGGCAGTCGGCGCCGAACCCGATGTCGAGCCGCCCGAGAACGCACCACTCGCCGTCAACGCCCCGCGCGAGGCAGGCGCCGCGAGGCTCGCCCAATCTGCATCCCACGTCACAGGCACCGGCACGCCCACGGCGCCCGCCGGAACCGTGATGCGCGAGCCGCCCACCTGCAAGTCAACGCGCGGCGCGACGGCCGTCCGCGTCGTGACGCACGCACGAATGGGCACGTGCAGCCCCGCTTCATTCGACACGAGCACAGGTCCGCCCGCCACGCCGACGGGCCCGATCCCGAGCTCGGCGCTCGCAGCCCGCGCCACGGCGACAGTCGGCGAGCTCGAGATCGCGAGATCCTCGATCGGGCTCCCGTCGCCCACGAGCAGCCGCCCGCCCAGACCCGCTCCGCCGCCCCGGTTCACAACCTTGTATAGAAGGCGATTCACACCTGCATGGAGGTGCAGCGTGACAGTGTCGCGTCCCAGCCCGACGGAACGCGCTATGTCGCGCCGCTCCACGAGCTGGCCGTTGAGCCAGACAACTACATCATCGTCGCTCTCGACGCCGAGCCGAACGTTCCGATCCGTGGGGCTCGCGAGATAGCTCGCCGCGTACGCGGCTGTGTTGTCGAGCGTCGTCTGGTCGAAGACAGTCGCGAAGTCGAGCTCTCCCGCGGCATCGGCGTTCACCGCCTGCCAGCGGTGCGGCCCGACAGGCTGGCCCGCTGTCGGCGCCAGCGTCGCCGGATCGCCCAGATCCCGCTTGTCGAGGCGCGCGGCGCCCGTATCCACGGCGAACGGCCCGATGAGCAGCCATTGCGTGATTGCGCGCTCGCAGAACGAAGCCGCGTCGAGGCTCTGCGCCTGCGCGACGCCGGGCGGCACGACGCCAGGGAGCGCGAACGCCGCGAGCCCTAGCCCCGCGCGAACGAGCCGCGCAACTTTCCCCTTCTTCTCCGACCTCGCGATCACTGACATGCGTTCTCCGTCTTCATTCGGCCGATTCGTTCGTGGGACAGGCATGGCGCTCTGCGCCGCCATCGCGCCCGTTGCCTGCAAGGGACACGCGTCGGGATCCGGCGACAGCGCGGGTGCCGCAAAGACAAAAACCATCGGCGTCACACTGCTCACGCGCGAGGATGAATTCTATCGTCAACTCGAGGCGGGGCTGCGGCAGGCGGCGGACGCGCACGGCTACAAGATCATTCTGACGTCCGGCGATCGCGACCTCGCCAAGCAGCAGTCGCAGATCGACAATTTCATCGTCCAAGCTGTGGATGCCATCGTTGTCTGTCCAGTGGATAGCAAGGGCATCGGGCCGGCGATCGACAAGGCGAACCAGAGCCACATCCCCGTGTTCACCGCCGACATCGCGGCGGCCAGCGGTACTGTCGTGTCGCACGTGGCGTCCGACAACATCGCCGGCGGAAAGCTCGCCGCCGACTACATAGCCAAAGCCCTGGGCTCCAAGGGCGACGTGGGCGTGATCGGCGAGAACGACGTGCAGACGACGCTCGATCGCCAGCAGGGCTTCAAGGACGGACTTGCCGCCTATCCGAACATGCACCTCGTGGCGTCGCTCGACGGCTCCGGCGTGCGCGACCGCGCGCTCAAGGCCACCGACGACCTGCTCCAGGCGCATCCGAACGTGGGCGCCATCTTCGCGATCAACGACGAGTCGGCGCTGGGCGCGATGTCCGCCGTGCAATCGCGGAAGTCGAAGGCGATTGTCGTGGGCTACGACGCCGCGCCCGAGGCCCAGAAGGCCATCGCGTCGGGCGCGCCGCTCAAGGCGGACGTCGCGCAGCAGCCGCAGCTCATCGGCGAGAAGACCATCGACGCGATCGCTGCCTACTTCGCGGGCCAGAAGCCCGACGCGAAGATCGCCGTCCCGGTCAAGATCGTGGACGCCGACTCGATCAAGAAGTAGCTGCGTCCGGCGGCGAGCCACGCCACGGCGACGATGGAGCTGACAGCCACCGGCCTGGTGAAGCGCTACCCGGGCGTGGTGGCGCTCGATGACGTGAGCATCACACTCTCGGGCGGTGAAGTGCACGCTGTCGCTGGCGAGAACGGCGCCGGCAAGTCCACGCTCATGCAGGTGCTCTCCGGCGCGCAGGTGCCTGATGCCGGCGAGATCCGCGTGGACGGGCAAGCGGTGCGCTTTGGCTCCCCGCGCGACGCGCAGGCGCTCGGCTTCCGCATGATCCACCAGGAGCTCAACCTGGTGGCCGACATGTCAGTCGCCGAGAACATTTTCCTGGGACGCGAGCCGTCGCGGCGCGGGCTCGTGGATCGTGCGCGGCAGCGTGCGGCGGCGCGCGAAGTGCTGGACAGGCTCGGGCAGCGCTCGCTGTCACCCGACGCGACAGTCGGCGAGCTCTCGCTCGCGTCGCGCCAGATGACGGAGATCGCGAAGGCAGTCGCCGCCGACGCGCGCCTCATCATCATGGACGAGCCCACGGCGATCCTCGCGCACGACGAGACCGAGGCCCTTTTCGCCGTGATCGCGCAGCTCCGCGCCGCCGGCGTGGCGATCGCGTACATCTCCCACAGGCTCGAGGAAATCTCCCGCATCGCCGATCGCATCACTGTCCTTCGCGACGGCTGCCTCGTGGCGAGCCGCCCAGCCGCGGAGATGCAGCGCAACGAGATGGTGCAGCTCATGGTGGGCCGAGAGCTGTCCGCGGGCTATCCGGCGGCCGCGACTGACGCGGGGGAAGAGGTGCTGCGCGTCGAGCGACTCTCGTCGGGGCCCGTGCGCGACGCGTCGCTCACGCTGCGCCGGGGCGAGATAGTCGGACTCGTGGGTCTCGTGGGCGCGGGCCGCACTGAATTGGCGCGCGCGCTCTACGGAGCGGCGGACGTCACTGGCGGCTCCATGCTGCTCGACGGAAAGCCCTACGCGCCCAAGTCGCCGACGGATGCGATAGCGCATGGACTCGCGCTCCTGCCCGAAGACCGCAAGCGGCAGGGGCTCGTGCTGCTCGGCGCCATCCGCGAGAACGTGTCTCTCACCTCACTCCCGTCGCTGTCGCGCGCCGGCGTCGTGGATCGCGCGCGCGAACGCACCGAAGTCGAACGGTGGTCGCAGGCGCTCTCCATCAAGACACCGTCGCTCGAGAATGCGGTCCGGCAGCTCAGCGGCGGCAATCAGCAGAAGGTCGTGCTCGCCCGCTGGATGCTGGCCAACGCTCGCATTCTCGTGTTCGACGAGCCCACGCGCGGTATTGACGTCGGTGCCAAGGCGGAGATCTACACGCTCATGCGCCGGCTCACGGCCGACGGCGCGAGTATTCTCATGATCTCCTCGGACCTGCCCGAAGCGCTCGGCATGGCCGACAGGCTTATCGTGATGCGCGGCGGCCGGATCGTGGGCGACCTCACGCGCGAGCAAGCAACGCAGGAGCGCGTCGCGTCGCTCATACTCGGCGAGACTGGTTCGGCGGCCGCATGAACGTGCGAACCGGCTGGTGGCAGCGCGCCGCTGACTACGTCCTCATCGTCGCGACGGTAGTCGAAGCCGCGATATTCGCGTGGCTCGCTCCCGGCTTCGGGAGCCTCGCGAACGCGGTCAACATAGCATTGAGCATCGCTGTCACGGGCATTCTCGCCGTTGGGATGACGGCCGTGATCGTGACAGCGGGCATCGACCTCTCGGTCGGATCGGTCGTCGCGCTCACTGGGGTGGCCGGCGCGATGGCCGCGTCGGCGGCGGGGAGCACAGGGGCGGCACCCGCAGTCGCGGCGATCATCGCGGCCCTGGCCGTGGGGCTCATCAGCGGGCTGCTCAACGGCGCATTGGTCGCATACCTCCGCGTGCAACCGTTCATCGCGACGCTCGCGATGCTCACGATCGCGCGAGGCGCTGCATTCATCGTCTCCGGCGGCCGGAGCATTGGCGATCTGGCCCCTTCGTTTGGCGTGCTCGGCCGCACAGTGCCGCTCGGCATTCCGACGCCTGTGTTTCTCATGGCGATCGTCATGGTCGCGGGCGCCTTCGTGCTCAAACGAACTGTTTTCGGCCGGCGCGTGTACGCGATCGGCGGCAATCCCGAAGCTGCGTGGCTCGCCGGCGTGAGCACGCAGCGAGTGCTCTTTCTCGTGTACGCGCTGAACGGCCTTCTTGCCGGGCTCGGCGGTCTCACGCTCGCGTCGCGGCTTGGCGCCGGGGTGCCCAACTCGGGCCTTCAATACGAGCTCGACGTGATCGCTGCTGTTGTCGTTGGTGGGACATCGCTCGCCGGCGGACGCGGGACGATCACGGGCACACTGTGGGGCACCGTGTTCATCGGCGTGCTCACTAACGGGCTCAACCTGGCCAACGTCGATCCGTACGTGCAGAAAGTCGCCCTCGGCGTGGTGATTCTCATTGCCGCAATCGCCGATCTCGCGACTGGCCGCGGCGTGGCAGGCCCAGGGACCGGACACTCGCGGCGATAATCGAACGGCTGGCTCGGCTTGTGCCCAACGTCCGGGGCTATGGATGAGGCTTTGCCGATGCCCGCCGACGACGTTCCCAGCGTCGAGCGGCTCACCGACGATCCCCCGCTAGCCGACCCGAACGACGCGCCGAGTGATCGGCGCAGCGCGATCCGTCCGCACCGGGCCCGTACCGACACGCACGCCGACAGGGTGCGTTCCCATTTTCGCGAGCTCGGCCCGGGCCTGATAACTGGCGCCGCCGACGACGATCCGTCGGGCATTGCGACCTATTCGCAGGCCGGCGCTGCCTTCGGTTACGGCACGCTGTGGATGGCGCTCGTGACGCTGCCGCTCATGGGAGCCGTGCAACTCATGTGCGCCCGCATCGGCATCGTCGCGCGAACCGGGCTCGCGAGCGTGCTGCGGCAGCACTATCCGCGATCTGTGCTCTGGTTCGCGTGCCTGCTGCTTGTATTCGGAAACACAGTCAACATCGCGGCGGATCTGGGTGGTATGGCCGCGGCGGCAAGCCTGCTCACCGGTGTGCGGGCGATCTGGTTCGTGCCCGTGTTCACGTTGATCATCCTCGCGCTGCTCGTCTTCGCGTCATTCGAGCGGATGACGCAGGTGTTCAAGTGGCTCACGCTGGCCCTCTTCAGCTACGTGCTCGCCGGCTGCCTGGCGCATCCCGCCGGGCTCGAGGTCCTGGCCGGCACGTTCAAGCCGCACATCATCTGGTCACGCGACTACCTGCTGACCTTCGTGGCGATTCTGGGCACCACCATCTCGCCGTATCTCTTTTTCTGGCAGGCGGCGCAGAGCGCTGAGATGCGCGAGCACTGGAGCCGCCGGTGGAGCGGGCGTCCGACGCGTGCCGTGGAGCGCGAGCTCAGGGCCGCCAGGAACGACGTGAACGCGGGCATGGTCGTGTCGAACGCGATCATGTATTTCATCATTCTCACGGCCGCCGCCACGCTGCATAAGGCTGGCGTGACGAACGTGCAGGATGCGGCGCAGGCGGCCGCGGCGCTCAAGCCGCTCGCGGGACCTTTTGCAGCGTTCCTTTTCTCGGCGGGTCTCGTGGGAACTGGAATGCTCGGCGTCCCTGTGCTCGCGGGATCGGCCGCGTATGCCATCGCCGAGTCAGCGGCTTGGCGCGCGGGCATGGACGAGAAGGTCCACACGGCGCGGCAGTTCTACGCGGTGATAGGCCTCGCGATGCTCGTGGGCATGGGGCTCAACTTCGCCCACGTTGACGCGATCCGGATGCTGATCTGGTCGGCGGTGATCAACGGCCTGCTCGCGCCGCCGCTGATCGCGATCATCCTCGTGGTTTGCAACAACGCCAAGGTGATGGGGCCGCACCGCAACAGCCGGTCGCTGAACGTCCTCGGCGGGCTC
>Ga0070679_100004348_pt1 | contig 13086 bp, 9 predicted proteins | sample KBSC63BmetaG_FD_65652 | JGI IMG/M metagenome (GOLD analysis project Ga0070679, IMG submission 65652) | Corn rhizosphere microbial communities from Kellogg Biological Station, Michigan, USA - KBS C6-3B metaG | ecosystem: Host-associated > Plants > Roots > Rhizosphere | place: USA: Michigan... | reverse complement strand
AGCCAGCGATGCAGCAAGGCTCCGAACACGATCGCGACCGCGGCGGTCGACCAGAGGAGATAGAAGGGAAGCATCTCCGGATCCTTCCCCAGCCACGACATGATTCCCTGCGCTGCCCATTCGCTCGGCATCCACGGCGACGTCGGCGTGCGCAGCGCCGAGATGAATCCGACGAGCGAGCGGAATCCCTCGGGCCGCGCGAGGCGTTCCGGCCGAACCAGGCGCAGCACCAACACGACTCCGGCTGCCGACAGCACAGCGATGACGCTCAGGATGTCGCGCGTTCTGCGCGCCGGGAAAATATTGACGAGCAGCAGCGTGATCGCGCTGCCGATTGCCGCCGGAATGAAGAGGAAGGGGAGCATCGCGACAACCGCGACGAGTGGAAAGAGAAATCCGCCCTCGTAGCTGATTCCGTACGCCGTCAGCACGGGCGTGGCGATGAGCACCACCATCCAGCTCGAGTGCACGGTCGTCTCCAGCAGCTTGGCTCCGTACAGTCGGAGCCAGTCCACCGGCGCGGCTACCAGCAGGTCGAGATCCTTGGCGAGGAAGAAACTCGAGAGCGCAGTGACGACGTTGGAAAGAATCAGAATTCCGAACAGGCTCACGAGCATCACACCGAGCAGCTTGCCGGCGAGCAGCGCGCCGATCTCGGGAATGCCGTGGAAGTAGCGCAACAGTCGATAGAGCAGCCCGAACACGAACAGCCAGAAGACGCCGCCGATGAGCGTGAACAGCACGATCCGCCCGGACTTGTTCTCGGTCTTGCCGAGCGGCCTGGCGCGCGCCGAAATGATCTTCGGCGAGAGGACGTGCCGGAGACTGGGCGAATCGCGCATCTCCTTGGGCGCGACGCCGATCGCCGGTATCTCGAGCGTGCGGCTGGTCACGCGAGACTCCCGGTCAGGCTACGCATCGAGAACCTCCATTGCGTCTCTCGCCGCGCGCTCTCCTGTGAGCTTGAGGAAGATCTCCTCGAGCCCGCCACCGCCCGTCGCCTCATCGCGCAGATCCTGAATCGTGCCGACCGACCGGATCTTTCCATGCTGGATGATTGCCACGCGGTCGCAAAGTGCTTCCGCTACTTCGAGTGTGTGCGTCGACATCATGATCGTATGCCCACGTCTCACGTACTCGCGAAACAGGTCCTTGAGAATTCGCGCTGCCTTTGGATCGAGCCCGACCATCGGTTCGTCGACGACGATCACTTCGGGGCGATGAATGAACGCGCTCGAGATGATCAGCTTCTGCCGCATTCCGTGGCTGTAGCTCTCGACGAGCTCGTCGGCCCAATCCTCGAGATCGAACAGCGCCATCAGCTCGCGTCCGCGGTGCTCGACCTTGTCTCCGTCCTGTCCGTACAGTCCGGCGACGAAACGAAGGAATTCCGCGCCGGTGAGCTTGTCGTAGATGAAGGGTCGGTCGGGAATGAAGCCGAGCTTCGATTTCGCGGCCAGGGGATCCTTTGCCAGGTCGATTCCCGCGAGGTGAATCGTTCCACTCGTCGGCTGGAGAATCCCGGCGATCATGCGCAGCGTGGTCGTCTTTCCAGCGCCGTTGGGCCCGAGAAATCCGAACAGCTCGCCGTCGGGAACGCTCAGATCAATGGAATCAACGGCCGTGAACGAGCCGTATTTCTTTGTGAGACTCTTGAGTTCGATCATTTGGTTTTTTTATTCCTGAAGGCGAGCTCGAACGCAGTGCGCGTCGCGGAGAGATCGCCGGCTTGTGCTGCAACAACGCGTCCGTCGGCGTCGACCCATGCGACGAGTCCGTACGGCACGCCGTCGAGGCGCCACGCGCGAACGGTGTCCCGGTGCGCCACAGCCCAGTCGCCATTTTTCTCCAGCGCTGCGCTGTCGACGACGGTGAACAGCGACTCCGCGGCGATGCGAAGCGTCGGTCGCGTCACCGTGCGCGTCATGGGATCGAACACGGATAGACTCTGGCTTCTGCCGACCTTGGGTTCGCCGCCCAGCATGAAAACGATCGACGCGAGCGTGGGAGTGAACAGCGGGGCGGCGAACGTGTAACGCGCCGGCGGGTGATGCGTGGCTTTCGCCCCGGCGATAAATATTGTCGTGTCTTCCTGGATGGTGGCGTTGATCGACACCGGATCCTTCGCTCTCGAGACGGCGGCGCCCATGTCGATCAGGTGCAGTCCGCGCGTCAGTCTCGTCTGCCAGCGAGCAGTCGTGTGGTTACGACCATCGGCTTCGGCTGCGGGAAAGTCGCCGACGAAATACTCCTCGCTCTGGAGACCATTCTCCGCGGTGTCGAGGGCCGACGATGCGGCTCCGATCCGCTCGCCCGCACGGTCGATCGTATAGTAGAGGGTCGCCGGCTGCAGCCTGAGCGCGACTTCCGCGAGCTTCTGCGCTTCGCTGCGGTTGGCGTTCCTCTCCACCATGAACGCCAGTCCGCCGAGCCAGAGCGCGACGATGAGGACGGCGAAGAGACCGCGTTTGGACATCACTTGTTGTTGAGTCGAAAATAGGGGCGGTGCTTCACCCCTATAGGACGATTTAGACGATCGTGAGACTCGTCTCGTCGTTGATCCATCCCAGGTAACGTTCCAATCCCCCGGTTACGGGAACGGCGAGCAGCTCCGGCACCTTGTAGGGATGAAATTCCTTGAACGCGCGCTCGAGCCCGTGAATCGCGCCGGATCGGGTCTTCAGCATCACCACCACTTCGGTCTCGTCGGCAAGCTTGTCCTCCCACCGGTAGAGCGATCGCGTCCCCGGCAGGATTGTGCCGCACGCGACCAAACGCCTCTCCAGCAACAACTTGACGAACTTCACCGCCTCCTCGGAGGTGGCAAGAGTGGTGAGTACGACGACGGCATCCGTGTGGCCCAAGTCTCAGTCCGCGTTAGGGTTGGCGCCACAGAATCTAACCTTCGGGGTATGATTTGTGACATTCTTTGTTACAAAGTGCCGGTGGTGACCACACGTGGCTCCCCCGCATCATTAGGTCGCCCCTTTCACGGCTCAAATGCTCGACCCCACTCTATACATCAATCGTGAGCTCAGCTGGCTCGAATTCAACCTTCGTGTTCTCCACGAAGCGTTCGATGCGAGGAACCCGCTGCTCGAGCGACTGAAGTTCCTTTCGATCTTCAGCACGAACCTCGACGAGTTCTACATGGTGAGAGTGGCCGGCCTTCGCCGCCAGATCGCGGCCGGCGTTCAGCACTGGCCCGCCGATGGGATGTCGCCCACCGAGCAGCTTGCGGCGATCACGAAGCGCGTGGCCGAGCTGATGGATCTTCAGCACAAGTGCCTCTACGATCACCTGCTCCCCGAGCTCGACGCGCACGGCATCAAGCTCGTTAGCATGTCCGACCTGACGCCGGAGGAATGGCTGGTCGCCGACCAGTTCTTCGAGTCGCAGGTCTTTCCCGTTTTGACTCCGCTCGCGGTCGATCCCGGTCATCCCTTCCCGTACATCTCCAACCTCTCGCTGTCACTCGCGGTTCAGATCTTCGACCGGACGACGGGCCTGACGCGGTTCGCACGCGTGAAAGTGCCGAAGAGCCTTCCGCGCTGGATTCCATTCGGCCGCGCCAACCACTTCGTCCCCCTCGAGCAGGTGATCGGCGCCAACCTCGGCGCGCTGTTCCCCGGGATGGAGATCCAGAGCTACAACACGTTTCGCGTCACGAGATACTCCGATCTCGAGCTCTCGCACTCGGACGAAGATGACGACCTGCTCGCGGTAATCGAGGAGCAGGTTTTCCAGCGCCGCTTCGCCGAAGTGGTGCGCGTCGAGGTGGAAACGGGGACGCCGAAGGATTTGCGGGATCTTCTCCTGAGCGAGCTCCTCGAAGATCAGCCGCCCGAGATGCCGGCGCTCACCGAAGCCGACCTCGTCGAAACCGGTCCGCTGCTCGACCTGGGCGATCTCATGTGGCTTGCCATGCTCGAAATTCCCGAGCTGCGGGATCCGCCCTTCAATCCGGTCATTCCGCCGGAGCTGCGCGACACTACGCATTCGATTTTCGACGCGATCCGCGAGCGGGACATCCTCGTCCACCATCCCTTCGATTCGTTCCCGGCGTCGGTGGAGCACTTCCTTACGTCCGCGGCGATCGATCCGAATGTGCTCGCGATCAAGATGACGCTGTACCGCACCTCCGGCGACACGCCGATCGTGCGCGCTCTCACCGAAGCGGCGCAGCGCGGTAAGCAGGTCGCCGTTCTGATCGAGCTGCAGGCGCGTTTCGACGAGGTGAACAACATCACCTGGGCGCGCACGCTGGAAGGTTACGGCGTGCACGTCGCGTACGGCTTGCCTGGCTTGAAGACCCACACCAAGACTGTGTTGGTAGTGAGACGCGAGGCCGACGGCATTCGCCGCTACTCGCACATCGGCTCGGGCAACTACAACTCGAAGACCGCCCGCGTCTACACCGACCTTGGACTTCTCACATCGAGCCCTTCGATCGGCGCCGATCTCACCGATCTCTTCAACGCCCTCACCGGTTTTTCGCGGCAGAGCGAGTACCGGAATCTTCTCGTCGCGCCGCACAACATGCGTCAGCGATTTACGGAGATGATCAAGCGGGAGGCGGATCTCGCTAGGGCAGGGAAGAAGGGACGGATCATCGCGAAGATGAACTCGCTGGTGGATCCCGAGATCATCCAGCACCTGTACGATGCGTCGCAGGCCGGCGTTGAGATCGATCTGATCGTGCGCGGTATCTGCTGCCTCAGGCCAGGGATCGCGGGCATCAGCGATCACATCCGGGTGATCAGCATCATCGGGCGCTTCCTCGAGCATTCCCGAATTTTCTATTTCGGCAACGACGGAGACGAGGAGCTGTACTTCGGATCCGCGGATTGGATGCCGCGCAACTTCGATCGCCGCATCGAGGTCGTCGCGCCCATCGAGGATCAGCGACTGCATGAGCGGGTGCGGTCACTACTCGAGAGCTGCCTCGCCGACAACCGTCAGGCGTGGGATCTCCAGCCGGACGGAAATTACGTCCAGAGAAAGCCGGGTAATCGACCGGTCATATTTACCCACGAGCGCCTGCTCGTCAACTCATGGGGGATGCAGCCCATGCCCGAGGCGACTGCAAGCAACAACGGCGCGGACATGCCCCATCCGGAAAGGGCGGCGCGACTTCAGTCGGCGGTGCCGACCTCGTCGTCGTAGGTCATCACGGTTCCGTCGGGCGCGACAATCTCTACCGGCACCCCCGCAACTTCGGAGAGAAGGTTGGACTTGCGGCTCGCGCCCCATAGCTCGAGTCGCAGCTTGTCGGTCTGACGCGTTGGAACCGCCGTCAACCGCAGAGCGCGCTCCATCCAGCGCGCCTTCACTTCAGCGACCGCGCCCGCGTGTCCTCGGTCGAATCCGTCCGCCACGCGCAGAATCCCGGAGAGCCGCTTGATCGTCTCGCGCATCGCCTTGTCGAGCCCCCCGTAATTTCTCTGCTTCTTCTTCGGCTCGGCGCCGCGATGATAGCGCGCCACGTTCGCGACGATGATCTGATCCGCCGGCGTCATCCCAAGCAGCTCTGCGTGCTCGATCAGGTGGTATGAGTGCTTGTTGTGCTTGTCGTAGCTGATGTGATAGCCGATGTCGTGCAACAGCGCCGCGTCGGCGAGCAGCTTCCGGTCCTCGGTGCTGCACCCGAGGCGCTGGCCGATTGAGTCGAAGATCTGCAGCGCCAGCTTCTGGACGTGTCTCGAGTGCGGCTCCTCATAGTGCGACTTCTCCGCCAGCTCTCGAACGGATCGTTCGCGGGCTTCTCCGGGGTCGGCAGATTCGGGCTTCACGTGCGCGCTCTCCAGCAGAATCCCCTCGCGAATACCATACGCGGAGACCACGAGTTCCTTGGCATCGAGGCGCGCCGCGACTTCAGCCGCCACCGCGAGTCCGCCCACGATGATGTCCGCTCGCGCGGCGTTCAGTCCGGGGACGCCCTGTCGCTCGCCGGGTCCCATGTTGTGAAGAAGATCCACAATGTGTTCGAGCTCGACGCGCGGAATCACCGTCCCGTGCACCGTCTTCGCGTTCTCGATTCCGGTGCGCGCCAGATAGATCGTCGCGAGACTGGTGAACGTCCCGCCCGAGCAGATGATCTGCCCCGTGTGCCAATGCCGCGCCGAGACGTGCTCGCGCAGCTCCGATCGAACGTGCTTGCGCAGCTTGCGCATTGCCTTCTTCTTGGCTGGCGGGACGAGATACTCTTCGGTCACGCGGATCGCACCGAGCGGCAGCGAGATGAGTCGCTCGACGAGACCGTCGGCGCTCAGCGCCAGCTCGAGCGAGCCGCCGCCGATGTCCATCACTACGGCTCGCCCCACGCCGAGATCGAAATGCGCCAGCGCGCTCCGGAAGCTCAATCGCGCTTCGTCTTCGCCACGAAGGACCCTGATCTTCAGTCCGGTTTCCGCGCGCACGAGCTTGAGGAAGTCTTCACCATTGTTCGCTTCGCGCACCGCGCTCGTGGCGATGACTTCGGTTCGCTTTACGCCGAGCTGGTTGGATAGCGTCGCCATCCTGCTGAGCGTGCTGAGGGCATTTTGAATCGCGATCTCACCCAATGACCCATTCTTGTGTAGTCCCGCGCCCAGCCTCGGCGCCGCCTTCATCTCGTCGACGACGCGGATGACGCCACTCGGCGAGACATCGGCAATCGTCTGCCGAATCGAGTTCGAGCCGATGTCGATGGCCGAGATGCGGACATCCGCATCGTTCCTCAGCTGAGGAACGCCGGTGCTGCTGAGGCTCAGATAGGAATTGGGCGATGGACTCATGATAGGAAGTTGACGGGTTGCAACGCCAAACGAAACCTCTCGCTAATAGTGGTCAGTTCCGACCTCGGTATTTCTTGCACGGCCAGCCACTATTTGAGGCCGGAGGGGGCGATCTACGAGACCGGTGAGACCGATGAGACCGGTGAGACCGATGAGACCGGTGAGAATGTTGTTGTTACCGCGCCATTCTGGTCCTATCGTCGACTAAACGGTCAGCCCACCAGCTCCGACTGCGCATGTTACTGAATTTCAATTCTGTTCCATTGAAAGCCGGCATCCGATGTCTGAACGAATCGAAGTTCTCACCGGTCTCACGGGTCTCACCGGTCTCCCCCATTTCCTGTTGTCCCCCCCAAAGCAGGATTTCGAAACCGGACCAAAACTGACCCCCTACTCTCTCTCGCTTGCTCGGACTAGTGGCATTTGCCCGCGCCCGAGTCCCAGACTCCGCCGTCTGTGTCGATGAACGCGTGACGATACTCACCCGCGCCGAGTGCGAGCTTCAGGATGCCGAAATGGTTTCGAAGCTGTGCCGCAGAGTTCGCCATCACCGGATCATGAAGCTTGCGAAGTGTTCCGCCACCCGTTCCGGCGATGATCTCGGTCATTCCCCGCGCCGAGTCGACCACCCCACCTGGTGTCTGCGGAAGGAAGCGCTCGTAGTGGTGCTCGTGGCCGTTGACCACGAGATCGACATTCGCCTTGTCCATTATCTCCCACAGCGTCTGCATTTCAGGTGTACCCGGGTAATAGATCCCGGAGCTGAATCGCGGGCGATGGAAATACACGAGTGTGCACAACGCGGGATGAGCCTTCAGGTCCTGACGCAGCCAGCCCTCCTGTGTACGGGCGTGCGAAGGATCGGGATCTTCGAAATAGAACTCGCTGTTGAGCGACACGACGTGCCAGTTTCCGACGTCGTAGCTGTAGTACCCCTTTCCACTCGGTCCCGCGCTCTGGCCGAAAAATCGAAAGTACGGGTCGAGATTCCCGCTGTCGTAGTCGTGATTCCCCGGAGACGGCCGGATCACCTTCATTATTTTCGGCCGGCCCCACGACGATCCGAAGCATCGCGGGAGATCGCTGTCCACGCCGTTCGAGCCCGACGGATATGCGTTGTCTCCGAGAGTGGCTACCACACTCTGCACGTTGCGCGCGCTGTCGTCGGCAAGATTTCTCTCGACGAGCGCGGCTGTTCCCTCATCCCCGCTTTTTCCGCACACCGCGATGTCGCCGGCGGCGAGCATCACTGGCGCACCCGGCAGCACCGATTCCACCTGGTCGGGTGGAAGCACGGTCGCCGGCGTCGGTTTTTCTTCCCGGGAGCAGCCCGCGATAAGAAGTATCAGAGCGAGCGCTTTACAGCGCGAAGCCGACACTCGTAGTGAACTTGTGGCCGCTGCGATTCGTGAACAGCACATTCACGCTCTTTCCCGGATCGAGGAATCCTACCCAGAAGCCCGCGCCTGCGGCTTTCTGCCAGCCGCCCGGCGACTGCCCGTTCACATAGACGCGTCCCATGTCCATGAATCCAAGCGCACCGACGTCGAGTGGGAGAATGAACGGGAATTTTGCGATCGGAACGCGTAGCTCGGAAGTTCCATAAACTGACGCGTCTCCAGCGTATCGCTGCTTCTCTTCCGTTCTGAATGTTTCTGAGCCGCCGAGGAAGGCGGCATCGAAGTACGGGAAGGGACCCCACAGTTTCTTGCCGCCCGCTCGAAGCGCGAGAACCGGCTTCTTCGGCGCGGGAAAGGTGAAAAACGCCTCGGCAAATCCGTCAAGTGACTCATACGGCTTGGCCACGTCCCACATGGCGGGGTATCCAGTGCCCGCTACGTCGAGCACGAAACGCGGCTTGAGCGTGTCGGGGAGCGTCACCCACTTGGAATCGATGCGCGCGCGCAATTGCATTCCCGCCTGGCCGAATTTGGTGAAACCGTAAGGCTGTAACTGCGCGATGAACCGGTTGGCGAGGCTATCGGTCGTCGTGTAACGCACGATCGGCCCGAGCGAAATGTCGCTGACTGGACTGAGCGACCGGCCGATCGCGGGGCGAATCTCCCACTGACGCTCCCTCACGTCGTAAAACCTTCCGCGCAAATCCGGCACGTCGTTCCCGAAGCCGTGGAACTGCACGACCTCGAACTGCGACATGTGCGCCGTCACGGGGAAGTGCGTGTCGGATTCCTCGAGCCGCTTGTCGAGCTCGCTGCGGACGCGCATGCGATTGCTCGCGAACGAGTAGCCGAGGTCGGCCTCCAGCATGCTCGAGTATGGAACGTCGCGGAATCCGTAGTTGTAGCGCGCGGCCCCGATGACCGGATAGTAGCCCAGACCGCGCTGCGAATGGATTCCTACCACTGGCTTGATCGAATATCCGCGATCCACCTGTGGTGGTATCAGCGTGCCGTACGCGTGCAGCCATGGCCGCCGGTTGAATTCATGGTTGAACGCGTTGTCGAGGTTGCGAAGGATGTCGACTGTATCCCGGGCGTACTTCACACCCGTCACGATTCCCGCGTCGTAAAGGCGCGTTGGATTTCTCTTCCCGTCGACTGTCGAGAGATCGACGAGCGAGTTCGATCCGTTGCCTCCGATCACTCTGACGAGGATGCTGTTCCGGACCATGCCCTGAACGGTCGCCTTGTCGTTGCCGCCGTGGACGTAGATGCGGATCTCCTTCGTGTCGCGCGCATCGAAGCGACGCTGGAAGTAGGGAGCGCTTCCGCCCGATTGAATGCTCACATCGACGATACCATCGCCGGAGCGAGTGATCGTCGCTTCGTCATCAGCATCAGTCGCGTGGATGTCCGCCACCTTCCACAGCTCGCCGTAATACTTGTTCGCCACCGCCGGCAGCGCATCTCTCCGCGCCTTCAGCGCGCGCGCAACGCGCTGCGATGTCGGCGCGTACTCTGGTGGCATTTCAATCATCGCGCGATCGATCACGTCGTCGGTGATCGTTCGCTTCACGCTGTTCGCGACCGAATCCCAGACGAATCTGTCAAGGCTCGAAAGCGCGCGTCGATCGAACTCACCCGCGTTGGCAAACAGCGCCGTCGGGTCTGGATACTTCGGCCCGAACATGATGAGACTCGGCTGCGCCAGGCGCGCCATCTTGAGAATGAGCCCTTCGTAGGATACGAAGACCTTGTCGCGGTCTCTTGGCAACGGCTCCCAGGGCACTTCATCCTTCTTGCCGGTGCGAACCCACTTCCACTGATCGGGGTGCCGATCATTGTCGCCCAGGAGCATGTCCACCATGACGGCGGTCAAAAGCTGACGCTGGTCGATCTGCGCGAGCGGATCGGTGTTGATGTCCTCGAGCAGTTTGTCGCTGTCTATGATATCGTCAGCGCCCGATGGAAATCCGCGTCCTTTCTTCGGCACCGCCGGATACTCCTCGATCTCGCCGAGCATGCCACCGTACTCCTTTTGGAACTTGCCGAGCGTCGGATCGTTGGGCATCATCGCGACTGTCGGCGTCGGATGGACGATGTTAGCTCGCGCGAGTATCGGAGCGGCGGCGAGCGCCCCGGTCGGGTGCGACGCGCTACCTTCGTCGCGCACGATATACCAGATGATCGTGCCCCTGTACTGCTGCGGGAGAATGGTGAACTCTTTCTTCACGGAGCGGAACACCCACTCGCTGCCGTCAGCCCCGTCGAAGCGGAGTGACTTTGTCTGAGCTCCGCCCCCTTCCTTCGTTGGCGTCAATCCACCCGCGAAAGACCTGAGATCGAGAACCGGCACCTTTATCGGCGTCGTCCACGCGTCGCGGTAATTGTCTCCGAGAAGCGTGCGATGGAAGCTGCCGGCGCGATAAAGCTCGCCCGCGACGACGACGACGCTGTCGCTGCCAACTCTGCGCGGCGCCGGAGCGCCCTGCGATTGCAGCGTGCGAAATGAAAGTAAGGTCAGCGACAGGCTGGCGGCCACGAACGCCGCGCGCGCGCTCCTTCTACTCCGGTGATTGACGGTAATGATCATGGCCGCTCCCCATGCATCACCTGCGCCATGGATACACGGACAGATCGGCCGGTACATGGGTGGCTTCGTCGCTAATGAGCAGCAGGCTGTCCTTCGTGATCGCCACTCCTTCTGCCTGATTGTGTTCAGCGGCTGATGGAATCGGCCCCGATCGCACCACCTCCCCATCGGGCGTGATCACCGCCAGCGCTCGCTGGTGAGACGCTACCACGACGTAGTTCCCCGTGACGGGATCGATGTTCATGTCAGAAGCATGGAACGACTTCCAGCCGTTTGATCCCGCCAGCTCCGACATCGAAACGGTGATGGTCGTCGGAGGCGTGGAGTCAGTCAGCGGCAGCGGGAGCCGGTAGATCACCATGTCGTGGTTGGCGCCCTTCGTCAGGACTTTTTTGCAAACCAGGACGAGCCGCGAGCTATCCGCCTCGTACGCCATGCTCTCGAACTCGCACTCCTTACCGAGGCGCGTGTCGTATTTCGAGTACGGAACTTCGGCCCCGTCGACGCCCTCTCTGAACTTGTAAATCTTGCCCTTGCTCTCGAGCAGGTAGACGTCCGGCCCGGCGGTGGTGATCGCCTCGAAATCTCCGTGCGGCAGCCCATCGAGCGCGAACCGCTTCAGGATGATCCCCGCCTTGGGATCGATCTCGTAGATCCTGCCGATCTCGTCGTCGTGCGTGAGCACCGTTCCCCGCGTGGTGAGCGCAAGGCCCGAGATCTCGCGAAGCTCGGTCGGCATCAGCCACTTCGCGATGGGCGGCTCTCTCGTGGGATCCGCCTCCGCTGCCGCGAGGCGCCGGGCAACCTGCTGCTCGCGCGTTGCCGCGACTTCCTTTAGCTGCGCCGCTTTCGCACTGGAGGTTTCGCGGCAGCCAGCAGCCAACGCCGCCACGCCCAATGCGAAGGCTACGCGGCGAATGTCCCTCATCGCGCTAGGCGTCTTTCCCGTCCTCTACCGGCTCTCCGCTCTCGAGCGTGGCGGACTCAATGACCTCACCAGCCTGCTGATGGATCGCCGTGAGAAGATCGTCGCGCGGAACGGACTTCTTGAGTCGCGTGAGATAATAGATCTCACACGGCTTGCCGACGTTGGTAATGATCTCGTCGAGGCGCCAGCGCTTGGTCATTTTGTCGAGAACCGGTTCCACTTGCTTCTGCGCCTCGGGCACCTTGTCCGTAATAATGGTCAGCACCGAGGTGTAGCGCGCCTTTTTCTTCTTGCCCATCGTGTCGCTCACGCGCTCGAAACGGTCGGCGAGTGCGTTGGCCTTTTCCGGCGTCAGCGAGAGAAGAAGATCTCGGTCGGGAATCTGGTGATCTCCCGTTGGGCTCGCGAGAGCTTGCAATGGCCGCGACCACTGCGCTGATGCGCCCGTCATCATCATGTTCCGGCCGTAGTCGTAGCGCCATGTGACGATCAGCACGAAGTTGAAAATGATCGAGACGACCGCGCCCACGGCGAGCGACTGAACGCCGGCCGCGAATCCCACCACGATGCTCAGGAAGATGTAAACGAGGTCGCGGCTGTCGCGGAGTGTCGTCCTGAATCGCACTGCCCCCACCACCCCCGCCAGACTGAATGCTAAGGCGAGGCTGTTCTGCACCATGTAAACGATCCCCGCCACGACCAGAGGCAGGAAGATCAGCGTCTGTACCACGTTTTGATTGTGCTGTCCCCCCGATGGCCGGGCTGACATGTACACCCACGTTACGGGAAGCATCAATATCAGCGCGCCGAAAAGAATCAAAATGGTCGTGATGACGACGCCGAGGAGCGATGCGAACTCAAGGGAGCCGGACGCGCCGGGAGACGACAGCGCGTCCGCCAAAACGGTAGGGCCCTCCGAGACTTCCCCCAGACCTTTGGCCGCGATCGCGGAAATCTCGTGGGGGAAAAAGAACGCGAGGATGGCAACGACGACCGCCACTATCACGTAGTACGCCACCAGACGGCGTACGGGGCGATCCGACTTCATCGTCAGGACGTCGATTAAACCTCTTAAAACGGGCATGTCGCCCCTCCGTGCAAAATGGACGCCTGAGCTGGGTCTGCACCGACCCCACAGCGCGTTGGCCTTCAATAGGGCCGCCTTGAGTCTGGGGGCGCAACCCGCGATTTTACAAGGCTATGCCGGAAGAATCCCTCATCGTACGCGGCGCCCGCGAGCACAACCTCCGCAATATCGACGTCACGATCCCGCGCGACCGCCTGACCGTAATCACGGGATTGTCGGGCTCGGGGAAGTCTTCGCTCGCGTTCGATACTATCTACGCCGAGGGGCAGCGCCGGTACGTCGAGTCGCTCTCCGCTTACGCC
>Ga0070679_100004345_pt1 | contig 13089 bp, 8 predicted proteins | sample KBSC63BmetaG_FD_65652 | JGI IMG/M metagenome (GOLD analysis project Ga0070679, IMG submission 65652) | Corn rhizosphere microbial communities from Kellogg Biological Station, Michigan, USA - KBS C6-3B metaG | ecosystem: Host-associated > Plants > Roots > Rhizosphere | place: USA: Michigan... | reverse complement strand
TGGAGTTTCTTGCATGGGTTTTCCGCCCTTCACATCTGGTAATGCGATGAGGTGGTGGAAAGTTCCCGCGGAGGCGGATTTTCTTGAGGTGGTGGAAGAGAAGAGGCAACTGCAAAGGCAACGACAACGACAGAAGCAGATCCTCTGCGAGGATGACAAGCAAGAAAAGCAGGGGCAAAGGCAGCTGCAACGACAGCAGCAGATCCCTACGGGATGACAACCAAAGACCAAACCACGAAGATCAGTCGTTGCCCTTTGTGCAGGCGTAGGCCTTCTGCATGTCGGCGCGGGCTTCGTTGACCGCGCCCTGGGTGTTGTCGTTGGTTTGGACGGCGAGGCGGTATTCGTTGACGGCGCGTTCGCGCTGGCCGGTGCAGTCGAAGACGCGGCCAAGTTCGATGTGGCTCCAGACCTCGGTCCACTTGGGGTCGCCGTCGCCGCGCAGAGCGTCGCGGAACGTGTTCGCAGCGGCCTGGTAGTTCTTCTGCATGAAGAAGATTTCGCCCAGGCGGTAGTTGGCGAGCGAGCTGGATTTGTTGGCGTCAAGGGCCTTCTGGTACTCGGCGATGGCCGCGATCAAGTCGCCCTGGGCTACCTGCTGCTGGCCGCGGAGGACGGCGACGCGGACAGCGAGGTCGGGCGTGGATTTGAGCAGCCAGTTGTCGGGGTCGATGGTGATGTGGCGGGGACGTCCGAAGGTTTCGACGGTGAACTGCGACTCGTCGCCGGAGAGATCGACGCGGCGGTCTTCGGTCTTGCCCTCGGTTTCGATGCGCAGAGCGACGGGCATACGGAAGAGGTCGAGGTCCTGCGTGACGGAGCCAACGGTGCGGAAGCCTTTGTTGTTACCCAGGCGGAGCACAGTGTATTTGTTGCCAAAGTTGGGAGCGCCGGTGCCGTTGACCCACTGCGAGAAGAAGGAAGTGAGTTCCAGGTGAGACTGGGCTTCGGCAACCTGCTGCACGTTCGAGGTGCGGACCGGCTTGTCGGTATATTGCGTGAGCAGACTACGGAGGAAGGCCTGAAAAGCGTCATCACCCAGCTCCCAGCGGAGCATATGAAAGACCATGGCGCCCTTTTCGAGGGTCATGGACTGGAACTGCGGGGAGAAAGGGTCGAGGCGGCCAAGGGTGGAGAGAGGGTCGGTGTCGTAGGCGAGCGCGCCGGCGGATATGTCGGTGACCGCACCCTGGAAGGAGGTTTTGCCGGCGGAGTCTTCGAGGTACATCAGTTCGCCGTAGCGGGACATGCCGTTCGTGATCCAAGCATCGTTGAGAGTGTAGGGCGAAATCTGGTTGCCGAACCACTGGTGCGCGATCGTATTGGCGAAGAGGCGTGTGTTGCCACGGTCAGGGCGGATGGCGATGACTTCGGGACCCCAGGAGGCGGAGACAGCGTCGGAGGGAAGTTCCACAACATCGAGCTTGCCGGACTCGGCCGGGCCGAGAAGGCTGGAGAAGAACTCGAACTCGCGGGCAACGGTGTTGGCGAAGTCGTGGGCCTTTTCCTTGTTCTTTTCGGTAGTGAAGACACGGATGTTGTTGATCCCAGGCGGGCTGTAGGGTTCCAGGAACTTACCGGCGACGATGGTGCCGGGAAAGCCTGAGCGCGTCCAGTTGAAGCTGTACTCGGTTTTGCTGCCGGTGGTTTTCTGACCCACGAAACCGCTGCCGACGACGCGTTCGCCGGAGGGGACGGTTATGTGGGTTTCGGCGGTGAAGCGGTCGGTGTAGAGGCCGGGCATGGAGATGGGGAACCACCGGCCGGGGTACAGCAGGATGCTGATGGGGTCGGCTACGGCGGCGAGCTTGATGCCGTCGACGGGGCTGGTGTCGAGCGTGAGCGCGCCAGTGTACTCGAAGGTGAAGGCGGTGGAAGAGTTTTTGGCGATCGGTGCGGAGGGGGTCACGCGCAGGGTGGAGTCGCTGGCGACGCGTTCGGTGGTCAGTGTTTGGCCCTTGCCGTCGGTCACTTTGGTGACTTGCAGCCCGTTGTTGAGGCCGAAGATGACGACGCTGAGGTCGTCGAGGGTCTGAAAGCTGACGTTGACGGTCGCGGTAAGGTGGTTGGTCGCGGGGTCGATCTCGGCGTGGATGACGTAGTTTGTGATATCGATCTGCTGGCGCAGCGGGATGGCTGCATGTGCGGTCGCGAATGCGGCGAACAAAGCGAGGCAAAAGGCGATAGGACGCTTGACCATACGAGAGGTTCCTTGGGACGCGATAAATCTGGGGGCTAGTTCGGCCCGTCACTGAGCTTAGACGATGATTCTACGGGTTCGGACTTACAGAGGGCGTCGAGGACGGCGGAGGCAAGGAGGGTGATGGAGGTGGGGGCGGAGTCCGGGGCGGTGTTGGCGTCTGCTAATGCGGCGATCTCTCCACTTCGCTGCGCTCCCGTCGAGATGACAGGGTTTAGGGGGGAGTCGGTCGAGATGACGACGTTGGGCCGGAGGAGGGCTCGCACTTCGGCCAGTCCGGCGATCTGGGCAGCGCGCTCGGGGGTGTCGGCGAGGAGTGGGGCGAGGGCGGCGGCGACGTTCGCGGCGGTGAAGTTGTTCTGGAGGAGTTCTGGGACGAGGCGGCGCTGGGCGATGAGGTTGACCATGGCGATGGGCTGGTTGCCGGAGGTGTCGGCCATGTTGGGGAACTCTTCGGGGTACTCGACGAGCTTTTTTGCGAGGGCGAAAGTGAGAGGAGAAACGCGGTACACCACGACGAAGGGGTTGCCGATGACGGCTGCCTGGATGGTCGCCGTGCCGGAGGCGACGACAGAGGCGCGTGCGTGGAACAGCGCCTCGCGAGCGTCGGGCACGAGGGTCAGGCGAGGATGGGGAGACGAACCGCCCTCGGCGAAATAGCGGAAGGCCTCGCGGTCAAGCTCGGCGAGGAAAGCTTTGAGACGGGTCGGGTCGATGGTCGAGGCGACGGGCAGCAGGAAGTCGTAACGGGTGTCGGCGGCGGCGTTGGTGGGCAGCTCAAGACGGTCGCCATCGAAGGTGATCTGGGAGGAGTGGGTGTTGATGAGGTCGGAGACGGCCAGCTCGTGGAGCGCGGGGAGGTTGGCGCGGATTTCTTTCCAGCGCGAGCCAGGGAGCAGGGCAATCCAGATTTTTGCCGGGTCGAGATTGTGCTGGGCGGCGTAGTCTTCGCGAGAAATTGTGGGAAGGGGCGCTTCGGCCAACGGATGGCCGACGAAATCCGCGGCGACTCCCCGGTTGCGGTAGAAAGTCTCTTCGAAAGGAAAGATGACCATCATTTTGGAGACGCGCTGCTGCACCCAGCGCAGGCGGGAACGCTTCCAGGCCCAGAGCTGGGGAGAAACGAACCAGATGACCGGCACTCCTGCTGCATGAAGGTGTTTGGCGAGGCGGAAGTTGACGTCGGGGAAGTCGATGAGGATAGCGACCGCCGGTTTATCGCGCTTGATGGACGCGACGAGCTTGCGGTAGCTGGCGACGATGCGTGGGATGTGGAGCAGGATTTCGGTGATGCCCATGACCGCAACGTCTTCGGCGCGGACCGTCTGGTGCTGGCCTTCGGTGCGCATTTCGGCGCCGCCGAGGCCAGTGAACCTGGCTTCGGGGAGATGCTGTTTGAGTTCGGCGATCAGTCGCGCGCCGTAGTGGTCGCCCGAGGCTTCGCCGGCGGAGAGGAAGAAGAGCGGGTTGGGCGGAGTGGCTGGCATGCGGCTTCCTGTCCATTAGACCGCAACTGGAAATGGGGAGGAAATACAGGCTGGATCGGCTGCGAAAATCGTCGCATCTTTTCCATTTCAAAAGAAGCTGACGATGCTTCTTGGGTGCGTTCCCAGAAGAAAGGAGACGCTGAAGGTTATGGCCGGCTATATCTATCTCCCTATTGCAACGGAAGAGATGCGGCACTTCGCGCGGGATTGGCAGGAGGGTCAGCGCGAAAAAGGTAAGCAGCCATATGAGGTGCTGAAGAATTTCGAGTCGGGTTGGCGTAAAGGCTTTGTTCGTGGCATCGGGCGGGGTGTCTTGCGCGGCGTTACGGCGCAGGACAAACTGTACGTGTTATGCCATGGAGCGGGGCAGGGATCGAGCTTTATCGGCGCGTCGCGGGGAGCGAAGAGGTCGGATGGGCCGATTGAAACGTGGGAGGGTGGGACCCTCAAACGCTACAGCCCCAATGAACTGGCGGCGGTGGTGGAGAAGGAGGGGCTGCTAAAATCCTTCGTCGACCTGCGACTGTTTGTGTGCGGCAGCGGTCTGGTACCGCCAAATCAAACTCAATCATTTGCAGAACGGTTTGCGCTTGCGATGGGCGGACTCGGCTACAACCATTTGCTGGTGAAGGGATATCTTGGATCGGTTAAGCCTTCGTATACCTATCGTCAGGTGGGAGTGGGCTATACAGAAGGAAAGCATAAAGGAGTCGAATTTGACCACGGGATGGCCCGACCATCCGAGCACAATCTGGTGTTCAGTTCGCAGCCGAATGTAATGGTACCGGCCGATGTCGGTCTTTGATCCGCGGTGAGCGCAGGCTAACGATGGGAAAGAACGCGAACAACGCGCAGAGATTCAAGGCCGTACTGGAGAAAGGCGACCGGGCGCTGGGGTGGACGATTGCGCGTGTCCCTTTCGATCCTGCGAAGGTGTGGAAGACGATGGTGCGTCTGCGGGTGCGCGGGGACGTGAATGGGTTCGCGTTTCGGACGTCGCTGTTTCCGGTAACGGGCGCGAAGGCGGAGTATTTTCTGCTGGTCAACAAGGCTCTGCAGAGGGGTGCGGACATTGCGCTGGGCGAGGTAGTGGAGTTTCGTCTGGAGCCCGACCTGGAGGAGCGCGCCGCGGAGTTGCCGGATGAACTCGCGGTGCTGCTGGATGAAGTGGAGGGGCTCCGCGAGTGGTATGACGAACTGACGGAATACACGCGGCGCGAGATTGGAAAATGGATTGCCGGCGTCAAGAGCGATGCGTCGCGGCTCAAGCGCGCGGAGCAGATGGCGGAACGGCTGCTCGCGACGATGGAGGCCGAGGTGGAGCTGCCGCCGATTATTCAGGCGGCGTTTCGGCGGCGGCCAAAGGCGAAGGCCGGGTGGGCGAAGATGACTCCGCTGCAGCGGCGTGGGGAGTTGATGGCGGTGTTTTACTACCAGACGCCGGAGGCTCGGGAGAAGAGGTTGGCGAAGCTGTGTGATTTGGCGGAGAAGAAGGCCGTGTAGGGAGCATGGGCGCTCCAGAGCAACAGCAGATCCTCCGCGAGGATGACAAGCAAGAAAAGCAAAGGCAATCGCAGTGCCGCACACGCTCCGGACCGTCTGTCCATTTTTGGACGGAGAACCGCGAATGTGGACACGCGGACATTTGGTGTCTTTCCGCAAACACTGATAGATAAAGGGTTTCGACAATAGGCCTTGTGGCAGGAGAATTGCATTCTCCTATGTATCCGTCGCACGAGGTGTCCTATGCTTTCTGTTTTCTATGATCTGCGTATCACCGTTCGTCAGCTATTGAAGTCCCCGGGTTTTACGGTGGTTGCCGTGTTAATGCTGGCGTTGGGAATCGGGGCGACGACGGCTATTTTCTCGATCGTTGAGGGTGTGTTGCTGCGGCCGCTGCCGTTCCCGGAGTCGAACCGGTTGATGGTGATCTCGGACATCTTGCCCGGTGTAGATATTCTGGGCAATGGAGAGTCCGGAGCGACGGCTCCGGACGTGTTGGCGTACACGCACAACACGCATAGTTTCACGAGCGTCGGCGGGTATGTGAATACGACGTATGAGCTCTCAGGAGCGGGTGAGCCGGCGATTGTGAATGTGGCGAGGATGACAGGCGGAGTGTTTCCGGCACTGGCTGTGAATCCCCTCATGGGGCGGGTGTTTACGCAGGAGGAAGACGACCAGAAGCAGCGGGTCGCCGTGTTGAGCTACACCACATGGAAAAGCCGCTTCAATGGCGATCCGCGGGTATTGGGAGAGAAGATTCTGCTCGACCGGAAGCCCTATGTCATCGTCGGCGTGATGCCGCGGAATTTTGAGTTTCCCCTGGTTCCCGGACATTTGAACCGCGATGAGCTTTGGATTCCTATGAGCTTCCGGCCGTCAGAAGTGGTGAATGCGGGATCGTGGAATTATCAGACAGTTGCGCGGTTGAAGCCCGGAGTAACGCCCGCGCAGGCTTTGAATGATGCGAGTCTGGTGGCGAAAGAAATCGTGCGCAACTGGCCGGCTTTTATGGCCGGGTTCTCGATGCACGCCGTGGTCAGGCCCCTGCAGGACGAGACGGTGGAGGCTGCGCGCCCGCTGGTGCGCACGTTGTTTTTCGCGGTCATCGTAGTGCTGTTGATTGCCTGTGCCAACCTGGCTGGCCTCCTGCTGGTGCGCGCGATTCGGCGGCGCCGGGAGATTGCAGTGCGGCTGGCGCTGGGGACGACGGGCAGGAAGCTGTTGTGGCAGGCAATGCTGGATAGTCTGGTGCTGAGCGTGTCCGGCGGAGTGCTGGGGCTGTTACTGGCGAACGCGTTGCTGCGGGCGGGTGTGAGCCTGCTTCCGGAGACTTTGCCTCGGGTTAGTGAGATTGGAATCGACTGGGGCGTCATCGGTTTTGCGCTGGGGCTGGCCGTGTTGACGGGACTGGTATGTGGATTGGCTCCGGCGTTTGCGGCGATCCGCACGAATGTAAATGAGACACTGAAGGAGGGCGGACGCGGTGGCTCGGCGGGTGGTCATGCGCGGCTGCGCTCGGCGCTGGTGGTAGCGGAGATTGCAGTGGCGTTGGTGCTGCTGTCGGCTTCGGGACTGCTGCTGCGGAGTTTCGAGAAGATGCGCCAAGTGGATATGGGATTCCGCATAGACCATACGCTGGTGGCTTCCTACAGTCTGCCGCGTCCGCAGTACGCGACGCAGATGGCCGTCGATGCGTTCAACCAGGAGCTGGAGCGCAGATTGCAACAGTTGCCGGGGGTGAAGAGCGTTGGCTTGACGTCGATGATTCCGGCTACCGGCACCAATAACAGCAGTGGGTTTGTAGCGGAAGGACATGCTGCGACCAAGGCTGAAGTTGTCCATCTTGCGTCGGTGATTAATGTCGAGGGCGATTATTTCTCGGCGATCGGTATTCCGTTGCTGCGCGGCCGGGTGTTGAACGTGGACGACAAGGAAGGGACACAACTGGTCGTTGTTGTGAATCACAAGCTGGCAGAGCAAAACTGGCCGGGGCAGGATCCGGTTGGGAAGCGGCTGCGGCTGGGCATAGAGACAGCCAAGACCCCGTGGGCGGTTATCGTGGGCGAGGTCGGAGATTTCAAGGAGGGCTCGCCGGACACAGAATCTAAGCCGCAGTTTTATGTGACGAACGATCAGATGCAGGCGTTTATGGGGACTTTTGCATCGGAAGGCGGCTTGAATGGGAACGGCGGCTACATCGCCTTGCGGACCTCCATGGACCCGGAGCAAATGCAGAGCGCACTCATCGCAGCCGTCCATGCGATCGACCCGCAGTTGCCGCTGACGCAAATACAGACGATGGAACGCACGGTGTCGGATAGCGAAGCGCCACGGAGATTTAACACGGCGCTGATTTCTGCCTTTGCGCTGGCGGCTGTGCTGCTGGCAGTGCTGGGGATTTATAGCGTGATTGCATTCTCTGTCGCATTGCGGGTGCAGGAGATGGCGATCCGTATGGCGCTGGGAGCACAGCGCGTTGGCATTGTTCGGTTGGTGCTGACGTCGGGGGCGAAGCTGGCGGTGGTGGGATGCGTGATCGGGCTGGTTGGCGCGACTGCATCCGCGCGCCTGCTGCGGACCTTTCTGTTTGGTGTGAGCGCCGCCGATCCGCTGGTGCTGACTCTGGCGGCCGTAGCGGTGTTGCTGCTGGCACTGGCCGCATCATTGCTTCCGGCGCGGCGGGCGGCTTCGGTGGATCTGGCGAGGACGTTGCGGTCGGAGTAGTTGCTTTTTGTTTGTCGTCCCGGCAGAGGATCTGCTGTTGCCGCTGACGCTATGCGGTGACGGCCAGTTCCTGGTCTTTGTACTGGAGCTGGTAGAGCTTGTAGTAGAGCCCGCGGTCAGCGAGGAGCTGCTGGTGGGTGCCTTGCTCGCGCAACTGGCCTTTGTGCATGACGAGGATGGTGTCGGCGGTTTGTACGGTCGACAGGCGATGCGCGATGAGGACCGAAGTGCGGCCGGTGATCATACGCTCGAGAGCGGAGCGGACGCGGAGTTCGGTGTCGGTGTCGACGGAACTGGTGGCTTCGTCGAGGATGAGGATGCCGGGGCGATGCGCCAATGCTCGGGCGAAGCTGATGAGCTGCTTCTGGCCGGTTGAGAGGGTGCTGCCGCGTTCGAGTACCGGTTCGGAAAAGGTTCCCGGGAGGGTGCGGATGAAGTCCGCTACGTTGACCTGTTCGGCGGCGTTTTCTACTTCCTGGTCGGTGATGGTGGAGGTGCCGAGCCGGATGTTTTGCGCGATCGTTCCGGAGAAGAGGAACGGATCTTGCAGCACCACTCCGAAACGGCGGCGGAGGGCGATGAGGTCCTGGTCGCGAACGTCGACGCCGTCTACGAGCACCTGCCCCGCCTGGACGTCGTAGAAACGCATCATGAGGGCGGTGATGGTGGTTTTGCCTGCCCCGGTGTGGCCGACGATGGCGGCGGTTTCGTCGGGGTTAATGGTGAAGGAGACGCCGCGGAGGATCCACTCAATGTCTTGCAGGGCCGCGGGCATTCCCTCGGGGGCTAAAGCCCCATTTGTTGCTGGTGTGTGTATGGACGGGCTGAAGCCCGTCCCCTTCAAACTGAAGCCCGTCCCCTTCAAAGAATTCAGGGCGGCGTTCTGCTCGTCCGTGAGGCGTTGGTAAGTGAACCAGACGTTGCGGAACTCGATGCTGCCACTGCCGTTGCCCTCTACCGGTACCGAAGGCGAAACGATTTCCGCAGGTGTATCCAGCAGCTTGAAGATACGCTCGGCCGCGGCCATCGCCGATTGCAGGATGTTGAACTTGTCGGAGAGGTCCTGGATGGGGCGGAAGAAGCGTTGCGCGTACTGAATGAACGCCACCAGGATGCCGATGGTGACGGTGTTGCCGAGGAAGCTGAGGTGTCCAACGTCGCCGCCGGGTTGCAGGTAGACGTGGGGTGAAAGCCACTGGAGCGATGCCGCGTGCAGAATCGCGATGCCGCCGCGCCAGATGACCAGAGCGATGGCGATGGAGCTGAGGAGTTCGACGACGGGGTAGTAGAGAGCGTAGGCGAAGATGGCGTCGGTCCACGCAAGCTTATTTTCGTGGTTGATGGCGGAAAAGTCGTCGAAGGCGCGCTTTTCGCGATTGAACAGCTGCACGATCGACATGCCGGAAACGTACTCCTGCGTCGAGGAGTTGATTTTTGCCGTAGCCGCGCGCTGGCGGCGGTAGCTGTTGCGGACGTGGTCGCGAAAGCGTTTGGTGGCATACAGAATCGCCGGGATGACGGAGAGTGTGAGGATGGCAAGCGGCCAGCTCATCTTCATCATGATGACGATGATGAAGGTCAGCGCGAAGACGTCTTCGAAGATCGCGAGCACGCCCGAGGTGAACATTTCGTTTAGCGCGTCGACGTCTGAGGTAACGCGTGTGACGAGGCGGCCGACCGGGTTGCGGTCGAAGAACGCGATGTGCATCGTCTGGATATGGCGGAAGATCTGGCTTCGGAGATCGAACATGATCTTCTGGCCGGTCCACTGCATCATGTAGGTCTGCAGGAATTCGAGGGCGAAGGTAAGAGTGAGCGCACCGAGGTAGAGCCCGGCGAGCTGGGTGATGCCGGTGGAAGGATTCGCACTGAGATGACGGCCGATCCAGGTGTGGGCGCCGGTGGGGGCAAAGTAGGTGTCTACCGCGATGGCGACGAAGAACGGGCCGGAGACGTCTGCTACAGACTTGATGAGGATGGCAAGGCATGAGAGGCCGGCCTGGAGCTTGTAGGGGCCCAGGTATTTGATGAGCCGGCGCATGAGGTGGCTGTCGTAGACCTTGCCGACTACGTCGTCGTCGTGCTTTTTGGGGGCCGGTGCGGGTTTGGTGGCCTTTTTCGTTTCGTCTGCCATCTGTAGTCATTCTAGATGCGCTGGCGCGCGGAAAGCTGCGTGAAAGAATGGGGTATGTCCGCGTTGTCGCCTTTGGGTGTGTACATTTCCGTGCCGTTCTGCCGCGCCAAGTGTAGCTTCTGCAACTTTGCGTCGGGGGTGGCATCGAGCGAGCGGATTGCGGGATATGTGCACACGCTTTGCGCGGAGATCGATGCGGCTCCCGCGATTGCTTCGCGGCTGGGGGCGGAACTGCCGCAGGTGGTGGATACCGTTTACTTTGGCGGCGGGACGCCGAGTCTGCTGGCTCCAGAGCAGATGCAGGCGATCTTTGCGGCGCTGCGGCGTTCGTTTGAGGTGCGCGAAGATGCCGAGATTACGATGGAAGCCGCGCCCGGGCAGATTGCGGACGAGGCGCTTGCAGAAGCGATGCGGCTGGGCGTGAACCGCGTTTCGCTGGGAGTGCAATCTTTTGTCGATCGCGAGAGCGCGGCTGTGGGGAGAACGCACACCGGCGCGAGCTGCCGGGCAGAGATTGCGCGGCTACAGGCGGCGGGGATTTCGGATGTCGGTGTGGACCTGATTGCGGGGCTGCCGTACCAGACGGCGGAGAGCTGGCGGGAGTCGCTGGAGGCGGCGGTTGCGGCAGGGCTAACGCATTTGAGCGTGTACATGCTGGAAGTCGATCAGGACTCGCGGCTCGGGCTGGAGGTGCTGGCCGGAGGTGTTCGCTATCACGCACATGGCGTGCCGAGCGATGAGGTTTCGGCGGCGCTGTATGAGCAGGCTTGTGAGTTTCTGACGGGGACGGAGTTTCGACAGTATGAGATTTCGAACTTCGCGCGGGAAGGCTGGCAGTCGCGGCACAATCGGAAGTATTGGGAGCGGAAGCCGTACTTTGGGTTTGGGCTGGATGCGCATTCGATGCTGGCGGAAGAGCGCCCACGGTCCAGGGCCCAGGGTTCAGAAGGCGCCGTGCGGTTTGCGAATCCGGATGAGTTGAGGGATTACGGTGCGGGTGCGTGGGGCGGGAGCGCGGTACGGGTGGGTGAGGATGAGGCGTTTGAGGAGAGTGTTTTTCTGGGGCTGCGGCTGAGTGAGGGTGTGGAAGTTGCGACTCTGCGGGAACGGTTTGGGGATGAGCGGGTGAGTGCTTGCGAAGCGGACGTTCGGGATATGGTGGAGGGTGGGTTGATGGAGTCCCGCGATGGGCGTTGGAGGCTGACGCTGCGGGGGCGGATGGTTTCGAGTGAGGTGTTTGGGCGGCTTCTGGAGGCCAGGGTGGTTGCCGTGTGAGGGTTTTGGTTGCAGCTTTGAGTTATGAGTTGCGAGTTGCGAGGAAGAATAAGCAACAGCAGAAGCAGATTCCCTTCGGGAATGACAAGCGAAGGGATAGTGCCAGGTAAAAGGTAGTGATGAGCAAAAGGATTGGATGATGAACGTGATTGATCTACGTAGCGACACAGTGACCAAGCCGACCCCGGCGATGCGGGCGGCGATGGCGGCGGCGGAAGTTGGCGATGATGTGTACGGGGAGGACCCGACTGTCAATAAGCTGGAGCAGCGTGCGGCCGAGGTGTTTGGGCGTGAGGCGGCAATCCTGATCCCGACCGGGACGATGGGGAATCAGATCGCGATCCGTCTGCATACCCAACATGGGCAGGAAGTCATCTGCGAGGCGCGGTCGCATGTGCTGGATTGGGAGATGGCGATGGTCGCGGCGTTCTCCGGCTGCGTGCCGCGGACGGTTGCCGGTGAGCGCGGTGTGATGACGTGGGAGCAAATTTCAAAGGCCATCGCACCGAAGATTTATTACCGCGCTCCGACCGGTTTGGTGGCGATTGAGAACTCACACAATATGGCGGGTGGGACGGTGACGCCGCTGCCGGTGCTGGAAGAGATTTGGGCCGGCGCGAAAGAAGCGGGCTTGCCGACGCATCTCGACGGGGCGAGGGTGTTCAATGCCGCCACGGCGCTGGGTATCGACGTGGCGGAGCTGACCAGCGGGTTCGATACCGTGATGTTCTGCCTGTCGAAGGGGCTGGGTGCTCCGGTGGGGTCGATGCTCGTGGGGAGCCGCGAGACGATTGCGAAGGCGCGGGTGTATCGCAAGGCGCTGGGCGGCGGGATGAGGCAGGCAGGCGTGCTCGCTGCAGCGGGCCTGATGGCTCTGGAAGAGATGCCGAAGCGGTTGCATCAGGACCATGCCAATGCGCGCCTGATGGCGGAGGCGGTGGCGGGTGTCGATGGTGTTTGGTGCGATCTCGATAGTGTGCAGACGAATATCGTTTTCTTCACACTGCTGGCCGGGGGCGCGCCGGATTTCGTTGCGGGGATGAAGGCGAAGGGTGTGTTGTGCAGTGCCATCGGGCCGGACCAGGTGCGATTGGTGACGCACTACGACGTGAGCCGCGAGGATTGTGAACAGGCAGCGGACTTACTGGTCGGGGCGCTCGAAAATTAAGTGCTGATGGCGGCGGGACCGCTCGTCGGAAGGAAGACGGTGATGCAGGTGCCGTGATCTGCTGTGCCGGTCTTGCTGGAAATGTCGATGGTGCCGCCGTGTTTTTCGATGATGCCTCGGCTGACCCAAAGGCCGAGACCGGTGCCGCGCTCAGCCTTGGTGGTGAAGAAGGGCTCGAAGACATGCAGTAGGGCATTGGGGTCAATGCCCGGGCCAGTGTCGGCGACGGAGATGGCGACGCCCCCCCGTGGAGATGTCGAACGGATTGCCTTGAGGGTGATGCGGCCGCCAGGTGCGGCGGCGTCCGCGGCGTTGACAACGAGGTTGGTAAACACCTGCCGCAGTTCGGCGGGGAAGCCTTCGATTCCGAGGTTTTCGGCGCAGGTGGTGTTGACCGTGATCTCGCCGTTTTTGAGCTGACGATCGACCAGAACCAGGACGCTGTCGAGCATCTCCTTGATGTTAATGGCGATGGGCGCGTTGGCTTCGCGATAGAGGCCGAGCATCGCGCGGCTGACCTGTCCCATGCGGTCGAGTTCCTGTTGCGCGAGGGAGAGGAAGTGCTCGGAGTTCGAGGGATCGGTCTCCTCCTTCA